>Ga0070717_10003148_pt1 | contig 11792 bp, 12 predicted proteins | sample LARL113metaG_FD_71366 | JGI IMG/M metagenome (GOLD analysis project Ga0070717, IMG submission 71366) | Corn, switchgrass and miscanthus rhizosphere microbial communities from Kellogg Biological Station, Michigan, USA - LAR L11-3 metaG | ecosystem: Host-associated > Plants > Roots > Rhizosphere ...
TGGATAAACACGCTCATCGGCCGCGCTGGCTTGACGCGAGATTTCGCCATTGCTGGAATGCATCGTTCGAAACTTGTAAATCTTGAACTGTCGATTCTGCATTCCGGCGCGCTCCTGCACGTGAAGAAGTGGACCTGGCGATTGGAATCGTTGCGCGATGAAAACGATTGCAGCCAGGATCGGAAAGATTATCAACATGACCGGAAGCGCGATCGCGAAATCGATCGTGCGCTTAACAAACCGGTTCAGCGGGTTTTCCAGCGGCTCCTCGCGCAGACCGATGAACCGAAACCCGCCATCTTCGAAATGCGTCACCGAGTGGCGCAAGCGTTCCTCCAAGTCGCTTAGGATGAGAAGACGAATGCCGAGTTGGTCGCAAACCTGAATCACGTTTTGGTTTGCTTCGGAGAAAAGCGGAAACTCGAGCAGGATGACTTGAGTGATGCCGTGATCGCGAATGACATTTTCGAGTTGATCGGGCCGGCCTAGTAGCGGAACTCCCGCGTTGTCGATCCTCTCGTCATCCGAGACTAAGCCTACCGTGCGCAAACCGATCTCGGACTTGCGCTGAAGCCATTCGCGCAGTTGCGCAGCCCGTTGGCCCGAGCCGATCAGGAGCGTCTTGTCTTCACGGCTAAAAATTCCGCGCGCCAGAAGCGAGGGAAGATAATAATGCGAGAAGAGAAGCGCGATGTAGAGCCATGGAACGAAGTTGAACAGGAATACGCGTGAAATAAATGCGTCCTTGGCTGCGACGAGATAAAGCACGAGTAGACCAACGCTAGTGGCGGTTTGCCGCAAGCTGAGTCGATGCGGCCGAAGCAGTTCGTTTTGTAGGAAAAAGTTTTTGGAACGGCTCAGCGTTTCCAAAGTCAATCCCAGCACGAGCATTCCGCAGTAAATGCTGTAGCGGCCCCACGTGAGCGAGCCGCCCGGCGAATAAAACGTCACCATGATCCAGACGCCGAGCCAGAAAAGAGCGGCTACGATGATGATCTGGCAAAACAGGAAGACGCGGTAAAGTCCTTCCGTCCGTTGCGTGAGCATGTTCTATTTCGCTGCGCTAATCATGAGAGTAAGCGATGGCTGCACACCTTCAACTCGTGCTAGCATGTCTAGACTCATGAAATTTCGATTTCACCAGGGGCTCTCGGCTCAAAGCGTAAAAGCGTTTCCCATACCATTCTAGCATTCGCCACTTATGGAGAATGTTGCTGAACAAGTTGAACCCAAGCGCGAGCGTAGGGGCACGCCCGGCCCGATGCCCGAAGCGTTCCTCGCTCTGCTTCCGGTCCTTGCCTGTTTTCTTGGCGGCGCTACCCAAAAATGGGGCGAGGGAATTGTGGTCGCGCTTCTTGGAGTTTTTTTGCTCGCGCGTCCGCCACGTTACTCGCTTGGGCTCGGAATCAATCTTGTGCTTGTTGGCCTGTTGTTTTTGTCGACCAGCGCGTTTTTGCCCGCGAACTGGTTTTATCAACCCGCGTGGCGCGCGACTTACGTCAATGATTTCGGCATTTCACTTCCGAGCACGTTGAGCCCGCAGCCATGGATCACTGGAACGTGTTTGATCAGTTTCCTGGCCGGGCTCTCCTGGTTGTACGTCGTCTGCAGCGAACGTCTCGGGTTACGTGAAGTGCGCACCGCATTGCGTCTGTTTACCGCCGGCATTGCCGCACTGGCCGCGGTCTGCCTTTTGTTCTGGCTGGCCAAAACCGCGCCACCGTTCTGGCATAATGAGCGAAATTTCGGGCCGTTTCCAAATCGCAACCAAACTGCAAATCTGTTTGGGCTGGCCGCGATTATGGTCCTCGCTTGCGGGCAGGACGACATCCGCAAAGGACGCAAACGCTGGATCCTGTGGGGAGTTGCGCTTGGTCTGGTTGTCGCTGCTATCATTTTAGATTTTTCGCGCGCGGGCATCGCCATCCTCGTCGCCGGAAGCGCGCTTTGGCTCGGGATGTTTTCCATCTGTTGCCAACGCTCGCCATCTCGGATCGCGTTGGTCTTTTCGTTCTTACTGATTCTGTCGACCGCGTTGCTCATCTTTGGTGGACAAACTCTGGAACGATTTCATCTTCAAAACCTCGCAAACGCCGGCATCTCCAGCGATTTTCGTTGGAGGATATTTTCCGATGTCTTTCAGCTCATTCACGATTCGCCCTGGCTTGGAATCGGTCTCGGCAATTTCGAAGACGTCTTTGCGATTTTTCGCGCTGCTTCTTACAGCGACCGGCGCGCGATCCATCCCGAAAGCGATTGGCTCTGGTTGTGGACTGAGCTTGGCTGGGTCGCCGTCGTTCTCGTTATTGTCGGATTCACTTTGATCCTCCGAAAAGTTTTCCCGCTCCGCGAAGGCACCAATCAACGCTATCGGCTTGCCACCCTCATCGCCGCGATCCTCTTCGCGCTGCACGGACTGGTGGACGTTTCCGGACATCGCGTCGGGACAATGTTTGCCGCGACATTTCTTTTCGGCCTTTCGCTCCATCGCCCGCACACGTTCAAGTCGGCCCGGTCGCTGTCGATCTTGTTCCGACTCGTCGGATTAATTTTGCTCGTCGGCGGTGGTTCGTGGATCATCGGGACACGCGGCCAAAAATTATGGCCCGACTCACTTGGCGTGGCGAACGCGAAGCAGATCGCCACGATCGACAATCGCGAGCGAAATTTTCCCGAAACGGTCGAGGTAACCACGAAAGCGCTCGATTGGGGGCCGCTCGAATGGGAACTTTATTTTTCGCGCGCTGTTGCCGAATCCGAAATGAAGCAAACTGAGACCGCGCTCGCCGATTTCCGTCGCGCGCGTTTTCTCGAACCGATTTCCTACGACTTGCCGCTGGCCGAAGGAAATGTCTGGCTCGCGACCGCACAACCAGTGCTCGCCGCAACTGCCTGGCAGGAAGCATTGCGCCGCGCAGGCCGCGATCGTTCCGGAGTTTTTTCAAGCATGCTGACCAAAGCATCGCTTCGAAATCGCGAGCTGAATCGAATTCTCACCGCGCTGGCGGTGAGTCGTCACGATCTCGCTCTTCCTTATCTGGCCAGAATCACGGATGACGAGTTCAATCGCGCTTTAGGAAGAGTTTTGGAGAACGATCCCGATCTCAAATCGTTCACCGAGACAGAAAAACTTGCGCTCTTCACTTATTGGTCGGAACGCGGCGACGCTGAACAACTTTCGAGAAACGTTGAACAGCATCGCGATTGGTTGCCTTACGCCTGGTTCGGGCTGGCCAAATATCACGCCAGCAAAAATGATTTTAAGAAGGCTTACGAGCTGACGCAGACCTACGGCGAACCGGTCGCGTTACCGCGAATCAGTTCGAGCGCGAACGGCCAATCCGGCTCGGATATTTTGCAGCTCGAAAGTCAATTTCGCTCCGCGCCCGACAATTACGCGATCGGTTACGCGCTTTTCCGCGCCCAAAGACAGAGCGGCCGGACCGACGATGCCCTCCAAACTGTTCGCCACTTCAGCGATCACCCTAACACTCCCGCTTACTGGAAATATCTCGAAGCTCAGCTCTGGGCCGAAAAACAAAACTATGAACGCGCCTGGAAAGCGTGGGAATCATTTCACGCCGCCCAATCGGGGAAATAGGATTTGGAGTGCGGCGTGTCCTCGCGCCGCCTTCATCCGCTATTTAAAAATCATCGGCTACCTTCAGCCTGTCGATCTTGAACGAATAGACCGTTTTTACGAAGCTCTCGGGCGCTTCACCTTCGAACCATGCCGCGGAGCACCATGGATACTGATTTGCCACTGGAACGAGTCGATGATGAACCGGATTCTGATGGACGTAATTTAGCCGTGCGAGATAAGATTTCTCAAAGGTCAATTCAGTGTCCCAAAACTGATACATCACTTTTCGCGATGGACACGCATCGATTTCGTTCAAGCGAACCGCCAGTTCGCGGTGCAGATGGCGAATAAAGATTCGATGCGCGACATCGACATCTTCAAAACTCACGACCAGGTGGTAGTGATTCTTGAAGAACGACCACGCCCGCAAGCTTAAAGAGTAATCCGCGAGTAGTCTTAAGCTGGTATCACGAAACAAATCGAGTTTTGCTGGTGTGTCGAAAAGCGGCGCCTTGTGCAGTGTCCCCGCAGTTATCATGTAAACGCTGCTTGGCGTGAAATGATGTGGGGGAGCATGTGGCCAGGGGGTTTCCACGTGCCAAGCTTATCGGATTTATTCGTGCGTGAAAAGCGGCGCGAGGACGCGCCGCAGTCCAAAAGCTCTCGCGCTTGGACAGCTTGGGAATCATTTCACGCCGCGCAATCGGGAAAGTAACTTTGGATTGCGGCGCGTCCTCGCGCCGCCTTCATCCGCTATTTAAAAATCATCGGCTACTCATCGTGCAGTCCCTTGCTCTCGAGAATCTGCGGCATGCACTTTTCAATCCTTGCCTCCCGGGTCTTGGATTGTTTGGCGCCGGAAAAATAAAGAAGATACCCTCGCTGGCGTCCCGGCGTCAGTGCCTTAAACGCTCTTTTGAAAGCAAGGTCCTCATTCAGCCTGTCCTGCAACTCTGCAGGAATCTTGAATTCTGAAGTTTTCTTATAAGTCACCTCCAAGTTGGCTTTCTCTACCGCAATGGCTTCATCGATGTAGGATTTTATGACCGGTTTCAGTTGAACGATTTCCCGCACAGTGGTGAACCGAAGCTGGCGCGCGGCCTGCACGTTCTCCGTTTGTTGAATCAGAATGCTCTTGGGATCCTTTAACAGGACACCTTTGGGAAACAAAAGCGCACAATACTCTTTGAATCCCTGAACAATAACGACGTTACTGTTCTCAAACGTGTAACACGGTTTACCCCACTTCAATTCTTCGGTGAGCGGACAGCCAAGAAGGATCGTTCGCAATTGCGCCATTTCTGCCTGCCAACTTTTGGCTTTTCTTAAAAAGGCATCAACTCTGGGATTCTTTCTGTTCATTTATCGATACCCTGAAAATAAAAGTGCCTAACGAGAATAAGACAAGCCACGGCTAGCGCTGAAAAGCAATACGACTGGAGTGCGTGAGCGCGAATGCGCGAATCGCACTAGGGAAGTCGGAGTCTTGGATGAAATCCAAGTGGGAGCGCGCTTTGCTTTCACTTCATCCTTCATGATTCATCCCTCATCCTTGCCGCGCAGCGGCTCGCGGCCTGCTCGCGAATGCTTTCGGAGTTCGCTCCAGCGCATGGTTAGATGATCCGAGGCGCCGGTGCGCACGTGCGACTCCGGTACGAGTTCGTGGCCAGCAAATTGCTCCGCAAGTGTAAAAACAAGGTATTTATGAGGACACTAATCATCGTTGCCCTTTGCATCTTCTGGCTTGTGCTTGCCTATCGCGAGTTTGAGCGCGGCGATATGCTTCTTGCGGGCGTTTTCCTGCTCGTCGGTATTGCCTTGACGGCCTACCGTGTATCCAAGCTTCGAGGCTGAAGAGGGTCAGCATCTAACGAGACAGAGATAAGCGAATCGCTGCTGAGGGAACGAGGCGGAAATCACGCCGGATGTTTTAACCGCATAAAAGCTGGCTTTCATGCCGGCAGCGATTCGCTTCATTGCTTGGTTAGATGGTTCGTGATGTAATGGATCATAATTTTAGAGCCGCCGTGGCAGACGCAATACGCGGCCGAACGCGACACTACCGATCAATATGAGTACCAACGTGACCCAAAAATGAATGTCCGCGTACAGATAAACCGGACGTGACACTTCGGTGAAGTGTCCGTGGTTATTGAGGTAGTAATGACCGTTTCTGACCTCGCCCGCGACGCCGCCGCCGAGGAAAAACGCAGTGATCGCGAGAAATACGAAAGCGTTGATGAACCCGATCGCGGCGATGCAGAAGTATAGGACGCGCCGCATCATTGGGTGCATTATCTAGCTCACCATCTAAGGAGAAAGAGACAAGCCACGGCGCATCGTTGAAAACAATACGGCGGGAGTGCGCGAGCGCGAAGACGCGAATCGCACTGGAGAAGCCGGGGTCTTGGACGCACTAGGGAAGCCGGGAACCGAGACGAAGTCGAGGGTGTCGTGGCAAACTCACTGACGCTTTCTTGCAAAAGGCGCGTTGGCTTCATCGATTGGTTAGACCATTTCGACCTTGCAACGGGATCTGAGTCGCCGGATAGCGCGTTGCCTCGCATTATTTCATATCCAGACACTATGGCCGCTTAAAATCGCGAGCGTGCGCGACGGCAGTGAAGTAATCTGCTGGCCCGGCTCGCACGTATCCTTCGAAAATCCCGTTACGATAAACCCGTACAATTACCCGGGAGATGGGTTGCCTTTTCCATGATTTAGGATCGGGATCTTGCTTTCTGATGGCGTTTTCGGCTGACGCGTCATACAACTTCTCGCCCGGCTTCGGAAGCTGCCAGGGAGTCTTGGTTGTAAATGGTTCCTTAGGGCTAATCTCTACGCAAAAATCCGCCATGTATGGTTTTATACATACCCAATTCCCTCCTCTGAACGTCGGACTCAATTCGCCAGTCGGAGCATTTATTCCCGCCGAAACTGGCAGCAGCAAAGCAGCGTACAAAAGTGGATTAATCGGACTCGACTTTTTCATATTTCAAGGAGTGGAGCAGTGAGACGCGCACCATGAGGTCTAACGAAAACAAGCTCAGCCACGGCTCTGGGAGGCGCAAGTGGCAGCCGGTTGAATCACACTAGTTACGATCGCCATCAAATGCATAATGCAGTGGGGCCGTTGGCTGGAGCGCTTGGTTAGGCCATTTTTGGGGCGTCGGCGACTGCACGAGAGCGGTCACATCGAATCAGAAGTATCGGCCACAAACTCAAACAGCAGTGCGGCCCCCGTCGACCGGGAGCGTGACGCCGTGAATGAAACTGGCACCATCCGTCGCTAAAAACACGATGGCCTCGGCAATTTCGTCTGCCGTTGCCGGACGACCCGCTGGAGCCTGAGCGGCGAGTTTCTGTAGCGCCTCACCCATCGCCTCGGTACCTTCCGTGCGCGTTGGTCCAGGACTCACCGCATTAACGCGCACACCGCTTGGGCCATATTCAGCCGCCCATACTTTGGTCAAAAGTTTGATGGCGGCCTTGCTTGAGCCATAGAGGCTCATGCCCGGCGCGCCGTAATCAGCCACCATGGTCGAGAGATTGACGATTGCCCCTTTGCCTCTCTTGGCCATTAGCGGAGCAAGTTCTGCAACCAGGAAGTAGGGCACCTTGACGTTGAGCGAATACACGCTCTCAAAGAGTTCCTCGGTCATCTCATGCGTCGGCCCAAATGGGTAGATCCCCGCGTTGTTGATTAGAATATCGACATGTCCGTTTCCGAGCTCAATCGCTCTTCGGGCCACTTCGCGTGCGCGCGACGCGTCTCGCAGGTCTGACGATATAAAATCCGCTTCGCCTCTTGCCGCGCGGATTTCTGAAACCGTCTCGTCGCCACGCTGTGCATTGCGGCCCACCACTATGACATGGATGCCAAGCGACGTCAGTTTGTCAGCTACCGCTCGGCCAATCCCACTGGTTCCGCCGGTAATCAGTGCCGTCAACGAATTGGTAGCCATTTGCAATTTTCCTTTTCAGATTTTACTGGAGCTGGTCGAAAGTTTCGCGTCAAGTGGCTGCGCATTAGGCCTAACGAGAAAGAGATAAGCCACCCCGCCACTTGAGGCAAAACGTGGCATTCCTCGCAGGAGGCATCACAAGTGGCGGGGTTGGCTTCATCGAGTGGTTAGATGGTTCGCATTGCTTCGCGAGAAGTCCTCACTGTCTGAATGCACTTCTAAATAGCGCAATGCTAATCGCAGACGCGATGAGGATGCCGAACACGGAGCCCATGATGTGACTGAAGGCGAACCCACCACCGCCCTGCGAAATCCCAGCGACGAGTTTCGGAACAAGCGCGAGCGCCCAAAGAGCGGCTAACGCTCCCACGATGATCTTGAGAATTTTCATAAGGCTTTAATTCGAAGGGCACTTACCATCTAACGAGAAAGAGATAAGCCACGGCTAGCGCTGAAAAGCAATACGGCGGGAGTGCGTGAGCGCAAAGACGCGAATCGCACTAGGGAAGCCGGGCACCGAGATGAAATCGAGGGTGCTGTGGCAAGCAGACTGAAGTTGTATCGCGAAGGGGGCGTTGGCTTGATCGATTGGTTAGATGTTCGGGTTCGCTTGCAGCAACACGATTGTCTCGATGTGCGGTAAAGAGAATTTCGCTGGCGTCTAACCGCCGGAGTAAATTTTTAGCTCTTCCAGATGACCATCAGGGGCGCACGATTATTGCTTCGGCCTGAACTCGTAGATTGCGCCCTCATCAGCGACTCCACCGTGGACTGTTGCACCGTAAAAGTTTCCTGCTCCGTCGGCCACCATTCCGTTGTAAGCGAAAGCCCCGTCTGGAGGACCCCGAAAGCGATGGGCCACTCTCTCAGTCCAGACCCCGTTGGCACTTGGAGTTAATTTGAAGATCGTGCCGCAACTACATGCGGCGCCGCCCTCGCTCGTTGTGCCATACAGATTGCCAGCGGCATCCTTCACCAGGTTACTGAGGGAATTCCGTCCATCACTCCCGCCCTTAAAACTGTAAAGCACCTTTTCCTCCCATGTGCCCGCAACACGAAACAGCTCGTAAACCGAGCCCAAGTTATTTGCCCCGTCGTAGTAGGTAGTGCCGTAGAGATTTCCCGAGGGGTCTGAAAGCAAGCCGCCGTAAGGAAAACCCGCGTCCGGTTGACCCTTGAAAGCATAAATTGTCTTAAAGCTCCATCCCTCAGGTTGAGAACGTGCGAGCTCGAAGGCGGTGCCCTTCCCATACGCCCCACCAGCCGTGGCCACCCCATAAAGCTGCCCCGCATGAAGAAGCAATCGGCCAGCCGAACCCGTCGCGCCATCCGCGCCGCCAGTGAATGCATGGATGACCATGAAGTTCCAGTTGCCGCGTCGATCTGGAGTCAGTTCGTATATGACGCCGAGCCCGTTCGCCCCTCCGGTTGGGGCAACTCCGTAAAGTCTGCCCTGGTGGTCAATCGTCAGACCTGCTCCAGGACCGGAGCCATCGACGCCACCGGTAAAGTAATGAATTACGGTCTGGGTCCAGCTTCCGCCAGATTGGGCCAATTTGTAGACGACACCGCATCCACCCTCACAAGCGCCCGCGCCGCCAGTGACTGCCGTACCATAGATATTGCCCTGGGCATCAAGAGTGACCCCTTTGTAGGGTTCCCCTCCATCTGAGCCGCCTGTGAAGCTGTAGAGCACAGTGTGGATCCATCCATTGGGTGAAGGCGTGAGCTGGAATACTGTGCCACTGCCAGAAGTACCGCCGAGTACCGACGTACCGTAAAGATTGCCTTCGCTGTCGATAACCAAATCAGTGTCGGTGTATTCGCCATCTGCGCCCCCTGCAAGGCTGTAGATCACCTTACTACTCGATGCTGGAGCGACCGCAAAAGCCTTTGGAGCCAACCCAAGTCCAAGGCAAGTTAGCAGCAGCGTAACAAGCATCAACCCGCGTCGTATGAATGCGCAATTCATGGAATTCGTCGTGGATCGGTTGGTCGTTTTCATATTTTGAATTCTCCTTTTTTCACTCGGTTGCTCGTGCGTTTGCAGATCTGCGAGAGGCGAAGAACCTAATGGAGAAAATGTTCTCCGTCTGATTCAGATTCGTTTAATCATCCGGCTTAACGGGCGGTCCTGCAACTGGATTAGCTTTTGCCGCCCCGTCAACCGTGAAGAGATCCTGCTTGCGCATCAGCTGCGTGAAAAGGCGGAAATAGTCTAGTGCCTGAATCGGGCAGGAAATTTGAGGTTGCCGAGGCGTGGCATCTAACGAGACAGAAGTGAGCTACCGCCACTGAGAGCGAGCGGTGCTCGAAGTGAAGAGGTTCTAATCACCTGAAAACGTGAGCGAACAGTGGGTGGCGGTTAGCTCGACTGATTGGTTAGATGTTGTCGCCATGATCTATATTCTTTTCTCTGCTTCAAAATATGCGTGGTTCCCAACACGTTCATCAACGTCCAAATAGTGCCGAGTACGATTGCCGCAATCAAACAAACATGACGCAAGGGTGGAACGAAGGTGCCGAGAAGAAGGCAGCTCGCGACGACGATCAATAAAATGGCGAGATATATCACGAGCGTTCGCACGATGAATCGTGGAGTGGAGCCCATTAGAATCACGCGATTCTTCGGAGCAATCGATCGCCACGAATCGTCTGGCGCTTGACGATCGCGCGGCCCGGGCGATAGCTCGGGCCACTTGCCGCCCCACATCGAATCTTCGCGACGCTCTCGACGCCAAAGCTGGAACCGATAACGGAACCGTGCGATGATCTCGCTCATCATCTAACGAGACAGAGATAAGCCACGGGCGGGGTCGGAGGCAATCTCGCTGAAATTATTTGGCCGAGGGGCCGTCGGCTTCATCGATTGGTTAGGTCTTCGTGCCTTCACTTATAAATCACCGCACGCAAGTGCTTCTTCATAATCTCTTCATCTTCGGCTTTCGATAGTGGGATATTTTTCTCTCCTTCGCGAACAGACTCGGCCCGCATGAATTGTTCAAATCCCGGGGCGGAGAAAATGAACGCGAAGTGGATTACTTCGTTTCCGATATTCGTTACAGAGATCCAGGTGTTGGCCGGGATAAACACAGTGGCCTCACCGTGCACATCCCTCGAAGAGTCGCCAAGGCTCACCCTAGCTGTTCCATTCTCCAAAAAGAGGATCTCATCTGAGCCTGGGTGTTTGTGCATTTCGATTTTGCCTCCGGGCGCCATATCCTCGGTCCCGAAAACCAAATGCGAGGAGCCAGCATTCTGCGGATCGACCTTTAGAATAAACCTCATTTCGGGTTGCGGCCCAAGGCCCTCGATGTCTCTCCATGCTCGCCGCTCGCCGTCGTCCTTCTCAAGGATGAGTGGCGTCGGCTTTGCAGCGTTCGTTGGCTGGCTAGCTGGGTCAGCAGACGCACTTCGGTCGTTAGTGTAAAACAGTATTAAGCAGAAGAGGATAAATACGCTAGCAGCTCGCATAACACGCTCCTTCATTGGTTTTGATTGGTAGGATTAAGACCTAACGAGACAAAGCTCAGCCACCGCTGGCGGAGGCGAGCTTTGCTTTCAGTTTTCTACTTTCTAATTTCACCTTTGTAATTTTCTTACCGGCCAGCGGTTGGCTGGAGCGCTTGGTTAGGCGGCGACGTAGCTTTCACGAACGGCGCTCCTGCTTCGATGCATCTGTTACGTCAACCGATACCTTGACGCGTACTTGACCAGAGGCGATAAGGGCTCCCACTGCCGCGAGCAAGCCCAGGAAGATAAAGAGGCCGCCGATGGGAATGAGCCAGTGTCGCAATGCGCTCTCGAGATGCGAAATGTAGACGGTTGCTCCATGAAAGTTATACGCAATGTCACGCTGGGTTTCCGGCGATGGGACTCGCGGATCGTCGGCGAATGACGTCAGCAGAATCCCCCACGCCAAGAGGCTAGCAAGCCCGCAGGCGACGAGGAAGATAACGAGAAGCTTCCAACGAAGTGGGATTTGATGCGTCATTGGTGGCTGCCGCCTAACGAGAACAAGCTGAGCGACCGCTGACGAGAGCGCAAGTTTTCATCTCAACGGCTCAACGAATCAACATTTCAACTTCTTTCATGTGCCGGTCAGCGGTTCGCTTCATTGATTGGTTAGGCGAGTTCAATTTTCCGAAGCATGACGACGGATTCTTTGTCGCCAACCTCGTGTTCATATATCGCCCATCCGTTCTTTTCATAAACTGAAGCAGTCACAGCGAGGCAGTCGATGA
>Ga0070717_10003149_pt1 | contig 11789 bp, 13 predicted proteins | sample LARL113metaG_FD_71366 | JGI IMG/M metagenome (GOLD analysis project Ga0070717, IMG submission 71366) | Corn, switchgrass and miscanthus rhizosphere microbial communities from Kellogg Biological Station, Michigan, USA - LAR L11-3 metaG | ecosystem: Host-associated > Plants > Roots > Rhizosphere ...
CGGTCGAGCAGATGCTGGTGGGGGAGGAGCTACGGCGCCTGGTCACCTGGGGCGAGCGGCATCGGCGGCTGCTCGCCCGGCTGGTCATCGTCTTCTGCCTCTCGCTGGTCGTCGACGTGGTCTGCGCGATCCTCATGTGGTCGTACGAGCACGGGCTGAAAGGCAGCAGCATCCACGGCTTCGGTGACGCGCTCTTCTTCTCGACGGCGCAGATCGTGACCGTCTCCTCGTCCTTCACGAACCCGCTGACGCATGCCGGCCAGATCGTCGACGTCGTCCTCGAGGCCTGGGGGATTTTCGTCGTCACCGCCGTCGCCGGCTCCTTCGCCTCCTTCTTCACGAGCGGCGACCAGGCGTCGTCCTGAACGGCGATTTGACATCACCCCGGCGGCGATGTTGAGTCCAGGAATTCCCTGCATGTAGCGGGGGGTTACAAGGAGGGACGATGAAGCGTTTGTTGATGTTCGTCGGGGTTGCGGTTATCGCTGCGGCCATGTACGTAGCCGCCTCGCCGGCGAGTCAGCAGGGGGGGTTCGCGTCGCAGAAGGAAGTTTCCGCGCTGAAGAAACAGGTGGCGAGCCTGAGCAAGTCCTTGAAATCGACGAAGAAGGAGTCGGACGCTGTCGCCGGCTTTCTGTCGGACTGCTTCCTGAGCACGAACGCCGGCGTCTGGGGCGTGAGCCAATTCGGCGATCCGGCGGGCTCGTTCGGCTACTCGTACACCGACAACGGAACGACTCTCGTCACGGCTCTCGACTTCGACGGGACAACGACACCGCAGGCCTTCTTCCAGGCTGTCGATCCGACCTGCGTCAGCAGCGCTCTGAAGCATCAGCTGAGGCCGGGGCTCTTCGAGCGTCAGCACAACTGAGACTCACTCCAGGGAGGGCGGTCGTAGCGGCCGCCCTCCCTGCGGACCTCAGGCGGCGACCAGCTCCGCCATGTGCAGGCGGTAGAGGTCGGGCTCGCAGGCTTCGAACCCGTCGACGACGTCGGGGTCGAAGTGCGAGCCGCGACAGCGCCGGATCTCCTCGGCGGCCGCCTCCCAGCTGACGGGAGCGCGGTAGGGCCGCTCGTCGGTCATCGCGTCGAGCGAGTCGACGACCGCGAAGATCCGCGCGCCGAGCGGGATGCTGTCCTCGGAGAGCCTGTCTGGGTACCCGTTCCCGTCCCACCGCTCGTGGTGGGAGCGGATGACGCGCGCGCCTTCCTGGTTCAGCAGCGGGACGTGGGCGAGCAGCCGCTCGCCGAGCTCGGCGTGCTCCTGCATCTTCCGGCGCTCCGTGCCGGTCAGGCGGCCCGGCTTGAGCAGGATCCCGTCGGGGATCCCGATCTTCCCGACGTCGTGCAGCAGGAAGCCCCACTCGAGACTGGGGTCGTCGAGCAGCGACGGCGAGACCTCGAGCGTGAGTCTTGTCGCGTAGGACGTGACCCGGCGTGAGTGCATGCTCGTGCCGAAGTCGCGCGACTCGAGTGCCGACGCCAGCACGGCGACCGTCTGTGCGTACGCCTCGTGCAGGAGCTGGTGCTGGCGACGGCCGATCTCGATCAGCCGGTTCAGGTCGGCGGCGTCGACGACGTCTCTCCCCTCGATGTCGCCGAGGCCGACCTTCGCGATCAGCGGGGTCACGAGCGCAATCAGCTCGAGCGGGCTGAACGGCTTGTGGATGAAAGCCTGTGCCCCCGCGGCCTTCGCCGAGCGGCCGGCCTCGTCCGACCCGCTGATGGCGACGATCGGGATTCTGCTCGTCTGCGGCGTCTCGCGCAGCCTCTCGAGGTAGAAGATCCCGTCGATGCCGGGGAGCCCGATGTCGAGCAGAATCGCGTCGGGACGCGACTCCACGAGCACCCGCTCGGCCTCGATCACGTCGTAGGCCGTGTCCACCTCGTACCCCTCCAGCTCGAACGTCGTCCGGATCAGCTCGCACAGCAGCCGGTCGTCGTCGATGACCAAAACCCGTGGTCTGCGGCCCATTCGAAACCCCCTGATTCGCTGACGGCCTTACCCGTTCGTTGTCGGCGGGCGGCGAAGCAGCGATAAGTCCGAGCGTTCGTCAACTCGATAAGGCAGTCGGAGGACTTTCTGCCGAAACCTGTCGCAAGCTGAACGGCGGCCTCACTCGTTCGAGGCATCGAACGTCGCTTGCGGCGCCGGCCAACCACCGGCGCCGCAAGCGGTGACGACGGGGACGAGCGCACCCGCCGGGAGGAGAAGGCGCTTCGTCCTTGGTCTTGATACGGCACCGAGGCCGCTCGTGTCACAGAGTCAGAACACGAACGGCACGAGCATCTTCGTCGATCGTTTGTACGCCGGATAGCTGTCCGGGAACTGTTCGGCGAGGTAGCGCTCCTCGACCGTCGCGCTGTAGACGAAGTAGATCCCCACCAACGCGACGACCGGCAGCCAGCGCCAGCTCAGCGCCACGGCGGTTCCGATGGTCGCGGCGAGGATCCCCGAGTAGATCGGGTGGCGCACGAGGCGGTACGGCCCACTGGTCACGAGCTCCGACTCGTGCTTCCGCGTCATCGGCGTGCCCCAGTTGCGCCCCAGCTGGACGCGCGCCCAGATCGCGAGTCCCAGACCGAAGCCGAAGAGCGCGAGCCCGACGGCGGCTAGCAACGGATCGGTTTGGACGTGATGGCCTCGGATCAGTCCCAGCCGGGCCAGGACGACCGCCAGGGCGATGATCACGAGCCGAATCCGTCCTTCGCGCGACCAGTCGACGCGGCCGCGTTTCATGGAGAAGGCCGCCACGAGCCAGTAGATCCAGAACGCCGCCCAGCCGACGGCGAAGACGAGCTCGACCGTCCTCACCTCGACACCTTGACGTCGGCTACGGTCGTCGCGTGGAGCTTCCCGAGGAGGTGCGGCGGCTCGCGGTGGATCCATTCGGTGAGTTGCCGACACCGCGGGAGACCGAGCTGGTCGAGCTCGACGGCGCGGTCGTTTCGATCAATCCGTGGCCGACGGCGCAGGTCGTGCGTCCGGTCGGCGAAGGGCCGGCCGACGTTGCGGAGACGGTGGAAGCTGCGCGCGCCGCGGCGCGCGAGCGCGGGAAACAAACACTCGCCTGGTGGGTCACCCGAGAGCACGAGGGGTTGTCGGATGCGCTCCAGGAGGCCGGGCTCGTCAACACCGACACGCCGGGGTTCGAGGCCATCGAGAACGGCATGGCGCTGACCTCGCCGCCCACGCGAAGGCCCGCGGACGACGTCCAGGTCGCCGTGGTGGACAACTGGGAGGACTTCGCCGCCGTCGGGGAGGTGGGTCGCGCGGTGTTCGAGCTTCCGGAGATCCCCGAGGAGGAGCTTCGCCAGAGGTACTCCGACTACGTGGCGGCCCGCGACCTCGGAGTGACCTTCTCCGCGGCGATCAACGGCCGCATCGTGGCCGGCGCTTACGCGGCGTTCGGGACAGCCGGGATCAACCTCTTCGGCGCGTCGGTCGCTCCCGAGGCCCGCGGGCGGGGCGTGTACGGCTCGCTCGTGCTCGCGCGCTGGGATCTGGCCGTCGAGCGCGGGACGCCGGCCCTCACCGTCCAGGCCGGGCGGATGTCACGGCCGCTCTGCGAGCGGATGGGCTTCGCCTTCGTCGAGGCGGTGCACCTGTTCGTCGACGAACTCACCGAGGACTGAACGATCGCGTCAGCAGGCGAGATAGGTTCGTACGAGCGCGCGGAGCTCGGTCGCCTTCTGGTCGAGCTCGCGACTTTCCAGGCGTGCGATCTCGAACAGTCCCGGCAGTCGCTCGTAGAGCTCGGGAAGATCGAGGTTCTCGACGACTTGTTCGCGAATCCATTTGTCGTAGGCGATCGGATAGATGCGGTGCTCGACGTGAAGCGCGAGCAGGAACCACGCGAATGCGCCATGAAGCCTCGACAGCGCCTGGAACCAGAGCTCCCGATCGAGGAACCACGGGATCCGATCCAGGTAGCCCAGACAGGTGTCACGTGCTGCTGGAAGGCGTTCTGCTCGCAGTCCGTCGCTGTAGAAGGGCAGCCATTCTGCGCGGAGCTCGGCCAAACGGTCGCCGCGTTCCAATAGGGGCACCGAGTAGGCCAGGAGGTTCCCGACCTCCACTTCGAGCCAGTCGAGCTCGTGGTCGATCGGCCGCACCTCGAATCCGCCGTCGCCTATGTCCAGGTGAAGGTCGCTCCAGCGGCCGGTGGCGTGGAGCTCGGCCACGGCCGAACTGTCAGCGGCAAAGCGCAGCCAGTCGCGCTCGAGTGCGGCGACACGGTCGCTCCGCGTCAGGACCTGCATGTCGAGGCAACTGTCAGCGGTCGCCTTGCCGCGCGCGCAGGAGTTGGTGAGCAAGACCGCCTCGGTGTCCGGTCGCCCACTGAAGAAGGCAGTAACCTCATCGGCTGCGCGTTGATGCTGCGGTGTCGGATAAAGCCCGACGCTCATCCTGTGACCCTACGCACGCTTCGACCGGCGGTTGGTGCATGATCGCGCCGTGAGAGTGGAGGCGATCCATCTTGGGGCTCCGGGCAAGCCCGAACTTTGGACGGTCGAGTCCGTGCAGGCTGTCGCTGGGAAGGGGCTCGAAGGTGACCGGCATTTTCACGCCGACGGCGCTGCTCCGGGCCAGGCGCTTACGCTCGTCGCAGCTGAGGTTGTGGAGGAGGTCGGACTAGGGCCGGGCGATACTCGGCGGCAGGTGACCGTGCGTGATGCGGATGTCAACGCTCTTGTCGGCAAGCGCTTTCGCGTCGGCGAGGTCGAGTGCTTCGGCGTGGAACTCTGTGAGCCGTGTCGCCATCTCGAGGAGATGACCCGCCCGGGGATCATCAAGGAGCTCACCCACAGGGCCGGAATCAACGCCGACATTGTGGTCGGGGGCGTCATTCGCGTCGGTGACCCCGTCGTGGAGCTCGAGGCGCGAGACTAGATGTGTTCGGGAAGACCGAAGCGGCCGAGCAGCGCGGGGTCGGCGAAGAGGGTGATCTCGTCGACCTTGCTGCCGCTCAACGTGAGCACCATCATGCCCCAGGGCTGCGAGCGCAGATAGCAGCCGAGGGCTGGCTGGCCGTTGGCGCGGGTAGGGCGTACCTGTAGCGGGGCGCCGCGGACCTCGGCGCCTTGGTCCAGGTACGCGCCGATCGCCTCGTGTCCGATGAGCTCGCCCGGTTGCGGCGGCATGGAGACGCGAGCGTCGGAGCTCAGCAAAGTGAGCAGGCGGGCCGTGTCGCCGGCTTCGACGGCGTCGCTGAAGGTGGCGAGAAGGTTCCGTTCGGTCGGAGAGTCGGGAAGCGGCGCCTGCTGGCGCTCGACGGTGTACGAGTCGAGCGTTGCGCGTGCGCGTTGGAGCGCGGCTTTGACCGACTGCGGCGTCGTCTCGAGGATCGAGGCGGCTTCGTGGGTGTGGAAGCCGAGCACGTCGCGCAGCACGAGCGCTGCGCGCTGCTTCGCAGGCAGCTGCTGCAGCGCGACGATGAAGGAGAGCTGGATCGCTTCGCGCTGCTCGTAGCGTGCCTCAGGTCCGGGAGCGGGATCCGGAAGCGCACTGTCCGCGTACGGCTCGAGCCAGCTGGGCTCGACTGCGCGGCGGGTTCTGGAGGGGCTCATGGTGTTCTCCGTGGCGGGGCGACGCCCGCGTTCGCGAATTGCGTTGAGACTCCGGTTGGTTGCGATCCGGTAGAGCCAGGAGCGCAGCGACGTCCGTTCCTCGAAGCCGTCGAGCCCGCGCCAGGCGGCGAGCAGTGTCTCCTGGACGAGATCCTCGGCGTCCTGCACGGAGCCGAGTAGTCGGTAGCAATGCAGCTGAAGCTCGCGCCGGAACGGCTCGACCAGCGACGCGAACGCGCGCTCGTCGCCTCCCTTCGCCCGCTCGAGATCGACGGTCATCGCGGTTAATGACACCAGGTCCGCCGTAAACGGACCGCGGTCCGTTTCGCGGCATCGCGGTGTCTTTGACCTCCGATGCACCCCGAGCTGATTCATCAGATGGTGCTCGAGCGGACGGCCCGCTTCCAGCGCGATGCCGATCGGTACCGCCGGGCCCGGGAGGCCGACATCCGCCCGCCCCAGCCCGTCTGGCCGGCGATCGAGCCGCGGCTGAGCGCCTGCCGCGAGGAGCTCGAGCGCCTCGCTCGCCTTCGTGGAGCGGCAGGTCGCTCGACAGAGTGAGCAGCGCGCTCTCACGTGTGTTCGCCCTTTGGCGTACGGGCCTGCCGCGGCCTGTCCTCGTTCTGCAGGGCGGGTGGGCGCTCAACAACTTCGGCACCGGGCTGATCCTTCCGTTCGAGATCATCTACCTCCACTCGGGCCGCGGCTTCTCGACGGCGACCGCGGGGCTGGTGGTGGCGACGGTCATGGGTACCGCCGCAGTGGTGACGCTCCCTTCGGGTGCGCTGCTCGATCGTTTCAGTGCGAAACGGATCCTGATCGCGGGCAGTGTCTTGAACGCACTCGGCTACGGGGGCTTGGCGTTTGTCGACCGTCCTTGGCAAGGCTTCGTCTGCTCGGCCGTCGGCGGTGCCGGCTTCGGACTCGTGGGAACCGCCGGCCAGGTCTTGACCATGACTCTGATCCCGGCGGAGCAGCGCGCCGCATCGACCGCGCTCAGACGAGTAGCAGGCAACTTCGGTCTCGGCCTCGGCGCGACGGTTGCGGGCTTCATCGTCGCGGCCGCCCATCACGACCTCCAGGCGTTCCAGAGCCTCTACCTCTTCGACGCAGTCACGTTCGTCGTCTTCGCGCTCGTCGTGCTCGTCTGGATCCCGGATCCTGGTCTCGCGGATGCCGGGTCGGCGAGCGAAGGCGCACGGGGTCTCCGGGCTGTTACTCGGGATCGGCTCTTGCTCGCCCTGATCGCGGGCAACTTCGCGCTGGTGATGATCGGCGGCGCGTTCTTTTCCGACATCCTCCCGCCGTATGCGGAGGCGCATACACCTGTCGGGCCGGTTGGGATCGGTGTCGTCGTCTTCATCAACACCTTCTTCATCGTCGTAGCGCAAGTCCCGGCGACACGGGTGGTGGCGCGGATGCGCCGCACTCACGCGTTGTTCGCCACCAGCGCAGTGTTCGCGGTCGGCCTGCTCGCGGTCCTGCCCGCAACGGTCACGCACTCGACGCTCGTCGCCACAAGCGTCTTGGCCGGGGTGGCGATCGTGATCGCGGTCGCCGAGTGTGGCCAGTTCATCGTGCTCGGCCCCCTGGTCGCGGAAATCGCGCCGCCGCATCTGCTCGGCCGCTACATGTCGCTGTACCAGCTCAGCTTCATGGCAGGCGTGGCTCTCGGCCCGGCGGTCGGCGGCGTGCTGCTCGGAACATCACCCAACGTCATCTGGTGGGGCGGCGCCTTCGCGATGGCACTCACCGGAGTCGGCTTCCTGCGACTCGGCGACCGGATACCCGACCCGCTCGTGCCGACGACATCCCCGCCGCTGGAGGCCGCGTCAGAGGCGACCTGATGCCGCCGCCGTGAACCTCGAGCGCTTGGTGCGCAATTAGTGGTGCGGAGTACCTTCCCGGCATGATCACCCGCCTTCTCATATCCACAACTGTGGTGCTTGCCTGCGTCGCAGCTGCCTGTGGCGGCGCGGCGTCTTCGACCGTGTCGCCTTGCGGCTGGGTGAGCCAGCCGATGTGGTCGCCGGACGGGACGCAGATCGTCTACGCCGGGAGGCGCTGGCCTCCGCTGAAGAAGAGGAACCCGATCTACAGCTTGCACGCGCTCTGCACGATGGGAGGCGACGGAACGAACGTGCAGCCGGTTCGTTACACGACCTGCGGTGGGAGGCGCTGCCCGGAGGGCGCTGGCCTGATCGCCTGGACGCAGTTCGGGATTCTCTACCAGAGCGGCGGCGGGGTCTTCCGCATCGTGCCGGGCAACAAGCCCCGGCAGATCGCCAGGCCGAGCGCAGTCAGCTACGTGACGAACCCGGCGGGTACGCGTCTGGCGGCCGCGTCCTATGACGAATCCTGCGACACCTGCGCGGGGCCGCTGACGATCTACGACGCCCGGACGGGCGCCGTCGTCGGCAAGGTGGGCGGCAAGAAGCTGAGCAACGTCGATCCCAGTCTCTCGCCTGACGGATCGTCGGTCGTATTCGGCCGCTTCACATCGAACCAGACCGGCAAGTCACTCGGTATCTGGGCGGCGAACACCAATGGCAGCAGTCTTCGCCGGCTGGTGAAGGTCGGTCTCTATCCCCTTTGGTCCCCGACGAGCGCCAGGGTCGCCTATCTCGTCCAGGGCTCGCTCCATCTCGTCTCCGCCGCGGGTGGCACGAGCAGGACACTCGTCCCAGGCAAGGTCGAGAACGTGTTCGGCTGGTCACCGAATGGGCGCTATGTCGCCTTCGCGCAGGCGGGCCGTAGCGGCGCCGGCAAGCTGGCGGTCGTCAATGTGGCTACGCGGAAGGTACGGACGCTGCTCAGGCTCAACGACTCGCCGACAGCCTCCTGGGCGCCGGACTCCCTTCACCTGGTCGTCAACAGCCTGCCGCGCAACGCGACGTGCGGCCCGACCTACCGGGTGTCGCTCACCGGCTCGGCGCCAGTCAAGATCGCGTCCTGCACAAGCTGACCGTGCGCTGGCGCCGAGTCGGATCTCGGATCGGTCGCACAACCCGACAGGCGTAGGCTCTCGGTGTGAATCGACCCCGCGTGTGTGCGATCGCGGCGATTGGCGGAGGGCTTGTACTTGCGGGCTGTGGCAGTGGCCACAACCGTGGCATTCCCCTCGCCTATCGGGGAGAGGCGCACGGCGTCCAAATGACGCTCAAGCTTTCGACCATGAGGTCGTACGGTTCGACCATGAGGTCGTACGGCCCGCTGACACTTCACTTTGGACAGGGGTCGCAAGCAGTTCGCGAGCGCGCTCTGCGAACAAAGCACCTGCAACTCTTCTGCTTCTGGCCCACCGGGCCGCGGAGCAATGCCTCAGAGGCCGTCGGTGCAAAGCTCAACCCACTCAAGCGCACGCAGTTGATCGAAGGCACCATGAACGGCCGCTCGACGCACGGCTACGCCTGTGCGCTCGGCGCGCATACGCATTCGGATCTCCCCGAGTGGCCGGCCACGAGATTCCTGAAGCACGCGATCGTTGCGGTCCACCTCTCGCGGTCAGCTCACTAAGACCCGCTCGGAAGGTCGATCGGACGTAAGGACAATCTCCTGGGCCAGTGTTCCGGGATGACCCCCAGGCGGTGACCATTGACGCCTGCGGTGGTGCTAGCGATAATGGTGCTATGACGTTGCATGCTTGGCGGCTGCCGTTCGCTCTCGACCCACTGATCCGAGAAGCGAAGCGTCGTGCCCGGCAGCGGCGGGTGCTTGGTGCCGTGGGCGTCGTGGTGGCTGCCGGACTCGTTGCAGGGCTAACGCTTGCGCTGCGCTCGCCGGGTGGGACGCCGAGCGGCGGGCTGGCCACGGCGAGGTACCCGCAGGACGGCGTGTCCTTCCGCTATCCGAGCGGATTGAACAGCGTCAAGTTGTGCGGCTCGTTTGGGAACGGGCTACTCGGGGTTGTCGCCCCCTTCGCACAACTGACCACCGGGCAGGCCACCACGAACTGTCCGTCGGCTTACGCCATTCCACCCACGTGGCCGCCCATGGGGAGGCTTGGAGCGGACGGCGCGAGAATCCTCCTCACTCGGATTGAAACGTGGCCCAGCGCGTACCGGCCGAACTGGCACCGGCGGCGCGGCACCTGGCGGAGTGCCTACGTCAGTAACTCTCACTCGACGCTGGGCTGTCCGCTAGGCGTACAGCACGAGACTCGCTCCGTTGCAATCCGCAGTACCAACCGCTCGGAGATAGTCGGCTCCAAGCCGCTCAGACCAGAAGTCGTCAGCGTCGATGCTCTGATCTGCGGCCCGGACTTCGCCACCGGGAGGGCCGCATTCCGTCAGATCGTCGCCAGCATCGGCTTCACGAGATAGCTCGCTCGCTCGCCTGGGCCAGTGTTCCGGAATGACCCCCGAACTCAGGTCGAAGACCGTCCGGGCCGAAGCTTGTCCCGGAACGACAGCGACAGACGGAATTGGCGCTCGGCGCGTCAGGCAGCGCGCGAAGCTCCGCCTTCGCCTAGCTGTCCGCCGTTCGGCCTTCGTCAGGCGCGAGCGTGGCCCGAAGCCTGTCGAGCAGCTCGTAGAACTGAGCCCGGTCGATCCGCACCTGGTCGGTGAGCGGGACGGGCTTCGCGTTGTGAATCAGCTCGTCGAGGTGGTCGAGCAGCGCCGTCACTTCTGATCGTTTCGAGTCGTCCATGAAGCCAGAGCTTACGGCAGCACTGAGCCAAACCTGGCCCACTAGCGACGTGGCGATCCGTCACACATCGGGCGAGAGGCCGGAGGGCTGGGCCAGTGTTCCGGAATGACCCCTGAGCTTGGATGCGCTTAGGTCCGCACCTGTCACCAAGCAAATGCTGGCTAACGGTCATCGTCGTCGTCGTAGTACGAGGAGCGCATAGAACCCCATGAAGGCCCATGTCTGTTGCGCATCGCTTCTTTTTGACTGTTTGCTTCAGCCCACGCTTCGTCCCGCGCCTTCCTGCGTTTCTGACGGGCCTCGGGTGAGTTCCAGCGACGGAACCAGGCAGCGAGAGACATCGGATTTTGATTCTACGGGTGCGGGATCCCTCGACTGGGCCGGTGTTCCGGAATGACCCCTGACAGGACTGCCGCGTCTTTCCGGATCTCTAGCATCGCGGCGTGCGTCGTTGGCTCGGCGAGGAATTCCGGTTGGCGCGGCTGGTTGGCGCCGTCGCGGTCGGGGTCGCCGTGTTGGTTGGTCTTATCGCTGCAGTCGTCGTGGCGGCGAAGGGAAAGAACGCAGCGACGGTTCTGACGGCGGGTTCGCTTGCGATGGCCGTCGTCGGAGTCGCGGCGATCGCCCTCGGCCTGGTGGGCATGCTCGGCGCGCTTCCGTCCGCCCCCGGCTACGAGCAGGGCGGTCCGACAGGCGGGGTGGACGCGCCCGGGGGAGCGAACATGACGGTCGCGCTCGTCGTTGCAGGAGTCGTGACGTTGATCGTTACTGCGATTCTCGCGAGCGTGTTTGCGTTGATCGCGCACGCGACGGGTGCAGCATCCATCTAGACGCCGTCTGCTGGCGAGCGGCCGCGGATCGAGGCTCAGGACCGTGGCCTGGGCCAGTGTTCCGGAATGACCCCTGAGCGGGGCGGCGCTTGACGTGGAGGTCTGGTGCTAGCGATAATAGTGTTATGACTGCGCACCTTCCACGGCTGCCGCTCTCGCTTGATCCGCTGATCGCGGAGGCGAAGCGGCGGGCGAGGCAGAGGCGGCTGCTGCTCGCGGTCGTGTGCGCGGTGGCCGCGTTAGCCGTGGGTGGCGCCGTGTTCGCGACTCGTTCGGCCGCGTCGCTAGTGGCGGGTCCGCCCGCGCCAGGATGCCCTGCGCACATTGGTGCGGGTGCCAGCTACCTGGCATCTGCCCGCACGAAGACCGCCGCTGCTCAGCGGGACGAGCAGAGGCTCCTGTGCCTCGTAGTGGTTCCGCAGGGGGCTCAGCTTCTGACCAGCGAGCCTCCTGCCTTGGTACGGCTAGGCCGGATCGTTTTGTTCCCGAAGCCCTATGCGCCGTTCGCTCGGCATCGCTTCTGGCGGGTTCATTCGTCGGTCGCGGCGATAGCCAACTTCGAGAAGGCTCATCCACCGGCCGGGTCCCAGGAACTCGGGTGTGGGCCGGACGCTGTAGCCGACTGTGGGGTCGGCGTCTTGGGCGGTCCGAACGTTCCGGCCAATGCGAGTCTTACCTTCCCCTTGCCCCCCATCAGAGGTCGCGTCGGATCGCGCGTGTTGCGCTTGCTCATCCTCG
>Ga0070717_10003150_pt1 | contig 11788 bp, 11 predicted proteins | sample LARL113metaG_FD_71366 | JGI IMG/M metagenome (GOLD analysis project Ga0070717, IMG submission 71366) | Corn, switchgrass and miscanthus rhizosphere microbial communities from Kellogg Biological Station, Michigan, USA - LAR L11-3 metaG | ecosystem: Host-associated > Plants > Roots > Rhizosphere ...
TCAGAAAAGTCGCGTGCGCGGAATGTCTCTGCTGCCTTTTCGGACAGAACGACGACGAGGTCGGCCAATTCGTATTCTTCGATGAACCGCTCGCGTTCGAGCAGCAGGCCGGATTTCCGCTTCTCGAACCACGAGTCCGAAGGTGTCGATCTTGACCCGAGTTGGCCGACTTTGCCGGTTGGGCGATCGCGATGCCAGGTTGGGATTTCGATAAGCGAAGGGATTTTTTTCTTTTTCGCGACACGCAGCGTTTGCAGACAATCGCCCGACCAGCTGTGAAAAAAATCATAGCGCCCACTTTCGAGATGACGCGACGCGATCCAATCGAGGTATTTCTTCTTCGCGCCGTAATAGTACGGTCGCTCCAGAAAGGAAATTAGCCGTACCGGATGCCAGCGCAGCGAATGAATAAAACGCGCCGGAATTTCGGTTTGCCGGTTATCGTAGGCGACTGCTTTGCCGAGAAAGCCGCCTCGATATGACGCGCGCAAAGCTTCGAACGCGTCTGTATCCAAACCGGAACCGCCGACGCGCGCGAAGATCGAGTAGAGCAAATGCTTCGGTAGCAGACGCGTACTCTCAGACATGGCATGTTGCGAGGGAGCGCTTAAGGTTTCATGCAGCATTCGCTAACAACTATTCTGGCGAAACATGGCAAGTAAAGCAGCGATAGAAAGGATGTCTCAGCCCCGCTCGAAATGACAGACAAACTCACCATCGGTTTCGTTCGGCGCGGCTATTCGCCAATCGGTGGCGCGGAATCTTACTTGAAACGCCTGGCGCTGGGAGTTGTCGAGCTTGGTCATGAGGCGCACCTGTTCGCGACAAATGACTGGCCGCCTAACGAGTGGCCGTTCGGGCAAATCACGCAAATTAATGCAGGATCGCCAATTGAATTTGCCGATGAAGTCGAGAAACGACGCGCGCAAGTTGCCTGCGATGTTTTGATGAGCCTCGAACGCATTTGGCGCTGCGATGTTTTCCGCGCCGGCGACGGCGTCCACCAAGCCTGGTTGAATCGCCGGGAAAAATTTGAGGCACCGTGGAGACCGTTCGCCCGGCGATTCAATCGCAAACACTGCGCTCTTCTGCGCCTTGAAAAATCGCTTCTCGATGATCGCGGCGCTGAGCGCGTGATCGCCAACTCGCAAATGGTCAAGAGTGAAATTGTCGATCTTTATAATTATCGGCGGGACAAGATCGACGTCGTGCGGAACGGCGTTCCGTTGGATCTTTTTCGATTCGATGCGGTACGGCGTGAAAAATCCCGCGGAGAGTTGCGAGTGGAATCCGATGAAATTCTGGCACTCTTTGCTGGATCGGGGTGGGAACGGAAAGGGCTTCGCTATGCGATCAAAGCAGTCGAAACCTGCGCAAATTCGAAACTGCGTTTGCTGGTTGCTGGGCGCGGGGACCCAGCGCACTATCGCTCAACGCGTGCTCGGTTCCTCGGGGAGGTTGGCGATCTCCGTGCGATCTACGCGGCGGCCGACATTTTCATTTTGCCGACAATCTACGATCCGTTTTCCAATGCATGCCTGGAGGCGCTCGCCTGCGGCCTGCCTGTGATCACGACGCGCGCAAATGGGTTTTCAGAGATCATGGAAGACAGAATTCACGGATCGATTGTCGATCTTCCGGACGATCTGGCCGACTTGCGGAATGCACTCGAAGCGTGGTCGGACCTGACGCGGCGCGCGGCGGCGAGACCTTCAATTCTCAAGCGCGCCGCTCAGGTCGACATTTCGAGAAATATCGAACAAACCGTCGCGATCTTGGTTCAAGCCGCGGGGGCGAGTGCGGCGTCGACATCTGGAAAAATTCGAAAGACTTGATCGAGTTTTGCAATCTCGAAAATCGCCAGCACGTCGTCGCCCAGACCGGCCAAAGCGAATTTTCCGCCGTACGCGTCGACGTTTTGCATGGCTTCGATTAATACCGCCAAACCGGAGCTGTCGATGTAACTAACGCGAGCAAAATCGACAACCAAGCGCTTCGGTTTTTTCTGGATAATCGCACGCAGCGATTCCGCAACGTTAGGCGAAACGTGCAGATCGATTTCGCCTTCCAACGGCAAAACATTGGGCCGATCCTTACGCGGTATTGGACACGCAGCTTTCGATATTGTTTGCATTCGCTCTCGACCTTTCATTCAGCTTGTCATCGCGCGGAAATTACCAACCGAGCGTATCAATTAGACGGTCAACATCAGAAAGATCATCGATCAAAAAATTGGGATGATGTTTGGCGAGCGCGTCTCGACTCCATGTACCGGTAGCGACGGCAACCGTGCGCGCACCGAGCGCCTTCCCGCAGGCGATATCCCGCGGTGTATCGCCGATGACATCGATTTCCGCCGCTAAAAATTCGCGGCCATGTTTTTCTTTGGCTCGCGCACGGGCAAATGGGCCGAGCTGGTTGCGGTCGTGGTGATCGTCAGCAAACGCGCCAAATTCGAAAAAATGCCAGACGCCGTAATGCTCGAGCTTGAGTTGTGCGCCACGGGAGACGTTTCCGGTAAGAAGACCAAGCACGAGGTGTTTCCTCGACTTCAATTTCCCAAGCAACTCGAGCACGCCAGGAAGCAGATTGCCTTTGCGGCGCGGCAATTCGAGCGAAAGAAAATGCACGTAGCTGTCGAGAAACGCGGTGACGTTTTCGTTGGTCGCCGGGATTTTGTGCTTCTGTAGAATGCTGAGAACGATTCCGGAATCGGTCATGCCTGCGATCTCGATGTCGTGCAGATCGTCGTGAATGCCGTGGCGCTCCGCTAACGCGAGCTTGAGCGCGTGCATGCCCGCGCCACCCGAATGAACCAGTGTGCCGTCAATATCGAAGAGAAGAAGGCGCTTTGCGGTCGCCGTCTGCGGGTTGCGGATTTCGGATTGAGCCTGCATTTGTGCAATAGGGATCGACAATAGGTCGCCAACTAATCTTTGATCTGCAAACAGAAATCTCTGGCTCGCGGCAGCGACCGGCCTGTGGGCAGATTACGGCGCGTAGCGCGGTGGCTAGAGATTAGGCGCATGCATTGTGAGCACGGCGATCATGCTGCCGAGGAAAACGAAGATCGATGCTGCGGTAAGAGCGAGGATGGCGCTGCGCTTGCGATCTCGATCTTTACTGCGCCGCGGAAACGGTGAGGCGTTGGCAAAATCAATAGGGGCGGTGCTTGTCTCTGCGGGCTTGGCCTCGATCTGCTCCAAGGCAGGCAATGGCTGTGACCCGCGTGCATCGGGCTCAAAGCGGGCCTCGACGCCGCCCAATCGAATGCGGTCGTCAAACCGAAGCACTGTTTCGGTGACGGGGACGCCGTTGACGCGGGTGCCATTGGTCGAATCGAGATCTTTGAGGCGATAAAGTTCGCCACTGAGCTCCAATTGCGCGTGACGACTCGAGATCGATGGATCATCAATGACGATGATGTTGTCAGGCGCGCGACCGATCGTAATCAAGGCTTCGGTGAGCTCGTAGGAAAGTCTGCCCTGCGATTCGGTGGTCAGAATGAGTTTGGGCATATTGTCGATTTTACAGTAGCGCAGAATCGCACAGCGCGTCGAGCGATTCTTCTCTGGTAAACGCACGTGCCCGAGCAGTTGCAGCTCAGACTTGACTGCTTAAAATAGTGAAGCTTTAGGTGGCCTTGGTTGAAATCAGCGCCAGGGTTCGCAGCAATGCAGAACGAGGCGCGCGGGAACCGTGGTGCGCCAGATTGACCGCGCACAACCGCGCCCGCATAGTGCGGCTCCCATGGCAATTGAGTTGACGCGCAATTTTTGCATCATCGCGCACATCGACCACGGCAAGACGACCTTGTCTGATCGGCTGCTCGAACGCACCGGCACCATTCACGAGCGCGACAAGCAGGATCAGCTTCTCGACTCAATGGACCTGGAGCGCGAGCGCGGGATCACAATCAAAGCGCATCCAGTGATGATGAATTATCGAGTAAGCTCGAAGCAAACCTATCGGCTGAATCTGCTCGACACGCCTGGACACGTCGATTTTGCCTACGAAGTTTCACGGTCGCTCGCGGCGTGCGAGGGCGCGCTGTTGGTCGTCGATGCGGCTCAAGGCGTGGAAGCGCAGACGGTGGCGAATGTGCATCTCGCCCACAAACAGGGCCTAACGATTGTACCGATCATCAACAAGATCGATTTGCCGAACGCGGACATTCCTTCGGTCCATCGACAATTAGAAGAGATTCTGGCAATCCCGGCCGAGGAAGCAATTCACGCGAGCGCGAAAATGGGAATCGGCATCGATGAAATTCTGGAAGCGATCGTGCGTCGCATCCCGGCGCCGCAAAAACCGACAGATGAAACTTTGCGGGCGCTGGTTTTTGATTCGGTGTTCGATGTGTATCGCGGCGTGGTCGGTTACGTGCGGGTCGTTTCAGGAACGATGGAAGCCAATCATGCGATCAAGTTAATGAGCAACGACGCGCGCTACGAGATTAAGGAAGTAGGTGTGTTTACGCCGAAAATGCTTGTGCAGCCGCGGCTCGAGGCGGGCGACGTCGGTTATTTCATCGCCAATATCAAGAGCACCGCCGATATGAAGATCGGCGACACGATCACCGATCAACGCAATCCGGCGCAGGAGCCGCTGCCAGGATTTCAGGAAATTCATCCGATGGTCTTCAGCGGCATTTATCCAATCAACACCGGCGATTTCGAGCACTTGAAAACGGCGATTGCGAAGCTGCGCTTAAACGACGCGGCTTTCGTCTACACGCCGGAAAGTTCCGTCGCGCTTGGTTTCGGATTTCGCTGCGGGTTTCTTGGGCTGCTGCACATGGAAATCATTCAGGAGCGATTGCGGCGCGAATACAACATGGACATCATCGCGACGAGTCCCAGCGTTGTTTACGAAGTCATTACGACGCGCGGCGAGACACTTTTGATCGACAATCCCGCGCATTTGCCGGGGCCGAGCGCGATCCGGGAAATCCGGGAACCGATCGTGAAAGCGTATGTGCTGTGTCCTAACGAAAATATCGGCGACATCCTGCAATTGATTTTGGAAAAGCGTGGCCAAATGGACCACACTGAAACGCTCGATGCGCGCCGCGTGATGTTGCATTGTGAACTGCCGCTCAACGAAATTCTGGTCGATTTTAACGATAAGATTAAGTCGATCACGCGCGGTTACGGCTCCATGGATTACGCGCACGCGGGTTATCGGCCGGCGAAATTAGTGAAGCTCGATTTGCTTGTGAATGGCGAACCGGTAGACGCGTTTTCGACCATCGTGCATAAGGATCGCGCGGAGGCGAGAGGCCGCCAATTAGCGGCGAAGTTGAAGGAAGTAATTCCGCGCCAGCTATACCAAGTGGCGATTCAGGCGGCGATCGGCGGAAAAATTATTGCGCGGGAGAGCGTTTCGGCCTTGCGAAAAAATGTGACCGCGAAATGCTACGGCGGCGATATCACACGGAAACGCAAGTTGCTGGAGAAACAAAAAGAAGGAAAGAAACGAATGAAGAGCATCGGGAAGATCAACATTCCGCAGGAAGCGTTCATCGAGGTGCTGAAAGCGCAATGATGCCCTTTGAAATGCCGAAATCCGAATGACGAATGGCGAAGGAAATCCGAATGACTAAACTCGAATCGATAGCGAGAGGCGGGGGCGACTTTTTAATTTTCTCATTCGTGCTTCGGAATTGTTTCGAGCTTCGGCATTCGAGATTCGACATTTAGCTCATGTTCACACCTCGCTACGTCAAACACAGCAAGCTCTTGCTCCGGCATGCGCAAAAATTTCTGCGCTATAAACGTGACGTGCTCGACCAATCCACCGCTGAAGAGATCGAGTTGGCTACGCATAAGCTGCGAGCGGCATTGCAACAGCGCGATCGTAAAGAGACGGAAAGCCGCGCGGAAGAGCTGGATGCCAAATTGCACAAACTTATGCCGGTCAATTGGGAATCGCACTGGCGCGAAAATTGTGAGGTCTTTCTGGTAGCGATCGTGGTTGCGGTCGGCATTCGCTCCTATTTTTTGCAGCCGTTCAAAATCCCGACGGGCTCGATGCAACCGACACTTAACGGAATCATTGGTCGTCCGATGAACGCAGCGACTCCTCTGCCGAGCCTGCCGCAGCAAGTGGCTGAGTTTATTTTGCGGGGACGCAATTACATCAACGTTGTCTCACGCCTGGACGACCAGCTTCTGCGAGTCGAACCGAAGAAATTCCTTTTCTTTTTTACGTTCTCACGGCTGGTCTGCCAGCACCAAAGTTTTCTAGTTTACGCGCCGAAGGACACCTTGGCGCACGACTTTACGGTATTCGCGGGCCGCACCCTTCACCGCGGAGAAATCATCGCGCGTGGGGCGATCGACACCGGCGACCAGGTCTTCGTGGACAAGTTTACCTATAACTTCGTCAAACCACATCGCGGCGACGTTTTTGTTTTTCGAACGGACCACATTCCGGGAATACCGGGCGACATCGATACAGGCCAGCCGTTTTATATCAAGCGCCTCGCCGGATTGCCGGGCGACACGTTGCGGATCAATCCGCCAAGACTTTATGTGGATGGAAAGGAAGCGCTGGGCCGCGGTTTCCAGCGCGTGATGGCGGCGACGGATGGATATCGTGGTTACAGCTTGGGTCGCGATTATCTGGCCCAGCCGGACCGCTCCTTTACCGTGCCAGCACACAGCTACTTTGCGATGGGCGACAACAGTTACAACAGCTATGACAGCCGTTACTGGGGACCGGTGCCGGAGGAGAATCTGGTTGGACGCGGGCTGCTGGTTTACTGGCCGTTTATTCCACATTTTGGTTTGATTCGTTAGGCGACTCATGCTCCCCAGTCTGCCGCGAATTTATCCGCTGCTCGGTTTTTGCGGCGGATATGTGCTGGTGATGCTTTTTAATCCAGTTCGGCTGGCGTTGCGCGACGGCCTCCGCTGTATCGCGCGTTACAAGCGCATCTGCGGGACGTTCGTGCTTCTGGGTTTTGCTTACTTTGTTTTTCAGTTTTCTGTTTTTACGCCGATTCGAAGTGCAGCCGATCTCGATCTAACTCAAGTCACTTCGTTGCCGACTTGGCACTGGCCGCGATTTGTCGAGGTCTGGCGGGATGCGCCGCTTCCCGCGCTGGAAGGCGTTGCTGGAATTTTCGACAACGCAACCACCACTTATCCGCTCTCGGTGGCTGCAGCCGTCTTGATGGTCATGAATTGGCGTGGACTGCACGGCGCATTGGTCCGTGCGCTGCGCCAGCGCTACCGGCTCCGCGGTTACCTGGTCTATCTAATCCTTTTGCTTAGCGCACTGGCCGCTTTTTTAAAACCGATTGTGTTTTGGGCGTTGCCGCTTTGGGGCGGATTGCTCCCGACCGCGGGTCTCCTGCAAGTCTCCGCCAGCGTGGACGCCGCCTCCTTCATTTTTGAATACCTGTTTGGCGTTTACATTCAGGTTTACCTGATCGTAGTGTGTTTCGCCTGGATTCGTGGACTCAGCTTTGAAGAAGGCGAATTGTTTCGGTTCGCCATGCGACGATTCAGCTTCGTCTTGAAATGGGCGGGCATCGTCGTGCTGGTGAGCATGTTGATCGTACGCACGCCGCTTTTGCTTGCCTATTTTGTGAACATACCCGGCGTGCTCGATTATTTGCCGATCGAGCGCGTAGTGATGAGCGGCTTGATCATTGCTTTTTGCTCGATGCAAATCTCGCTCGCCCTGCACAATGAAACCCTCGGCGAAGCGTTCCGCGCGCATCGAGAATTTCTCCGGGAGAACGCGGGACGGGTCGGTTGGTTTTTGCTCATTTGCGCGTTGCATTTTTTCTTCCTCATGACGGGCGATGCGATAGTTCGCGGCGCCATTGCCGACCGGGTCATTGCGGTGGTGCTCTGGAAATGCGTGTTCGTTTGCGCGCGCGGCTTCATCACCGGTTGGCTGCTCGCCAGCTGGGTTTGCCTCTTCCGGCGCGGCGAGACCGGGCACGTCTATCAGCAGAGTTGGATTCAGTACTAGTTCTCGCTCGCGCTTTGTTGTGAACGCCGCCAAAATTACGCGCGAAAGTAAATCGAATCTGGCGCTTGCCTTCGTTTCGTTAGGCCGCGAGCGCCGCCGCGACATCACTACCTTTTACGCGTTTTGTCGCCTGATCGACGATGTCGCTGACGATCTCGGTCTTCACGTGGAGGAAAAAAAACGTCGGCTGACGCTTTGGCGCGAATCATTGCGCGGCTCAACGCCCGGCGAGCCGAGCCTCGCACACGAAATTCGTTGCTTGATGGAAAAGTATTCGCTTAGCGCGGAAATGCTGGAGGAAATTGTCGCCGGCGTTGAGATGGACTTAACTAACTTTCGCTACGCCACCTTCGCCCAGCTGCGAGTCTATTGCTATCGAGTCGCCAGCGCCGTTGGCTTGGTCAGCATCGAGATCTTTGGTTATCGCAACCCGGCTTGCAAAGAATACGCGGTCCAGCTCGGGTTTGCTTTGCAAATGACCAACATCATCCGAGACGTGGGAAAAGATTTACGCCAAGGCCGAATCTATTTGCCACAGGAAGACTTGGCCCGCTTCAATTACTCGGAAACCGAATTGCAAGATCGACAATACAACGAGGGCTTCATCCAAGTGATGAGCTTTCAAGCCCAGCGCGCGGAGGATTTTTTTGCTCGCGCCGCCGCCCTGCTTCCACCCGAAGACCAGCAATCGATGGTCGCCGCCGAAATTATGGCTGCGGTTTATCACACGCTTCTGCGCCGAATGCAGCTGGACAGATTTCGAGTGTTCGAAGAGGAGTATCGGCTAACTAAACTCGAGAAAGCCGGCCGAATCGCAACACAGCTGATCAAACATTTTTTGAATTTGCGCAGCGCAACCTTCGTCGGATTCTAAGGTTTGGATGTCTAAGCACACTATCATGAAAAAGAATTACTTCGCAGTGTTGTCGCTGGTGGCGTTGGAAGCCTTGGCGTTGAATTCATGTGATACACCGACCGGTCAGGGGGCTGCGGCTGGCGCTGGCGCGGGTGCAATTATCGGTGGCCTGGCCACTGGCCGAGTACGTGGCGCAGCGATTGGCGCCGCTGCTGGGGCCGCGACTGGTGCACTAATCGGTCACGTGATCCAGGAAGATCGCGCCCGCGCCTATGGTCCGCCGCCTCCAGGCGGTTATCCATTTGCGCGATACGCCGGCGCTCCCGGGTCATATCGCAGCCCCTATACTGGACGCGTTTACGATCTGCGAGGTGTTCCGCCGGGCGGATTGACTCGCGATGTCGATACGGGACAACTCTTCCGGCGACCCTAACTTCGAGACCGCCAATTTACGAAACGCATTTCATCTCGGCGCGAGGTCAACGCGTTTTCTTTTGCAACTCGTCCACCAGCCTGCGCGCGTCGTCACTCATCTTCAGAAGCTCCGGCCACTGTCGACGATAATTTTCGCCAGCTAATTTTCGCGTCGCGTCGAAACCCATGTGCGAGCCGATGTTTTGCTCGCTCGGCGCGTGATCGAGTGAGTCGCTTGGGTTTTTAATTACGGTTGTGTCGCGCGCCGGATCCGTGTTTGCGCATAAGCGAAACAACACCTCGCTCGTGTTGTGCACATCACAATCTTCATCCACCACCACGATATATTTGCTGAACATCATTTGTCCCATGCCCCAAAGTCCGTGCATCACCTTGAACGCTTGATACGGATACTGTTTCCGAATGCTCACGAAAACGAGGTTGTGAAAGACGCCCTCCGCCGGCAGCGTCATGTCCACCAGTTCGGGGAAATTCATTTTGAACACAGGCAGAAAAATGCGCACGCTCGCGTCGCCCATGTAGAAATCTTCCATCGGCGGAATGCCGACAATCGTGGTCGGGTAAATCGCGTTCTTGCGATGCGAGATCGCTGTCATGTGAAAGACCGGGTAATCTTCCACCGCCGTGTAATATCCGGTGTGGTCACCAAACGGCCCTTCCGGCTGCATTTCGCCTGGCTGCACGTAACCTTCCAAGACAAGATCGACGTCTGCCGGCACCTCGACATCGATCGTCTTGCATTTCACCAGCTCGACTGATTTGCGCCGCAAAAATCCGGCGAATAAAATTTCATCAAGCCCATCAGGCAATGGCGCCGTCGCCGCAAACGTGTAGGCCGGATCGCCGCCTAGCGTCACTGCTACCGGCATCCGTTCGCCGCGTTCGTAATAAATTCTCCCGTGACGCGCGCCAACCTTGTGGATTTGCCAATGCATCGCCGTCGTCCGCTCATCAAAAACTTGCATACGATACACGCCGACATTCCGCGCCCCGGTCGCCGGGTCGCGCGTGTGCACATTTGGTAGTGTGATGAAACGTCCGCCGTCTTTCGGCCAGCACTTCAGGATCGGCAAATCGCGCAGCGTGACTTCGTCGGGCATTGAGCGCTCGCCACGGCGGAGCCCGTCCAGGGCGGAGGCGGGTTGGACGTTGGGCGGTGACCGTTCTCCAAGCTCATGCACCACTTCCTGACACGCCGCTTCGCGGACTCTCTTTGGCCGCGCGTGCAGCAGATGAATTCCCTGTTTCAGCAAAGCAAAACCTTCGCGCAAATCGATAGGTGGTTTCGCTTTTAGGATTAATTGAACCTCCTGCGCGATCTCATCGATGCTCTCGCGTCCGAGCGCCATCGCCATGCGTTTGCGCGATCCCATCGCGTTGATGGCCACCGGGAATTTTGAAATCCTTCCATCGACCAACGGTTGCTCGAAAAGCAGCGCCTTCCCACCGCCTGGCGATTTCATTTCGCGGTCGGCCCATTCGCTGATCAGCAAATCGGTGTCCACCGGGACAGCGATGCGCTTCAGCTCGCCGGCCTGCTCGAGCGCCTCGAGGAAATTTCCAAATGAGCGGTAAGCCATTTACGAATGCGTGCCGCTACACTGCCTGCCTCTCGCCGCCAACGCGATCAGAATCTAACGAAACTAACGCGCCAAATATTGAAACGACACAACGCGGCCATTCGAGAACGTGACCGTCCGGTATGGAACCGGGATGCTTGGCGGAATGTAAGAATAAAAAAACGGATCGTAGAACGGATCACCGAAAAAGAAAAACGAGCGGCCGTGATGATGTGTGTGAACAAAGCCGACACCTCCGAACCCGAAGCCATATGGGCCAGGATACCCGTAGCCATACGGATACCCGTAGCCGTATGGCGGCGTAACGTAAGTCACGTAAGTCCAGGTTTCAGTCTGGTGTCCCCGCATCACTCCAACGGTTTTTTGCTCCGGAGACCCCCATGCCAGCCACACCGCGTTCTGCGATATTCCGGTGCGAATTTGTCCTTGCCGCACCAGCGCCTGATCGCGTGGCGAAAGGCTATTGAAGATTTCAGGATGATCCGAAATGCGGGATTCGGTCGTGGAGCAACTTGTCAGGATGATTGCGCTGGCGGAAAGGCCAAGTGTCAGCGCCTTAAAAAGAAATTGACGCTTCATTAAAAAATCATACAACCGCGGGTGGTGGAGTCAATCGTGTCACTCTCTTGATTCAACCAGCGGTTAACCGTAAAGTTGCGCGTCATGCAAGATCAACATGGCCACCGCATTTCTTACTTGCGTGTCTCCATCACCGACCGTTGCAACGAGCGTTGCACTTACTGCATGCCGCAAGAGCTCCAGGAATGGTTACCGCGCGCCGACATTCTCACTTACGAGGAAACGTTGCGGCTGGTTCGGCTCGCGGCTGATCTTGGCGTAACAAAAATCCGGGTGACTGGCGGGGAACCGTTGACACGCCGCGACGTAGTCGAATTTATTCGAGAAATTCCAAAAATTTCCGGTATCA
>Ga0070717_10003151_pt1 | contig 11781 bp, 8 predicted proteins | sample LARL113metaG_FD_71366 | JGI IMG/M metagenome (GOLD analysis project Ga0070717, IMG submission 71366) | Corn, switchgrass and miscanthus rhizosphere microbial communities from Kellogg Biological Station, Michigan, USA - LAR L11-3 metaG | ecosystem: Host-associated > Plants > Roots > Rhizosphere ...
CCGCGCGTTCGAGCGCCTGCGCGACCTCCCGCTGGCCGAGGTGCGGCGGCGGCTGGATGACGGCCACCGCCGGCTCGTCGAGCTGGTGGGAAGCGCGCCCGAGGAGCTGCTCGCCGGAGACACCCGCTACCGGCGCCGACTGCGCCTCGACACGTACGGCCACTACCGGCTGCACACGGCCGGGATCCGTCAGTGGCGGGAGCGGGTCTCCGGCGGGGCGTCCACGAGCGGCAGGTAGCGCTCCAGGTACGCGACGAGCAGCGCGGGCAGGCCCGGGAACCGGGGGCTGCTCATCTGGCAGTAGCGGTCGCTCTCGGTGAAGCACGAGGCGTCCAGCGGCTCGGCCAGGGCGGTCAGGCCGTACAGCGACGCCTGGCCCGGGCCCTGTGGGCTCACCTGCCACGCGCTGTAGCTGGCGACGTCGATCGCCCCGGCCAGGCGGCCCTGCTCCAGCTCGGGCAGCGCCGTCGTCCGGTTCGCGTTCAGCCAGACGACCCGCGGCGTGATCCGCCCCTCCGGGTCGGCCTCCGCCTGGAGCCAGCGCACGAACGTGTGGTCGCCCACCAGCGCGGTGCCCGACAGGTCGGCGGGCAGCTGGAGCCCGTCCACCACCGAGACGCGGGCGGTCGTCCGCTCGGCGATCGCGGCCGCGAAGTCGTCCAGGCGGATGGCCTGGCGGACCGGCACGCGGGTCTCGCCCTCGTGCGTCAGGACCGTCGCCTGCCGGTAGCCGGCGACCAGGACGATCGCCTCCAGGTCGCCCATCACTGCTGCTGGTCGTCGGTGTCGCTGCCGCCGGCCGGCACCGGCGCGCCCAGCGTCGGGACCGGCGGGGCGACGGACTGGACGTCGAGATAGATGTCGTAGTTCCAGAGCACGACGCTCGATCTCGTCAGTCCGTAGTCGGCAAGCATCTTGTTGTACTTCGGTGTCAACGACGGGTCCCTGGCCTCGTAGTGGGAGAGCATGCGGTCGATCGGGGTCCTCATGCCGCCCTCGACCCGCGCCCCGACGATCTTCTCGCCGGCGGGCTGGATCGTGCGCTGCGCGTACTGGACGGAGTGGGTCTCCAGCACGGCCCTGTCCAGCGGCGTCCCGTTGCGGAGCGCCTGGTCCAGCTGCATGACGGCGAGGGCGTTCTGGATGGTGCTCATCTTCACGGTGCGGAGCTCCCCGAAGCCGACGCCGAGCGCCCGCATCTGCCGCAGCGTCAGGAACGTCTGGAGCCGCATGCGCTGACCGTCCACGTCCACCCACTGCTGGGTGTCGGGGATCCTGTCGAGGAAGGCCTCCTCCATGATCAGCTTCCTGGTCGCGGGATCGTACGAGCGCGTGACATGGCCCTGCTCGCTGCCCGCCTGGACGACCGTGGTGATCCGCTTGACCCCGTTCGCGTCCGTGTCGATCGGCAGGTCCGTGATCGTCAGGCCGGCCGGCGGCCGGGCGGTGTCCACGGCCTCGAACGGGCCCCTGCCGGGCTCGGGCGCGCCCGCGCCGGCCCTGCCCGTGTCGATCTCGACCGCCCTGCTGCGCAGGAAGGACTTGATGCCCTTGAAGGCGCTGAACGCGAAGGCGACGAGGAAGACGGCGCCCATGCCGATCCGCTCGCCGCGCTCGAAGCCGTGCAGCTCCTTGCCGAAGGCCCGCTGGCCGACGATGCCCTCGACCAGGTAGGGGATGCCGGTGATGTCGGCCACCCCGAGCGCGACCAGCCCGACGCTCTGCCAGAACGAGGGGCTCTTGCCCGGGTTGTCGGCCTCGAACTCCTGGAAGCGGTTGTAGATGCTGAAGCCGACCGCGGCGACGATCAGGATGACGGCCGTCACGATGGCGGCGATCTTGGCGCTGGCGATGACCAGGCCGACCAGCCAGCCGACCACGTACGCGGCCAGGATGCCGACCACGACGATGACCAGCGCCTCGAGGATGCCGAACAGCAGGCCGCCCCAGAACTCGCCGAACGTGTTGGTGAACCACTTCTTGACGCTGTCCACCCACCTCACGACGCTGTTCCAGAGCGAGCCGAGCCAGCTCCGCTGGACCATGCGGGCGGCGGTCCCGTCGCTGGCCGACCGGCGGTCGGCCTCGGTCTTGAGCTCCTCGTAGCGGCCGGCGATCTGGCTCGTGGACGAGCGCATCTGCGAGCGGGCGTCGCTCAGCAGGCTGTCCTCGCTGGCCAGCGCGTCGTCCACCATGCGGGCCAGGCCCTGGACGCACTGGTCGGCCGGCTGCTGCACCTGGGACCTGAACTCCTGGCCGGCCCGGTTGAAGTCGGCCACCGCGCTGTCGATCGCCGGCAGGAGGCGGTCGCGGAAGCCGGTCGTGGCCGTCCTCATGCCGGCGACCGCGTCCTGACCGGCCGCCTGGACCCTGGCCGTGAGCTGGCCGCCGGCGGTGGTCGCCTGGGCCTCCCGCTCTGCTGTCTGCGACTCGAACGCGGTCAGCTCCTGGTCGAGCGGCTCGGTCAGCTTGGTGCGCGCCCCGCTCGACCACTCCTCGATGCCGCCCAGCACCCTGTCGCGACCGTCGGCGACGGCCTGGCGGAGCTGGCCGGCCCGCTGGGCAATGCCGGCGGGGTCCGTCAGGCCCCGGAGCTGGTCGATCGGCCCGGCCAGCTGCTGCCGGAACTCGGCGACCGCCCCGGTGGCCTCGTCGGGCGCCTGGATGCCCTGCCCGGCCTTGTCCACGCCGGCCAGCGCCGAGGTGCTCCACTGCGTGGTCTCGTTCAGGGCGGCCGTCCTGGCGCTGTCGAGGGCGGCGGCGCCCTGCCGGGCCAGCTCCTGGACGGTGCGGGTGGCGCCGGTGGCCAGCTCGTCGACGCGGGCATGGGCCTGGCGCGCGAAGGCGTCGAGCTGCGAGGTCGCCTCGGACGACGTGCGGTCGAGGCCGGCGACGAAGTCGCGCAGCAGGCTGTCGAAGCTCTGCCCGGCGAACTGCGTCGCCTCCTGCCGGACGCTGGCGGCCACCCTGTCGCCGGTCTGGCGGCACTGATCGGCTGCCCGCCTGGCGATGCGCGTGGCCGCGGTCCGCTGCGCGTCGGCGGACGCCGTCTCGCCGGCCACCGGCACGGCGGCCGCGTCGGCCTGGATCGCCTGGGCGCGCTGGCTGCTCTCCGCGATCGCCCGCTGGGCCTGGCTCTCACCGGCCGCCCGCACGCGCTCTTTGGCGGCGGCGATCGTGGCCGGCCCGCCGTCGCGCTCGGTCTGGTACGCGGTGGTGAGCCGCTGGCGCTGCGTGGTCGTCTCGGCGGTGATCGCCTCGTGCTCGGCGGCGCGGGCCCCGGCGATGGCGGACACGGCGGAGTCGGCGGCGGCGCGCAGGGCGGTCTGCTGCTGGTCGTAGGCGGCCCCGATCCGGGTCCGGGCGCCGTCTGCGGCGGTGGTCACGGACTGGCGCATCCGGTCGACCTCGCCCTGCAGGCCGGCGGTCGCCTGCTGGGTCGCGGCGCCGGCGCGGTCCTCGAGGGAGGCGAGCTCGGCAGCGATGGCGTCCGCCTCGGCGGCGCCGGTGGCGGTGCCGGTCCCGGGGCCGCCCTCGGCCTGGGCGATCTCGGGGGCGGGACCTGGCCCGGCGGGCAGCGGCTCGGGGACGTCGGTGTCTGTGGTGGGTGCGGGCGCGGCTGCTGCCGTGGCTGCGGCCGCCTGTGGCGCCGGCGTCGCCGGGGCGGGGGCCGGGCCGGGCGGGGCGGCGGCTGGCGCCGGGGCGGCGGCGGCCTGCGGGGCCGGAACGGCCGGCGCGGGTGGCGCCACCGGGCCCGTGGCCGCGGCGGCGGGAGGTGGCGGGCCGGCCTGGATCGGCGGCGGCGCGGGCGCCACGGGCGGGAGCACGTCGCGCTCCTCGATCGGCGGACCGTCGCCGGGCGCCCGCTGGACCGTGACGGCCGTGCGCCTGTCGTCCAGGAACGCCTGGACCGCGGCGTTGCCGGCGCTGCGCTGCAGCGCCCGCAGCATGCCCGGCGTCAGCCCCTGGTCGCCCGGGTCACCGGCGCCAGCGGCCGCGGCGACGCCGGCGCCACCAGCGGCCTTGAGCCAGGCCTGGTCGGCCGCTGCCGCCGGACGGTTCCTCTCCTCCTCTTCCTCGGGCTGCTGGACGGGTGCCCGACGCTGGGTCCCCTCCGACTGCCCGCCATGCGCCTCGACAGGCCGCATCCAGACCATGAATCTTCAGGGACGGACGCCCGCCGGGACAAGGGAGCCGGGGGCAGACGTCGCTTCCCGAAGGGGCAGCCGCGCGCCGGAGGAGCGCGCTGCCCTCAGCCGCCGCCGGCCCGGCCGGCGTCCAATCCCTCATAATCGATATCAAGATTTATGATATCGACGTTGCCGGTAAAGACTGACGTGCATCAGGTGCGATGACGACTCGGCGGAAGACGCAGACACGCTCGCGCGACGACCGTCGAAACGCCGATCCGCTCATCGGACAGGTGGTCGGCGAGCCCGAGCCGGAACGGCGCGAGCGCCTCAAGCGCCCGCCAGCCGGATCGGCACCGGAGGCCACCCCGGCCGCGCCGCGCAACGTGCTGGAGATGCTGCGCCGCGGGCCCATGGGCGTCCTCCGGGTGCTGGGTCCCGGGCTGATCACCGGCGCCAGCGATGACGACCCGAGCGGCATCGGGACCTACTCGCAGGTCGGCAGCCAGTTCGGCTACGGGCTTCTCTGGACGGCGTTGTTCACCTTCCCGTTGATGACGGCGATGCAGGAGCTGTGCGGCCGGATCGCCCTGCAGACGGGGGTCGGCCTGGGCGTCAGCCTCCGCCGCAAGTTCCCCACCTGGTTGGTGACCATCTGCATCGGGGGCCTCGTCGTTGCCAACACCATCAACATCGGTGCCGACCTGGGCGCGATCGCCGCCGGGGGCGAGCTGCTCTCGCGAGGCGTGGTGAAGGCCTTCTGGCTGGTGCTCCCCGCCGCCCTGCTCATCCTCGGACTGCAGCTCTTCGGCACGTATCAGCGCATCTTCGACACCTTCAAGTGGCTGACGCTGGCGCTCTTCGCGTACGTGGTGACGGCCTTCTTCACGCACGCCGACGTCGGCCAGGTCCTGAGGGCCACGTTCATCCCCCACGTCGAGACATCCCCGGCCTTCGTCGCCGCCCTGGTGGCCGTGCTGGGGACGACCATCTCGCCTTATCTCTTCTTCTGGCAGGCGTCGTCCGAGGTGGACGAGATGCAGGCGGCCGGCCAGACGACGGAGGCCGAGCGCCGCGGCGTCAAGCGCAGTGAGCTGGGCGCTGCCCGCATCGACATCGTCACCGGCATGCTCTTCTCGAACGTGGTCATGTACTTCATCATCCTGACCACTGCCACCGTCCTCCACGGGCACGGCAAGTCCGGCATCCAGACGGCCGCCGATGCGGCTTCCGCGCTCCAGCCCCTGGCCGGGCCGTTCGCCTCCCTGCTCTTCGCCGCTGGCCTGATCGGAACCGGCCTGCTGGGGGTCCCGATCCTCAGCGGTTCGGCGGCGTACGCGGTCAAGGAGCTGCTCCGGCTGCCTGGCGGCCTCCAGGACAAGCCCCGCTACCGGCCGGTCTTCTACCTGGTGATCGTGGCCGCGACCTTGATCGGAGTGGCGTTCAACTTCCTCCGCGTCGATCCCATTCGGGCCCTCTTCATCACCTCGCTGATCAACGGCCTGCTGGCGCCCCCGCTGCTGATCCTGATCGTCCTGCTCGGCTCGGACCGCAGGGTGATGGAGCATCGCGCCAGCGGCCTCCTCAGCCGCACGCTGACCTGGGCGGCCGCCCTGATCATGAGCGCCGCGGCCGTGGCGCTGCTGGTCACGTCGCTCGCGCCCATCCACGGCTGACCGCCGGCTGGTGGGCGGTGAGGGGATCGAACCCCCGGCCTCCTCGGTGTAAGCGAGGCGCTCTGGCCAGCTGAGCTAACCGCCCGGGTCGATGCTGGACCAGTCTACTGAGCGCCCAGCAGCTGGAGCGCCCGGTTGAGCTGGGTGTCGTTGTCGTGGCCTCGGGCCGGCTGCACCACGTCGAACATGCCCTGTTTGTCCGGCAGCGTCACCGCGACGTCCGGGTTCAGGCCCTGCTTGTCGATCGTCCGGCCGTTGGGCAGGTACCAGTGCGCCACCGTCAGGTGCAGGTCGCCGCCGTTGTCCAGCCGGTAGTCGATCTGGACCGACCCCTTGCCGAACGTCTTCGCCCCCACCAGCTTCGCCCGGTCGTGCGCCTGCAGGGAGCCCGAGACGATCTCCGACGCCGACGCGGTGTTCTCGTTGACCAGCACCTCCAGCGGCACCTGGGCCGCCGGGTCGTTGCCGTCCACCGTCGTCCGGTCCACCTCGCCGTCCCTCCCCCGCTGCTCGAACGCCTCGCCGCTGGCCACGAACCGGCTGATCACCGCCGCGGCCGCGCTGACGAAGCCGCCGCCGTCGTCGCGCAGGTCCAGGATGACGCCCTTCGCGCCCGGCAGGCCCGCCTTCAGCTGGGCGTCGAACTCCTGCTGGGTCGAGTCGCCGAACTCGTAGATCCGCATGTACAGGATGTCCTGGTCCAGCCGCAGCGACTGCACCGTCGGGCTCTGGAAGTTCTCCCGCATGATGCTGACGTCGCGCTCCGGGCCGGCGGCGCCGTTGCGCACGTGCATCGCCACGACCGTCCCGGCCGGGCCCCTGATCAGCGCCGACGTCTGGTCCTGGGTCAGGCCCTGCGTGCTCTTGCCCGCGACGCTCAGGATCACGTCGTCGGTCCGCAGGCCGGCCCGCAGCGCCGGCGAGTTGGGCAGCACGCCGCCCACCACCGGGTACCCGTTCGTGTAGTTGACGAGGATGCCGATCATGCCCGCGTGCCTGCCCGCGTACTGGTCCTGCTGCCCGCGGTACTCGTCCGGGCTGAGGTACGTGCTGTACGGGTCGTTGAGGGCCTGCACCATGCCCTTGACCGTGCCCGCGGACAGCTTCCCGTAGTCGACCTTCTGGTCGTAGTAGTGGGCCTGGATCACCCGCAGCGCCTGGTCCATCGTCGCGCGGTCGACCTGGCCCTGGGGCGGGGCGCCGACCCGCAGCAGCGGCACGTACTCGGGGAACGTCTGGTCCACGAAGATGCCCGCCGAGAAGACCAGGAGCAGCACCACGACGCTGCCGGCGCCGAGCAGCGTCCGGCGCAGCAGGCCGCCCGGCCCGAGCGGCCCGTGGCGAAAACCAATCACGCCAAATAGCTAAGCGGATTCTGGTACTCGCCGTTCAGCCGAATTTCGAAATGCAGGTGCGGACCGGTCGAGTAGCCGGTCGAACCCTCCGCGCCGATCACCTCGCCGCGCCTGACCCCCTGCCCGGCCGAGACCGCGATCGAGGACAGGTGCGCGTACAGCGTGGCGTAGCCGTTGCCGTGCGTGATCAGCACGAAGTTGCCGTAGCCGCCGCCCCAGCCGTAGTTGACGTACGAGACGATGCCCGAGTCGGCGGCCGCGATGGGGGTCCCGAAGTTGCAGCCGATGTCGATCCCGGTGTGGAAGTGGTGCGTCGGGCAGCTCGGGTCGTACGGCTCGCCGAGCAGGTCCGTGCAGCCGAAGCCCTGCGTGATCGGCCCGCGCTCCGGCCACGAGAAGCGGCCGCTGCCGCCGCCGAGGCCGCGCGCCTGGCTGTCGTACTCCGCCTGCAGCTGGGTCACCAGCCCGTCGATCTGGGCCTTCTCGGCCGCCAGCTCCTCCCGCTGCTGCTCGAACTGCGCCTCCAGCTGGGCGTAGTACGCCAGCGCGTCCTGCTGCGCGCTGCGCGTCTGCTCCAGCTGCCCTTCCTGGTCGCGCTGCTGCTTCAGGAGCGCGGCCTGCTGGACCTGCTGCGCCTGCAGCTGGCGGTCCAGGTCCCGGACGGTGTCCCGCTCCTGGCGCAGCGTGTCCACGAGCCGCTGGTCGCTGCGGACGATCTCCTGGATGATGGCGACCCGGTCCACCAGCTGCGTGAACGTCCGCGACGTCACGACCAGCTCCAGGTAGTCCACCGACCCCTGCTTGTCCAGGGCCCGCACGCGCTGCGCCAGCAGGTCCTGCCTGACCTCCAGGTGGGCCTCGCGGCGCGCGATCTCCGCCTCGGTGAACCGGATCTGCCGCTCGGTCTCCTGCACCTTGGCCCGCGTGTCCGCGATCGTCGCCTGCTGGTGGGCGATCTGGCCGTCCAGCTCATCGACGTAGGCCCGCGTGCGGTCCGCCTTCTGCTGGGCGTCGGCCAGGCTGTGCTCGATGTCCTGCAGTCGCTGGCCCGCGCTGGCCTGCGCCTGCTTGGCCTGCTGCAGCTGCTGGCACGTCGTGTTGCCGGGGTCGCAGTCGTCCGCCCGCGCCTGGCCGTGGACAGCCAGCAGCAGGAACGCCACGGCCAGCAGGGCGGGCAGGGCTGGCCGCGTCACAGCCGCACGAACCGGCGGACGCCGATGTAGCTGCCGAGCGCGCCCAGCAGCGTCCCGCCCAGCAGCAGGTCCTGCCCGAGGACACGGACGAAGCGGGGGTCATACGTCAGCGGCACGAAGAACAGCGCCGACTGGAACGTCTGGACGAACGGCCGGTACGTGACGACCAGGATGCCCAGCGCCAGGCCCGCCGCGATCAGCCCCGTGATGATGCCCTCGACCACAAACGGCCCTCGGACGAACCACTCCGTGGCACCGACCAGCTTCATCACCTCGATCTCCTGGCGCCGGTGGTACACGGCCGTCCGGATCGTGTTCATCACGATCACCACCGACGCCACCGTCAGCACCACGAGCAGGCCCAGGCCGGCGATCGTCAGCCACGTCTGCAGCCGCTGCATGTTGCCCACGAAGTCACCCTGGTAGTCGGTGGGGTCGCTGTGGTCCACGCCTCGCCACTGCCGGGCCAGCGCGTCCACCCGGCCGATCTCGTCCAGCCGCGCCACGCGGACCTCCAGCTTCGCCGGCACCGGGTTGCCCTCGAGCTGCTCCAGCAGCTGCTGGTTGCGCGGGTCCGCCGAGAAGCGCTGGAGCTCCTCCTCCTTCGTCACGAAGCGGACGCTCACCACGCCCGGACGGGCCCGGAGCTGGTCGGCGAAGTCGTACACGGCAGGCAGCGGCGTGTCGTCGGCGACGCTGATGGTGAGCACGCTGACGCGCTGGCGGTACGTGTCCAGCACCTGGCCGAGCGCGTGCCCCAGGAGCAGGCTGGCGCCCGCGAGCAGCAGGATCAGCATGATCGACAGCACGGCCGCCATGCTGACGGCGGCGTTGCGCCAGAAGTTCTGCCAGGCGCTGTCAAGGGCGAACAGCAGGTTCCGCCAGATCCACATGGTATCTCCCAGGCCGGTCGTCCCTGACGACACAGCCTCGCTCGATCGCCACCACGCGGCGGCGCACCAGGTCCACGATGTCGCGGTTGTGCGTCGCCATCACGACCGTCGCTCCGTCCGCATTGATCCCCAGCAGCAGCTGCATGATCTCCCACGCCGTGACCGGGTCGAGGTTCCCGGTCGGCTCGTCGGCCACGATCAGCCGCGGCCGGTGCACCAGCGCCCGCGCGATCGCGACGCGCTGCTGCTCACCGCCTGACAGCTCGCACGGGTACTTGCGGCCCATCCCGTGCAGCCCGACCGTCTCCAGCGCCCCCGCCGACTGGAGCGCGATCGCGCGGCTCGACCGCCCGAGGACGCGCAGCGCGAACATCACGTTCTCCTCGACCGTCAGGCGCGGCAGCAGCTTGAAGTCCTGGAACACGGTCCCGATCGTCCGCCGGAACCGGGGCAGCCGGCGCCGGCGCATCGCCCCCAGCTCGTGGCCGTGGACGACCAGCCGGCCCCGCGTCGGCAGCTCCTCCCGGATCAGCAGCCGGACCAGGCTCGACTTGCCGGCTCCGGACGGGCCCACCAGGAACAGGAAGTCGCCCTGGGGCACCGACAGGCAGACGTCGCGCAGTGCGTCCGTGCCGTTCGGGTACGTCTTCCAGACGTGCTCGAAGCTGATCGCCGGTGCCGTGTCGAAGTCTGGTGCGATGACCATGCTGTGCTCTGTCGTTGACTGCGACGTGTCGCCTTCCCCGCGGCCAGAGAGGTGGCCTGTCGCGAGTCTAGACAGAGCTCAGCTCAGCTCGTCAACTTCCGAACTTGGGTCGTCTACGCGGAGGCCCCGTTCCGTTCGCCCAGGCGCCAGCGGAGCCAGCCCTCGATGAACGGCTCCAGCCCGCCCTCCAGCACCGCCTGCACGTTGCCGACCTCGACGCCGGTCCGGACGTCCTTGACCAGCGTGTACGGCTGCAGCACATAGTTCCGGATCTGGTTGCCGAAGTCGGCCGGCATCATCTCGCCGCGCAGCTCGTCGCGCTTGCGCGCGGCCTCCTGCTGCTGGTGCTGGAACAGCCGGGCCCGCAGCACCTTCATCGCGATCTCGCGGTTCTTGATCTGCGAGCGCTCGTTCTGGCACTGGACCACGATGCCCGTGGGCAGGTGTGTGATGCGCACGGCCGAGTCCGTCTTGTTGACGTGCTGCCCGCCCGCGCCGGTCGACCGATACGTGTCGATCCGAAGGTCGTCCGGGTTGATCTCGACCTCGTTCTCCTCGGCGTCGTCCAGCTCCGGCATCACCTCGACCAGCGCGAACGACGTGTGGCGCCGGTGGTTCTGGTCGAACGGCGAGATCCGCACCAGGCGGTGGACGCCGTGCTCGGAGCGCAGGAGCCCGTACGCGCGGCGGCCGCGGAAGATCACGGTGGCGCCCTTGAGGCCCGCCTCCTCGCCCGCCGCCGTGTCCAGCAGCTCCGTCTGGCAGCCAGGCCGCAGCGTGGACACCTCGTGAGGGCCAGGGGCCGCCCACTTGCTGTACATGCGCAGCAGGATCTCGACCCAGTCCTGGGCGTCCACCCCGCCCTGGCCGACAGTGATGCTGACGACGGCGTTGTGGTCGGCGTACGGGTCGGAGAACAGCAGGCTCAGCTCGCGCTGCTGCAGCTCCACTTCCAGCGCGCGCGCCTCCTGGCGGACCTGCGCGTCGAGCTCCTCGTCCTCTCCGGCGAGCTCGATGAGCTCGATCAGGTCGCGGGCCTGCGCCTCCAGGCGTTCCCAGGACTCGGCCTCCTCGCGGTTCTCCGAGGCCTGGCGGGCCATGCGGCCAGCTCCGACCGGGTCGTCCCAGGCGCCGGGCTCGGCCAGCTTCTTCTCCAGCTCGACCGCACGCTGGCGTTTGCCAGCGAGGTCAAAGATGCTCCTTCAGCTCGAGGATCCGCCGCAGCAGCTCATCGGGCGGCCGAGTCGCCTGCTCAACGTCCATGGCAGCGTTTGTACTTGCGGCCCGAGCCGCACCAGCATGGGTCATTGCGGCCGATCTTAGCGCCAGGCGTTCCCGCGCCGACGGGCTCGGCCAGGCCGCCGTTCGCGTTCCCGTTCGGGCCCGGGCCGTGCCCGTTGGGCGCGCGAACGCCCACCGGCGTCCGCGGCTGCGGCGGCTCGTCCTCGCGCACGAACTGCAGGTGGTACATGCGCGAGACGATGTCCGCCTGGATCGACGCGGTCAGATCCTTGAACATCTCGAAGGCCGCGTTCTTGTACTCGACCAGCGGATCGCGCTGCCCGTACGCCTGCAGCCCGATGCCCTCCCGGAAGTGCTCCATCTGGGTCAGGTAGTCCTGCCACTTCTGGTCGATGGTCTCGAGCATCACCCAGCGTTCGACCAGCCGGTACTGCTGGTCGTCGCCGACCTGGGCCTCCTTCGCTGCGTACGAGCGCTCAGCCGCCTCGGTGAGCAGCTCGACGACCGCTTGCCGGCCCTTGTGGAGGACGTCGTCGGGGATCGTCTCCCCCTCCGCCACGGGGAAGTACGTGCGCAGGTATGTGAG
>Ga0070717_10003152_pt1 | contig 11780 bp, 9 predicted proteins | sample LARL113metaG_FD_71366 | JGI IMG/M metagenome (GOLD analysis project Ga0070717, IMG submission 71366) | Corn, switchgrass and miscanthus rhizosphere microbial communities from Kellogg Biological Station, Michigan, USA - LAR L11-3 metaG | ecosystem: Host-associated > Plants > Roots > Rhizosphere ...
TTCAGCGCAGGAGTAGCGGCGCTTTTGCTGTTCCTGTTTTATTTTATTTGGTCGCTCTCATTCGACCTTCAGCAGGTCGGACACATTCCGGAACGTTCCTGGATTTACGACAAAGATGGAAACGTCTACAGCCGATTGTACGGCGAAAACCGGACTCTCTTGGAGTCGAACCAAATCTCGGCTTTGTTCAAAAAAGCCTTGTTGGCTCGGGAAGATTCCCGCTTTTTTGAACACCACGGCATTGATTTGGTGGGAGTGTTTCGCGCAGTTGCCAGCAATCTTACCCACCTCACTCTACTGCAAGGTGGCAGCACGATCACCCAGCAGCTCGCCCGGAATAGTTTCGATCTCGGCGGCAAAACTTTGAGCCGAAAAATTCTGGAAGCCTTTGTCGCGCTCCGGATCGAGCAATCGTTTAGCAAAGACCAGATTCTCGCTTTTTATACGAATCGTATCTATTTCGGATCGGGTTACTACGGACTGGAGACCGCTACCCAGGCATACTTCGGAAAACCGGCGTCCAGCGTGAATCTGACCGAAGCGGCTACGCTGGCCGGCTTGATCCGCAGTCCGAATCGTTATTCGCCTTTGAAGAATCCGACTGGTGCGACGACTCAGCGAAATGAAGTGCTGGATCGCATGGTTGAGCTCAAAATGATCACGGCACCGGAAGCAGAAGCCGCGAAAAGCTCGCCGTTGAAGATCACGGGCAAGCGTTCCTCGGTACCTCAGCAGAACTACGCGATGGATGCGCTCTATCGAGAGCTGCAAGGGATCGTGAGCCAAGACCAGATCGACGCCGGTGGCCTCCGGATCTACACCACTCTTGATCCACAACTCCAGCCAGCGGCCGAATCGGCCATCGACAATTGGCTGGAACAGGTAGAGAGAAAATCCGACTATAAACACCCGCGAAAATCCAGTTATACCGATGCCGAACGCGCGGCGGAAGATCCCACTCCCTATTTGCAAGGAGCAACTCTCGTTCTGGATAATCGTAGTGGCGCTATCCGGGCGCTGGTGGGCGGACGTGATTTTCGGGACAGCAAATTCAATCGGGCGCTGCAAGCTTATCGACCGATCGGCTCAACGTTCAAACCGTTTGTTTACGCGGCTGCTTATGGACAAGGATTGTTTCCCGGCACTCTGATCAGTGATGATCCCTTACAGCCGGGCGAAGTACATGCCGCTCCGCGCTGGGCGCCGAACAATTCGGACGGAACCAACCGAGGAACGCTCCCGGCTCGAGACGGCCTCATTTTCTCGCGAAACACTATGACGGTCCGGGTCGGCGAAAAGGCCACGCTCGACAAAGTGCATGCGCTGGCAACGCTGGCCGGCTTTGCGCCAGACATTCCGAGGGTGCCGGCGATCTATCTCGGAGCGTTCGGATCAACCGTGAGAGATGTCACGGCCGCCTACAGCGCTTTTGCGGCGGGAGGGGTTCGACGGGAGCCTTATCTCATCGAACGCATCGATGACCAGGACGGAACGATTATCTATCAAGCACATCCGCAACAGCGACAAATCCTCTCGCCGGCCATTGCCTGGATGGTAGCACAGACGTTGCGCGGCGTGATCGAACGCGGAACAGCAGCATCAGCAAAATCACTTGGACTAGACCGGGTAGCTGCGGGAAAAACTGGAACAACCGACGAGTACAAGGATGCATGGTTCGTCGGATTCACTAACTCGCTGACCTGCGGTGTCTGGGTTGGTTTCGATCAACCGCAAACGATTGAGCAAAAAGGGTACGGCGCGGCGCTGGCGCTGCCGATCTGGGTCCAGATCATGGAAAAAGCTTCACGCCAACAGTATGCCGATGGAGAATTTCCTCCACCGGAAAAGCTCGTACAGGTCCAGCTCTGCTCGGTTTCAAACCAGTTGGCGACATCCGATTGCCAGGCTGCGGGTACCACTTACCAAATCTCGTTACCGCAATCGATGTGTCCCCAACAAAGTTGTTCTGTTCATCAAGGCCGGCTGTTGAATCCGGATGAGGAGCCGAGCAGGAACGAAGGCAACTTTCCGCAGCGTTTCTTTCGTTCGCTCAGAAATTTGTTTGGGAGGTAGAAGGGGTTGGCGGTTGGCGGTTGGCGGTTGGCGGTTAGCGGGTTGTTTTCGGTAGCGGCGACTGTCCTGTTGGAACACGCAGGTGTGAACGATCAGTTAATTCCGCCGAAGCGATCGGTTTGAATCAACCCGAGACCCAGTCGCCACATTATTGTCCGCAGTTAGCGGTTGGCGGTTAGCGGTTGGCAGTTGGAAGGGACGACCGTCCCCGAATGCCCATCGCTCGGAGGGGCGTTGCTTGCGACGCCCGGAAACGACCTGCGCACGACCGACGTCTCGAGATCATATCCCGGTGTGCTTTGCTCTATCAGGGGTCGCTTCCGGGAGCCGCAAGCAGCTCCCCTCTGACGTCAGGGTCGCTCACCCCCTATGGCTAGACCGGCGCCACCATCGTGAATAAAAGCAGCGCGCCACCGGCCAGCAAACTAACTGACCAGACGAGATCAACATTGAACCACGATCGGCGCAGCACGGCCAATCCGATGCAGTCATAAACCAGCCAAGCGATGGTTCCGGCCACGGCGAGATGCGAGATTGTATGAACGAGCACAGCGCCGGCGGCGAACGGCGAGCTGGAAAACAATAATCGACTTTTGCCGCTCAACGTTTCTCCGCAGGTTGCTCCGAGCAGGAGCGGTATCAGCATCACTCCAGCACCATGTGCGCTCGCCATGATCCAAGACCAACTGGTGAGATCCCAGAAACCGACACGCATTCCAACCCAGATCGGATGCCGCGTTCGCCACAATCTCCATCCACCCAGCCCAAGAAGGATCGCAGCGCCACCAAGTTGCAGCCAGCCGACCGGTACCGCAGTGCCAAGCACGAAAAGGACGAATACCACGAGTCCAATCGCCAATGCGTGGCCGACGGCAATCGGGACCAAGGCCCGGAAGACTGCCCCGCGCGATCGTTGTTGCAACCCTAACGCGACTGCGAATAACCATCCCATCGCGGGATTGAGTCCATGCCACGCACCCAGCAGAATCAGGGTCAACCAAGGCCATAGCCCGAAGCTCATGAAAAGAAAGGCTTATCAGGATGGATAACAATAGGAATCGGAAGACGTGTCGCCGCCGTCAAGGTGCATCTGGTGCAATCGATGCTCGTTTGAAGTTACAAAGAATTTCGGATCGAACTGCAGAGAACCATCTGACGCCGCGTCCGCCTTAACTAGCCAGGTACGAATTCCTTCCGGATAGAATTGTTCGTCCCAGGCCGCATAGAGAGAGTTTGTAAGGTAGACCCTTTTGCCATCGCGACTCACCTCCACCATTTGCGGTCCGCCGTTCAGACGAAGATTGGGGTCCCGCGGATGCGGCGCTCGCCGGACGATTCCGCCGATCTGGAGTACGGAGGTCAGCTTCGGTTTATCCGGTACCGAGACATCGTAACGGCGCAACTCTCCTGTTCCCCAGCAGGAAACATAGAGCCATTTGTCATCCAGTGATAAATTAAAATCGGTAACCAGCGGCGGGACTGCCTTGAACCCCTGCAAAAGTGGAGGTAGCGAATCGGGCTCGGCCGGTTCTGCCGGAATTTCAATGACCTTCTTTGCTCCCCATTTTCCGTTGTCTCTATTCCATAACCAAATGGAAGCTGAGAGATCTTTGAGAGAGATAACGACACCGACAAATCCGTAGGTTCGGTTCGGGTCATGCGATGGTCGTAGCTCCAGGACCATCTGTTGCTCCTTCCCAAGATCAATTACCTGCTGGTGCTTGCGTTCCCGGAGATTCCAAACATGCAGTTGATGACCGTAACCGCTATTCAGCAGATGATCGGGTTGCAGCCCTTGTTCTATCTTGTTCGGAGTACCCCACTCGCTGCTGATTAGGGCGTCGTGACCCAAATGCCACCAGAAATCGTACGCCAATTCTTGCGGTCCACGATCGACTTCCCAGCGGCCCAGCACGTTGAAGTCATAGTGATCGATAAGGAAGATTCCACCCGGCCCCATCGGGTGCACCAAGCGCGCTGACGTAAATACCTTCCGGACCGCAGTGGACCGTATGTGGTCGGGAATACCCAGTGCGCTTAAAGACATCCTGCGGTTCGATAGTTTTAACGATCTCGAGCTTTCGCGGATCCGGTTTCGTATCGATAACGTGAATGCGAGAAGACCGTATTCCGGGCACAATGAGATATCGCCGCTCCACATGCGGATGCGGAGCATAGGGACACAAAGCCGTACTGCACGCGTTCCAACCGAAGTGATGCAGTTCGTCGCCGATGTTTGGCACATCCAATCGTCCGGCAACTTCGCCATAGGACTGAGAGGCAGGGTCGACATCAACTACCAGAAGCGCATCGCTTCGCGATTTCTGATCGGGAGCCAAGGCCGCGACATAGGCGTAGCGCTCAGCCGGAGCCTCCATTGCTAGCCTGGCAGTGGGATAAAATGTCGGATCAGTGCTCCATCGATTTTGGTGGAATCGAGTACGGTTTGCGGAATGCTCAGATGTGGACATGGGGGACCTCCGGTACACCAGAGGTTGTCACGGCGAGCTCTGATTGTCTAAAGTTTTAGTATAGATTACCCTTAACCCTGATCGTCGCCCAACCGTCGAGCGTTTTTTTATCAGTTGATAGGCAACATTGACACAAAGCTCATGCGAGAATTTGTTTCTCGCGCCGTAGATACGCAGGTAGAAGTCTTGTCTGTTTTCATGCCAACCAAGTTAGTTAGAGAGCTCCGAATGAGCAGAATTGTGGTGTGCTTCCCCGTTTTTGCCTGCTTCATCGCGTTTGCGGCATGTTCTAGTTCAACTTCTGAACTATCGCTTCAACAAATCGCCGCGTTTTCAGTTGCTACTGGCTTCCTAACTCTTTGTGACGATGGAGATTATAAGGGCGCTTTAGACCTTTATGCCGGGCCAATAAAGTCGCACCCAGAAAGGGCAATATGGGTCACCCGGATGCAAGCCAGACGAGGGCCTTTCGGGCTCCCGATTTTGCGCTATTGGGTTAACCGGCAAGGGCTGAACGAGTCGTCAAAGACGACGTTTCAATTTCGCACCAATTTTTCGAGTGCGCCACTGGTGGACGAAGTTGTCTCGGTCGCAAAAATCTCCGGGCGCTGGCAGGTTTACGATTACCAGTTTCACGCGCTCGGCAAACACCCGTCGCCTTTTCCGACGCCAACGCCAAAGCCCTCATCACGCGTCTCATCCCGCCCGCCGCCTCCGGGGGAGTCAGGGTCGCCTTCTCCAGAGCGCCCCCCCTCGGAGCCGCCTTTGCCGGCCGCGTCACCCTGAGCGCCTCATCCAAGTATTCCTCCGGCTTTGGCAAACGACTGATACGGACGGACCACCCTACCGTCCAAAGTCGAGATAGGTGTATCCACCCAAGCCACGCTCGTATTCGTTGAGCAATCGCATGGCCTCGTTCGGCTTCAGACGGTCGGACTTGATCGCAGCGTCGACCTGGGATTTTACGAGCCGGATCAGCTCGTTCTTATCCCATTGCGTTAACGAAAGCACGCTGCCGACAGTACTGCCTTCAATAATCTCTTCGATATACCAACCGGAGTCTTCATCTTCGTCGAGAAACACGTGCACTTCATTTACTCGCCCAAAAAGATTGTGCAGATCGCCCATGATATCCTGGTAGGCACCCATCAGGAAAAAACCGAGGTAATACGATTCGCCCGGCCGAATCCGATGTAACGGCAGCGTCTCTTTAACATCTTGCAGGTCGATGAACTTGTTCACCTTCCCATCGGAATCACAGGTGATATCGACTAAAGTACCGTTGCGATCGGGCGCCCGTTGCAAGTGATGGACCGGCATTATCGGAAAGAGTTGCCCCAGAGCCCAATGATCGAGGAGCGACTGAAAGACTGAAAAATTACAGAGATACTGATCGCCGAGTGCGATCTCGAGTTCTTTGACTTCTTCCGGCACATATCTCATGCCTCGACAAAAATCGACAACTGCCTCGGTGATTTGCCAATAAATGGATTCGATCTTGGCTTTGCTTTCCAAATCCAGCAGACCAAGCTCGAACATCGATTGCGCTTGTTCCTTGATCTGCTGTGCATCGTGCAGGTTCTCCATTCGGTTCTGCTTGTTCATCGTTCGATGAATTTCGACGATGTCGGCTAAAAGCTTCGGATCCGATTCCTTGATTTCGAATACCTGATCGCCGGTCGTTTTCTCGATCGAGCCAAAGGACTCAACAACCAACACCGAATGATGAGCGACTATCGCCCGGCCGCCCTCGCTCACAATGGTCGGATGCGACACTTTCTCGGAATCGCAAACGTCCATAACGTTGTAGACTACGTCCCGCGCGTACTCCTGTAATGTGTAGTTCATCGAACTATCGAAGGCGGTACGAGAGCCGTCGTAGTCAACTCCCAGTCCACCGCCGACGTCAATGAACTCCATCGGATGACCCATTTTCGCTAGTTTCGCGAAGAATCGCGCCGCTTCTCGTACCGCTCGCTTAAGCACTCCAATATCTGGAACTTGGGAACCGACATGGAAGTGTACTAACCGCAAAACATCTGCCATCCCCTCCTCTTTCAGATATTGGCTGGCGGCAACGAGATCAGCGGTGGAAAGCCCAAACTTTGCGTTTTCTCCGCCACTGGTCGCCCAACGGCCGGAACTCTTCGACTGAAGCCGGACACGTAGGCCAAGGATCGGGGAGACATTCATCTCCTTGGAAAGCTGCACAATCTGCCGGATCTCTTCGATTTTCTCTACCACCATGATCACTTGTTTCCCTAGTTTTCGGCCAAGCAGAGCAATCTTGATGTAGGTCATGTCCTTGTAGCCGTTGCAGATGATCAGGCTTTCCGGATCGCGGTGAACTGCCAACGCTGCGATCAATTCCGGTTTACTTCCAGCTTCCAAGCCGAAATGAAAGGGCGCTCCGGCATCGATGATCTCTTCCACCACTTCTCGCAGTTGGTTAACCTTTATTGGAAACACCCCTTTGTAGAAGTTCTTATAGCCGGCCTCCAAAATAGCGGATTGAAATGCCCGATTCACCGTTTCGACGCGATGACGAAGGAGATCTTGAAAACGGATCACGAGCGGAAAGGTCATTCCCCGATCACGGGCCTCTTGGATGACCTCCATCAGATCGATGCTGAAATCGTCTTGTTGGGTCGGCATCACTTGGACATTCCCGGACCGGTTGATCGTAAAATAACCCGATCCCCAACGGTCGATGTTATACAGGGAAACGGCGGACGGAATATCCCAACTGTCAGACATGTTTCGCGCAAACTAAGTGGTCAGTTTCCAAATGCAATTGGCTGATGCGAATTTAGAGAACAATTGCGCAAAATCAGAGTTCCTCTTCGGCTTCGCCCTCTGCCGGCCCTTCCTCTTCCATCTTTCGCAAGATCTCGGTCATGTCTTCCACTTCTTCCCAAACTTCCCGGCTGACGTAAATGGCGGCCCCCTGCTGTGTCGCCATCGCGATACAGTCACTCGGTCGGGCATCGATCTCGATGATCTTACGCTCGTGCAGTTCGTTTTCGGCGCTCAATATCATTCGAGCAAAGTAAGTACCGCGCTTGAGATCATTGATCACGACCCGCTCAATCTGGGCCCCCAGGGCCCGCAGGACATGAGCGAGCAGATCATGAGTAAGCGGACGCTCTTTATGGGCCCCCCGCATAAACATCGTGATCGCTTGGCCTACCCCTTGATCCACGTAAATCACGAAGACTTTCTCACTGTTGCCGACGAATACTGCGCAACCCCCGCTGGTCGGGATCACGGCCCGGACTTGTACTTCCACAACGGGTTTGCTCATAACCGGAACGTACTCGCGGTTGCTGGAAATCGTCAACGCTTGGGCGGAGTACCTTCCTCCAAAATCTCAATTAATCGTTCTTGCACCGCCGCGTAAAAATTGATCTGCAAAAGCACCAGGTCACGCCTGGAAAAGGTCTTGGGGGTATGATTAAACGATAGCTCCGCCTCCGTAAAATCATACTTAGTGGCCAGGACTAAACGCGCCTGGTTTAACGCGTTGAGCCACGATTCGGCATGGGCCAGCGGCACCAAGAGGTGGCTAATCTTGCCCGGCCGGCGAGTCATCGCCGTAAGATCTTCTTCTACCAGTTTACGTGCGCTCAAAAACAGGTGACGCAGCTCCGGCCGCACAAACTCGTCCCAATCTTTGACCATTCCTGGAGTCTCTTGAGTCGTGGGAGAAGGATAGAGACGCTCCTCCGCCTTTTCTTCGCCTTCCGGGTCGCCGGCAGCCGGAACCTGTTTGAGCAGTTCGGCTTCGATCGACTCGATCCTGGAGAATTCTATCGACTTATCCTTCCACCGGCGAATCATCATCCTTCTGCTCTCTCCAGGGTCGCATAGAGCAGGTAGCCGTGCAATTGCTGCACGTAGAGCTCCGCCGTTTCGCGATCTCCCGTCCAGACAATTGAGCGACCCTTATGGTGAACCTCCAGCATGTGGTGCCGGGCCCGATCCACGGAGTACCCAAACACCTTTTGAAAAACCATGGTTACGTAACTCATCAGGTTCACCGGATCGTTATGAACCACGACGTTCCAAGGGGTAGCAATCTGAGTAGCTGATTTTGTTTCCTCGAGCGTTTCAGCCATGGAGCTTTTCCGCCAACGGGTTGAGACCTTCCCGGTAGTAGTCATTTACGGTTTTGGCGGCCTCGGTAAACAAGTTCTCGATCTGGTCCCGATCCGGAAGCTCTAACATCAGCTCAAGCAAAATATAGGCAAAGATGGTCGAGCGAGCGGGAATCGAAAACGCGATTGCGCGAACTGCGAAAAGCGTCACAAAGTGCCCTGGAGTCTCTCCGGTGCGAATCGCCTCTTGCAGCCGGGCAACCATTCGATCGCCCTTAGGTGGCCGGGCCTGCAAAAGCCGCTCGGCGGCAACTTGGCTCCGGTGAGAAAGCGATGAGCCAAGCAGCTGTTGAAGTGCCTGATCCAGGAATACGATCTCGCGCAAAGAATGTCGCACCGCAAGGTCAACGACCTCGACCAGGTGAGGGAGAATCAAGGGTTCGAACTGTAATGTCTGCCAGCTTCGCCAATTGCGCTCGGGATCAGTACCGGCTCGCCACAAGACACCTTCGGTAAACGCTACTCCAACCACGCAACGGTCAATCACACGGATTAACTCCTCGATGCCGGTACCCTCGTAACTTTTGCCCATGAGGGTAGTCCTATCACGAGTTTGGATGGTCGTCGATCTTTGGAACGCCGGTAGCGCCGGCTTGCCCGACGAAGCTTCCGGAATTTCGAACGACGGGCGAAGTCGGGGAGCGCCGACAACGCCGACAGCGCCGACAGCGCCGACAGCGCCGACAACGCCGACAACGCCGACAGCGCCGACAACGCCGACAACACCGACAGCGCCGAGAGCGCCGACAACGCCGACAACACCGACAGCGCCGAGAGCGTCGAGAGCGTCGAGAGCGCCGGGTCGCGTGGCCGAAGGGCCGTACGAGCTTAGCCCAGGCTTCTGGGTTGGCGTATTACCTCTTGTGGGTTAGGCCTGAAGGATCCGGAGAAACGATTGGCTCAACAGAATTCCAGGCAAGTTTGAGCCGCTCGCCAGCCAGGATAGCGACTGTGGTCCGTGGTAATGGCGATCTAGACTCTATTCTCGCGGTCCTTCAGACCTGACGGACAAAAAGACGCCAACCCAGGCTGAAGGCCTGGGCTAGGATCCTACGACCCTTCGGGCCGTCATCGTTGCCGGCGCTCCGGAACTGTCGACGCTCCCGGCGCTCCCGGCGCTCCCCGACTTCGCCCGTCGTTCGAAACTCCGGAAGCTTCGTCGGGCAAGCCGGCGCTCTCGGCGTTACCGCTTACACACCGATAAACCAAATCAGCTCGCCCTTTTCGGGCTGAACGCGTTCTGCCGGCAATCCACTTTTCCCGCTAAGAACCTGATCGATAATCCCTTTCTTTTTGGGATCGTTGACGAGAAACGCAATCCGCCGAGCGGCGTTGATCAGCGGATAAGTAAAAGTAATTCGATGGTTGTTGAACTTGGGAACGAAATTGCTCACCACGTTGCGTTCCCGCTCCTCTAGCGCCGCGGTACCCGGAAACAGCGAAGCAGTGTGCCCGTCGCCACCCAAACCGAGCAGAATTAAATCGTGACGATAACGCTTCTCCCCAAACTTTTTGGCGTAGTGTCCGAGAACGGTTTCATAGTCATTGGCAGCTTCCTCTGGTGGTATCTCGCCTTTGATACGCAGCACTTCGCCTGGGCTGGTCACCAGGAGGAATGACTCCGATGCCATCCGATAATTGCTTTCGCCATCGTCGGGAGGCACACATCTCTCGTCACTAAACGTGACGCTCCACTTACTCCAACGACAATCCAACAAGGAGAGTGCCTGGTAAACAGGACGTGGCGTATTTCCGCCACTTAAGCTCAGCCGAAAATGGCCGCGCTCGTCAAGAGCATCCCGTGCAGAGTCAGCGATGAATCGAGCGGCCTCTTCTACAAAAGAGCGGGTACGAATAATCTCGGGTTTCATAGGAACCTCACCGGAAGGAGGAACTCCAGTCTACCAACACCCGCTTTGAGTTTCGGTAAAGTGACTTTTGCAAGACTCGCTTTGCGAAACCGGACGCATTCTTCCTCACCACCAATGAGCGCAGCGACAAACCCACTGAAGTCCGGTTCGTGACCAACGAGCAACAGCGAAGAGTGCTCCGCGAACGCTTTTAGACCGTTGAGTGCGCCCTCGGTGGTCATTCCAGCCGTCGCGAATTGGCAAACCTGCACTCGATCGGCGACCTTGAGCTCATCGGCGACGATTTTCGCCGTCTGCTTGGCTCGAGCCAAAGGACTGGTAATGATTTTTTCCGGATACAGATCATTTCGCGCACAAAATCGACCGATGGTCCGAGCTTGTTCGCGACCTCGTTCGGTCAATTGACGTTCGCCGTCCGAAGCTGCTTCTTCTTCCGCCTCGGCATGACGCAGCAGATAGAGGTTCATGGTGTGGTGGATTATAACAGTGCACTAAGTCTGCAGAATTGGTAGCGGCGCTACACGAGGATTTTCACAGGAGGTAACAGCTGGTCGGCGATACCGTCCGGGAGGTCTGTGAGCCTGCGCGGAGCGTTCGTCTGGCTGACAGGTCCGCAAGGCTCACGCACCTCAACTCGCTGTCGTTCGAGGTGTGTTTCGCCCTCCCGCAGACGGGCCAAAACCTTTCAGAAAAGCCACTTCGATCGCAAGACCTTCATGAACATTCCGGGAAAGATGTTCCCGCAACTCCTGGAAAGCGCGAACCCTCTCTAAGAGATCACTAACCGGCATCTTTTTGGCAAAACTGGCGGTCGCTTCGCAGTATTCGTCCAGGTCCCTCTCTCTGCCACCCTGACACGCCCGCAGCGCGTCACCGAACCATTCCAAAATTCTTTCAACGTATGCGGTTCTCGCCTCGATGTAGCGGCTCTCGGTAAGCACCCCAAGACGGTCCTCTTCTTGTTCCAGCCACTTTCCATCGGTTGAGTTCCGGTAGAGCTCCGATTCGCGTTTGAGTCGGCCTTCATGCTCCGCTTCAATGTCGTCCCGAATGCGCGCAAGTTGGTCCTGAAAGAGGCGAGCCAAAGCCAAGCTCGATCCAATTGTCCAGGAACGTTCGCTCGTAAGTTGAGACACTGCATCGAAAAGAACGCGTTCCGCTACTCCGAGCGGCCGCCGGCTCGGAGAACGTAAAGCTAGAACCACACA
>Ga0070717_10003153_pt1 | contig 11778 bp, 10 predicted proteins | sample LARL113metaG_FD_71366 | JGI IMG/M metagenome (GOLD analysis project Ga0070717, IMG submission 71366) | Corn, switchgrass and miscanthus rhizosphere microbial communities from Kellogg Biological Station, Michigan, USA - LAR L11-3 metaG | ecosystem: Host-associated > Plants > Roots > Rhizosphere ...
TTCATCGGCAGCGCGCTGGTGCGCCACCTGCGCGCCGCCGGGCACGAGGCGGTGGCGACCGACGTGCGCCGCTGCGACGGCCCGTCCAGCCCGGTGCGGCGCGCGGACACGCTGGACATGGACCAGGTCGCCGGCACGGTCGCGGGGGCGGACGCCGTCTACCACCTGGCGGGCCCGGTGCTGGACGCCGCCCGGCGGGACCCGTTCGGCGCCTCGCGCCTGCAGCTCTGGGGCACGCTCAACGTCCTGGAGGCCTGCCGGATCGCGGGCGTGGCGAAGCTGCTGCTCGCCAGCTCGTTCTACGTCTACGACGGCCTGCCCGCCGACGACATCGTCAACGAGTCCTCCCGGCTCGACCCGGCGCGGATGGAGCTCTTCGGCTCGCTCAAGCTGGCCGCCGAGCAGATGGTGCTCGGCTACGCGCGCAACTTCGGCCTGCGCTTCGTGGTGCTGCGCTTCGGCTCGGCCTACGGCGACGGCGAGGGGTCGAACCTGGTCAAGGAGTTCCTCGACGCCGGCTTCGAGGGACGGCCCCTCGACGTGTGGGGCCGGGGCCTGCGCTCCAACCAGTACACGTCCGTCGAGGACATCGCCCGCGGCTCGGTCGCCGCGCTGAACGTGGACGACGAGATCGTCAACCTGGTGTCCCCCGAGGAGACGTCCACCGGCGAGCTGGCGCGCCTGATGTGCCGGCAGTACGGCTTCGAGATGCGGCTCCTGCCGGATCGGCCGGAGGGCGCGGACCTGCCCTACATGTCCTCGCGCAAGGCGGAGCGCCTGCTCGGCTGGTCCGCCACGCCGCTCGAGGAGGCGCTGGCCGCGCTGGCCGCGGGGCGGGCGCCGGCGGCGGCGGGCGGCGTGGGCACGTGAGACCGCGGATCCTGCTGGTCACGCCGGAGTTCCCGCCCCGGCGGGGCGGCATCGGCACGCACAGCTACGAGATGGCGCGGCACTGGTCGGAGCACGCCGACGTGACGGTGCTCGCGCCCGCGGCCGGGCGGGCCAGCCTGCCGGTGGACCAGCCGTTCCGACTCGTCGAGGTGGACGCCTCCCCGAGCCGGCTCCTGCGCGGCGCCCGGACGGCGTGGGCGATCCACCGGCAGCTCGCCGCCGGCAGCTACGACGTGGCCTACCTCGCGCACTGGCGGGCGGGCGGCGTCGCCTACCACGTGGCGACGGCCGGACGCCGGCACCGGCCCCGCTGCGTGCTGGCGGTGCACGGCGGCGACCTGCTGTACCTCCTGGTCGAGGCCGGTCTGGCCACGCGGCTGGCCCGGTGGCTGTTCCGGTGGACGGTGTCGCGCGCGGCCACGGTGGTGGCCCTGGGCGAGCACCAGGTGCGGCTGCTGGAGCGCCTCGGCGTCGGCCGGCAGCGGGTGTTCGTGCGCCCGGAGGGGGTGAGCCTCGCCGCGTTCGACCGGCCGCCGGCGGCCGGTCGGCTGGCCGGCCTGCGCCGGCGCTACGGGCTGGACGGCGCGCGGGTCCTGCTGACGGTCGCGCGCCTGGTCCCGCACAAGGGCCACGACATGGTCATCCGGGCCCTGCCCCGGATCGTCGAGCGGGTGCCGGACGCCGCCTACCTGGTCGTCGGCACGGGCCCGAACGAGGCGGCGCTGCGCGACCTCGCCCGCCGCACCGGCGTGGCCGGCCACGTGCGCTTCGCCGGCGGGGTCCCGGACGACGAGCTGGCGGATCACTACCACCTGTGCGACGTGTTCGTCATGCCCTCGCGGCAGGAGCGGGGCGACGTCGAGGGCTTCGGCATCGTGTTCGCCGAGGCCGCCGCCTGCGCCCGGCCCGCGATCGGCGGCCGCGCGGGCGGCGTCGTGGACGTCATCCAGGACGGCCGGACCGGCCTGCTGGTGGACCCGACCTCCCCGGAGGAGATCGCCGCGGCGGCCGTCCGCCTGCTGACCGACGGGGAGCTCGCGGCCCGCCTGGGCACGGCGGCCAGGGACCGCGTCGAGCGCGAGTTCCGCTACGAGGACGTCGCCGCCCGCATCCTGGCCGCCTCGCTGGGAGGGGTGGTCGCTTCGCCTGCCATCCCGCGGCCGCCCCTCCCGGCCGCCGCCGAGGCGCCTCCCCCGAGGGGCGGCTCCTGACGTGCGGGTGCTCCACGTCACCGGCGCGCTGGCGTCGCGGCTGGGCGGTCCGACCCGGGCCGCGATCGGGATGTGCGAGGGGCTGGCGGCTCGGGGCGTCGAGGTGACCCTGTTCAGCACCGATCTCGACGAGCAGGGGAGCTGGTCGCCGCTGCGACCGCCGGTGCTGCTCGACGTGCCGACCGACGGCCCTGTCCACGTGCGCGGGGTGGAGCGCCGGCACTTCCGCGCCCGGTGGCCGTCCCGGGTCGCGTTCAGCCCCGACCTGGCCCGGGCCCTGCGCGAGCGGATGCCCGCGTTCGACGTGGTCCACGTCCACTCCCTCTACCTGTTCACGACCCTGGCCGCCTGCCACTACGCGGGCCGCCGCCGGGTGCCGTACGTCGTCCGCCCGCACGGGACGCTGGACCCGTACCTCCGCCGCCGGCACGCGCTGCGCAAGGCGGTCTGGGACGGCCTGCTCCAGCGCCGGCACCTGGACCGCGCCGCCGCCGTCCAGTACACGAGCGAGGACGAGCGGGAGCTGGCGCGGCCGTTCGGCATCCGCGCGCCGGCCGTGGTCGTGCCGCTGGGCGTGGACCCCGCCGAGTTCGAGGCCCTCCCGGCCCGCGGCTCGTTCCGCGCGCTGCACCCGCAGCTCCGGGGCCGGCGCCTGGTGGTCTTCCTCGGCCGCGTCACGCCCAAGAAGGGCCTGGACGTCCTGGTCGCCGCCTTCGGCCGAGTGGCGGCGGAGGTGCCGGACGCCCACCTGGTCATCGCCGGCCCCGACGACGGCCACGGCCAGGCGGTCGGCCGGATGATCGACGCGCTGGGCCTCCGCGCGCGCACGACCACGACCGGCATGGTGGCCGGCCGCGAGCGGCTGGCGCTGCTCGCGGACGCGGACGCCTGGGTCCTGCCCTCGTACACCGAGAACTTCGCGATCGCGGCGGTCGAGGCGCTGGCCTGCGGCGTGCCAGTCGTCATCAGCGACCGGGTGAACATCCACCGCGACGTGTCCGCCGCCGGCGCCGGACTCGTCACGCCGTGCGACCCGGCGGCGGTCGCCGGCGCGATCTCCCGCGTGCTCGGCGACGACGGCCTCCGGGAGCGCCTGCGCGCGGCGGGGCCGGCGCTCGTCCGGCGGTCGTTCACCTGGGACGTGGCCGTGGGCCGGCTGCTCTCGCTCTACGCGGAGCTGGCCGCATGACCGCGGCCGGCTCGATCCCGGTGAGCGTGCTGCTGCCGGTGCGCAACGAGGAGCGCAACCTGCCCGAGGCGCTGGACAGCGTCAGCTGGTCCGGCGACGTGTGGGTCGTGGACTCCCGGAGCACCGACCGCACCGTCGAGGTCGCGTGCGGCTCGGGGGCGCGGGTGGTCCAGTTCGACTATCCCGGGCGCGGCCCGAAGAAGAAGAACTGGGCGCTGGCGACGCTGCCGTTCGCCCACGAGTGGGTGCTCATCCTGGACGCCGACGAGCGGATCCCGGCCGCGCTCGCGGACGAGATCCGGGCCGCCGTGACGGCGGACCGGGCGGACGGCTACGAGCTGGACCGCGAGTACCTCTTCATGGGCCGGTCGCTGCGCAGCTTCCGCCCGAACTGGAACCTGCGCCTGTTCAAGCATCGCCGGGGCCGGTACGAGCTGCTCGGGACGGAGGTCCCGGGCACCGGCGACAACGAGGTCCACGAGCACGTCCGGCTCGACGGCCGGGTCGGCCGCCTGCGCACGCCGCTGCGCCACGAGGACCGCCGGCCCCTGCGGGCGTGGGTCGACAACCACAACCGGTACTCCGACTGGGAGACGCACGTGTACCGGCAGCTGCGGCGCGAGCCGTTCGGCCCGCGGACGCTGCTCTCCGGCGGCCCCGGCGGGTGGCGCCACAACGGGCTCAAGCGCCTGTGGGTCCGGCTCCCCGGCCGGCCGCTGGCGCGGTTCGCCGCCTTCTACCTCCTGCGGCGCGGCTTCCTCGACGGCCGGGCCGGCCTTCGATACGGAGTCCTCATGGCCTTCTACGAGTACCTGATCGGACTGAAGCTTCTCGAGGAACAACGCCGGTGAGCGCCGGAGGCGCGTCGGTCGCCAGGGCCCGGAGCCACGCCGGCTACGAGGCCGCCAGCCGCGCGCTGGACGTGCTCGTCGCCGCGGCGGTGCTGGTCCTGCTCGGCCCGCTCTGGCTGGCCATCGCCGTGCTGATCCGCGCGACCAGTCCGGGGCCGGCGCTGTTCCGGGCCAGCGTCATCGGCCGGGACGGCGAGCCGTTCACGTACCTGAAGTTCCGCACGATGGTGGTGAACGGCGACGACCGCGACCACCGCCGCTGGCTGCACGAGTTCGTGACCCGCGACGCGCCGTATCGCGACGGCCTGTTCAAGGTCGTCGGGGACGGCCGGGTCACGCCCGTCGGCCGGGTCCTGCGCCGGTTCAGCCTGGACGAGGTGCCGCAGCTCGTCAACGTCCTGCGGGGTGAGATGAGCGTCGTCGGACCGCGTCCGCCGCTGCCCTGCGAGTGGGCGCTGTACGACGCCGCCGCCCGGCGCCGGCTGGCCGTCCGTCCGGGCATCACCGGCCTGTACCAGGTGACGGCGCGCAGCCGGGTCCCCTTCTCCGGCATGCTCGCGATCGACCTCGACTACATCCGCCGGCGGTCGCTCGTGCTGGATCTCAGCATCATGGTGCGCACCGTCTGGGTGATGCTGACGGGGAGCGGCGCGGCATGAGCGTGAGCAGACGCCACACGCCCCTCCCCCCCAGCGGGGGAGGTGGGTCGGTCGCGACCCGGAGGGGGGTTGAAGACAGATTCGACCGCTCCTACGTCCATCTGAGCGATCCCCCCTCCGGTCCGTGGCCGGACCTCCTCCCCCGCGCGGGGGGAGGGACAAAGGAAGACGATTGGTCCCCCCTCCGGCTCGTTCCTCGCCTCCTCCCCCGCGAGGGGGGAGGGACAAAGGAAGACGATTGGTCCCCCCTCCGGCTCGTTCCTCGCCTCCTCCCCCGCGAGGGGGGAGGGGTCACGAGATGAGCCGCGGGCTCGTGCTCATCACCGGCGGGGCCGGGTTCATCGCCAGCCACACCGCCCTGGCGCTGCTCGAGCGCGGCTGGCGGGTCCGGGCGCTGGACCACCTCGGCCCGCCCGTCCACGAGGCGGGCGTCCGGCCGCCGTGGCTCCCGGGCGACGTCGAGCTGATGGTGGGAGACGTCCGCGGCCGGGGCTCGGTGGCTCGGGCGCTGCGGGGCGCCGACGCGGTGCTCCACCTGGCCGCCTACCAGGACTATCTGCCCGACTTCTCGACGTTCTTCTCGGTGAACGTCACCGGCACCGCCCTGCTCTACGAGCTGATCGTGGAAGGGCGGCTCCCGGTGCGCAAGGTCGTCGTCGCGAGCTCGCAGGCCGTGTACGGCGAGGGCCGGTACCGCTGCGCGGAGCACGGCGACGTGTTCCCCGACCACCGGCCCGACAGCCAGCTCCGCGCCGGCGCCTGGGAGGTCCGGTGCCCGGCCTGCGGAGGCGAGGCGGCGGCCCGCACCACCGACGAGGCCGAGGTGCGGCCGCAGAACCCGTACGCGCTGTCCAAGCACACCCAGGAGCTCGTCGCGTTCAGCCTCGGCCGCCGCTACGGGGTCGCGACCACCTGCCTCCGCTACAGCATCGCGCAGGGCCGGTGGCAGAGCCCGCGCAACCCGTACTCCGGGGTCTGCCGGATCTTCACGCTGCGGGCCCGCGCCGGCAAGCCGCTGGTGGTGTACGAGGACGGCCGCCAGCGCCGCGACTACGTGCACGTCAGCGACGTGGCCGCCGCCAACGTGCTGGCCCTCGAGGACGGCAGGACCGACTTCCAGGCGTACAACGTCGGCGGCGCGGGGGCGACGAGCGTCCTGGAGTACGCCGACGTCGTGCGCCAGGTGGTGAACCCGAACGTCCACGTCTCCATGCCCGGCTACTACCGGTTCGGGGACACCAGGCACGTCGTGTCGGACAGCGGCCGGCTGCGGGCGCTCGGCTGGCGGCCGACCCGGTGCGTCCAGGACATCGTCCGCGAGTACGCGGAGTGGGCGGACCAGGCCGGCTGGACGGACGAGACCACCGACCGGGGCATGGAGCGCATGCTCAGCCTGGGCACGCTGCGCCTGGCCGGGGCGCCTGCCTGATGCGCCTGCTGATCGCCGGGATGAACTACCGCCCGGAGGCGACCGGCATCGGCCCGTACACGACCGGCCTGGCCGAGCACCTCGCCGGATTGGGCCACGACGTGGTCGTCAGCACCACGTACCCGCACTACCCGCACTGGAGCTGGCAGACCGGCGCGGATCTCCCGGTCGAGCGGCGGAACGGGGTGGAGGTCCGCCGCGGCCGGGTCGTCCTGCCCCGGCGCCGCAGCGTGGGATGGCGCGTCCTCTATGACAGCTCGCTCGCCGGCGTGACCGTGGCCAACGCGTTCGGGCTCCGGCCGGCGGACCTGGTGCTGTGCGTCTCGCCCCCGATCCAGGTCGCGTTCGCCGGGGCCCTCGTCGCCCGCAGCTGGCGCGCGCCGCTGGTCCTGCTGGTCCAGGACCTGCCCCTCGACGCGGCCCTGTCGGTCGGCATGCTGCGGCCGGGCGCGGCGCACCGCGCCGGCCGCTGGCTGGAGCGGCGGGCGTACGCCCTCGCGCACCGGATCGTGGTCATCAGCCAGCGCTTCCGGCACAGCCTGAGCCAGCAGGGGGTCCCGGACGGCAAGGTCGTGGAGATCCCCGGCTGGGCGGACCTGGACCGCGTCCGCCCGCGTCCCGCCGAGCCGGACGTCCGCGCCCTGCTCGGCGGGACGGGCGACGACCTCGTCGTCCTGCACGCGGGGAGCATGGGCGCCAAGCAGGCGCTGGACAGCGCGATCCGCGCCGCCCGCCTGGCGATGGACGACTCGATCCGGCTCGCGCTGGTCGGCGATGGCCCGGAGCGCCCGGGCCTGGAGGCGCTCGCCGGCGGGGCGGTGCGACTGCTGCCGCTGCAGCCGGACGCCGTCTTCGTGCGGATGCTCGCCGCCGCCGACGTGCTGCTGCTCAGCCAGCGCGCGGACGTGCGCGACAGCGTCGCGCCCTCGAAGCTGCTCACGTACATGGCCGCCGGGCGGCCCGTCGTCGTCGCCGCCCACCCCGAGAGCGCCGCCGCCCACCTGGTCCAGGAGGCGGGCTGCGGCGTCGTGGTGGCGCCGGAGGACCCGGAGGCGCTCGCGGCCGCGCTGCGCTGCCTGCGCCGCGACGCGGGCCGCCGGCGCGAGCTCGGACGGGCCGGCCGGCGGTTCGCCGAGGCCCGCTTCGACCGGGGGAGGGTGCTGGCCCACTGGGAGTCGCTGCTGGCGCTGGTGCGGCAGGCGCACTCCTGACACCGACTGGAGGAAGCACACCGAGCATGGATTGGAACGGAGGTGCGCCGGCACCTCGAGCGAGCGCCGACGGAGCGCCGACGGCGACGGCCAGCGCGACCGAGCCGCGGCGCCGGCTCTACGACTCCTACTTCGCGACGTACTACGGCGCGGACCACGCCTGCCCGAGCGAGCTCTCGGCCAGCGTCCGCGCGTACTTCGACCAGCACCTCGGCCCCCACCTGCCGGCCGACCGGGGCGCGGCGATCCTCGACGTCGGCTGCGGCTTCGGCGGGCTGCTGATGCACCTGCGCGACCGCGGCTACAGCAACGTCAGCGGCGTGGACGTCAGCCCGGAGCAGGTCGCCATGGCACACCGCCTGGGCCTGACCGGCGTGACGCTGGGCGAGGCCGCCGAGCACCTGGCGGACCGCCGCGACGAGCTCGACCTGGTGTGCGCGATCGACGTGCTGGAGCACCTGGAGCGCTCCGAGCTGCTGGAGCTGCTCGACGCGGTCCACGCCGCGCTGCGGCCGGGGGGACGGATGCTGCTCCAGGTCCCCAACGCGGACGGGCCGTTCGCCTGTCGCATGCGGTACTTCGACCTGACCCACGAGCGGGCGTTCACCGGCAAGTCCATCGCGCAGGCGCTCCGGGCGGCGGGCTTCACCACCGTGAGCATCCACCCGGTCCGCCCGGCGGTGCACGGCGTCCCGAGCGCGATCCGGTGGGCCCTGTGGCAGGTCATTCGCCTGGGCCTGACCGGCTACCTGGCCGTCGAGACCGGCGTCCTGCGCGGCCACGTGCTCAGCCAGAACCTCGTCGCGGTGGCGGAAAGATGAAGCAGCTCCTCCGCGCCGCCCTGCCCGCGGCCATGCGCTCCCACCGCATCTGGTCCGGCCCGCTGCGGGGCTGCCAGCTCGTCACCTCGTGGCGGGACTACCCGGCGGCGATCATCGGCTACACCGAGCGGCCCCTGCTGCGCTGGCTCGCCGCCAACGTGCGCCGGGGGGAGACGTGGCTCGACGTCGGGGCGCACTACGGCTACACGGCCGTGGCGATGAGCCGGCTCGTCGGTGGGGACGGGCGGGTGTTCGCGTTCGAGCCGGTCCCGGAGACCGCCGGCTGCCTCGCCGTCACGCGCTGCCGGAACCAGCTGGCGCACCTCACGGTCCTGCCGATCGGCCTGTCGGATGCTCCCGGCGTCTCGGTGCTCGACGTGCCGGTCGTGCGGGGCATGGCGGAGCACGCCCGGCCGCCCGACGGGGCGCGGGTGGCGATCGTGACGATGCCGCTGGACGGCATCTGGGACGCCGTGTCGCGCGGCTGCCGGGCGGTCCACGGCGTGAAGGTGGACGTGCAGGGCATGGAGAACCAGGTCCTGGCCGGCATGCGGGGCCTGCTGCACGAGTTCCGCCCTCGCGTGGTGGTCGAGTTCCACACCGGCGTCGATCCCCGGCCGACGTTCGAGGTCCTCGACGGCCTCGGGTACGGCCTGCCCGGCGTGGCGCTGGGCGGGCACGGACCGGACGTCAGCCTGGCGTTCGTCGCCGGGCCCCCGGAGAGCGTCCGGGCGAGGGCCGCGACGTGACCGCCGGCGGCTTCCACGCGCCGGGCTACTGGGACCTGCGGGCGTCGGAGCACCTGGGCACGGCCACCGAGATGGCGGCGGTGTGCGACGCCTCGCAGCTGGTCCGCGGGAACGCCGCCCCGCTCGAGGAGCGAGGCGCGCGGCGCGTGGCGGCGCAGCTCCCCGGCGGCCGCGTCCTCGAGGTCGGGTGCGGCTACGGACGCTGGTTCGACCTGATGGGGCCGGGGCGGCAGCTGATCGGCATGGACTTCTCGGCGGTGATGGGCCACGCCGCGCACCGCCGGGGCAGGGCGCCGGTGCTGCTCGGCGACGCCCGCCGGCTGCCCGTGGCCGCCGGCGCCCTGGACGCCGCGTACACGATGAAGGTCCTCCAGTGCCTGCCGGACGCCGACCGCGCCGCCGCCGTGGCGGGCATCCTCCGTTCGATCCGCCCGCTGGGGAGGCTGGTCCTCTACGAGAAGATCGCGGGGCCGGGCGGCAGTCCGCCCGAGCGCTGGATCGACTGGGGCGAGCGGGCCGGCGGGCGGCTCCTCCGCTGGGAGGGCAACCAGTTCTCGCCGCTGGAGCGGCTCCTGGCCGGGATCGTCCGCGCGCTGAAACCGGCGGCCGGCCGGGGCGGCGCGCCGGCGGGGCCGGCGCCGTCGGAACCCGCGCTGCGCGACCGGCACCCCGGCTGGTACCGCCAGTACGCCCGGGTCCACCGGCTGGCGATGCGCCTGTCGCTGCCCGCCGAGCCGCTCCTGGAGCGCGTGCTGCCCGGGCGCTGGGCGGAGCACGCGATCTTCGTGTTCGAGAAGCGGGCCGGATGACGCCGCTCGCCGGCGCGCTGCGCTGGTGCCGGTTCGTCCGCGAGTACGTCCTGGGCCACCCCTGCAACCGCGGCCGGCCGGTCCGGGCGGCGGCTCGCGTGCTCGCCTGGCAGGTCCGCAAGCGGCTCTCCGGCCGGGCGTTCGTCACCCCGCTCGCGGCCGGGACCTCGCTGCGGGTGAGCCGGGACCACACCTGCTCGGCGCTGGTCCGCTACGTCCGGCTCCCCGAGTACGACGACCTGTGCCTGGTGCGGGACCTGCTCGGCGAGTACGACTGGTTCGTGGACGTGGGCGCCAACGTCGGCGTCTACACGGTGCTCGCGGCGGCCCGGGCGCGGGCCGGCGGCGTCATCGCGCTCGAGCCCGACCCGCTGGCGCGGGAGGAGCTGGAGCGGAACGTCCAGCTGAACGGCCTGCGCAACGTGGTCGTGCGCGGCGAGGCGGCGGGCGAGGCGGTCCGCGAGGTCTGGTTCACGCGCGAGCTCGACTCCCGCAACCACGTCGTGGCGGAGCCGTTCGCCGGAGCCCGGCGGCTGGCCCCCATGGTCACGCTCGACTCGGTCTGCCTGCCGGTCGCGATCCCGGCGATCGTCAAGCTCGACGCCGAGGGCTACGCGAGCGCCGTGCTCGAGGGCGCCCGGGAGCTGCTGGGCCACGAGCGGCCCCCGGCCTGGATCATCGAGGTGCTGGACGACTGGTCGCTCGTCCGCCTGCTCCGCGGCCTCGGCTATGTCGCGTGCACGTACGATCCCGACCGCCGGAGCCTGGTCGAGGGCCGCAGGTCGCGGTGGAGCGACAACCTGGTCTTCGTCCGCGCCGACCGGCTCGCCCCGGTCCGGCACCGGCTGCGCGCCTCGTGACCGCGCCCGTCCGCCTCCTGCACTACGTCGAGACGCCGGTGCAGTACTTCGCGCCCCTGTACCGGGAGCTGGCCCGGCGTCCCGAGATGGACCTGACCGTCGCCTTCCGCACGGACCGCGGGGCGGGCGACTTCCTGGACCGCGAGTTCGGCCGGCAGGTGCGCTGGGACGTCCCGGTCCTCGACGGCTACCGGCACTGGTTCCTCTCCGGGCCCCTGCGGGCCAGGAGCGTCCAGGTCGCCAGGGCGGTGCTGGCCGGCCGCTACGACGCGGTCTGGATCCATGGGTACAGCTCGCGCGGCGCGTGGGTGGTCGTGGCGGCGTGCGCCGTGCGCCGCGTGCCGGCGCTGCTCCGCGACGACGCGACCCTGCTCCGGCGCCGGGCGCTCTGGAGGCGGACCGTCAAGGCCGCCGTCCTTCCCGTCCTGTTCCGGTTCGTGCGCGGCCTCTGCACGGGGATCGAGAGCCGCCGGTGGTTCGAGCGCTACGGCGTCCGCGGCCGTCGGCTGTTCCTCGCCCGCCACAGCGTTGACAACGCGTTCTTCCAGCGCCACGCGGACGCGCTGGCCGGGACGCGGGCGGACGCGCGGCGTTCGTTCGGCCTGCCTCCCGACCAGCCGGTGGTGCTGCTCTGCGGCAAGCTCATCCCGGTCAAGGACCCGTTCCTGCTGCTCCGCGCGTTCGCCGAGGTGCGGCGGCGGGCCCCCTGCTCCCTGCTGTACGCGGGCGACGGGCCGCTGCGGGCCGAGGTGGAGGCGGCGGCGGTCCGCCTGGGTATCCCCGACGTCCGGGTCAGCGGCTTCCTGAACCAGTCGGAGGTGCCGCGGGCGTACGCGGCCGCCGACGTGCTGGTCCTGTGCTCCGAGCGGGAGACGTGGGGCCTCGCGGTCAACGAGGCGATGAACTTCGGGCTCCCCGTGGTCGTGTCCGACCGCGTGGGCTGCGCGTCCGACCTGGTGGTGGACGGCGAGAACGGGCGGGTCGTGCCGGCGGGCTGCGCAGCCTCCCTCGCGGCCGCGCTGCACGAGCTCGTGTGCGACCCGGAGCGCCGGCGGCTCTGGGGTGCCCGCTCGCGAGAGATCGTGGACGCCTATGACG
>Ga0070717_10003154_pt1 | contig 11777 bp, 12 predicted proteins | sample LARL113metaG_FD_71366 | JGI IMG/M metagenome (GOLD analysis project Ga0070717, IMG submission 71366) | Corn, switchgrass and miscanthus rhizosphere microbial communities from Kellogg Biological Station, Michigan, USA - LAR L11-3 metaG | ecosystem: Host-associated > Plants > Roots > Rhizosphere ...
CGTTCCTATTCTTTCGTCCCCAAGGGACGGTTGACAGTAGCCCGGCCGCTTCAGCGGCGGGGGAGTCGCCCTCGGGGCCCTTGCCGTAGGCACGGCTGAAACGCACCCATTCACTGCATTTCAAGCGTCCCTAACGGGACGCGGTTCCTCGCTCCTCACGTATACCCGGCGTTGAAAACGCCGGGCTATTATCAACCGTCCCTCCCGGGACGCTTTGCTCTTCCTGAAGTCTGAGGTCCGAGGTCCAAGGCCTGAGGTCCGGTACTCACCGCTCCCGCAAATACTCATCCTTATACCCAAGATAATTCCTCGCAAACCGCATGATCACTTCCTGATCCGCCACTTCCAACTTCCGCCGAAACTTCCCCGGTGACCCCATCCATAACGATCCCGGCTCGACCACCGTCTTCTCCGGAATCAGCGTCCCTGCCGCGATGATCGATCCCGCCCCAATCCGCGCTCCATTCAAAATAATCGATCCCATCCCAATCAAACAGCGGTCTTCAATCACGCACCCATGCAGCGTCACCGAATGCCCCACCGTCACATACTCGCCGAGATAAACGCCCCACTGCTGCTTCATCCCATGCAGCACGCAGTTGTCCTGCACATTGGAGTGTGCCCCAATGCGAATTTCGTGTACGTCCCCGCGTACCACCGCGTTCATCCACACCGAAGCGTGCTCGCCCAGCACCACATCGCCAATAATCTGCGCCGACTCGTCCACGTAACACGTCGCCGGAACCGTCGGCCGCACACCTTTATAAGATCGAATCATAGTTTGAAAGGAAATTGAAAATACCACGAGACTGCAGTGCGGCGTAAGAGCAGGCCGCATCGATTTCCTTCGTGGACCTTGGTGTCCTTCGTGCTAAATGCCTTCCATTCCCACTCCGGGAACCATCCCTCTAACGCGAGAAAGAACGCTCTTGCCCCGCCGCGTCAGCAACACGTCCCATCCGACGCCACCGATAAAAGAACGGAATCCCCGCAACAATCACAACCAGCCCCACTGTCGATCGTACCGGCCGCACTATCCACAAGTTAGTAGTCAATGCGATGGCTGCAACTAAGAAGATGGCCACTGTCCAGGGATACCCCCAAGCCCGATAAGGCCTCGCAAGCTCAGGCTCAGTCCGACGCAAACGCAAAACCGCAATCGCCGTCAACGCGAAAAAAATCCAAACTGCAAACACAAAAAGTGAATAGAGCTCTTCAAAAGTTGCGGTCAAAGCCAGCAGCGCCGCCACGCACCCCAGAAAAATCAGCGCCCCGCTCGGGGTATGAAACGACGGTTGAATCCGCTTGGCAAATGGGAAGAAGACCCCATCCCGCGCCATCGCATAAGGGATGCGAGCCCCCGTCAGCACCACCACGTGCAGCGCTCCCAACGCCGACACTGCCATCGCCACCGTCAACCACTCCGCCCCGCGCGACCCGGCAAACGACCGCACAACATCCGACGCAACATGCTCCGAAGCAGCAATCTGCGCAAACGGCAAGGTGCGGAAGTAAACCACATTAGCCAATAGGTACAAGCCGCCAACCGTCAGCAGTCCCAAAATAATCGCAACCGGAATATTCTTCTGCGGATTCACGATCTCTTCGCCCACATCCCCCAGATCGTTGAACCCGTTGTAAGCCCACATGGCAGGCACCAGCGCCGTGAGCACCGCGCCAATCGTCCCCCATCCCCAATGCGCAGCCAATGGCGCGGCTTCCATCCCGTGACGCGTTCCAAAGAAAACCCCGGCGATAACTATTGCGACAATCGTTGCCATCTTCAAGCACGTCAGCAGGATCTGGATGGCGCCACCCAACCGCACGCTCAGATAATTAACCGCCGTCACCGCCAGCACCACCACAGCCGCCAGTGGCTGGGCCGCGGTGAACGTGAACTCGTAACTTCCCAGATGTCCTCGGAACAACGGCGTGCCCACAACGGGGAACAGAAATCCAGCGAACCGCAGGAATCCCGCGGCCAGGGTCGCCATTGCCACCGGCCGCTCCAGGAAAGAACTCATCCACCCAAAAAGAAAGCCCCACAGCGGACCTAGCCCGCGGTTCAGGTAGACATAAGGCCCACCCGCTTTGGGGAACGCCGCGCCCAGTTCCGCATAACAGAAAGCGCCGCACAACACGATCAAGCCGCCCGCAATCCACGCCACAAACACGAGCGTTGCCGATCCCACCGCCCGGGCCATGTCACTGGTCACCAAAAAAACACCCGTGCCAATCGTGTCGCCAATGACAATCGCCGTCGCAGACCACAACCCCAAACCCCGAACCAGGTCCGTCTGCTCGCCACGCTCTGACAGAAATCACCTCACCACTGCAAGAAGTTCCGTGAGCCTACCTCTCGGCGATCTAGGCCGTCAACCCGAGCAGTCAAAGTACTAATATGGGGACAGCCGCCCTCGGCTGTCCGTCGAGCGAAGCTCGACTTCTTTGCCCGGCGCTGCTACCCGCGCTATCATCGGTGCCAGATGGCCCCGCAAAAATCCATGCTGCAAGAATTGCCTTGCGACCAGCGCTACGCCTTCGGAATCGAAGAGCTGCTGACTCCAGCGCTAGTGATGTACCCAGATGTCATCGCGGCCAACATCGACCGCACATTGAAATTGTTGGAGGGCGACACCGACCGCTGGCGTGTACACATCAAGACCGCGAAGCTGGCTCGCACTCTGCGCCTGCTGATCGATCGCGGCATCCGCAATTTCAAGTGCGCGACCACGTTGGAATTATTAGTGGCTTGTCAGAACGGCGTCTCCGACGTGCTCATTGCATATCCCGCTATTGGTGCCAACGCGCGTCGCGTTCAGGATATCGCGCAACAGTTTCCCAACGTCCGCATCTCCGTTCTCGCCGAAAGCGAAGAACAGGTAGAGCAGTGGCGCGCAACCGGCGTGGGAATTTTTATCGACATCAATCCCGGAATGAATCGCACCGGCATCGAGCAGAGCCAGACGAAAAGAATCGTTTCCCTGTCGCGCGCCATAGCCGATGCCGCTCTCGACTTCCGCGGCCTGCACTACTACGACGGCCAACTTGGAAATCTGTCCGAGCCCGAACGCACGCAGGCCTCGCACCGCGGCTACGACCAGTTACTGAGAATCGTAAGCGAACTCAAGCACTCCGGGATCCATGTGTCCGAGATGATCACCTCCGGCACGCCGACATTCCCGTGCGCGCTCGCCTACGAGAGTTTCCGCCGCGGCAACTTCGTTCATCGCGTCTCGCCCGGAACGATCGTTTATTGCGACGCCACCAGCCTGCAGCAACTTCCGAGCGAGTATGGCTACCAGCCCGCAGCGCTGGTGTTAGCCCGTGTGGTGAGCCATCCACACTCCGGCATCGTCACCTGCGATGCCGGCCACAAAGCGGTCTCCGCCGATGCCGGCGTTCCCACCTGCGTCGTCCTCGGACATCCCGAGCTAACCCCGCTCTCGCCCAGCGAAGAGCATCTTCCGATAGCTGTAAGAGAAGGCGCGCCAACTCCACAACTCGGCGACGCGCTTTATCTGCTCCCGCGACACATCTGTCCCACGGTAAACAATTTCGATGTCGCGCTGCTCGCACGAAACGGCAACATCGAGTCGCTCGAAACCGTCACCGCCCGCGGTCACGAATCCCCGCTGTTACAAACTTCTTCCCGCACGGTTTCGGCAAATAATTAGGGATTACTGGACCGGACTACTTTGGACGGGCTTCATCCTGTCTCTAACGACGCAGGTACATGTCAAGCATTTTTGTCAACACTTCTCCGAAGGCGCGAGAAGCAGCGCCATTTCGCTCTGTCGGAGGTTTTGACGTCCCAGACCAAGGCCGTGTTCCTTTAATCTCGCGGGCGGACGGGTCCCACCAGCCATCGCTTCGGTTCGTGCTCCCATGATTCGTGCTTCGAACTCCCCGCTCTTCGGGGAGGCAGGCTGCCTACTCAACCGGTCGGTTCTATCGTCCCACCACAGGATGACTCGGGCTTGCCTGCACGACCGACCCGCCCTGCATAGTTGCGCGTACGTCCGGTCTTCGCGCAACATCAGGTACAACCTCACTGCCAGCTTGCGCGCCACCGCCACTTTGGCCAGAGCGCGATGCTTGCGCACCGCCAGGCGGCGATACAAGCGGCCCAACTCGGCGTCGTAACGCGCTGCCGTCTGTCCCGCTTCCACCAGCAAAAAACGCAGAAACGAACTGCCCTGTTTGCTGATGTGCCCCAGCTTCTGTTGGCCGCCGCTCGAATACTCGCTGGGAATCAGTCCGAAGTAGCTCCCCACTTGCCCGAGGGAAACCGCTCTGCCGGCCCCAGCGTCAGCATCATGGCCAGCGCGGTCACCGGTCCCACTCCCGGATGCGTCTGCAACTTCACCCGCCGCCGGCGGCGTCTGAAGTTCCGCTTCCACCCGCCGGTTCAGTTGCTCGATCTCGGCTTCCAATCCGTCCAGCGCCTGCAGCAGTTGCTTCCGCCGTTCGGCCGCGTAAGGCAGCAACTCCAACTTCTCCAACTCCGGCCGCCCCGCTTCGGTCCACAGCTTGCGCTTCTTCTGCACTCCCTGGCTCAAGGCCATGGCCTGCAACTGGTTCTTCACTGGCGTCCGCGCCTGCACCTGCTTGTGCCGATGCACCAGCACTGCCGCACATCCCGCTCTTCCAGAGTCGGCACCCAGATCCGCCGAAACCGATCCTGCCGCTAGCACCGGTTGCCCTGTCAGCGAACGATAAAACTGTTCGCCTCGTCGCGGTGCAACAATCGTTTCTTCTGTATTTCTCCCGTTCGGTTGTCAAAGATCGCGACCTGCTGAAAACTCGGCTGAAAATCACAGCCTATAATCAGCATGACGCTGGCTCCTCTCTCGAGCCTTGGTCTTGTTCATCGCAACCACTCTACTCGCTGCGACGGGCCAACGTCGTTATGCAAACAACTGGAGCCGCTTTTCAGGCAAAGGGATCTCGCGTGGTATGCCACTATTGCGGGATCACTACCGTTTCTTCTTCGAAGCTTTTTTTCGCGCCCTCTTCCCCGCGCGGTAAGCCACGCAATCCATCTCAATAAGCATCCCCGGCGAATGTCCCAGATCGCTCCCCACCGTCGTCCGCACTGGATAGGGCTTCGAAAAGCGCCGCGCATACACTGCGTTGTAGCGCGCAAACAAACCGGTGTCGCTGAGATGCACCGTAACTTTCACCACGTCGCGAAGCGATCCGCCGTCCGCTTCGAGAATCGCGACGATGTTGTCGATGGTCCGCTCGGTCTGCTGCTCGATCGTATCTCCCACGAGCTCTCCCGTGGCCGGATCACTCGGCCCAGTGCCCGTCACAAAAATAAAATCTCCCGCTCGCCATCCCTGAGAGTACGCCCCACGTGGCGGCGCCCCCCGCTTGCTCTGAATTTCGTACTTAGCCATGTCCCCCCGGGTGCTCCATCCCTTGTCTCTCCGTTCTTTGGAGAGACAGGATGGAGATTTTGACTCCATGCAAAGCCGCTCTTCCGCACGCGCGTCGGGCGCCCCATGTCTCGCGTTCTATTCGAGACATGGGCCGCTCGACACTCGACCCTCTCGTACCGCGACGTATAATGCTGCCAGCTTTTCCAATCTACAGATGCACCAATTCTCCTCAGGACTCTCCCCCAGGATGCCAATCGCCACCGTGATTTTCATCCTCTGCTGTCTTTTGTCGACCGCTCGCGTCGTCATAGAAGCACCCAATCCCGCTCGCCTGCACCCTGACGACATCGCGAATCGCTCCGATTGGCGCTTCGCCGCTTTGAAAGCAGCTTTGCCGAAGCAGGGGGTCATCGGCTACATCGGGGACTCCAGCAGCCCGGCAGATTACTACCTCGCGCAATACGCCCTGGCGCCATTGGTTGTTGATCACTCCCCAAATCACCCTCTGGTCATCGGCAACTTCTTAACGCCACTGCCACCACAAAGTCTTCCATCCGACCAACTTCAACTGCTGAAAGATTTTGGCAACGGCGTCCTGCTCTTCGCCAACCGGGACGCAAAGTAAATGGCACTCGTCCTCCCGGCTCTCCTGTGCCTGACGTGCGGGCTTGTGCTCGTCAGCCTGGGCTGGAGGCGCCAATCTCCGCGTGCCTCCGACCTCCTGTTGTGCGCGTCGTTGTCCTTCGGCTGCGGCGTGGGAATCTTCTCCGTGATCTTCTTCCTAGCGCGCGTCTCCGGCATCACGAACGTGCTCGCACTGGATCTGACACTCTTCGCGTTACTACTCGCCAGCCTTTTCTTGCTCCAAACTCGCGCCAAGACCAACGTCACTACCGCCCTAGCAAGGGAACCATTCGACGGTCCAATCTGGCTTCATCGCGTCCTCACCGCCACGTTCGTCGTCGCCCTATGTGCCGATGTCTACTCCACAGTCCTGCGCACGTTGGCCCATCCTCACGGCGACGGATGGGACGCCTTTGCCATCTGGAATCTCCACGCGCGCTTCTTGTTTCGCGGCGCCGCCCACTGGCGCGATGGATTCAGCCTGCTCATTCCTTGGTCCCACCCCGACTATCCGCTTCTTCTTCCCGCCGCCGTCGCGCATTTCTGGACCTTTCTCGGATATGACGCCCCGGCCGTTCCCGCCCTCATCGGACTCGCCTTCACCCTCGCCACAGTCGCGCTGTTGTTCTCATCTCTTTCCATTCTCCGCGGCGCCGTACCCGCCATGCTCGGCGGCCTGACTTTGCTGGCCACGCCCTCTTTCCTCGCACTCGGAACCTGGCAATACGCCGACGTTCCTCTGTCTTTCTTCATCCTCGCGACCATCGTCCTCCTTCGCCTTTACGACGCGCGGCATTCGCCAGGATTCCTAGCGCTCGCAGGCCTTGCCGCCGGCTTCGCCGCTTGGACGAAGAACGAAGGTGTTCTCTTCGTGGCCGCAGTTGTTCTTGCGCGGACCCTGCTCATCCGCAACCGCCGCGTATTCTCCAGCGAATCTCGCCTCGCCGTCACTCACATCGTTCCTTTACTCGCCGCCATCCTCCCCGTCTTCCTCCTCGTCGCTTGCTTCAAATATTTCGTCGCGCCTTCCGGAGACCTGTTCTCCGATCCCAGGACCATGCTGCACAAACTGCTGGACCCGCTTCGCTACGGGGTCATCCTGAAGTGGTACGCCAAAGAATTCCTCCGCTTCGGCCACTGGCTGCTTTTACCCGCCCCGCTGCTGATGCTGGCCTACTACTCCTTCCTGACACACCCAGACGTTCGCAGCGACGCCGACTCAGGCGATCGCGCCTCCATCTTGGCCCTGTCCTTAACCCTCGCCGGATACTTCGCCATCTACCTCATCACGCCTTACGACCTTTACTGGCACCTGCACTTCTCCTTAAGCCGTCTCTTCCTGCAACTCTGGCCCAGCGCGATCTTCCTCTTCTTCCTCGCAGTCCCGCTTGGAGCGGCCGCCCTCGCCCGGGGCCGTTGACGTTGCCTTTCCATATCCGATCTTCCGGCGAAAACCTTACCTGTACAAGACCGTCTCAAAATGATCCGCGTTCCCCTTCTCGGCACCGCGCCGTTGAAATTTACAACCCTTCCTCTTGACTTGCGGTCAAATCCTTGTAATAACTATTTCGGTCCATCCGGACGGGTCTGGGGGTGTGTCAGTTTGGCAGAAGTTCGACTTCAAGAGGGTGAATCCCTCGAGAACGCTCTGCGCCGTTTCAAGCGCAAGGTGCAACAGGAAGACATTATCAAGGAGGTCAAGCGCCACTCCTTCTACCTGAAGCCCGGCGAGAAAAAGCGTGTTAAGGCCGCTCTTGCTCGCAAGCGAGCTCGCAAAAAAACACGCAAAGAACAGGACTAACGCAGCAAAGGGCCGCTCCCTCCCGGGGCGGCTCTGCTCGATCTGGCCCCCACCAACGTCGAGCTGCAAAGGGATTTCATTCATCATTCTTCCGGCATAAAAAGCACGATGGTTTGTACCCACGCCCCTCCTGGGCGCGTGGCGGGCCGAGTCCAAGGGGCGGTAAGAGCGAGGGGGAGTTGTACTGGACCTGTTTTTTCGGTGTACCACCGCAGTTCTTTCCCCGCGGTTGGGCGCGCGGAAACGGGCTGAAGGGAGCCATCCTCAATGGAATTTCAGGACAAGGTGCTGAAATGTGTGGACTGTGGGAGTGATTTCATTTTCACTGCCGGGGAACAGCTTTTCTTTCACGACAAGCAATTCAAGAACGAACCCAAGCGTTGTAAAGCTTGCAAGACCAAGCGGGTCTCCGTCTTGGGCGCGCCCCCCGCACCCGGACAGCCCTACCGTTACACCAAAGTCGAGACCCAGGCCACCTGCTCGGGATGCGGAAAACAAACCACCGTTCCTTTCCGTCCCACGCAAGGCCGCCCCGTCTTCTGCCGCGAATGCTTCCAGTCGCGAAGGACGGCCGCTACCGCCTGATTCGCCCCTCCCGCGTGAACTGACCGCGAGCCCGGTCGAAGTGTGCGCACAATGGAGCCGGCAGTGTGGAGCAAGCCATGTGGAGCGGGCGTCCTCGCCCGCTGCCTTTGACTTTTGTTTTGCTTTGGTCTGGAGCGGACACTCCTGTCCGCTGCTTTTGACTTTGCTCTTCCTCTTGACTTTGTTTTTCCTTTTAACGTTGCTCTTGATCTTTCTTCTTCCAGGTGCCTCACTTCTCGCATCCTTTCGCGAGAACTGGCCATTTCCACGAACCCCGACCCAGGTGCGCTAACATATTCAAGTGTCCGGATACTACATCGAGAACTTCGGCTGCCGCGCCACTCAAGCCGACGGCGCCGCTCTAGAACGCCAGTTCGAAGAGCAAGGCGTCTCCCGCGCCTCCACTCTCGCGCGAGCCTCGGTAGTGGTAATGAACACCTGCACCGTAACGGCAGGTGCCGATCAAGACGCTCGCGCCGCCATCCGGCGCGTCCGCCGCCAGAATCCCGAAGCACAAATCGTGGTCACCGGCTGCTACGCCCAACGCGCCCCCCAAGAAATCGCCGCTCTCCCCGGCGTCAGTCTGGTGATCGGGAACTCCTACAAACATCAACTCGCCGAAATCGTAACCCACACGCGGACGTCGGACTTCGGACCTCAGACGGACAACGCATTCGTCCCGCTAACCGTGCTGACCACTCTCTCCGAAAGCGGACAGCCGAGGGCCGAAAGCCCGATCTTCGTCTCCGACATCTTCGCCCACACCGAACTCCTAGCCGCCCCCGTCTTCGACGCCGCCAACGAACGCACCCGCCCCAACCTCAAAGTGCAGGATGGCTGCGACAACCGCTGCTCCTTCTGCGTGATCCCATTCGTGCGCGGCCAAAGCCGCTCGCTATCGATCGATCGCATTGTGAACGAAGTGAACGGCCTGGTCGCCTCCGGCTACCGCGAAGTAGTAATCAGTGGAATCAACCTAGGCCGCTGGGGTCGAGATCTGGAACTTAGACCTCAGACCACGGACCTTAGCCCGAACCGAACTCCTGAGGTCCAAGGTCCAATGTCCGAGGTCGTGTTGGACAAGCCCGACCTTCCGTCCCTAATCCGCACCATCCTCGGCGAGACCACGTTACAAAAACTCCGCATCTCCTCCGTGGAGCCCATGGACTGGACCGACGACCTCATCTCCCTGGTCGCATCTTCCCCGCGCATTGCCAAGCACGCCCACGTGCCCATGCAATCCGCCAGCGACACCGTCTTGCGCCGCATGCATCGCAAATATCGTCCCTGGCACTATCGCGACAAAATCGAACAAATTCGCGCCGCCATGCCCGCTGCCGCCATCGGCGCCGATGTCATGGTCGGCTTCCCTGGCGAGACCGACGTGGAATTCGAAGCCACACGCCGCATGATCGAAGACCTGCCCTTCACGTATCTCCACGTCTTCACCTATTCCGTGCGCCCCGGAACTCCCGCCGCTTCGATGCCAAACCAAGTCCCGGTCCACCTGGCACGTGAGCGCAATAAAATCCTGCGGGAACTTGCGTCCGAGAAAAAATTAGCCTTCATGCGCGACTTCATTGGCGAAGAGGTCGACGCAATCACGCTGAACGTCGTCGGGACCGACGCCGCCGGCGAATTCACCGAAGCCCTAACCGACAATTACTTGAAACTCCGTCTGCGGGGCTTGCATCAACCGAATCGCTGGCTGCGCGGGCGAATTGAAGATGTGAAGGATGGCGTCCTGGTAGGATCTGCGTTCGAATCGGCCCAGCCTTAATACCCTCTGAAACACAAAGGACACGAAGTATCACGAACTCCTTCGTGTACCTTCGCGTCCTTCGTGGTTGATAAGGGTTATGCCTTTATAGTGCGGCGAGAATTGAGTTCAGGTCAGCGACCAAAGTATTTAATACACCGCGCAAATTGCTGCCGTTGAGTACGCGACGGCGCACAGCAGGTTGCCCAACAGATTGCCTACCCCCGTTTCACAAGGGTTGCCATGAAAGGGAGCTGACGAAGCGGTGCGGCCGTTTAGAAAATCGAAAAGGGATCGAGCGAGGATTAAAACTCGTTCGACGGCTAAACCGCCATTCGTCGCTAACGCTCCAGGCGGAACATTGCGTCCTGCCTGAGCCACACGCTGGCGAGCCGCATAAGCTGCCACCTTCAGCCGGTTCCCGCAGAGTTGCCTGCTGCACCAGCGTCGCGTCCCCTTCTTGCTGGTGTCGTGAAAGTGCAGCACACACTTGCGAACGCGGCTGCGGTCCACACTTGCAAACAGCGCCGCCGTGCTGTGTGCCAGCGGTGCAAACAACTCTTCGGGTTGCCGCGCTTCGAACCACATTTCTGTCGACCATCCGGCCCCGCTCGTCTTCAGCCGGGTATGCATAGGATGATCCGCCATCAGCCGCGCCGAGTGCATTTTTACGACATCGGGCACTTCGCACTCGAGGCCCACGCCAGGAAATCGCCGGCGCCATTCGTGATTTCCTCGGCCGTAAGGTGACCACGCCGGCCAAAGCCGCATAAAAGTAGGACTCTGAACCCGCGTGCCCCAGCCTTCTCGCGTTTTTGGCGAGGAGCGGGGAGGATTTTGACTTAGGTTGGCGGGGAGTTCATCGAGGGTGCCCCACTCCTCGCGTCCTTTGCGAGAAGTGGGGATTTTGACGTGGCTGTGGCTAATCACCGTGACGAGCCTGCCTGTACCCACTGCACAAGATCTAGGCTTATATCACAAAAGCATTGGTCGAGATCACCCGCACCCAACCTCACGTCCGGATCTTGCTGCGAGACAACAGCCATCCCGGTTCCCGCACATGCTCATCGTGGAAGCGCAGCAATCGCGCCGCAAGAATCGAGGCCCGTCCCAGGTATCCCACCACTTTGCTCTCATCCCCGCGCTCCACCACCGGCAATCGTCCCACATCGTAGCGCAGTAGTTTCGCCGCCGCCTCCGACACGAGCTCATCCGGATACGTCACCACCAGTTTTGTGCTGCCCGCCTCCTGCACCGTTGCTGCGCCTGAAGAGTCTTTGTCCAGGGCCCGCAAAATATCTCCCCGCGTAATGATTCCCGCCAGCTTGCCTGCCTGGTCGAGAATCAGCAGCGCCTCGTGCCGTGCCACCGCCGGATCATGCCGCGCAATCCGCTCCGCCAGCGCGCCCACTTTCGTGTCCGCAGCCACCACCGGTGCTTCTTTCTCCATTGTCTCGGCGACCGTGGCCTGCGTCAGCGCGTCGGCTTCGTAATCCTGGTGCACGCGCAGCCCGCGCCGCGCCAACTTCTCCGTCATGATCGAACTCGTAGGCATGAACAACATTGCGATCCCGTCCGCGATCACCGCCACCAGCATCAGCGGCAGCACGGAGTTGTAGTC
>Ga0070717_10003155_pt1 | contig 11771 bp, 10 predicted proteins | sample LARL113metaG_FD_71366 | JGI IMG/M metagenome (GOLD analysis project Ga0070717, IMG submission 71366) | Corn, switchgrass and miscanthus rhizosphere microbial communities from Kellogg Biological Station, Michigan, USA - LAR L11-3 metaG | ecosystem: Host-associated > Plants > Roots > Rhizosphere ...
TAAACAGCTGGACTGGTGTGCGTCTCGTACTCGACTTCCGCTTCCGCCAGCGCGGTGCGGTCGTGCATGCACCAATAAACCGGCCGCAGGCCCTTGTAGACGAAGCCCTCCTCAAAGAACTTGTAAAACGTCTCGATGACAACTGACTCGTACTCGGGAGTCATCGTTGCATAAGGCTTCTCCCAGCGCCCCAGAACTCCGATGCGCTTGAACTGCTGCCGCTGCAAGTCGAGAAATTTCTGAGCGTATTTCCGGCATTCCAGACGGACGTCGAGAGCCTGCATCTGCAACTTTTTTCCACCCAGTTGCTGATCGACTTTGATCTCGATGGGCAATCCGTGGCAATCCCATCCTGGAATGTAAGGCGCGTCGAAGCCCGCCATGTTTTTCGACTTCACCACGAAGTCCTTCAGGCACTTATTGAACGCATGCCCCAGGTGAAGCGGGCCGTTGGCATATGGTGGGCCGTCATGCAAAACATAGACCGGGGCGCCTTTGCGGACCTCCCTGATGCGGTCGTAGAGGCGCATCTGCTCCCAGCCCTGCAACATCTTGGGCTCATTCTGCGGTAGATTTGCCTTCATAGGAAAGCTGGTCTTAGGCAGATTAATTGTGGATTTCAGGTCCAGAGGCACCCGCAGGATTCTCCCAAACAGTTGATTTTTTTCATTATAGGGTTCACCGAATAGAACGTCTATTACGCGCCTGAAAAGCCGCCTAATGGCCCAAATACGGTACATTCACCGGCGTTCTGCAGGTAAATCCAAACGTAACTGCCAAGAAATTGACCTCGCGGTGTACAATTTTCCTAAAGTTACGTTTCCCGAGACTGAGCATCTAAACTGGTGTAAGGAACAGAGTTCGCGCGCCGAGGTCTAAATTCGTAATCCGCAACAGTTTAAGCGGTCAAAAGCAACGGGCATGCAACTTGGCGATTGGAGTGCTCATCAGGTAATAGAACAGCCGAATTAACGGCTCAGAACCAGGGACTCGGGTAACATATGGCAACCTTGGAATTCAAACCACCGCAGCAACGCACCGAATCCGATCCTGAACTGCATCTGCTCATGCCGAAAGGCTTTGAGCCCTCGCTCTGGGATTCTCTCCGTCAGAATTTCAAACAGACATTTTTCCCGGAGAAATTACCGCCTCTGGTGCTGACTTCGAAGCCAGTGCCAGTACGCGATATTTGGGGATTCTACAACTACAAGAAAAGCGGCGCGACGCTTTCGCTCGTCGCCCACATCATCATGATTACGGCGCTCCTGGTGGGCACGTATTATCTTGGCAAGAAGGTCGTCGAGCAGCCGAGGCAGCAGGTCACACTGATCGCGCCCAATCTCGATGTACCGGTCATGAAGCCGGCCAAAACGCAATCTGGCGGCGGCGGCGGTGGTGGTGATCGCGACAAGTTCCAAGCCCCAAAGGGCAACATCCCCAAGCCGAAGCTCGAGCAAATAACCCCTCCTGCGATCGTCGTACGCAACGACCATCCCAAACTGCCGGTTGAACCCAGCGTCGTTATGGCGCCGCAGGTGAAGATCGCGTTGAATGCGCCGAATCTCGGAAATCCGACGGCTGCTATGCCTTCTGGCCCGCCTTCCAACGGCACGGGCTCGAATAGCGGTATTGGTTCCGGCTCCGGTGGCGGAATTGGCGTCGGCAGCGGACCCGGAGTTGGCGAAGGCCGCGGCGGCGGAATCGGCGGCGGTGTCTTCCGAGTGGGTGGCGGTGTCAGCGCACCGAAAGCGATTTACTCGCCAGATCCTGAGTACTCAGAAGAAGCCCGCAAAGCCAAGTACCAGGGGGTCTGCGTCGTCACGTTGATTGTGGGACCAGATGGCAAGCCGCGCGACGTTCATGTTGCGCGCAGCTTGGGCCTGGGTCTCGACGAGAAAGCCATTGAGGCTGTCAATCAATGGAAGTTTGACCCTGCCCAGAAAGACGGCAAGCCAGTCGCAGTGGCAATTAACGTCGAGGTCACGTTCCGGCTGTATTAAGTTTCAATCCGCGGCCTTGCCCACACTAAGCGCATCCGGCCTGTTAAAGGCCGTTTTCTCTCCAACTACAGCATAGAACTGATAGGAACCCCAAGCCGGGGTGCATAACATTACGAAGGTAAAGATTGGTAGGAGTGCCCGTTCGGGCACCGGGAGAGGACCAACAAAAATGACACAGAAAAAAGGGGCTTTTACGAAGCTTGTATCTGTATTGAGTACAGCAGTATTGCTGCTGGCCAGTGCGGGTTGGGCGGCCGCTCAAACCACCGATCAAAGTACTGACCAGTCCACAAGCAAGCCAGCCGCTCAAACTAGCGATCAAAGTACTGACCAGACCAGCAAGAAAGACGAGTCCGATATTCAAAAGCGGATTGAGAACGCGGCCACTGTCCTGAACGAGATTATGGCCACGAAGGACAAAGCCATTCCGGACAAGGTCATGAGCGATGCCATGTGTGTGGCCGTGGTGCCGTCAATGATTAAAATTGCCATCGGATTTGGCGGTAATCATGGCAAGGGCGTGGCTACATGTCGCACCGCAACTGGCTGGAGTGCGCCAGCTCCATTCAGCATTGCTGGCGGCAGCTGGGGCTTACAGATCGGTGGCCAGGCGATCGACTTGGTCATGCTAGTGATGAACCAAAAAGGTATGGACGCGCTTCTCTCCAGCAAGTTCAAGGTTGGAGCAGATGCATCGGCTGCGGCAGGCCCGGTGGGCCGGCAGAGCGAGGCAAGCACTGACTGGAAGTTGAAGGCTGAGGTGCTGACCTACTCGCGTGCTCGCGGAATTTTCGCCGGAATTGATCTCAGCGGCGCGAGGGTCTCGCAAGATAAAGATGAAACGCGAGTTCTGTATGGAAAAATGATTCCGTTCGCCACTGTTTTGAGCGGGAAAGTTAATCCACCTGACGGAAGCGAACCATTCCTGGCGGCAGTGCGGAAGTATGCGCAGCAGGCTCGCGAACAAGGGAGCGTTACTACAACGCCGCCCAACCCTGGCGCCTCGAAATAAGTTTCAAATATCTGTCGCAAGAGCCAGGCCTTGAGCCTGGCTCTTTTTTTTCTAAAGACAGAACTGAGTTGTATCTCACTGACCCGAAGTTCTAGGCATACTGGCTGGCGAGCGTCTTGGCCTCAACAAATTCTTCGAACTGGATAGCGCGTTTTCCCGCGCTGTGTTCTGCCAGGACCCGGTCTTGCGCACGGCGCCCTATTTTCAGAGCATCCTCATCCGAAATTCCCTCAAGATAGCGAACCACTTCGTCGCTTGAGTTTGACAGCAGGATTTCCTGCCCCGGAACAAAAAACGTTTCTAACCCTTCCCAATCATCTGAAATGATTGCCGCGCCGCAACCCGCTGCCTCGAACAAACGGACGGAAGGTGAATACCCTACATTTACCATGTGTTTACGGGTAAGGTTTAAAGTAAAACGCGAAGAGCAGTAAAAAGGCGGATGGAACTTCGGCTCCAGGTGAACAATGTGGCTCACGTTTCCGGGCCAACGGATGTCGCGCGGATACTGTGGTCCGGCCACGATAAACCTCTTCGCCTCTAATCGCTTCGCCGGCTCGAATAATAATTCTTCGAGCTTCTCTTGACGGTCAGGTGCATAGGTCCCCATGTAGCTCAGATCGCAACGATACTGCTGGTCCACCTCACAAAGGCGGTAGCGCCTCGGATCAAACGAACAATAGAGTGGAACTACCCGGCGTGCGCCAAATCTGGTTTTGATTTCGTCCAGCAAGGGGCCGCCGGTGAAGCTGAAATAGATATCGAATCCGGCAACCTGATCACGCCTGAGGTACTCTTCGTCGCCAGCTTGAAGTTTTGACACCGTGATCGGCGTATCGATGTCATAAAAAGCCTTGACCGAAGCGGACGATTCCAATAACTCATCGGCCGCAGCGGTCCCATCGGGGAAATAGGAACCGACCACTCCAACATCCGCCTGATCCAGTTCGCGCCGAACCAGCGCGCGAACATCGTCCCACCGCTCGTATATGTGAACTTCGCAAAACGGCGGCTCGGGCATGTCGCGATTTGACGCGTACCATTCCAGGTCACGCTCGAAGAACACAATGTCGTGTCCGCGGGCCTGCAAAGCACGCGCCAGAGCACGGTAGGTGGTCGCATGTCCATTGCCCCATGAAGAAGTGATTGCGAGACCGCACACAACAATCTTCACTTTTGGTCCTCTAGCACGAGATCATTGTCTTTGAGATCATCGTCCACGAGATCATTGTCCATGACGACGCCTGACGCTGCCGTTCTTTGTACTGCAGAATTCGCACGGTGAAGAATCTCATCCACGTGCCGCGCCCGTATGCTGTAAGTGTGATCGCGCAGTGCTCGCGCCCTCATGGCCTTCCCGATGTTCGCCGCCCGCTCTGATGAAATCTCTCGCAAGTGGCGCACAATATCTTCCGCGTTCGAGGCGACCAGAATCTCCCGCCCCGGCTCGAAAAATTGTTCCACTCCTTGCCAGGAATCTGTGATGAGGCAAGCGCCAGCTCCGGCTGCCTCGAACACCCGCGTTGGCGGAGAAAAACCAACCCTGGCCATGGATTCGCGGTTAATATTCAGTAGCATGCGCGCAGAGCTGTTAATCACATTGTGCTGCGCAGTCCCGACGTGACCTATATATCGAATATTTTTCGTCAGGCGCTTGCTGCCCCAACCTTCGCCGCCAAGTATGAATTGAAACTCCGGAACCAGCTCGGCCGCTCGTAGAAAGAACTGCTCAACTCGCGCTTCCCTGTCGGGTAGCCGGTTCCCAACGAATACCAGGTCACAGCGAAAGCCTGGGTCCAGCTGGACTGGATAATGCGTGTCTGGATCAAGTGCGTTGTAAATCGGCACGCAGTTCTTCGCACCTAATCGCAGGTAGTGTTCGACAACCGCATCACCACCTCCGTAAGTGAAGATGGAGTCGTATTGCGGGATTAAACGCCTGAAGGGGTCGCATGGATTCTGTTCCACACGCGCCAGCGTCGCAGGCGCATCGACGTCCCAGAACGCAGCATGAGTTCGCGCGGAACGGCAGGTTAGGACCTCTCTCTCCAGCAATTCGTCGTCCGCCCCAACCCCGCTATGCTTGATGATCAAGTCCGCGCGGCAGGCTTCTGACAGAACTGCGCTCACATCGCGGGGAGTTTCATACAGTCGAATTTCTGCATACTCAACCGTGGCGCAATCGCGGTTCTGCTGACGGTTGTAAATATCCGGTTCGGCGAAACTAATTTCGTGTCCCAACCGATGCAGGTTTTTGTAGATTCCGCGATAGTACGTCGCAGCGCCGTTCCAGTAGCAGGAGGTCAGGCTGGAACCGAAGACGTATATCTTCATGCCGCGACCTCATCTTCGACTGTCCTTTGATCATTAGCTCTGGACACAGCCCGATGGTTCACGCCCGACGCTGACTCGAGTTCATGGCAGATCTCCAGCAGTTGCCGGGCGCGGTGCGCGCACGTGTGGCGAGCACGAATCGATTGGAGGCCATTGGCTGCGAGCTGATGCCGCGCTCCTTCATCGTTCAGCAAATGCCTTAGCTCCGCGATCATTGCCGCAGAATCAGGCACACAAATGTAATCTTCTCCCGGCCGGAATAATCGCTCGGTGTCATTCCACGGAGCACACACCAGCGGAGATCCGACCGCCAGCGCTTCGAACACGCGAATGGTCGGTACCCCGCTTAACCCGTTCGCATAAAACCTTCGCGGCACGTGCAGGCTGATTTTGCTCCGGGAGTACATCTCCGGAGCGCACAAATTTGGCAGATATCCACGGAAATCGATATTCGAATCCGCCAGTCGCTTCAAGGCCTGCGCCGGATATCTCACTCCGTGTACCGCGAATTTGCACTCTGGAATGTCCCGCGCCGGATTTATCAGGAATTCCCCCAGTTCGCGCGTGCGTTCATCATCGCCCCAATTCCCAATCCACACGACATCGGTATCTTTGGCGGTCTCCGCTGGGAAAAAATGTGTGGTATCGGCGGCCTCGTGGAAAGTCCATGCGTGCTTGACACCAAAGCCGTCCAGATAAATTCGGCGGATTGTCTCGCCAAAGGCCAGCACTCCGTCGAACTGGTCGAGCGGCATTCGCAAGATTTCTTTCGGACTCGTATAGGCACGATGGTGAGTATCGTGAAACAAGGCACGAAATTTCAGCTTCGGTCGCAGTGCAAGAATCGACGCGACAACTTCGGGTGAATTCCACTCATGAATCAGGACAACGTCTGCATCCTGGAGTTCTGAGGCAAGATACTGCTCAAATTCGCCATTTCTCGCATAGAAACGAACATCGAGATCAGGGAAAGCCTTGCGAAACATGATCCAGGCTTCTGCAGCACAATGCTCACCCTCTTCGACCAAGTTCCTCATCGACCAGCCGTCGCGCTCTTCATAGCAGCGCGTTTCATGCCCAGCTTTGACCAGTTCCTGGGCCAGGCCACGCAGGAAATGGGCGTTGCCGTGGTTCCAGTCCGAAATCCAAGAGTGCGCAAAGATTCGAAAGCTGAGTTTGCCGCTCATACCACCCTCGCGGACGAACAGACCTCTTGGTAGAGGTTTTCGTATGTCTGGACCATTCGCTCAGCAGTGAACTTCGTGCACGCGGTCATGTAAGCGCGAGTCCCGAATTCCTCACGCAGCTTCGCACTCGAATTCAATTGCTCCAGCTTACGCGCCATATCATCGGGATCCTCTTTTTGGAAATAGATTGCGGCATCACCCCAAAGTTCATGAAAAACCGGATTGTCGTTCATCAGCAAAGCGCATCGCGAAAGTGCCGCTTCGAGAGCTGATAGTCCAAATGGCTCGTATCGAGAAGTAGCGGCGTAGACTCCCGCTCTCGCATAAAGCGCACGCAACTCCGCTTGCGATTTCGTTCCCAGGAGTTCAACGTTTTCACCTCTGCGCAACGGGTCTCGTTCTTCTTTACCTGGTTCGTGTGTCCAGCCGACAATGCGTACCGGAGCACATAGCGGACGCGATAACAGGAGTTGCACTTGTTTGGCCGGATCCCAGACTCTGCCTACGCTCAGCACGAAGTCCTCTTTCGCCGCGTGCGGTTCAAATAGCGACGACGTCCTGCCGTTGTGGACCACAACGCCCTGTTGTGGCCGAAAATAATGCTTTGCTACCTGATCCAACATCCATTGCGAGGGCGCCACAACAACATCGGCACCGCGCAAACCGCTGCTCACGTGCTGCCGATATCTGCGGGTCCACGGCGTGTCGTCCGGCTCTTTGCCGTGAACCGCCACCCACCAACTCACGACATCACTGTGAGCGACGACGATCTTAGGCACGTCAACTGGCAGGTCGCCGTAACAGTACTGGCTGAAGTGAAGCACATCGGGATGCACCTCTTGTACCAGCATCTGCAAGTACTCGCGTGACTCCTCGATATCTCGCTCGACGACCTCCATCCACTCCAGGCGGTATTCAGTCGGGCGGTAATCCAAGCCTGGGACTGTCTGCATCCACGCGGTCTGGTGGGGAATGGGAAGCTTTCCGAAGCTCACCAATGTCACGTGATGGCCGGCGCGGGCCAGGCCGGTGACAAGTTCTTGTGTGTAGGTCCAGACCCCGCCGACAGTGTCGGAGGTGATCAGTACGTGCATTCCAGGTCCTCGATTGGAGCGGGCCTCTGATCCTGAATGTCGCTGAAACCTTTGTCGCGAAACGCGTCCAAATAATGCTGGTGCGCACGCTCCCAGGCGTAGTCATCGGGCAACCCGAAGCGCTGTAAGTAATCCGGGGTGCCGGGAAACGCAAACATCGGCACGGGCTCGCTCACCCAAACGCCGTGCTTGCGAAGATTCTCTTGAAACTCCCGGACCTCGCCGCGCTGATCGTGCTCGGTCAGGATCAGGTTCGCCTGTACCCACGGCACCCGCTTGCGCGCATAGATTAGTAATTCTGCGATTCGGTACGTGGAAATTCGACAATTCTTGTTCAGTTGGTCACGGCCGGCGTCCGTGATTGATTCGATCCCGCATTCCATGGAAATACAATGCGCGTTGCCCAGCAGATCGAGCGATTCTTCATCCCAGAGATCAATCCTCGTCTGCAGGCCGATACTGACGCTTCGCGTGCTCAGCTCCCGCAACAGTTCACGGATCGCCTTGCCCACCCCAAAGATCTCGTCGATCCAGTAGATGTAATCCACGCCACGTGAAATCAGCGTGTCCACTTCCTGTAGAACCGAACTCACTTGGCGCTCACGAAACTTGTTCCTAAAAAGCGTCTTGTTGCAGAAGCTGCATGTCCACGGACAGCCACGGGCGAATTCCAATTCCGCTCCCCGGCCCGAGTCATGAAAAACATGATGCCGGTGTGTGTGTGCTTCGACGTTGTAGTTTTCAAATGTGAGCGCGTCGAGCTTCTTCATATCTGTGACGCCAAGCCCGGGGCTCAAGTGAATTCCCGATTCATCACGCCAGCAACATCCCTCAATTTCCCACCAGGACTGTGATGCCAAGTGCGGCAACGTCTGGTCAGGCTCACCGCGCATGGCCACGTCACAGTTCAGCTTGTTCAAAGTTGCGGCTGGCGTAGCCGATGGATGCGGCCCGATGGCAACCTTCACAGCATTGCTTTGCAACTGGGCAAACCATTGTTGCGGGACCCGTAGCTCGGGCGGCGGACAACGCCAGAAGAGATAAGACGGCGCGGTCGGAATGACCAGAAAATCCGGACGAAAACCGTCAAGCTTTGACTTCACCTGCTGGGTGCTCAACTTCTCCAGATGAGCATCGACCAGCAGCGGCTCGTGTCCAGCAGCCCTGATCTGATCAAAGGCAAACAGAAGCTCCAGTGGATAGTGCGGGTCCCGGCAGCCGAAGTAGGTCGAGCCTTCGTAAGTCCATGCCGGATTCACCAGAGCAAATTTCACGACGCCGCCTCGGGCTGAGGCTCGAGCATTGCCGCTGGAATCGGAGCCACGCGTAGGGTTTCGGCGAGCTCATGCTGCTCGTTCCACCACGAGTGAATCGCTCGAATAGTCTGGCGTACACTGAATTGCGGCTTCCATCCGGTATGCTTTCTCAGCTTTTCGAAATCAGTGACGTAGAAGAGCTGATCTCCGGGTCTTGGCCGCTGAGTCTCGAACTGAACTCGCCGTCCGGTGATCTCCTGGATTTCCTCGATCACCTCGCGCAACGAAACCGAATTCTGGGTCCCGCCCCCGACGTTATAGATCTGACCGGCGGTCTTCTCGATCTGCGAACGAACCTTATCGAACGCGTGAAGCAGGTCGTGCACGCATAGCACGTCGCGCACCTGCCTCCCATCTCCGTAGATCGTGATCTTCTTCCCCTCCAGTGCTGAGTAAAGAAAATGTGCTACCCATCCCTGATCTTCGGTCCCAAACTGCCGCGGCCCGGCAATGCACGACATCCGGAACACCACTGTGGGCAGCGCAAACATACGGCTGTAGTCATGCACGTACTGATCGGCTGTGCCTTTAGAGCAACCATACGGGGAATACAAATCCAGCGGCTGCAGCTCGCTCACCCCCCTCTTGTCCAAAGCGCAATAGCGCTTGCCGGTGAGCAACAGTTGCTTGCCAGCCAGGTTGCCGTAAACCTTGTTTGTAGAAGTGAACAGGATGAACGGTTGTCGTCCACTCTTTCGGGCAGCTTCCAGAATATTCAGCGTTCCGAGCGCGTTCACTTCAAAGTCGTGACGGGGATCGGCCACCGAAGAAGTTACAGCCACCTGCGCCGCAAAGTGATAAATCTCAGTCGCGCCCTGCACCGCTTTCTGAACCGCTGCTGCATCTCGTATATCGCCTATCGTAATTTTCAGCCGCTCGGGATCCTTAGCCCCTTGCCGCAGCCACTCCAGGTTGCGGTGCACACCTTGCCGCGACAGATTGTCGAAAATGTGGACTCGCGAGTCGCTGGTGTTCAGCAGATGATTTGCCCAGTTTGACCCTATAAATCCAGCTCCACCGAAAATCACGGCGGAACGGAACGATAGCACTTTCTTCATTTCTTCCTCGCCAATGGCACCGTGATCGCGCCGCAACCTGGATTCCGGAAGGCTGTCGGTCACGCAACCAGCCCATGCATATTCAACTGCTCAAGTGCCCGGTCGATGTTGTCTTCTGCCTGCTGCAATTCCAGCCACTCGGCTAATTCCTCCATGCCTTTCAGCAAACTGGTTCGCGGAGAATATCCCAGCAACTGTGTGGCGGCCGCGATATCCGCAAAGCAATGACGTACATCGCCGGCGCGATACTTCCCCGTGACATCGAACGGTATTTGCACCCCGAGCGCTCGTCCCAGCTCAAGCGCCACTTCTCGTACTGCCACAGGATTTCCGGACCCGATGTTTATTGCTTTGCCGTCTGCTCCTGACTCCTTCATCGCCAGCAGATTGGCTTGCACAATGTCATGGACGCTGACAAAATCCCGCATCTGCTGGCCATCTTCAAAGATCACTGGAGCTTTCCCGTTCAGCAGCCGCGACGCGAAAATCGCAGCCACTCCGGTGTAAGGGTTCGAGAGCGATTGCCGCGGACCGTAGATATTGAAATAGCGCAGGGCCACCGTCGGGATTCCGTACGTGCGCCCGAACAGCAACGTCATCTCTTCCTGGTCTTTCTTCGAGAGCGCGTAAATCGACGTGCACTGCAGAGGCTTGTCTTCTGTTGTTGGCACCGGTACCAGGACATCGCCACACTTGGGACACACTGTTTCCCATTGCTTCATTTTCATCTGCGCAAGCTGCCGGGCCGGCGGAGCCATTTCACCGCATCGATGGCAGGCATACTTGCCTTCTCCGTAGATCGACATCGACGAAGCCACAATGATCTTTTCCGGAATGGAGCGCGTATCAAGAATGGCCTGGAACAAGTTTGCGGTTCCCAGATTGTTGGTAGCGGTGTAGTCGGAAATTTGATACATCGACTGTCCCACGCCAACAGCCGCAGCAAAATGAAAGATGACATCAGCACCCGCCACCGCTTTACCGAGCTGGGCCAAATTGCGGACGTCGCCGAGAATGAACTCAGCGTCCTTCGGGATGTACGAATTCACTCCACCTTGATGAACCTGCGACGTGAGGCTGTCGAAAATACGGACCTCATGGCCCGCTTCCAGCAGCGCGTCTGCTGTATGCGAACCGACGAAGCCCGCGCCCCCTGTTATAAGAACTCGTCTGGCCTGCACTTACCTGTAGCTCCTGTAAGCCTGCATTCACTTCCGCCTGCACCAGCCTGAGTGGCCTGGATTTGTTATGTGCGCCAAAATGCGGCAGCAGTGGAACATCCCAGCAAACTTTGGATGTATGTCACCGGAGGTGAGATGTCTTGTGGGCGAAGGTTATGAAACCCAATGTCGTTCTGGCGTCTTCGTCCTAACGTTCAATAAGGCGCGGCTATCACCCAAGTTGGGCATAACGGTGGTCGATTCCTGAAAGCAGCGCAGCGGCTGGCCTATTCGACTGCCGTGGTGCGTATCTGGCCACCATTCTTGCAGCGAAATCCGCGAAGTCCTCGCAGTTCTTCGGTGGGCTAGTGTAGTGCGGCACCATGCCCAGATGCTCAGGTGTAAAACACAGTGTCAGTGTCGTACTGAATTCTTCGATCGCCTGCATTTGCCTGTCGAACCACGCCTCAGCGTTGGGACGGAATGAATCTGCCCAACTCAGCCCGGTCCTCAAGTAGTTCACGTTCAGCCGGCGCAACCATTCCACTGCGTCATCAAGGCGATGGTCCTCGAAGTGGAACCACTGACACATACCTAACCCCTCAGGAAA
>Ga0070717_10003156_pt1 | contig 11770 bp, 11 predicted proteins | sample LARL113metaG_FD_71366 | JGI IMG/M metagenome (GOLD analysis project Ga0070717, IMG submission 71366) | Corn, switchgrass and miscanthus rhizosphere microbial communities from Kellogg Biological Station, Michigan, USA - LAR L11-3 metaG | ecosystem: Host-associated > Plants > Roots > Rhizosphere ...
CGTTCGGGACGCAGGGGTCGCAGGTTCGAATCCTGCCACTCCGACCATTAATTTCCTCACTTTTTCTGATTGCTGCCGGGGGCCAAGTCAACCACCTATTCCTGCAAGGTGGCTTCCCCACGCGGAGTGATTCATTTTCGGGTTGCGGCTGCGCCACGACTCCGCGTTCCCGCGGCGCGCAGGTCGCCCGAGTTGCTGCAAAACACGACCCTCGAAAAACAAGGGCGCAGGGAATGCCAGGTGCTCGCCGCACCCATAGCCTCGCGTGTAAAAATAAAAAACCACACGAGCGTAGTCACACGCTACGCGTACCTGACGCTGCCGCGTCCATCGCATCCCGCACCCAACGTTCGTGACGACGCGTACGCCCCTCTTATCGAGGCGGGACGGCCCGTCTCAGCGCCGCTGATTTGCCCGACGGCACAAGCAAAATATTTCTCGCAAGAGGGCTGGACAGCGCTTTCGCAAAACTGCCCGTCGGGCAAATCAGTGGCAGCGCCTCCGCAATGCGGACAGCACTGCGATGCCAGAAACCGAGCAGCACCTGGCATGGATGGCCGCAGTCGAGGCACTGATCTTGGTTGCGGAATTGAACGGCCCGACGATGTTCGCCAGGATCGGCATGATGCGGGCATTTGAACCGACACGTCGAACGGGTGTTTGATCCAACTCGCAAAGAGCATCGTTGGGGTCGGCGCAAGCTGGCGAGGGACCGCTAAACCTTTTTCTTTTTAGAAGATGCTGGCGGCATTGTCAGCGCGGGATGTGCGACACTCCTACAAATGGAACCATCGGCACCTTCCAAGAAAACGCGCAATCGTTCCACGACTCGCGAAACATTTACCGGCTCGGCGACTTAGTGCTCCGTGGGGTCAAGTCGAGATTTACCCGAATGGAACCCAGCCAAATCACGGATAACATCGACATCGACCGCAAGACTAGCCGCTCAATCTGCGACGAAATGGGTGAAAGGCTGCACGAGGACCTTCGTCTCGAAGCCTCGCCTCTGCCGCCCTACCTCAGTCGTCTAGTCGATGAATTGCGCAAGCAGGAAGAAATGAGACCGCCTAAAAAGGCCGCTTAGCCCTGAACCCTTTGTTCACGAGAAGCGGCAACAATTGCGCTGGGCTGGCGTATCACGGCCCACCTTTCTGGAAGCCGTCGCCGATCTCAACCCCGGCGACGGCTTTTTGCTGTGTTCGGCCTATAGTGCCATTAAAAAGCTCTCAGCGGAATCGCACGGGCCACACTGATAGGTCAGCAGTTCAAAGTTCCGATCTTGCGGTTGGATGAGGACCAGCCTCATCCGGCTGCCGCATATCGAGCAGGCCATCTCAATAGTGGGTTGAAAACGCGTACAGGTTGGCGTCGCTCGGGGTACCTGCATGACATCCTCATCTCAAATGGAAGGGACGCAACGCCACCAAACGGGCCACTGGGGAGCTAAAACAGGCCAGCACTGATAAACGCGATAACGAGCGCCATTGCGACCAGAGCGTTGACGCTGGTAACAACGATACCGAGATAGAGACCGCCCATGACGCTCTCCGATCGGAACTTGATCCGGTTGTCGGGCATCGCACTTTCCTCGTGCAATTATCCCACCCAAGACACCACGCGCGAACCGGGATTCCGTTCCGGGGCAAAATGTCTAAAAATGCACCTAGAGTCGGGCGGACCTATTTTGGCGGCTGTAGCTCGCCCTTCAGCCAGCCGATTATCTCGTCGGTTTTGATCGGATCGGGCCGGTCGCATTCAAAACATTGAAACGTGCGCGGACCTTTGCCGCCTGGAGGCAGCGCTGGAATCAAACAGGCCCCGCAATCGGGGCAAGTCGGTCGTCCGGCCTGTCCCATGGAACAATTTTGCCGCTGACCAAAATACTCGTCAATTGAAAAAAACAAATTAACCACAAGGGCTGCGCTGAGGCTACGCGGTCTCGCTTGCCGGAGACATCGGCCGCCCGCGATTCGAGGTGACCTCTTTGAATAGGCCGCCTTCCTTGAAGGCCGTTCGCGTGCCGCGCGGGAAGCCGTGCGTCAACACCGAGAAAATCGGAAGTGCAACACTTAAACGAATGGCCCGCCGCACCATAATGTGCATGCTGCTGATCGCGGCACTCGCGATCATCTGCAATCTGCTTGGACCATGATAGAGGCCGCCAACTGAGGCGGCCCTAGTCCCGAACTATGGGGTTATAGTCTTAGATGCTATCGCGCGCTCGACTTCCGATGCCAGCACGCTCAAATGTTCGGCCACCCTCGCGAATAGCTCTCGCTTCTGACGATCGGTCGCGAGCTTGCTAATCATGGAACACTCTTCCGCATCCGCGCGAAGCTTCTGTAAGTGCTGTTCCATATCCTTCATGCCTCGTTCCTCGGTGGACCAGAATAACGGCTTCCCCCTGAGGTCAGATCAGCTATGATGGTGGAACCTAGGTCCGGAGAGGCCCCGGACCCCTAACATCTACCGGAACAGCGCCCGCGCGGGACCGCTCGGTCGATGCGGTTCGACTGGCTTCATTGAATTTATCAATATTGCCAACTAAGGCGGCCTTACGTCACGTCGTGGGCGGCGGCTCAATGTCTGGCGCTGGAGGCGTCAGGCCAGGTGGAGTCCCCAGTTCGTCCAGCTGCAATTTAAGATCGGCCGCTTTTTCCAATAGGGCGGCGGAAATCTTGGGGTCTTTGGTTATCTTGGCGAACTTAAAAAGAATCGCCGCTTGACGCACGAAATACTCTCTCCCGATCACCCTACTTCCCCTCTGGTATCCCAGCGCCGACACCATTACGCGGAAGTCGGTGGGTTCGTTCCAATCGAAAGTACAAAAGTGAACTTAGGGGGTTAAAACAGGCCAGCATCAGGCGGGCGGTGCTGTCCTAATTCGTCGGTGTCCGAATTAGGACTGCGATTGGAACCATTGTGGCGGCGGAACCTTTGGAATAGTCGGGTGCGCTCGCCGCCCTGTTGTCGGATGTAGTCGTGCAGCCTTACAGGCGATCTGCCGTCACGCGACTGGCGACGAATTCCAGATAGGCGCGCACCCTCGTCGGAAGTGCCGGCGTCGCGGACCACACGGCGTAAATCGGTACCGGCCTTGGCTCGTACTCCGAGAGGATGAGCTCGACGCGGCCCTGATCCACCAGGCCTCGGATTTGCCAAAGGGGCGCGATCCCGATTCCAAGGCCGAGCACCACTGCCTCATTGCACATCGCCGAGCCATCGGCGGCAAAGCGCCCCTTCACCGTGATCGTCTCTTCCCCGGCACCGGCCTTAAAAGTCCATGCTCTGCCCTCTTTTGCCGAACCTCGCACGACGCATTGGTGGTTGGTCAGGTCAGCAGGGGACACTGGTCGCCCATGCGCTGCGAGGTACGATGGAGCCGCAAACGCGACACGGCGAAGCTCACCGAGCTTGCGGGCTTTAAGCGCGGAGTCGGCGAGAGGTCCGATACGGATTGCGAGGTCAAGCCCCTCCGCGATGAGGTCAGCGTATTGCTCGGTGAGGGCAAATTCGATCTCCATTCGCGGATAGCGCGACAGGAAGGACGCCGTAGCGGGCATCAGGTAGGTTGGTGCAAACAGCACGGGCGCTCCGACGCGAAGCTTGCCCGCCAAATTGGCGGCACCCTCGCTGACTTCCGAACGGGCGAGGTCGATGTCTCCCATGGCCGCCTTAATGCGCAAGTAGAATGCGAACCCCGCATCGGTCGGCCGAGAGGTGCGGGTTGTGCGCCGGACGAGTTCGACGCCCAGTTCTCGTTCAAGAGACGCCAGCGATCGGCTGATGGATTGGAGCGAGCGGCCACTCTGCCGGGCAGCGGCGGTCAGGCTGCCGCGCTCGACAACGGACAGGAACGCGCGGTAGTCGTTGAGATCGCTCATGATCTCATTCTACCGCCGATCGGAAGGGATGTGTTGGTCGTCGATCTGAAAAACCAACCAGGACAGGTCGTCACTTGATCTCATGTTGTTTCGTGACTGTCCTCAATGACAACGATTGGCACGACATGTTGAGCATTGCGTGCGTTATCGTGTGGTTGGGTGTCGCCATTGCGGTCAGTCGCCCGGGCCGTAAGGTTTACGATGCCTGCGCAATTCGGCATCCAGGTTGCTTCGAACTTCTGCCAAGCACGGTCCCTGCGGGGCTCGACGAGCGCTGGCAAATGCAGGGTACCGTCCTCGTTGGCAATCAGCACCGAGGAAGTGCCGACGTCGGCCCAGGTCCAGCCCCAGACGGTTACTGGCTGATGGCGGCGCACGCGAGTCTGTGGCGCCGGCCCGACAATGATCGATTGCGGCGGTAGCTGCCATAGTGGCCTGGACCGGCCTGTCGGGCGCCCCGCGCCATTGAGCACCTCATCGTTGTACCAGCGCGTCGCAAAGGGGTTCTCAATGCGCGTCGCAGCAAGTGTCATCCTGGTCAGCCACTTGACGCTGTTGGTCCCATAGAATCCGGGAACTATCAACCGCACCGGGAAGCCATTCTCGGGCCGTAGTGATTCGCCGTTCATCGCGACGGCGAGCAAGACATCCTCTTCCAGGCGGTCGATTGGAAAATCTTTGCCATAGGCTTCGACGCGGACACCATCGAAGACGCCACCGTCCGTGCCGAAGGACCAAACATAGCGGGCCTGCGGCATTGGACCGCAACTCGCCAGCACGTCAACAAGGCGATGGCCGCTCCATTGCACATTGCACACACGCCGGGACGGCGCGCGAGGTTCGAAAGGATTTCCAGCGCAATGGTGAACCGCTTCGAGAGTAGTCCACGGGAATTGTCGCAACGCCCTGAGGTCAAACGTCTGTGGTCGGGCAACCATTCCATCGATTGTCATGGCCCATCTCTCGGCCGATAGCGACGCGATGCCGAAGTGGGAGAGTACGATTGCGTCGTCCGCCGGTGTGATCCGCTGCGTCATCTGGTGCGGGGCGAGAGGGAGCCTGCGCCGCGGCCCGCTCTGCGTGGAAATATCATAATCCACCATCAAGCACTCTCACATTAGACTAAGCCCCGGTGCGCCCGCAATAATAGCCGGTAGGCGGGGCCTTTGACTGTAGGGCCGGAGATCGCGGATCGACTGTTTGATCTTTCAGTGGTCCGCGGGTCCCCCAGCGTCTCAAGCGTAAATCAGCTCGAAATCGCGCTCTCCGGCCCTGGAAGCATGCAGCCCCCAATAGGCATCTGCTATTGTCGCCGGTGCGAAGCGGCCCTTATCAGCCAGAAAATCCGAGATCGTCACCACGGCCGTCCGGATGCCTTTCGGCTCCAGATCTTGAGCCAATGTAGCGGTGAGATTGCGGAGCGCAGCCTTACCCGCACTGAGCGCCGCCATGTCTGGCGAAGGGGCGGTCGCGAACCAGCCACCAGTGAAGAGCACGCTGCCTCCCCCATTTGCCTCCAGCACCGGCGCAACGATCTGTGCGGCGGCCAACGGGGCGACCACATCCACGATCAGCTCTTTGGCAAAATTGGTTGGTTCGAGCTGCAGCGGCCTGTTCGATTGCACGGCCGCGGCGTTGTAGATCAGGGCCTTCAGCGGCGCCATGGCGGCGATCGCATCTCGGGTCGCCGTGGCGAGGGCATCGAGATCAGCCGCATCGGCGACGAAGCCGTAAGCGCTAATGCCTATCTCTTTTAGCTCCTTAATCAGCGCGGAGAGACGATCGCCGTCGCGGGAAATCAATGCGACCTCTCCGAGTCCTTGGCCGAATCGCTTGGCAAGGGCGAGACTAAGGCGCGGACCAGCGCCGATGATGATTGCAGACTGTTTCGTGCTCATGGATTTGCTCTCCTATGCTTGAACATTTCCCTGCAAGGCCGCTTGGATCGACTGATTGCATCCTGGCTGGATGCCAACGGCCGTGGGATGTGGAGGCAAGGTAGGTTGAGCCATTCTGGTAGAGAATGTCCCTTTCGCGGGATACATTCTCCCGACTAGCGTTAGAATGACCGCGTGTTGCTGGCGGCGGGGAACAGACCGCTCCGGTCGGTCACTCGATTCTTGGTACGGATTCTTGGCACGGATCCGGAGTTGGCGTGATCGTGGGGCGATTGCTCAATCAAGCTGCGCCAGTGAACGAATGGTGTCGCGCCCCAAGCCGTCGCTCCTTGGCATTTCGTGGGCCCGACTTGACACTCACTCATAGATGTTCTCATTATGTTCTATAGGCGAGAATTTCGGTGAAACGTCACGGGTGAGGGGTCCGGATGGCAATGACAGCCACCATCCTCCATGCGGACCTGGATGCCTTTTATGCCTCGGTCGAGCAGCTGCTCGACCCTTCGTTACGCGGCAAACCCATCGCCGTCGGTGGCGGGGTTGTGCTTGCCGCTTCTTACGAAGCCAAGGCCTTCGGGGTCCGCGGTGGCATGTCGGGACGGCAAGCGCGTGAACTCTGTCCGCAACTCACCTTCGTCGGCGGCCATTTCAAGGACTACCAACGGCTGGGGGATGCCGCCATCAAGGTGGTCGGCGATTTCACGCCGCTCGTCGAGCGGATTTCCATCGACGAGGCCTTTGCCGACGTTGCGGGCTGCACCCATCTGTTCGGTCCGCCAGCCCAAATTGCGAGGACAATCCGCCAACGCGTGCGCACCGAGCTTGGCCTTCCGATCTCGGTCGGCGTTGCGCGCACCAAGCATCTGGCAAAAATTGCCTCGCAAGTGGCCAAGCCCGACGGGCTGGTGGTTGTCGATCCCGACACCGAGCTGGAATTCCTTCACCACCTGTCCGTCGAGCTGATGTGGGGAGTGGGGCCAGTCACCAAGGCGCGACTGGCCGAGATTGGCGTGCTGACGATCGGCCAATTGGCAAAGACTCCAGGATGGTCGCTCGAGCGCTTGCTCGGTCCTGCGGCCGGGGAAAAACTCGCAGCGCTGGCGTGGAATCGCGATCCACGAGAGATCAAGGCTCACCGTCGGGCCCGATCGGCCGGAGCGCAGTCGGCGATCGGCAGAAAGCCTGCCGAAGAGCTGATTATTCGACCCACCCTGCTTCATCTTGCAGACCGCATCGGCACCCGGCTCCGGGCCAGGTTCAGGCCTGGCCGAACCGTGACGGTCCGGGTTCGCTTCGCCAACCTGGACTCGGTCACTCGCTCGGTAACGCTCGATGCGCCGGTCTGCGCAACGGCGATCCTTGCTGAGCTCGCCGAGGAGCTGGTACGCGCGGTGCTCGCCGATCACCCTGACGAGAAGATCATCTCTCTGCTGGCGATCTCAGTGTCGCATCTCGAGGAGCGCTGGCACCTCCAGCTTGAACTCCCGCTTGGACTTCAAGATGAAGCACGTCGCCCCGGCACCAAAAAAGGCATGGCCCGTTGGGTTGCCGATTGTGCCGTCGACAGCATCCGTGATCGCTTCGGGTGGGAAGCTATCCGATACGGCTCGGTGGCGCTGGGCATGTCTCGTTCCGTCCCCGACGATTTTCGCAAACTCGCCGAAAAGGAGCTGTGAGCAGTCGACCGTGAACAAAACGTGGCAGGGACACCCCGCGCCGCCGCTGCCCGGCCATGCCCGCACCGAAACCCACTGGTTGCAGGGCCTGCGGCGCGATAGGCTTCGCCTATGACGGTCACAGACATTGCAACCCGCACCTATAATCACGGCTGGCGGCTCGATCCGATCGTGCGCAGCCTGCTTGATACCGATTTTTACAAGCTCTTGATGCTGCAAATGATCTGGGAATGTTACCCGGACCAGCGCGTCACCTTCTCGGTCATCAATCGCAGCCGGCATGTGCGCCTTGCCGAAGTGATCGACGAGGGCGAGCTGCGCGCCCAGCTCGATCACGCCCGCGCCATCCGCTTTTCCAAGAAAGAGCTGATCTGGCTCGCCGGCAATACGTTCTACGGCAAGACCCAGATGTTCTCGCCCGACTTCATCAACTGGCTCGCCAATTTCCGGCTTCCCGAATATGAGCTGCGCAAAGTCGATGGCCAGTATGAGCTGCATTTCCATGGGCCCTGGACCCACACCACGATGTGGGAGATTCCGGCGCTTGCAATCCTCAATGAACTGCGCTCGCGCCAGGTGACGAAGGGGCAGGGCCGCTTTGTCCTCGACGTGCTCTACGCCCGCGCCAAGGCCAAGCTTTGGACCAAGGTCGAGCGGCTGCGCAAGCTGGAAGACCTGCGGCTTTCGGATTTCGGAACGCGGCGGCGCCATGGCTTCCTGTGGCAGCGCTGGTGCGTCGAGGCGGTCAAGGAAGGTTTAGGGCCTTCCTTCACAGGCACCTCTAACGTCCTGATTGCAATGGACAACGATCTCGAAGCGATCGGGACCAATGCGCACGAGCTGCCGATGGTCGCCGCCGCGCTCGCCGATGACGATGATGAATTGCGCTGGGCGCCGTATCGGATCCTGGATCAATGGCGTCATACCTATGGCGGCAATCTCCTGATCGCGCTGCCCGACGCCTTCGGGACGCGATCGTTCCTGCGCGACGCCCCCGAATGGGTGGCGGACTGGACCGGCTTTCGTCCCGACAGCGCGCCGCCGATCGCGGCCGGCGAGGAAATCATCCGATGGTGGAAGGAGAAAGGTAAAGATCCTAAAGAGAAGCTTCTGGTGTTTTCCGACGGCATGGATGTCGGATCAATCGAAGAGACCTACCGGCATTTTGCCGGCCGCGTCCGGATCAGCTTTGGCTGGGGCACCAATTTGACCAATGATTTCGTTGGTTGCGCGCCGGATGGTTCGAGCAACCTCGATCCGATCTCGATCGTTTGCAAGGTGACGTCGGTCGACGGCCGGCCCGCCGTAAAACTCTCGGACAATCCGGAAAAAGCCACCGGCAGCCCATCCGAGGTGGAGCGCTATCTGCGCGTATTCGGAAACGCCGGCCGGGTTCGCACCGCGGTGCATGTGTAGACCCGGGTTCGGCGATCATGATGCGGATCATCGACGGCGACCCTGACGACACCCGTGTCGTCGACCTCCTGCAAACCCATGTGACCAGCGCGCGGGCGCAGACGGCGCCGGGCAGTGCGCATGCTCTGGACCTCGCCGGGCTGAAATCGTCCGACATCAGCGTCTGGACGATCTGGGAAGACCAAACGCTTGCCGGGGTCGGCGCGCTGAAGCGGCTGTCGGACGATCACGGCGAAGTGAAATCGATGCACACCGCGCAAGCGATGCGCGGCAGGGGCGCCGGCAGCGCGATGCTGCGCCACATCATCGCGGCCGCCAAGGCAGCGGGATTTGCGCGGCTCAGCCTGGAGACGGGCTCATGGGAATATTTCGATCCCGCGCGTCGGCTCTACCGCAAACACGGCTTCGTGGAATGCCCGCCCTTTGCCGATTACGTGCTCGACCCCAACAGCGTATTCATGTCGCTTGAGCTAAAATAATCGCTTGCAACGGCGAGTTGGCCGCATACGCTATCAGCGGGCCAATCGGGGATAGCGAGAGTGACGCCGAGAGTTCTGGCCTTGATCTGTTGTGCCGCGGTCCTCGCGCCGGCCGTTGCGCAAGAAGATCCCAAGACCGCGCCGCCGAAACTTGCGTTGCAAGTCACGACGGATCCCGCGACCATCGAATGCCGCCGCATCGAAAAACTCGATCCGATGTCATCGAGCTTCCTGTCCCTTCACAGGACCTTCCACGACGATTTCGACGAGCATCCGCTGGCGAGCGGCAGGTGGGTGCCGCATTACGCCGGCGGCGCCGCCTGGCCGGAAGCGCGCTACTGGGGCGGTGACGGCTCGGACTTCAAGCGAAAGGACGCCTGGAACGGCGAACAGCAGATCTATGTCGATCCGCGTTACAGCGGGCGCGCAGCCGCGCCGCTCGGGCTCGACCCCTTCAAGATTCATGATGGCGTGCTCTCGATCGTGGCGAGCCGCACGCCCCCTGAGTTGAAGCAGGTACTGTTCAACAATGAATATGTCTCGGGCATCCTCACCTCGCAAAATTCGTTTTCGCAAAAGTACGGATATTTCGAAATCCGCTCCAAGGTTCCGGCCGGGACCGGGGTGTGGCCGGCGTTCTGGATGCTTGCCAATGACGGCGGCTGGCCGCCCGAACTCGATGTGTTGGAAGGGAGAGGACAGCGGCCCGGCGATCTCGCGATGACGACACATTGGCGGCTGCCGTCGACCGGCCGGATTGAATCCTGCGGTTTCGATTTCGCGCAACCTGACGCGGCGATGGCATTTCACGACTACGGCGTCTTGTGGCTCAAGGATCGCGTCATCTACTTCATCGATCGCAAGCCGGTGTCCGATATCAGCGTGCCGATCGGCTTTGACGATCCGATGTACATGATCGTGAATCTTGCCATGGGCGCCAAGTATTTCCAGGGCGTCGGCTTCGTCGATTGGGAAACGCCCAATATGGTCGAATTCGAAATCGACAGGATTTCCGCTTATCAAATTGACGGCTATTAGTCATTGTGACCGGTGTGAGGACCGGCCAATTGCCAAGATGACGGGAGAAGTCGATGTTCGGAAAATTCTCGCGTCGGCAATTTGCAAGGCTCGCCGGTTTCTCCGCCCTTGGAATGGCGACGCCGGCGAAGGCGCAAGACGGCGCGACCGAACCGGCAGCCGACAAGCACGCCGCAGCTGGTTTTCCGAACGGGTTTATTTGGGGGACGGCGACCTCGGCCTATCAGATCGAAGGCGCGGTCAAGGAAGACGGCCGCGGCCAGTCGATCTGGGACACCTTCAGCCACACGCCCGGCAAGATCAGGGATCGCACCAACGCGGACCGCGCCAACGATCATTATCATCGCTACAAGGAAGACGTGCGCCTGATCAAGGAGCTCGGGGTCAAAGCCTACCGGTTTTCGATCGCGTGGCCGCGGGTGTTTCCGGACGGCACTGGAGCGCCGAACCCGAAAGGCCTCGACTTCTACAATCGCCTCTTGGATGAACTGCTGGCAAACGGTATCGAGCCGTTCGCGACGCTCTATCACTGGGACCTGCCGCAAGCGCTTCAGGACCGCGTCGGCGGTTGGCAGTCGAGCGAAACGTCGAAAGCATTCGCGAACTACGCGGGCCATGTCGCCGAACGCCTGAGCGATCGCGTCAAATCGTTCTTCACGCTCAACGAAGCCGGGCGATTCCTGAATTTCGGCTATGGCTGGGGTATCGACGCGCCCGGTCTCAAACTGCCGCCGGCGGCGCTGAACCAGACACGCCACAACGTCGTGTTGGGGCACGGGCTTGCGGTGCAGGCGATCCGCGCCAAGGCCCGCGCCGGCACCAAGATCGGCCTTGCCGAGAACATTGCCGCCTGCTTGCCGGCCATCGATACGCCCGAAAACATCCGCGCCGCCGAGATCGCGACCCGTGAATTGAACGCCGGGCTGTTGAACGTCATCCTGACCGGCGAATACACCGAAGGATTTCTGAAATATGCCGGCAAGGACGCGCCGAAGTTTACCGCCGACGAGCTGAAGATCATTTCCTCCCCGATCGATTTCGTCGGCTTGAACATCTACGCGCCGCAGTTTTACGTGGTCGCCTCCGACAAGGCGCCGGGGTTCAACGTGCTGCCGTTTCCAGCCTCGTTCCCACGCATGAATTCGGATTGGCTTAGGGTCGGCCCGGAAACAGCATATTGGGTGCCGCGGCTTTCCGCAAAACTCTGGAACCTCGACACGATCTACATCAGCGAGAACGGCGCATCCGCCGACGACAAGATCGCCGCTGACGGGAATGTCTACGACCTCGACCGCATCATGTACCTGCGCAACTATCTGACCCAGTTGCAGCGCGCCACCGCCGAGGGCGTGCCGGTGCGCGGCTATTTCCTGTGGAGC
>Ga0070717_10003158_pt1 | contig 11766 bp, 7 predicted proteins | sample LARL113metaG_FD_71366 | JGI IMG/M metagenome (GOLD analysis project Ga0070717, IMG submission 71366) | Corn, switchgrass and miscanthus rhizosphere microbial communities from Kellogg Biological Station, Michigan, USA - LAR L11-3 metaG | ecosystem: Host-associated > Plants > Roots > Rhizosphere ...
GTCACCTCAAGCCAGATCTGGTGCAGGAGATCGAGATCCTGATTGCGCAGCCGGGGAGTATGGGGGCCGAGATAATACTCACGTGAGACGCCATTCGGCATCCGCACTTCCAACACCAGGCGCGGCTTCGGGTCCGGCAAGCGCTCCCATGCGTCTCCCGTGAGCTTGGCCTGCTCGTCCGGGCTCAGCTTGTTGGAGAGACCGCACACAATGCGACTCGATTCCAAGCGATGCGCCGTCACCACGATCGCATCGAAGACGTCGCTCGCCGGCACTACCAGCAGTGAAACCGGTTTACCTTCTTTTTCGGCGACAGCGACAGCTGCTGTGAACAGTTCCTGCTCGTAATGGTCGAATACCTGGCTGGCCTCGAACATGGTATTGCCGCTGAAGGAGTGCTCGCGATGATACAGGCGCGCAGTCATGACAACTACGTCCTGTTTGTTGATGTCAGTACGGCGTAGCACTTCCTGCAGGTAGTACAGGTTCTTTGGATCACGAACGGCGACCACGACATTTCCGGGACGCACGCCCAGCGTCTCAGTTTCCGGCTGCTCATTCCCGTAAACCCGGAACTGATCGAGGTTCCCAGTTCTGCCCTGGCGTTCCTTGGTAACCCGCTTCTCGGAATACGTGAAAAGCACGAAAAACACGGCGCTGAACAGCACGCCGGCGCGGGTGGCCTCATATTTTGTGAAAAAATTCGCCAGCGCGGTCAAGAAGAGCACGATCGCGATCAGAATCACGCCGACCGGCAACTCGCGACCTTTGCCTATGGGGATGTTGCCCGGCACCTTCCATTCGCGCCTGGTGGGCTCCGTAAATCGGAGTACCAGCACCGACAGCGACATCATGGCGAAGCTCCAGATAACGCCGAAGGCATACAGATCAGCCAGCGCGAATACGTTTCCTCGAGTCAGGATGATGGTCAGCAACTGCATTCCGACGACCAGATTGACAATTCGATAGCTGGTGCCAAAACGCGGGTGCGGCTTCTGGAATGCGTCGGTCAATACGCCGTCTTCGGCAACGCGGTTCAGAACGCCGTTGGCGCCCACAATAGATGTGTTCTGCGCTCCCGAGAGAATCAAAACCCCGACCAGAACCACAAATCCATGAAAGATCAGCCGCGCCCATTGTGGCCCTGACAAGTACATGGCAATGCCGCCGATAAGATTTCCATAAAATTCCGGGCGAACCTTATCGGGCAGAATCATCACCGCAAAGAACGAAACCAAAGAAGTGAACAGGAGGCTGTAAATGAAAATCACCAGCCCGGTCTTTTCCAAGTTTTTCAGCTTAGGGTGCGCGATTTCGCGGTTTACCTGCGCCAGCGTTTCTTCACCGCTCATGGCCAGCACTGAATGGCCAAACCCAACGAAAGCAATGAACCACGTCAAGTGGGTGAGCCACGAGCCCCGCAGTGAGTAAAGCCAGCCGAGAGACTCCTTGTTCAGCAGAATTCCATACTTGAAAGGGTTGGGCGGAATCTGGATCGGGACTCGGAAAACTGTATAGGTACACCAAATGATCAGGATCACGACCATGACGGTGGTGATGGCCATGATCTGAACTGCTTTTTTGCTGGACTCGTGAATTCCCTGAGTATTCTTCCACCAGAAGTAAAAGGTAACGAGAACGCCGAAGAATGCGGAAAATCCGTTCTCCGGAAAAGAACGAAGCGGGTGGCCAAGATAGCGGGCAATGTCTTCAATGAATCCGGCGAGATATTGGCCGGCAACAACCGAGCTGATGGGGCCGGTCAGAACATAGTCGAACAGCAGAGCTGAAACCGAAAATTTGGCCAGCGTTCCGCCCATGGCCTTCTTGACCACGCGATACACCCCGCCACGGACAAACATGCTGGTGGATTCGATATACAGCGCCCGAACCGCGTAGCTGAACAGCATGACCGCCAGAATGAACCAGGGCGCGCTCTTGCCAATGACTTTTTCAGCATCGCCGCCAGCGTAGTAGGCGGAGGAAGCGAGATCGGAAAGCACGATCGCCGCCGCCCGCCAAAAGGAAATAAAACTGAGCAGGACGGTGGTAGCGACGAATACTTTGACCGCCGGACGGTTTGGATTTTGGGTGAATGTCGCCATGCACAAGAACTGCGGGCAGTCTCAGCAATTTAACACATTAGGACGATGAATTGCCTCAACGGGGCCTCTGCGGAGCCAAGTGGGTGCGTGTGATGCGATCGTGCCAGGAGAGCTGGTCTTCATCGAGAAAACACCATGCATATCCCAGGCCGAGGGAAAACGCGGAAAGTAGTGAAGCCAGCACACGCCAGCGCCTCAGGTTCCTGGGTGCGGGAGTGCCGTCAAATCGTTGCACTTCGAGCTTTGCCAAGCGCAAGCCCGGAGTAGTTTCCGAATACACGAGAAATGCGTATTCGTATGCCGGCCAAAACAGGGCCAGCAAAGTTGCCACCATTTTCCACGACATCTGCCACGGCAGCGCAGCGCCAGTTACCCGCACGAAGCAATATGCGAAGACTGCCAGTGCGATTGCGATTAGCAAACCGTCAATTGCTCCGGCCCATATCCTTCGCGAGAGCGGAGCCGACTGGAGCGGCACATCGAACCCTGGACGGCGCTCCGGTTCGGGATCGCTTGGCGTTTCCATCATAATCCCGCCCATCGCAGGCGGGGGCGGCAGAAGTTCGGGAGCTTCGACGATTCTGGGCCGGTCAAGAACGGGTTCAGCCAGCGCATCCGGATCCACGGGTATCGGGATTGGACGAGGGAACTCCAGCACACGAGCAGTTGCCTCGAGACAGATCCGAGGCGGTTCCCGTTCGGCTATCGGTGACGGTTGCAATGCCACAATCTCGGCCGCGATTGATTCGCTGAACGACAGTGCAGTTCTGGGCGCGTTCTCGTGTTTTGGGTAATAAGGACCTGGTTCGAATGGAAGCTGCAGAGAGGGATACCTCACCTTGTGGCGGCTCTGCGACTTATATTTGTTCACTTTAGCGCTGACTTGTTCACGCCAATCGGAGTCGCGCTCGGGAGTTGCCTGTTCGTCCTCTCCTAGTTCGTCCTCTCCTGGTTCGGTCTCACCGGGCCCCGCAGTTTTATGTAATTCCGCCGAACTGTGGCTCGGTGCTTGCTCACTTCCAGCAATACTCGTCTCCTCCGTCAGCGTCCGCGGGATTTCGGGCTCGTCCACGACAAATTGCAGCCGCTCACCCGTACTCTCCAAGCTGGCCGAGAATTCCTGCTCACTGGTATCGGCTGCTTCCGGATCGAAATAACTCCCGCTGGGAGTGAATCCTGATGGAGGGCGGGGCGAGCTCATGCCTGACATCCTTGAAAAATGGGCAGACGCGAACTTTGCCTCGAGAGTCCCTGCCGTGCTACCTTCACGCAAAGTCGCCAATTCCGATCAGAATGCACACACGCTCCTGATGCTTGCTCCTACTCAATGGTTTATCACGGCGGGGCTGTTTTGCTGTCTGTTACTCGCACCACGGTTAGTTACCAGCCAGTTGCTTCCCGGTTCCACAGTCGAGGAGAGGCACCCCAGGCCTTCCCCGGCGGGCCGCGACGTAGATGTCACCATTCGGGCGCAGCAGCAGGAAAAAGACGGGCCGGTTTACAAGCTCACCGGCAACGTGGAGATCGACTACGGCGCGTACACCATTTCCGGCGACCAGGTCACATACAACTCTGATTCAGGAGAGGTGGACGCTGAAGGTCATCTGGTTCTTGACGGCGGCCCCAACGACGAACATATCGAAGCGAGTCGCGGAAGTTATAACGTCCAAACCGAGAAAGGCAGATTTGAGCACGTCACGGGAAGCATTGGTCTGAAGGTCCGGAAGAGCCGTACCATTCTTAGCAGCTCAAATCCCTTTTTTTTTACCGGAAAAATCGTTGAGAAGGCCGGGCCGGACCACTACATTGTGACCGACGGCACGGTGACGACCTGTCAACTTCCCCGGCCAAAATGGCAGTTCTACTCGCATAAAGTAGATGTCGAGGTCGCAGGCACAGCGAAAATCTATAACACCGATTTCCGGATCGAGGGCATCCCGCTCCTATACCTGCCGTTCGCAACCCATCCAGTACAGAAAACCCCGCGCCAATCCGGATTCTTGATTCCCAACATAGGCCGCTCTTCCACACGGGGCTACAGTTTCGGCGAATCGGTGTTCTGGGCGATCAATCGCAGCATGGACCTGCTTTTGGGGACCGAATACTTCTCGCGGCGTGGATGGGCGCCTGACGGTGAGTTTCGCGCTCGGCCAACGGAGAATTCTTTCGCCGACCTTACCTTCTTCAGCGTACTTGATCGTGGCGTAGGCGGCGTAAAGCAGGGCGGAACGGAAGCGCGCCTCAATGCCGAAGCCGAATTCGCACACAACTTTCGCGGGGTTGCCGACATTGATTATCTGAGTTCATATGTTTTTCGGCTCGTCTTCAGTGATGTGTTCACCCAAGTCGTCAACTCGGAAGTAAAGTCTGAGGCCTTTCTGTCAAATACCACCGGCGGGTTCTTCTTGAACGCCACCACCCGCCGATACCAGGATTTCCAGAGCGGCACCAACACTCACGATGTGATCACGATTCTGCACGCACCCGGACTCGAGGCTTCCGGCATCGACCGGCAGCTTGGGAGTTCGCCATTTCATGGGAGCTTCGATTTTTCTGCAGAAGGGCTTTCGCGCAGTGAGCCGGGGTTCAGCACCGCACCTTTGCTCGGTCGACTTGACCTCAGCCCAGCAGTATCGGTTCCCTTGCTGTTCGAAGGCTGGAGTTTTCGCCCGCAACTCTCCCTTCGCGATACTACTTACACCCAGCAACTAGCGGCGAGTCTGGTTGCTAATTCGAACGGAGTCGGCACGGTGCTTTCCCATGCCTTAAATCGGAAGTCGCTCGAAGGGTCAGTCGAAGTCCGTCCGCCCGCAGTCGACCGCGTGTTCGATCGTGAGTTCCTTGGCCGGAAATGGAAGCACGTGATCGAACCTCGCATCGTCTATGACTATGTTACCGGGGTCGACAATTTCTCGCGCATTCTGCGGTTTGATGACCGGGACATTCTCAGCGACACTCACGAGGTTCAGTACGCGATCGTAAACCGCCTGTTCGCGAAGCGCACTTCGGCAGAAACCGAGAACTGCGGGCCCGAGGGCATGCCCGCCTTAATTGTGGGTGCGGCGCCACAGTCGAGTCATGTCCCATGGGAACGCACTGCCCGGACAGCAGATCAGCCTTGCCCGCCGCAGCCCAGCACGCGCGAGGTTGTGACCTGGGAGTTGACGCAGAAGTATTTTCTCGATCCGACCTTTGGGGGCGCGCTGGTGCCCGGCAAGCGTAACGTTTTCACCAGCACGGTCGACCTAACCGGAATCGCCTTTCTGACCGAGCCAACTCACCTGTCGCCACTAGTTTCACGGCTTCGAGTTTCCACCAGCGCCCGCAGCGATGTGGAGTGGGACGCCGATTACGATTTCAAGGCCGGGCGCGTCAATACGAGCGTTGTGCTCTTTAATCACCGTTTTGGCCAGTTCACAGTGGGCGCCGGCAATGCATTCTTGCATGCTCCGGGGCAATTCCCTGCCACAATCGGCAACGCTTTTTCTGCCGAGAAATTCGATCAGTTCCGGGCAATGCTCGGTTACGGAAGCCTCAACAAGCGTGGATTCAGCGGGGCTCTCACCCTTGGGATCGACGCCAATCTCAATCAGGTGCAATACGCATCTACCCAGCTCGCCTACAACTGGGATTGCTGCGGGGTGAATCTTGAATATCGCCGCTTTGCTCTGGCGAACGTGCGCAATGAAAATCAATTTCGCTTCACCTTTTCCCTGGCGAACGTGGGAGCGTTCGGAAATCTGCGACGCACCGAGCGGCTCTTCTGACACAAATACAAGCTCTCGCGGTTTGGGCATAAGATAGTGCTTATGACCCTCTCACTGGAATTGGCCGCAAAGCGCGATGCACTGCATCGGCGTCTCTGCGGCCTTGGGCCAATGCTGGTGGCCTATTCAGGCGGCACGGACTCCGCATTCCTCGCCTTTGCCGCTCATCAGGCACTCGGCAGCCGCATGATGGCCGTCATTGCTGATTCCTCCAGTCTGGCTCGTTTCCAGTTGGCGGACGCGATTGCTTTCGCGCAAGAGCAGAACATACCTCTTGAAGTTGTTCACACGGACGAGCTCGAGCGCGAGGAGTATGTCCGTAACGATTCTTCACGCTGTTTTCATTGCAAGGACGAACTCTTCACAGTGATGGAAAGCTTTGCGGAGCAGCGTGGGCTTGAAACCATCGCCTATGGAGTCAATCTCGACGACAAAGCTGACTTCCGTCCGGGCCAGGTTGCCGCGTCGAACCACCGGGTTGCAGCTCCTCTGGTTCAGGCACAGTTAACGAAGCAGGAAGTGCGTGATCTGGCACGTGAGGCCGGCCTCCGCATCTGGGACAAACCAGCTTCGGCGTGCCTGTCATCTCGCATTGAGTATGGCCGCGCCGTCACCAGAGAGGCACTTAGCGCAATAGAAAAGGGCGAGGATGCGCTGCGCGCTCTCGGCTTTCGGCAATTCCGTGTGCGGCACCACGGCGAGATCGCCAGAATTGAAATTGCCCGTGATGAGATGACGCAAGCCCTCAACCAGGATATGGCCGCGGAATTCACCCGGATATTCAAGGCGCTTGGCTTCAAGTTTGTCACTCTTGATCTCGAAGGCTTCCGCTCCGGCTCAATGAATACGCTCCTTTCCCCTGAACAGCTTATACGCGGCGTGAAGTAGGGCGTCCTCTCGCTGTGAGATAATCGAAGCTAAATCCACAATGCTTAGGCGGTTTCTGGTGATCTCGTGCAAACGCGTGCTCTTTTTCTATCTATTGATTTGTCTGGGGTGCTCAGCCCAACTTGCTCCTACTGAGCTTTCGCAACGCATCGAGCGTCAACTCCGCGTCGAATACAACGTTCCTGCCACAGTGAAGGTACTGATTTCTTCACCCAAAGCCAGCGAGTTCGCGAATTATGACGCTATAACGGTTACATTCGACGGCGACAGCAAGAAGCAGATGTACGATTTCCTGGTTTCCAAAGATCAAAAAACTCTCATTCGCATGACCAAAATGGATCTGACAAAAGATCCTTATGCCGAAGTCATGAAGAAAATCGACGTCAAGGGGCGCCCGGTCCGGGGAAATCCAAACGCCAAGGTCACCGTCGTGAGTTATGACGACTTTGAGTGCCCGTTCTGTTCGCAAGTACATCGCACACTGTTTCCTGAGCTGCTCAAGGAATACGGCGATCGCGTGGCGTTCATTTACAAAGATTTCCCATTATCTGAGATTCATCCCTGGGCCGTTCACGCTGCCGTCGATGCAAACTGCCTGGGGGCGCAGAGCGCTGATGCCTACTGGGAATTTGCCGACTACATTCACTCCAATCAGCAGCTCGTCAACCAGGAGAAAGGGCGCGATAACCAATTTGCGGCGCTCGACAAAGTGGTGCTTTCGGAGGCAAACAAATTCAAGCTGGATACGCCCAAGCTTCAGGCGTGCATAAAAGACCAGAAGGATGACAGCGTAAAAGCATCGGTGAAGGAAGGGGAATCATTGGGCGTGACTGGCACCCCGACAATGTTCGTGAACGGCCAAATGATGGACGGGGCACATCCGACTGCTGAAATCCGGGCGCTGTTTGATAGTGCCTTGCAGCAGGCCGGAGCGCAAGCGCCTGCGCACGCCTCTACTGCCTCAGCTCCTCAAGCTTCGAGCTCGAATTCCAAGGACCATGCTCAGGCGCAGCGTTAGCTCTTCCAGATGGAGGAATCGTTGAAACCTAATCCCGGCTGCAGGCCTGCTCTAGTCGTCTTGCTGACTCTAATTGCCGGGCTTTTCCTCGCGTGCGGTCTGAAGCCCTCCAGTGATGACGTGGCCGCTGTGGTTGATGGCCAGAAGATTTATCGCGCAGATCTCGAAAAGTACTTCCAAAACCAGACGGCAGGCTCGAACCAGCCGCTCAGCGATGAGCAGGCGACAAGCCTGCGGTTGAGCATCCTGAGAGAGCTGATCGAGAATGAAATCCTCATGCACCGCGCCGAAAGACTGGGCCTGCTGGCGACCGACGACGAAGTTGACCGCAAGCTAAACGAGGTCAAGTCCCCATACAGCCCGGCAGACTTTACCAAGCGCTTGCAGGAACGAAAGCTGTCGCTGGATGATTTCAAACGTGACATCCGCCGTGCGCTGACGGCCGACAAGGTCCTTCACAAGGAAGTCACATCCAAAATCAACGTTACCCAGCAGGACATCACGACCTATTACAACCAGCACAAAGCCGAATTCAATCTGATCGAACCGCGTTACCATCTGGCGCACATCCTTGTGACCAGCTTGCCGCAGACCCAGGGGCAGGAAGTCAACAACAAGGCACAGAACGAGTCGGACGCGCGGCGGAAGATACAGGCCGCCATTACCCGTTTGGAAGCGGGCGAAGATTTTGCCTCGACTGCATTGACATACTCTGAAGACACTTCGACGGCTGCGAATGGCGGCGATTTGGGAATCATTCCCGAGTCCGCGTTGAAGCAAACCGATCCGGCCACTCGCGAAAGCATTTTGAAACTTAGGCCGGGCCAATATACGCCGGTGATCCCGCTAAGCAATCCCGCAACCAAACAGGTGGGAGCGTTCAGAATCGTTAAACTGATCGCCATGGAGCCATCCGGGCAGCGCGATCTCACCGACCCCAGAGTGGAGCAGGAAATTCGCACCCAGCTACAAGATCATCGCGAGCAATTATTGAAGGCGGCGTATTACGAGGTCATGCGCGACCAGGCCAAAGTCGAAAATTTCTACGCTGAAAAAGTGCTGCAGACGACTGCAACCGCGCGGTAGCTGTAATTTTATTCGACAACCGCCAGCACTTCGCCCGCATGTACGTTCATCCCAGGCCGGGCGAGCAGTTTCTTGAGCGTGCCTTGCTTGGGCGATTTGATCTCGTTTTGCATTTTCATCGCTTCAACCACGGCAATACCTTGTCCCGCGCTGATCTTATCGCCTTCCGAAGCCAGCACCCGGACTATTCGCCCAGGCATCGAAGCAGTCAGTTTGTGAGGTCCTTCATTCCCCGTGCCGGCCCGTCTTCTGCCACGCCAGGAGCGTGGATCATCCACTGAAACGTCGTAGTGCTTGCCATGCAGGAACATCTTGCCATCAGCCTCACGCCGTACCTCGAACGACTTTCCTCCAACCTGGATGGACAACGTTTCCGGATCGATCTGCTCAACGTCTGCTGAGATCTCGAGTCCATCCAGGCGAAATTGCCAGCGGGCTTCGCTTCTCTGCAGTTCCAGGCGATGAATTTTGCCGCTAATGGAGATGTCGTAAACCATTAGCCAAGCGCCTCTGTCCTTGCAATCTTTTTCCACGCGGATGATTGCGAAGTAAACGCATCTTCACTATTCGCGTCCGGAGGAGTCTGCGCTGCGCTTGTGGCGGAGAAAATTCCCGCCGCGATGGCAACGATGGACTCGTCGTCCATTCGTGGCATGTCTGCTTGCTCAGGCATGCTGTCCTCCAGCAGACCGGTGTGCGTGTTGCCGGCTAGAAAGTCGGCATCCTTCAGAATCCTGCGAAACAGGGACAGGTTGGTTTTCACCCCAGCGATAAAATATTCTCCGAGCGCGCGCTGCAGTCGCCCGATCACCTGTTCCCGGCTTTCACCATATCCAATGAGTTTCGCGAGCAGGGGGTCGTATTCAAAGGGGACATTCCACCCTTCATAGATTCCGCTATCCAGGCGAATGCCGGGGCCGGACGGCTCGGCGAGTTTCGTGATCTTGCCCGGACTTGGAAAATAATTATTCTCCGGATCTTCAGCATAGATACGGCACTCGATTGCGTGACCTCGCATTTGCACTTCATCTTGTGTAAACGGCAGCTTCTCGCCGCAAGCGATGCGGATCTGCAACTGCACCAGATCGAGTCCCGTGACCAACTCCGTGACCGGATGCTCGACCTGCAGGCGCGTATTCATCTCGAGGAAATAAAAATTTCCGGAGTTGTCAGCCAGGAATTCGACAGTTCCGGCGTTTGCATATCCCGCAGCCTTCGCGGCTGTAACGGCGATGTCGCCCATCTTCTTGCGAAGGTCGAGAGTGCCTGCAGGCGATGGCGATTCCTCCAGGACCTTTTGATGCCGGCGCTGAATCGAGCATTCGCGTTCCCCGAGATAGACGCAGTTGCCGTGCTCGTCAGCCAAAATCTGCATTTCGATGTGGCGAGGATTGATGATGGCCTTTTCCAGATAAACCTCGCCGTTGCCGAATGCACGCAGCGCCTCACTTTGCGCCGACTCCAGCGCAGATGAAAGCTCACTTTCGGCGCTGACCAGGCGCATTCCCTTGCCGCCTCCTCCTGCCGCTGCTTTCAGCATCACGGGATAGCCAAGCTTCGCCGCAGTATGCTGCGCTTCCGCAATCGATGCCAGGGCCTGCGAAGTTCCGGGAACGAACGGCACGCCCGCACGTTCCATCTGCTGGCGGGCACGCGTTTTCGATCCCATCAAATCCATAGACTCAGGAGGCGGACCAATAAACTTGATTCCAGCATGTCCACAGGCGCGCGCGAAGCTGGGATTCTCCGAGAGAAATCCGTACCCGGGATGAATGGCATCAGCTCCGCAGCGCTTCGCGGCATCGAGGATTCGATCTATATTCAGATACGATTCAGTCGCCGGCGCGGGGCCAATCAGATAAGCTTCATCAGCGATACGAACGTGGAGGGCGGTGCGGTCAACTTGCGAGTAAACCGCAGCCGCGGTGATTCCCATCTCGTGGCAAGCGCGGACCACGCGCACGGCGATCTCGCCACGATTCGCAATCAGGATTTTCTTAAACATCCTTGGAAGCAGGACAAAGTGGAGATTTTAGTCCTGCGGCGGAGACAACGGTCGATGCTCTACTAACGCGACGGTTAAGCAAAGACTTTGAGGCACGAGAGCGTTCCGACAAAATTACTTCGGCTGATCAAGCGTAATGCCCTGATTGCCGGTCTGCTTCTGTGCTTTGGCTTTTTTCGCCGCCATGGTTTTGTCGACCCACTCGTCGGCGGTCTTCAGATCGGCAGCGCGCTCTTCAGGCTGGTCGCATTCGCGGTCGGCCTTCTCGCGATAGAGAAGATTCACGTAGGCCATCGCGTCATCGTAGTCCTGGCGGAGCTGAATGGCCTTGTTTAGATTGTCCAATCCATCCTGAATAACGTTGCCGTTCTCGTCGCGCAGCTTCGCGCAGAGCTTTTTGTCTTTCAGTGGCTCATCCGGCCGCAAACCCAGCTTCGCGCGCTCCTCCATGCGGGGCTGGTAGGCTTGCGTCCAGTCGATAACACCAACGGAGTAGTAGGCTTCGGGATCGTTCTGATCCAGCGCAATAGCCTTGCGATAGTATTCCTTAGCATCCTCGAACTTCTTCATTTGCAGGTAAAGATAGGCAATTCCCTTGATGCTGTTTACGTTCCTGGGGTCCTGCTGCAACACCGACTTATATTGATCAATCGCGGAAGTAGCGTTCTGCAGGTTCTCAGGAGAATCTACACCGGGAATGTATTGCTGGGCATACGCGGTTGCCAGATAGAGCTTGGCGTTCTTCAGACTGTCATCGAGCGCGACGGCATCCTTGAAGTTTTCAATCGCCTGCTCGTAGCGAGCATTCTTGTAGGCCGCAACTCCCTTGTTGAGTTTGTCGCGAGCGCGCAGTTTGTCGCAGCCGGCGGCCGTAACAACCAGCCACGCTGCTCCTGC
>Ga0070717_10003159_pt1 | contig 11765 bp, 20 predicted proteins | sample LARL113metaG_FD_71366 | JGI IMG/M metagenome (GOLD analysis project Ga0070717, IMG submission 71366) | Corn, switchgrass and miscanthus rhizosphere microbial communities from Kellogg Biological Station, Michigan, USA - LAR L11-3 metaG | ecosystem: Host-associated > Plants > Roots > Rhizosphere ...
GGCTGCGTCCTCGGGCGACTACTCCAAGGCTGCGTCCTCGGGCGACTACTCCAAGGCTGCGTCCTCGGGCGACTACTCCAAGGCTGCGTCCTCGGGCGACTACTCCAAGGCTGCGTCCTCGGGCAACTACTCCACGGCTGCGTCCTCGGGCAACTCCTCCACGGCTGCCGCAAAAGGTAAAGATACGATCGCCATGGCAGTGGGCCGAGGATGCATAGTGCAAGCCGGGGAAAATGGCTGCTTTGCATCTGCCTACTTCGATGATAAGTCGAACCGTCACCGCATTCTGACAGCCTATGTGGGCGAGAAAGGCATCAAGGCTGACACTCCCTATGTTATCGAAGTATCGGATTCGGGTAAGGCTACTTGGAAGATGGCGGTTGCCTAGCCCATGCTCATCATCCCCGGATTCACGCCCATTCCGAAGCCGCAACGTCCAAAGTCTCCCGCAGTCGAGACCTTCGCGGATGGGCGTGAGGTCTGCGCCAACACAGTGGCAGGCCGTCGCGAGTACCGCAAGCGCCTCACGCAGATGTGGGAGCGACAGGAAGGTATCTGCCGGTGGTGCGCGGATCCTATGCCAAGCGTGGAAGCTCTCGCGGGGTTTGATTCGGTGACGTTCGATCACGACTTCGGGCGCGGGTCTGGCGGATCGCGGCGGGACGACCGCATCGAGGTTGACGGGGTTCCGCAGAACGCGGCGGTTCACTGGCGCTGTAACGCAGATAAGGCTAGCTCGCGGTTTCTTACCCGCGCCGAAGCTGAGAAAAGCAAGCAGGAGAGGACAGCATGACCGATCTATTCATTCCGCCATCAGGGGCTATGCAGTTTCACGTAACGTGGAACCCGCACGATGAAAAGGAAGTGGATTTTATCGTATGGATCGAAGGCGCTTCTCTCAGTGAAGCCCCGGGAACGATAGACCGTCCGCGCTGCTCGTGCCGAGAGTGCTGGGTGGTCATCCAGGATTCACTTCGTGGCGAACCGATCAAGCAAGGGGCACAGCCAAGCTCTTATTACCGCAAAACTGTATGCGCGTGTTCAGGGAGGATCATCGAATGAGGCCCAAGAAGACCATCCTGCTCGTAGACGCGAACGAGGAGCGGCGCTCGCTCAATTCGTTCAAGCTGCACACCCGCGGCTATCGCGTGTTCGCCGCCTCGAATGCAGATGATGCGCTAGCGATCACGGATGCGATTGACCTGGCGATCGTGAATCTGCCCGAAGGCAACGACCTCATCCGCGCGATGAAGAAGACGCGGCCCGAGATGCGCACGATTCTTATGGGCACGGAAGAGGACGTGCCCTGCCACGATGCGGACATGCTCATGCATGAGGGTGCGAGCGGAGCTTCTCTTCTCGAACGCGTGCGCGTGCTCGTGGAGCGGCGGCGCGGACCGAAAAAGCACCTTATTCCTCCACCCGCCTCTTTCACTCAACCGATGGAATGCCTCATGGCAGATGAGGACACACAATGAAACCGCGCGCTTGGAACACTTGGGATCTTTGGCCATCGCGCGAAGACGTTCGGATCGAATCCGAATACGACACGGCCATGTATGCGTTTTTGAATAGGCCAGAGGATAGCGCTACGTCGGAAGGTCCGTTTGAACGAATCCGCGGTTGGCGGTGGTCTCAAACTCGCCTCAGAATCTTTGCAAGAGACCGGTATCAGTGCCGGTACTGCAAATCGTTTGCTGTCCGCTTGGAATGCGACCACGTTATACCTGTTTCGCGTGGCGGCTCTAACGATGACAAAAATCTAGTTACGGGATGCTTCTCTTGCAACCGATCGAAGCGGGACAAATTGCTTTCCGAGTGGGTGATGGTTCATGGCTGAAAAGGCAGATATTTGGATGCCGTTGTACATCGGCGACTACCTGGCGGCGACAACTCACCTCAGCGCCACAGAGAGCGGTGCATACCTGCACCTTCTAATGCATCAGTGGAAGAACGGAGTCTTACCTGCCGCCAGCGAAGCTCTCCGCCGGATCGCACGAGTTGAGCCGGATGCTTGGAGCAATGCTTGGGAAATGCTAAAGGATTTCTTTGATCACACTCAAGGGCATCCAGTGCAAATGCGCTTGGAAACCATTAGGGCCGATTGGGAGGGTAAAAAGGCCGCTTCTAAGGCAAAAGCGGCACATGCGGCGGCTTCAAGATGGGGCGGAAATGCTCCAAGCAATGCTCCAAGCAATGCCTCAGGCAATCATCAAGCAATGCTTGAGCCATGCCCTTCATCGTCACCTTCACCTTCACATGTAAAGCAAGAACAAAAACCTCTTGCGTCCACCGCTCTCGCGGTTCCCGCCGAACGAGGAAAGCTTCTCGGAACTTTGCCTTTGAACCGCGGAGACTACGAGGTCCGAGAGGATGACCTCGCCAGGGACGGGCCCCTGTACCCGGCGTTGGATGTTCCGCAGGAGTACCGCGGAATGAAGGCATGGCTGCTAGCCAACCCGTCGAACCGCAAGACGAAAAAGGGAATCCGGCGGTTCATGAACAACTGGCTGGCGAAAGCGCAGGACAAGGCAAGAACATCAACAGGAGGAAGCAATGGACAGTACCAGACCAAAACGGACCGAACTCTCGAATCCCTTGCGCTATCCATCGGCCGACGCAATCGAGATGGAACTGGCGAAACTGGCGATCCGGAGACAGGCTTCGATCACGCCGGCGGACCTGGCGGTGTACTCGGAGGATCTGGCCGGCTTCTTGATGCCGGACCTGACGGAAGGGTTGCGATCCTTCGTGCGGCCACGCGAGAGAGGGGAGACGGCTTTTCCTGACGTCGGCTCGATTATCGAGGCGTGCAAGGTTGCTCGCGGTGAGAGGCTGCAGCGTGAGGCCCTGGAGCGCGAGCAGCGAGCCGCCCAGGAGGAGGCTGAGCATCGCGCCACGCACCCGGAAGAATATTTCAGCATTGCGGACGATCCGGACTTCAAGGCGCTGTTCGAGAAGGCTTCGCGGAGGGTGACGATCCAATAAGCCTCTTCGTAACCTTCGCAGTGATGGACACAATGAACGAGATGGTCGAGCAAGGCGCTCCGCTGCGCGAGATGGAAGCCTACATCCGCAAGGCCATCATCGCGCACACAGTCAAGTCCACAGGCGGCAAGAAGGGCGCAGCCGCACGCAGGCTGGGCATCAGTCGTAGCACCATGTCGCGGGAGATCGCGGCGGAACGAGAGGGGTGAGGGGAATGGGATCTTGGATCGCGGCATATCTGTTCGTTGGTTGCATGATCGGAGTTGCAATCACAATCAAGGCGTATGAAGAAAGTAAGTGCTCGCTGGCGGAGCTATTCGGAGCGTGGCTCGTAGCCCTATTTTTCTGGCCCGGCGTCGTGATGTATCTGTGGGTGCTATGACCATCACCTTCGAAGTCTTCGGTACCCCGCAGCCTCAAGGTAGCTCTCGCGCTTTCGTCATTGGCGGCAAGGCTCGCATCACAAGCGCTAACCCCAAGATGAAGTCGTTCAGGCAAGAGGTGACGCGGGAGGCCCTGGCGCAAGGCAATTCGTTCGCCAAGCACGTCCCGATCCGCTGCACTTGCCTCTTCACCTTCCGCCGGCCTCCCTCGATCCCAAAGAAGCGCACCGAGCATGTGGTCAAGCCTGACACCGACAAGCTGCTCAGGTGCATCGGGGACGCCCTCACAGGCTCCGTATGGCACGACGATTCGCAGGTGGTCGAGATGAGCGGCAGGAAGCGATACGGGGCCGTGGAGGGCGTACAGATCACCGTGGAAGAGCTTTAGGCAGCATTCACGCATCAGCAACGACTCAGGAAAGAGGGCGCACGATGAGCAACGAAGCGACAGCAAAGGAAGGCGTGAGCGGGATGAAGCGCTGGGATGATTTCAACACCGGAGAGGCGATACCTGCGCCCTTCGACTGGACGACCGCAAGCGCGGAGGAGAAGGTGCGGCGAGCCTTTCCTGATGTCCGCGAGTCCAAGGTGCATGAAGACCCTAGGCTTCATGGATGGGAGGTAGCCGTGTACGGGCCAGACGGCAAAATTTCTGAGTTGTTGGCGTTTTCGTTTGATCGCTTTCGTGCTTGGCAAATTGCCGCCCAAGATGACTCCGTCCTCGAACTCCAGCGCCGCGAGACCGCCGCACAAGCCGAAGCAGGATCTGGAGGCGTTTACGCTAAGAATCCACTCGCTCAGTGCGCATGTTCGCCTGGGCAGGTTTGTATGCCATGCCGGGACGCAATGAACGCATCAAAGGTGGGCACCGCTTCTCCCGATCCGCAGGAGGCCGCATCCCCTGATGCTGGAGGGGAGCAAAAAGTTACCGCAACTGATCTAGCCGAAGCCCTTCGCGCTATGGTGCTTTCTGCCCGCGATCAAAAGTGCGGTCTTCGATTCGCAGATGAAGTTCTCGCGAAATGGGACGCGCAGGTGTTGAGGGACGCCGCAAACTTCATCGATTCAGTGCTGGCCACCACTCCCCCAGCACCCGAAGGCGAGAAGGTGGAGATCACGCGGGCGCAGTTGGAGATGCTGGCTCTTGTGTGGTGCGGAGGGCGGCCTACCATCACTGCTCCGACTTATCGATCAATTTGCGCATGGCTCACCCAGCAGATCAAGGAGAAGAACGATGCACAGCGATAACGAGGTGGAGTTGGCGGAGATGGAAGCGACAGAGGAAGACATTTACGCGGCCTTCAAGGAGCACTACGACGAAACCGGAGAAAAACTTGACTCTAGCGACCCCGAGATCAAGGTGAATTCCCTTCTGAAGGCCTACCAGCGTCACCTCCGCGCCGCCCTCGCCGAGCTTGCCGCCCTCCGCGGATCTGCGTCCATCCCCTACATCCCGACCCCGGCAACTGAAGAGGACCTTGCGAAATCCAAGGAAGCGAGAGCCATCCTGGACGCGGCTGGTTATCGGCGGCATGAACACGCATTGGTCGGGTTTGAGGAGTGGTGGAAAGGTAGGGATCACGAGCATACTGCTCAGGCTGCATGGACCGCCGCCTATACCACTGGCAATCATGCAGGCGAACTGAAGGGGATGGAGAAGGCGCTGGAGGCGGTGAAGGGTGAGCGATCTTTATCGCACGACCAGATCATGGCAGCAGAGGAAGAAGGCGAACCGTGGGGCGACGATAGGCTTACTGGCCGGGCCTTGGCTGTAGTCGAATGCGAATCCGCCATCGTTCGCCTGATCGAGGCGCATGGGCAGGAAGAGGTGAAGCCGTGACCAAGAAAGAAGCAGCATATCTAATGCAAGTGATGATCGATGAAGCGGTTTCCATTGGGCGAGAAGGCGGAACATCTGTTCGAGTCTTCGGTAAAAACACCATAGCGGTTCACAAGACGCGCCATGCAGGATGTCGGGCTGCGTGGAGGATCAACCGCTGCAAATACGGAGCCGCCGACATTCTGGATTGCCTGATGCATTACGAAGCGCAGAATTCAGCCTCCGAGGCGCATCCGACAGATCGCAAGGGGGAGAGCAATGGCTGAACACGAGCCCTGCATCGGCGCGACCGACGACTGGTACACGCCCAAATGGATGATGGACGCATTGGGTGAGAGGTTTGACCTGGATCCGTGTTCGCCAGGATCTGACCATTGGGTTCCTGCAGAGCGGGTAATGACCATCGAAGACGATGGCCTGCGCGCTGGCTGGGAAGGATTCGTCTTCATGAACCCTCCGTTCGGCGGTCGCAACGGTCATATCCCATGGCTGGAGAAGTTTCTCGCTCATGGCAACGGGATTGCCATCGTACGGGCCTATACCTCGGCGGCTTGGTTCCACGACTTAGTCCCGAAAGCGGACGCGATGATGTTTCCCCGGGGTAAAACTCAGTTCATCCGCCCGGACGGATCGGTGGGCAAGTCCCCGGGAACTGGTGTCGTGTTGCTTGCCTGTGGTGGGAGAGCTGTAGCGGCCCTCAAACGTTCAGGGATCGGCATCGTCTGCCCGCTGACCCAACCCTCCAACATTTCCGGATAGTTCAACCATTCGATTATTTCAAACAGTTCAGAAGGAGACGCGATATGACGGAACGTATTCGCAGATGCAGCGCACTGAATTGCAAAAAGTACAAAGACCTACAGGGACTTCAGATAAATCCCGTTCACCGCGAAAGCAGTGTCGCGGTGATACCCGATACGGTGGTGATTTACCTCTGCCCAAAGCACATCGGCTGGAAGAATCAGGAGACCCGATGAACAACGACGTGAACAAGGAGGCGACGATGAGCGATGTGAAACGGGATCCGCTAAAGGTAGGCTCCAAAGTGAAATTTATGAGCGAGAAGCAACGGTATACAGTGCAGGCGAGCGATCACAGGTTCGCCGTATGTACAAAGCCCATGAACGCTCTCAAAACGGTTCTTTATACCATCATCGACTTTCAGGAAGACGTTCGCGGACCTGAAAACCTAATCTTCGGCATGGGAGCTGAGAGCCGCGAACTGTGCGAAGAAATGCTGGATCGGCTAAACGGTCGCCGCGATCCGGAGGAGCAAAAGAGGCTTGAAGAGGTATACAGCAAGGCAGGTCTAAGCCTCGCAGATATTCCCGGTGAGTTCGCGAGCGAGGTATCGCACCGCCACCGCTGCGGTCTCGACATCGAATGTATTGACGCACCGGAGTCCACCAATGCCTAACCCAACCCAGCCCACCTCCTCTGCGGTGGAAGAAGTGCAGAGGCCGGAAAGATCAATCTGCGATGTCTTCGCGAACGCAACTCCGAGGGCGGCAGAGTTGGCCGCTCTTCTCGCCGCGAAGGACGCCGAGATCGCACGGCTACGTGAAGGGATGGAACATGCGATCCATTTATTCAATTCGCCGGCATCCTTCAGCGACGAAGAGTTTCAAGGTATAGCCGAACGAGTATATGAATCCGTGGACGGCAAGCCTCACTCCTACGTCGGCAAAATGCCGCACCTGGCCGAGCGTTGCTCGGCCGAAGCCGAACTCTCCACACTGAGGAAGAGGGTGGAGGAGTTGGAGGGTACAGTAGCGCATCTGGATGAATTGCAGGCTCGCTACTCCCTATTGTGGCATACGGAGGTCGGCATACGGATCACATGGCAGGCCCGCGCCGAGACCGCAGAAGCCGCCCTCGCAGCACTTCAGGCTCACCTCTACAAGTGCATCGTCGAGCTGGAGTACGTGCACAACTCCGAGGATCATAGCCTGTGCGCCTCGAGCTCTGGGGCGCTCTTGATTGCCGAGGGGATGAAGATCCTCGGCGTCAAAGACTTGTCGGCGGCTGAATTCCCGCCCACCCCTTCACCCACAACGGAAAGGAAAGAGGACTGACATGGCAACGAACTACGCAGGCGACCCGCTGTACTCCGTGTTCAACCTCCGCCCGGCGGAATGGAAAGGGGGCATTTAGTGAGAGATACCGATTTCGAGGTAGCATCCAGGCGGCACACTGCAGACAAGGGCCCGAAAGAATGTGCGCTGTGTCTGAGCACCCATGTGCTTCGCGTGGTAGGCCGCCGCGGGTTTTGCGGCGATCACACGCAAGAAGCGTTCGAAGCGGCGAGAACCGAGGGGGCTAAGAGCGATTCGTGGCTATCCGGCAATAAATTCGATCGCGAAAATAGCGATGGGAGGACGGCGCCAAGGCGGGTGTGAGACAAGCAACAGCAAGTACTAGCTCGGCGATGTCGCTGCTAGTTGCTCTGTTGCGGTTGCAAGTCGAGCATACAACATCGTGTCAAGCTCAACTGTGGCACTATCATGTGGGGAAAGTGAAGGCAGAGAACAGCCATGAAGCAGCCGAAAACGGAACAACTCATCCCGTATCAGTTCAAGCCTGGACAATCAGGCAATCCCGGTGGCCGCCCGCGCCTCAAGGCGGTTACGGATCCGCTAAAGGAAACACTTGGTTCGCCGATACCTGAAAGGATGATGGCGGCGCTAAAGCAACCTGTTCGTGAGCTCTTGATTGAACTGTTTGGGGAGAATCCGACGTTTGGCGAGATGATTGCAGTGAAGCTGATTCAGTCATCCTCCAAAGGTGACATGTTTGCCACGAATACTCTCCTCGACCGCGCAGAGGGCAGGGTTACGCAAAAGACCGAGCTTGCTGGAGCTGATGGTGAAAGCTTGGTCTTCACGATTCGCAGGGTTGACCAAGAGTGATCGACCTAGGCTTCCAACCGAAGCAGCAGCGAGCTCTTGATATCGCCTTGGATGGGCCCGCAAGTGTGATTGGTGTTGGTGGTGGCCGCGGTGCTGCTAAATCCCGCCTTGCGCACCAAGTTGCGATCACGCTCATGATCGAGTGGCCCGGATGCTCTGGGTGTATCGCGATGCGGAACTATGATCAGGTTCGGAAGTATCACATTGAGCCAATGATCCGCGACTTCCCCGTGCTGGATGACTATTACGCCAGGGCTAACGCGCATATCAAGCTACCAGTCGGAAACGCGACATCGCAGCTCGATTTCAGCTACGCGGAGTCCATGCCGGACGTTGAGCGCAGGTTCCGATCGGGTAATTATTGGTTCATCATTGTCGATCAGGCGGAACAGTTCACGGGTGCCGAGATACGCGAAATGCGTAAAGCATGCAGGCGTAAAGGAGGCGGGCGAGCAGTCCTTATCCTGCTGTTCAACATGGGTGGCGCCGGGATTCAAGACCTCCGCAAGTGGTTCTATACAAAGGAATACAACGAGGGAGAAGATCCGAACGATTATGCGTTTATTCATGTCTTCCCATGGGATAACGTGGAGTGGGTGCGCGCGGCTCTGACTGAAGACGGCTTGAGCCCGCGCGATTACTACGCCTGGACGGATGCGCAGCGCAAAGAATACGCCGCCACTCGCGGGGAGTACACGCGACAGCTCGCATCGGATGATCCAGCGATTCGCGCTCGAGACTGGGAAAGCTCCTGGGAATCCCTCGAGGGCGCGTACTTCGGTCGCGTGTTTGATCGTCAGAGCACGATGATTGGTCCGGACACTGTCGCCTCGATCCAAAAACCATGGGACAAGCGGTGGATCTCGCAGGATTGGGGGAAAGGGCACTTCTGCCCAACGCAGTGGCACTCCATGTCGACGCTTAGCCCGCACGACGCGAAACTGATTTTAGGCTGGGAAACAAATCGACCGTTGCGAGTCATCATCACCTACCGCGAGCGGATCGTGTCCGAGCAAACATCAACGCAGGTTGGGCAGATGATCGTGCGTGAGACTCCCGTAGACGAGCGGGCACTGATAAAGGCAGCCTACCTTTCACCCGATGCTTTCGGAGAACGCGATTCCCCGATGACGATCGCCGACAACCAAAACGCGGAACTTCGCCGCGGCGGAATGGCATTGTGGCAGCCGGCGGACACTGAACGCCCTGGCGGGTGGGGCCTGATGCACTCGCTTCTCTGGAATACAAAGTCTCATGGTCAGACCGGGGATACCGTCTGGCTTATCAGCGTGGAATGCTCGGAACTCCTCAGCGCGATCCCCGTCCTCATGCGTGACCCAAAGAATATCGATGTCGTTCTGAAGACGGACATGGGACAGGCGAAGATCGAGCAGGATGTGAGCGAATGCGCACGCTACGGACTAAAGTCGCAGCTTGGAACCGTCGCCAAGCCATTCGCTGTGGTGGTTCAGGAGGCCGTGCAGGCTGTGTTCGACTCGACGGCCGGCGACGACAGCAACAAGATGACCGCCGCAAACATGATGTACCTCAAGATGCAGGCGGATCGCAAAAAGAAGCCAAGGTTTTCCCGCCAATACTGATTCAGTGCTACTATCACCTTGCAGTCATCAACCGAATCGGCACCCGCAAGGGTGGTAGTGACAGTGAGGGCAAGCTGGTAAGAGCCAGCGACCGGAGTACCGGACATCGGTTTAGGCGTCACGACCGTCGATCCTGCGAAGATACGCTCTTTGATACGCAGGCGACTAATCCGTAAGAATGGCGGAAAATCCCCACACAATTACTGCAAACTCATAACCCTCCTCACCCGGGAGGGTTTTCTGTTGCGCATTTCATCATCTTGCGGCACTATCGCTACCGACTGCGAGGGTGGATGGAATTTCTTGGCGTGCTGACGGGGATTATGGCGTGCGCGATCGGTTGGCTGATCTACGACCGCAAGCGGCACCTCGAGACCGTCACCGAACCCCAGAGCAAGCTCATCTTTGAGTTGGCAGACCGCATCGTCGCGCTCGAAAAGCGCCGCACCATGCCGCCTCTCGACGAGAAGAGCCAAACACCTGATCCTGTCCGTCCGCGCATTCGCCCCCGCACGATGAGCGAAGTCATTCGACAGGCCGAAGAGGGCGCAACCGGAACGAAAGCGAGCGCATAAGTGGCAGCTATGCCCATGACGGATCTCGCACCGACCTCACAAGAGGAAACCGCCGCGCCCGCAGAGCAGGAGTTGACCGAAACGACGCGCACCGCGCTCGAAGACCTCGTCCGCACGCTTCTCGGTGAAGACAAAGCTGGTCGCCGCGCGGAAGTCCGTGAGGCATGGAAGCAGCGATCCTTCCGCAATGGCCACCAGCAGATATACTACGACTCGCAGACGTATTCCTACATGGACATCGAAGCGAGCGGGCTGGATCTTCCGCGCTATCGCTCGGTCTACAACATCTTTACCCCGCATTGGCGTTCGTTTGTCTCGATCCTGAGCCAGAACCCTCCCGGCATCAACTTCGTTCCCGAAGACCTCCAGCGTTCAACGGACGTGACCGCCGCGGCCTATGCCGAGAAGATGCGTCACCGCGTCGACCGGCTTGTGCATATGAAGGACCGGCAGGCCGAGATTGCATCGATGTTCTGCACGGACGGCCGCACGATCACCCGCACCTATGTGGACGACAAAGGGAAGCTGCGGATCGAGGTGGGCGGCGTTCTGGAATGGAAGGTGCCGATTTATTCCGGCTCCGACTTGGCAGAATGGGGATATGCTGTCAACTCCAAAGAGATCGACAAATGGTCGGCCAAGGATCAATATCCCGACTATGCGGAAGAGATCGAATCCGCCGAAGGTAGCTCCGAGGCAAATTACGAGCGCATGGCACGCCTCGGCATCCTGGCCAACCGCAAGGGCGGCGGAGGGTATGCGGACGCGCTGAAGGACCTCGTGACGCGCCATATCGCGTGGATCCGCCCCAGTCGATATCGCAAGGTAGACGCAAAGTCGCAGGCGGAGTTGAAGGCGAAATACCCTGAAGGCGTCCGCGTTACGATCATCAGCGGCACTGCAGTCGAATGCTTCCCTGAGACGATGGAAGAGACGCTGGCTGTCGGTTGGCCGGCGCCCGGCAAGGGTCAGAGCCGACCGTCACTTCTCCACGACCTGACCGCGATTCAGGAAGACTTCAACGACTACATGAACATGCTGCGGGAGCATATCGAGTTTTCGATTCCCGCAACATGGGTCACAGATACGGTCGACGAAGAGGCTTTGGCCGAGCAGCGATCAGCTCCAGGGGTAATCCACACGATCACCATACCAGCGAACGCGTCAATCAACGACCTCGTGTTTCAAGAGCAGGTGGCGCAGCTCCCGCCCGAGCTCGTCGGAAATCTTGACCGTCTTCTTTCGCTCGCCCAGTTCACCACCGGCGACCTGCCCTCTCTTTCAGGCGAAGGAGACCCGCACTCTGAGACCGCCTCCGGGCAGCGGATGCTTTCCGATCAAGCCAAAGGTCAGCTCTCCCCTGCGTGGCAGGGACTTCAGTGGCTCGGGGCGCAGACCTATGAGATCGCAACTCCCACCGCGGCACGTCTCGTTAGCGATAAGGGATCGATCGCGGTGTCCGGCGGCCC
>Ga0070717_10003160_pt1 | contig 11764 bp, 7 predicted proteins | sample LARL113metaG_FD_71366 | JGI IMG/M metagenome (GOLD analysis project Ga0070717, IMG submission 71366) | Corn, switchgrass and miscanthus rhizosphere microbial communities from Kellogg Biological Station, Michigan, USA - LAR L11-3 metaG | ecosystem: Host-associated > Plants > Roots > Rhizosphere ...
GGATGACCAGGGGACTGCGTATCCCTTGTTCAAGCTCAGGTCGACCTGCATCGACGACTTAAGCTCGTCGTGGCTGGAGAGCTATGGCGACGTGAGTCGATGGAACTTTACGACCGCGCGGAAGATCAACATGGACGGGTTTGTGCACACTGCCGAAGGTTTTTCGACTAATTGCCTGAACAACGGAACATGCTCGGGGAAATACACCGACACCACCGGCGAACGGGCCATGGGCTACTACGATGAGGATTTTCTGAACTACTACTATTACATGGCCTCGCAGTTCGCCCTGTCGGACCGATGGTTCTCGCCTATCTCCAGCAAGAGCGTTCCCAATCGCATTGCCACGTTTACCGGTGGAACGACACAGGGCCTGGTGTTCGATCCGGGCAGCAACGATCACCTGCCGCAGCTCAACATTGCGAATATCTTCCAGGAACTCGATACCGCCAAGGTGACGTGGAAGGTGTACTACACGGTTACCGACGATCTTTGCCTGGCTTCGAGTCCCTGCACAACGACCAACCCGAACGGCAATTATCCTGATACCACGTTTTCCTCGCTGAGCTACTCATTCAGGTACATGTACCAGAATCCGTCTCACGCCGCGTGCACCGGCACGACCAAGCCGTCCAGCGTGGTGGGGGATACGAAGAACTCGTTTTGCATCGATCCGAACCACGTTGCGCCGCTCTCGCAGTACTACACCGATTTGAAGAATGGCACGCTTCCGAGCTTTGCGTTTATCGAATCGGGATCGGGGGTGAACGACGAACACCCGGGGTCGGGGAACTCGGTCCTGAAGGGGCAAAGCGAGGTCGCCACTATTGTGAACACGCTCATGACCAGCACGTCGTGGAAGAACAGCGTTTTCTTCTTTTCCTATGACGAGGGCGGCGGACCGTACGATCACGTCCCGCCGGTGCCGGGCTACTCCAACCAGAACACCGATGCAGCGCTCGGCGCCATTCCCGACATCTCATCCATTAGCGTGAACGCTGACACTTACAAGCCGTGTCTTCGCTCGGGCGGCGTAGCAACAACGCACTGCGACCTGGTGAGCGCCGATCCGGGAGCGAAGAGCACCGATGCGGCTTATATATATGGATTTTCCGCGCAACTTGGATTCCGCGTGCCGAACATCGTCATTTCGCCATTCACGCGCAAGCATTACGTCTCGCACTCTCCGATCGATCACACCGCGATCATCAAGTTTGTCGAGAGCCGTTTCCTCGGAAGTTCCATCCACCTGACGGCGCGCGACGCCGCCCAAACGAACCTGCTTGAGTTCTTTGATTTCACCAGGATTCCCTGGGCGATACCGCCCAAGCCGCCCGCTCCCGTCACGGCGACTTCGCTCGGATACGATCCGTGCCTGGCGGCGAGCATGGGGCCCTAGCAGTGAACAGTGGACAGTGAATAGTGGACAGTTTGGACGGCCCTCGACGATCAATGACCCAACAAGACCGGAAGGCCGTTCTCGAATTCCGGTGCACTCAGGAGCACGATTGTTTTGAATCGCAATACGGTTGAGACCTTGGCTTCACCTGATTCTGACGCCGTCAACACTCCAATTACCCCGATCAGCCGGCGCCGCTTCCTCGGTACTGGCTTGAGCGCCTGCGCTGGCCTGGCGCTCTATTCCGGCGAAATCGAACGTCACTGGATCGAGATCACTCATCGCGAGATCCGGCTGCGATCCTTGCCCGCGGAATTCGACGGGATGAAGGTTGTTCAGCTCAGTGACATTCACCTGGACGAATTCACGGAGCCCTTTCTGCTGCGGCGCTCGATCGATGAAATCAATCGCATTCAACCCGATGCGGTCTTTCTCACCGGCGACTTTGTTTCTTATGAGATCACGCCGCGGAAGCTCTCGATGAAATCCGCTTGGCAGTGCGGCGAAATGCTGAACGAGCTGAAATGCCCGCAGCGCTATGCGGTCCTGGGCAATCACGATGTTTGGTTGAGCGGCAGCGAAGTGACCCGGGCGCTGGTTGCCAACAGAATTACAGTGCTCAATAACGCGTACCTGCCGCTGGAACGAAACGTCAGCCGGGTGTGGCTTGCGGGCCTTGACGATCCGGTTTGCGGCCGGCCCGATCCGGACAAGGCGATTCCCGCGTCCATTCGCGGTATTGAAGGCGAGCCGGTGATCGTTCTGTGTCATGCGCCCGATTATGCCGATAAGCTTCTGGCTCATCCGGCGGGGAAATCGATCGGGCTGGTGCTGAGCGGTCATACGCATGGGGGCCAGGTTAGGCTCCCGTTTGTGGGCGCCCTGAATCTGCCTCCGGGCGGCCGGAAGTACGTCGAAGGCTTGTTTCGCCTCGGCTCCATGCAGCTTTACGTCAATCGCGGGATCGGTACAGTTGGCGTGCCGTTTCGGTTTGCCTGCCCGCCGGAAATCACTTCGATCACATTGCGGACCGGGGAGATCGAAAAGACGTAAGGGGCCCGCAAGCCCTTTCGATTGGCCGCCATCTGTCTGCGGAACGATCTACCTGCATCCAATAAAACAGGATCCGAGAACGAGCGGATTGGTGTGTCTATGCATTCAAGAGTTTTCAGCGTATTTCGCCCTCTCCGACCGGTTTCGCTGGCGACCCTAGCGCTGCTTGGTGTCAGCGGACAGCCGCTCATCTCACAGCAGCCCGCGCAGACACAGCCCGCAGCAGGCCCGCAAGCCCAGCCAAATCAGCGCCCGGCCGCGCAGACAGCGCCATCGGCACCGGCATTCGATCCCACGCGCCCTTTGGCCCAGCCGGACCTGAGCCTGGATCACGATCCGATTCTGTCGCCCGACCCTGAAGACAACATGGCCATCAATCCCGCGGCCCCTGTTCCCACGGAGCGGCCGGGCGCGCTGAAGAAGGGACAAAACGGCGTTTATACCCTGCACGAAGATGTGGATGAAGTTTTGTTGAACTGCACCGTGATTGATGAAAACGGCAAGCCGGTGATGGACCTGAAACAGAGCGATTTTCGCATCTGGGAAGACGGCGTGCCGCAGACGCCGAACTCGTTTCAACACCAGGATCTTCCGGTGTCGATGGGACTGATTATCGACAATTCGGGGTCGATGCGCGACAAGCGGACCGCGGTGAATGCGGCAGCCGTGACACTGCTGCGAGAATCCAACCGCCAGGACGTGGCCTTCGTGGTGAACTTTTCCGAGCGGGCGTTTCTCGACCAGGGGTTCACTTCCGATATTTCGCTGATCAATCGCGGGCTATCGCATTTCGATTCGCAGGGCACCACGGCGATGTATGACGCGGTGGCGGCTTCGGCCGATGAATTGTCCAAGCACGCGAAGCAGCCCAAGCAGGCCCTGCTCATCATCACCGATGGCGCGGACAACGCGTCGCGGTTGAGCCTGGAGCAAGCCATTCGCCGGGTGCAGAACCTGGGCGGTCCGGTGGTGTATAGCATCGGATTGCTGTTTGACACCGAAGCGGCCGAATCGCAGCGGGCGAGGAGCTCGCTGGATATGCTGTCGGAGGAGACTGGCGGGGTGGCGTATTTTCCCGCATCGCTGGGCGACGTGAACCAGATCGCGCAGGATGTCGCGCGCGATATCCGCAACCAGTACGTGGTGGGTTATCACTCCACGAAGCCATCGAGCATTGAGGGCTATCGGACGTTGCATGTGGAAGTGAGGGCGCCGCGCCACGGAAGGCTGATCGTTCGGACCCGCAAGGGATATTACGCGAAGAGGGCTCCGGCGCAGCCGACGCAGACCGCGCAGGAAGCCAAGCCTTAGCGGGCCGTGCAAAAGAAGCGGGTCCTTCGCATTGCTGCACTCAGCGTCAGGATGACAAGCGCAGGTTTAGGAAGACAGACGAAAAGAGGAGCCCGCGTGGGCTCCTCTTTTCTTGTGCGGGCTGCGTATCAATGCAGATGGAAATCGACCTCGATGATCAGTTGCACGGCCACCGGATGACCCTCGTACATGGCCGGCTTGAACCTGTACTGCCGCACGGCTTCAATGGCCTTGTCATCCAGGCCCATCCCAAGGTGACGAATCACGTGCACGTTCTGCGGATTGCCCTGACTGTCGACAATGAGCTGAATCGAAACGCTACCCTGGAAATTGGCAGCACGCGCTTCCGCCGTGAACTCCGGATCCACGGCATGCACCACGATGGGAGCGCTTACGCCGCCACCCACGCTCATAACGCCGCCGCCGTAGCCGCCGCCGCTTCCGGGACCACTCCCGATGCCGTGCCCTGCGCCGATGCCGCCACCCAGGCCTGCACCGAATCCCGAACCGCCGCCTTTACCCTGGGACGCCAAGGCGATCTGCGGAGATGCCGCCATACCGAGATTGGGAAGGTTGGAGTTATCGGGGATCTTTACCTGCATGGTCGGCTCAGCGGCCAGCTTCGGCCGATCGATCCGGATGATCTGCGGAGCCAGCACCGGCGGCAGCTTTCTTACCTCGGGCGGTTTTCCTTTGGTGGGTTCGATGATTTGATGCGCGCCTCCGCCTCCACCCCCTCCTTGTGCGGGCGCTACGGGAAGAATCTTGGGCGGCGGCGGAGGAGCGTAGAGAGTGATGTCGACTCCGGTAACTTTCTTGACCGCCGGGACTACGACCTTGACGTTAAGGCCCAAATAGAGGACAAGTCCTATGACGACAGCGTGCAGGATGAACGACACGACGTTGGATGTTTTGGAACGCTCGTACGCGAACGGATCCTGGCCCTGCCAAATGGCTCCCTGGGGAGCCACGGCGGCTACCGGGCGCGGCCACTCCACGACTTGCGAGGAAGGATACTTCGGGGGAAGAGAATCATCCGGGTCGAGAGCCAGTGAGGAGCGGTTGTATACGTCCGCGTTCTGCTGCAGATCATAATCGGTATTCGCATATAATCTGCCGCGCGCGATCGGTCTCGGGGTCCTCGTTTCATTGGCCATAGCATTTGTCCGGGCGGTCGGATTCCCGGAATCTCCTCTCGGTTGACCAGAGTTAGGCTTCCAATTGAAGTACCGAACTGCCCGGAAGGCGATCTTGCCTGGCCCGAGCTACTTCACAATGCGTTACCAGATGCCCTTGTCGCTTCCAGTGATCTTCTGCCCGACCAGTGCTGCCGTGGCCAGCCACGGCAGCAAGCTGAGGCGGGCGCCACTGTGCAATTCGCGCCTTCGCATCAATCCAGCTAACTGCTTTCCATAAAGCTTTGCGGACTGGGGCAAAATGGGAACCCGCAAAAAGTCCTTGCTGAAGAAGATTTCGGCTCCGCCGAATCGCGCTTCATCCACCACGAAACGCGGCAGATCAAGGCCCGATCCGCGGAAGCTCTTTGTGTAATCGGACACGATCATGAGATAGGTTGCGACCCCCTCCCAGATGCCGGCGTCGATCGCGGAGGAGCGGAGGTCGTCGTAGTCGATGGTCCCCGACTCTACGAGGGACGCACTGTCCACGATGTCGCAGAGCCGGAAGTAGAAATGCCGGTACATGCGCTGCAAGGTCGAGATCATGATTCGATCGGAGGTTGAGGTCACCCGGAACATGGACTCGCCGATGGCGATGACGCGGGTGCGCTTGGCAAGCCGGGACGCCATCATGACCTGTTCGCCGGTTTGTCCCAGGCGGCCCATGTGAATCTCGACTGCTTCCGGGAGTCCGGGAATGACAAAATTCCATTTATTCGCGAGGCGATCGCCCCAACTGCGCGGCGCAATCTCCGCAGCGAAGCACCGGCGCATGAGCGGGATAATTTCACTGGCATCCGCATCGGTGTATAGATCCACGTCGCTGCCCAGATCAGGCCAGTGGTCGAGGGATTTGATCACGGCGACATCGTGACCGTCGTTTTCGAGGGCGGAGCAGATGTCGCGCAGGAACCCGAGCGCATTTTCAATCCGTGCTCGTTCGGCGGCGAGAGCGCTCTCGGCCCATTGCACCCGAGTCTTGTCTCCGCTTTCGCGAAAAATGTTCACAAGCACGGTCAGTGCACGAACGATGACGTGGTTGAGGTTCGCCAGGGTTACCAACTCGTCGAACTGTTCCCTGGTCATTTGCTGCAAATCGAGTCCCGAATCCGACAGCTTTCCGGGGCGAGAGGCGGCCTGTGATTGCGGATCCAGCAGCAATCGAGAGAGAAGCGCCATGAAGGCTTGCGGAGTGGACTGTGCGACGGGCATGGTCATCATCAGATCAGCGGAATCCTTATGGAACAAAATTTACTGCGGAACGGACGGAGATTCCGCCGGCGGTACTTTTGGAGACGGCTGGTTCTCGGGTTGGCCGGCGCCGCGGGGCGTCAACTCGATAGGACCGGTTTCGCGACGGCGCTGCTGGCTGTACCGCTCCAGCGCATCATCCACCTTCTGGTTGCTGTCAGCGGCCACGGTAATCAAGTCCTGGCCTTCGGCGAATTGCTGCGTAGCCAGTCCGACGCGCTCCCCGGAATCCCCAGCCTTCCTGGCTTTTTCATAAAAGAACTGCGCGGTTTCCAGGTCGCCGTCCCTCTCCGCTATGTAGCCCCGGTTATTCAGCGAGAAGGCGCTCTGTGGATTGAGAGAGTAGGCTTTGAGAAAGTTCTGCCGGGCCGTGCCCCAGTCGTTCTGGTTGACGGCAGCGACTCCGCGTATGGTGAACACCACCGACCGTGCTTCGGCCGGATTCATATTCTGGAGCCGCTTCTGAAGCCGTTTCGCGCTGTCGGCAGACATCTTGCTTACAGGCTGTCCGCGCCACTGTTCGTTGAGTGTCACCACGACCGCTTCCGATGAGTGCGCGTCGGCGGCCTGGCCGTAAAATTTCAAGGCGTTGTCATAATCGCCGATGGCTTCGTGGGCGACGCCGAGATTGTTCAGCGTGAAGGCATTGTTTGGATCGAGCGCGAGCGCTGCCCGCAGAATTCCGATTGCATCGAACCCACGGTTCTGGCGCAAGAGCTGCATCGCATCCATGTTCATGCGGTTCACCCGCATTTGCAGGTCTTCAAGGCCTTCCAATGCAGCCTTCATCGGCTTGCCTTCGAGGCCCTTGGCATTGCTGCGATCGATCTCGGCATTGGAACTTTGTTTGGACGCCAGATCGTAAAACCGGCGGGCGCGGTCCAGTTGTCCCTGCAACTCGGAGACATACCCCAGGTTATTCAGAGTGAAAGGATCAGTAGGGTCGAATAGATAAGCTTTGTAGAAGAGGACGCCGGCCTTCTCGTAGTCGTGCTTTCTTACGGCATCCACGCCCTCGCGATTCAGGCGCTGCACCGGTGTCAACTGGGTGCGCCGGGGCAACGTGATCTTGACATCTTTCGCCCAGGAGCCATGCAGCCCCCACATAAGGGTGACGGCAAGGACAACAATGGATTGGCTTAGCTTGCTGGGCATTGTGCTCGCTTTACCTTCCCTCGATGCAGCCCACAGAGGTTTTGGGCGCTTGGGCACACTAGGTTGGATGCGCGACGCTAGGGGGTGTTGCTTTTGGAACAGGTTTGTGACCATCCATTCACACATCGCAATCGGCTGCAAGCTACCGAACCGTCCTTAATATCATCAAACCAAACAGGAAATAACCGTCGGTGAAGGGATTTCTGCATGGATCGTTTTAGAGCGGCTGTCGTGTTTGGAAGTTTGGCTGTGGGACTGACGACAATAGCGCGCGCCCAGTCGCAGCAGATGCCCAATCCGCAGCTGGACATGAGATCTGCATTTACCACGGCAGATTTTTCCGCGCTCCCGTCAATGCCGCAGGGGAAGAGCACGATTCTCGGCGGCCAGATCCGCGATGTCGATCCGGTGCTCGATGAATTCACGTTGCGCATCTTCGGGCAACGCCCGCTGAAGATCCTGTTCGATGAGCGCACCCAGGTGTACCGGAACGGACAGAAAATCCCGCTGCGCGAGTTGCGCTCGGAGGAACATGCCTCGGTTCAAACGGTGCTGGATGGAGCCAATGTTTTTGCCGTCAGCATCCACATGCTTTCCGACCTGCCTGAAGGCGAGTGCCAGGGCCACGTGCTGGGATACGACCCCGGGACGCGGCAATTGACGATCGGATCTTCCCTGTCGCGAGATCCCATCCGGTTGTGGCTGCGCGAAGATACGCCCGTGGTGCGCGAGGGCCAGGGCGCGTTCAAGTCGGCGTCGGAGGGCCAGGCAGACCTCGTAAATGGATCGCTGGTCGCTGTCAATTTCGACGCCGATGAGAAGGGCAGGGCGGTTGCCAGCCGCGTAACGGTGCTCGCCAAGCCTGGATCTGATTTTGTGTTTAGCGGAAGGCTTTCATCGCTCGATATGCATGCGGGAATACTGGTGTTGATCGATCCACGGGATCAAAAGAATTACCAGATTTCGTTCGATGCGGGTCGGATGGCGGTTGCGGAAAGTTTGCACGTCGGCGACCAGGTGAGAGTCAGCGCAAGCTTCGATGGCACCCACTACATGGCGACTGACATCATCACGATTCAAGCTTCCCAGCCGTGATTCACGCCAGGGTGCGCAAAGCAAATAAAATTTAAGCGCGCGAGATTCCAAGACCCGCCATGCCCAGGCATGGACTCACGGGCCGAGGCTGTCCGGGGTGCAGGGATCGGAGCCCAGCTTGTCCTTAGTCAGCGGCGGCGGCGGATTGGGCGGAGTGATCCACGGGATTGTTTTGAAGTCGAAGAAATCGAGCAGATTGGGTTGGGCTGCATCTCGCGCCGTCAAAGAGGTGCCACCCAGGAATCGATCCTCCACGAACCTGATCACTGCGGTGTGATCCATGGGCACATGGGAAACGTAGTGCTTGCGCACAAATGCAGACATGACGATGTTGGGGATCCGGAACCCGAGTTGCGCCGAGAAGCCCTGGACCGCGGCGGCATCGGTGGGGTTCGCTCCCGGGTCGGTGGTTGCCAGGTCGCAATGTGCTGTAGGTACGCCGCCGGGCGCCACGCATGGATTGAAGCTATCGGGATTCACCGCGATTCCCGAAATATCGGGGGCAAGAGATTGAATGGCCGCATCGCTGTAATCGTTGGAGTGCGCGGGCACTGGCGGAACATGATCGTAGGGACCACCGGCCTCGTCGTACGCGAGGAAGAAGACGGATTCATACCACAATGGACTCTGCATCAGGGAGTTGACCAGGCTGGCGGCCTGATTCTGGCCCACGAGGACCGATTGCCCGGATCCGGGATGCTCATCACTGAAGGAATATCCCGCCTCGATGAAGGCGAAGTTGGGGAGCGTGTTGCTGGTGACGTCAGTGAAGTAAGTGGAAATGGGGGTGATGTGGTTGGGATCGATGCAGAAGGAATTGGATGTATCGCCCACCACGCTTGAAGCCTGGGTGGGCGCAATGCAGGCTGCCCCACCAGGATTCTCATACAGGTAAGTTTTCGAATAAAGGAGGTTGGAAAAGTCAGTTGCCGGATAGGGCGCATTGGGTGTAGTACCGGTACACGGTTGTCCCGCTCCGCAGCCTCCCTGGGTCGCGATGTAATAAATCTTCCACGATACATTGCCTTGATCGAGGGCCTGGAAGATGGTGGGAATATCGAGTTGCGGAAGGCCATCGTTGCCTCCCGGATCCTTAACCAGCCCCTGCGTGGTGCCGCCGGTGAATGTAGCAATGCGATTATCGATGCTCTTGCTTGAGACCGGCGAGAACCAGCGGTCGGAGATGGCAAACTGCGATGCCATGTAGTAGTAGTAGTTCAGGAAATCCTGGTCGTAATAACCCATCGCCCGCTTGCCCTCGGTATCGTGGAAACTGCCGAAGCAGACTCCGGCCACGCCCGTAGCGCAACTCTTCGCGAATCCCTCGGCATTGTGCACAAAGCCGTCCATCAGAATCTTCCGGGCGGTGGAGAAATCGTATCGGTTCACATCGCCATAACTGGCCAGCCAATCGGAAGACGCGTCATCGATGCAGGTGCTCTTCAGCTTGAACAAGGGAAACGAGGTGCCTTCATCGTTTTGGTTGCTGACCGTGGTGAGTTTGTCGTCAATGCCGTCCACCTCGTAGTCAACGCCGTCGTCGCCTATGTTCCAGCCGTTGGTTTTTCGGTAGGGATTCAGCATTCCAAAGTAGTTGTCGAAGGAATGGTTTTCTTGCAGAAGAAAGATCACGTGGTTGATGGAGTTGACGTCACCCGTGGTTACGACGACGGTTGCGTTGGCGGTGGCGGAGCCTGCTTTTCCCGTTGCCGTAGCGGTGTACTGCGTGGTCTTCGTCGGGCCTATCACCTGCGATCCGCCGGTGCCAGGCAAGGTGAAACTGCTGCCATCGGAGCCGGCGATCGTGATCTGGGAGGCGTTGATTGCAGTAACGGTCAGCGTGGTCGAGCCTCCAGGAGGAATCGCCGCCGGAGTTGCACCCATGGCAACGGCGGGCGTTTTCGACCTGTCACTTCCAACAAACAACGCACAGCCCGTTAGCATAATGGACAGTGCGGCAATGGCGGGGAGTGAGACAGGGCCGAGCCATTTACAAACGCGCGCCGTAATCAAAGATGTTCTCCTTCAATCTGCTTCAAGGAAGCAAGACAAGCCGACAAGTTCCACGCAGGCGGTAGGTAAACCTCTGCTGATGTGCGGCACGTGCAGGACGGTCCTACGGTTGATAGGGGCGCCACGCGGCCTCTATTTAGATGATCAACGTGCAAAATCGGGATGCTCTGCGGTGCGGCGACGGTGTTTAGCCGCACCACGACACTTCGACGCGGAACACTGTTTACTCAACCGCGGTCCCGATGCGGCACGGTGTCCTCCTCCACGCTCAGACCGTCCTTTGAAGCGGTGGCGCCGAGGTATGTGAATGGGTCCGGGCAAGGTTCCAACTGCGCGTATTCTGGCGGCGGTTCAAACCCGTTATCGCTTTGCAGACGCGGTGCAAAGAGGTCCGGATGAAGGTCCCATTGGGGCGAAGCATCCCGGGATCGAAGGCTTCGGAGCCACATGCGCCTGCGCTCGCGAAACAGGCCGGCATCGCGTATCTCGCGTTTGCACCGGTTAAGTTCAAACCAGCGAAGATAATTTTTCACCACGGTGGTCATCGTCATTTCGACACCGGCGGCAAAGTTGTGGTGGGCCATCTGTCGCTGCAGGCCGGTAGATTGCAGAATGGCCACCAGCTGATCGGCAAGATCATCGGCATTGCCCACCTTGTAAAAGCGAGCGGCCATGTCTTCGTCGGCAACCATGCCGCGAAGATCGCCAATATCTGCGCAGACAATGGGGACGCCGTATTCACATGCCTGGTGAGCCGGTCCGCTAGATCCGGTGGCGGAGTCGTACGGCAATACCAGGACCGACGTGCTCTGAAACAAATCCGGTATATCGTCCTCCGGGATATAACCGCGAAACTCGATGGGTAAATCGGGCGGCTGCGCATCACGCACCGACTCCCAGTATCCGGCCCGGGTGTGGTGATTGGCGCCCCCCACGATGAGGCGCGCGTTGGGAACTCTCTTCAACACCTTGGGAAACGCCTCCATCAGGGTTTCGAGGCGCTTGTATGTGCCCCAATGCCCGATGGCAAGAATGCGCTGATCGGGATTGCCTCGCTTGGAAAAATCAGGAGGGTTGGGAATAGAGGCGAACGTTCCGTGGGTGCCGAGGAGAACATTCTGCGCGGAATATTTTGAAATCAACGTGCGGCGATAGCCGGGAAGGAGGACTGAGACCGAGTGAGCCCGGAGCAACGCGCGCGTGGCCAGTTCAGTGCCCAGGCGCATGATCCGGTCGCGGCGTACTCCCGCGGCGGCGAAGTCGACATGCTCGATGATGTGGTGAAGTGTGATATGGGTATAAAACCCGG
>Ga0070717_10003161_pt1 | contig 11761 bp, 9 predicted proteins | sample LARL113metaG_FD_71366 | JGI IMG/M metagenome (GOLD analysis project Ga0070717, IMG submission 71366) | Corn, switchgrass and miscanthus rhizosphere microbial communities from Kellogg Biological Station, Michigan, USA - LAR L11-3 metaG | ecosystem: Host-associated > Plants > Roots > Rhizosphere ...
CCGGCATTCGAACTTCATCGGGCGCACTTCGCGAATTGCCCGGTGAATCGGGCCATGGTTGTCGATTCTCGGCGCCGCCCAGCCGTAGAGGGGGTGAGTCAGCAACCCGAGGAGGACGAGATGAGCATCCCGCAAGTCGTGTCACCGCAAGAGTGGCGTGCCGCGCGCAAGGACCTGCTGGCCCGGGAGAAGGAGGTCACCCGCGCCAGGGACGTGGTGGACGCGGCGCGCCGCGAGTTGCCGGTGACCGAGGTCACCCAGGACTACACCTTCACCGGCCCGGCGGGGAGGTGAGCCTGCCCGCCCTGTTCGGCGGGCGCCGCCAGCTGATCACCTACCACTTCATGTGGCGGCACGGGCAGTCCGGGTTCCCCGGCGAGGATCAGGGCTGCCCGACCTGCTCGTTCCTGGCCGACAGCATCGGGCACCCGTCCCACCTGCACGCCTGTGACACCACGCTGGTGCTGGTGTCCCGCGCGCCGATCGCCAGCATCGAGCGGTTCAGGAAGCGGATGGGGTGGGCGGTGCCGTGGTACTCCAGCTCCGGCAGCGACTTCAACTACGACTTCCACGCCAGCTTCGACGAGGACAAGGCCCCGCTGGAGTACAACTACAAGGACAAGGAAACCCTCCAGCGGGAGGCTCCCTACATCCGGTCCGGCACGGACGGTCCCGGGGTCAGCGTCTTCCTGCGCGAGGGTGACCGGGTCTTCCACACCTATTCGGCCTACGAGCGCGGCCTGGACTCGCTGCTCGGCACGTACCGGTGGCTTGAACTGACCCCGCTGGGCCGGCAGCGGCATGTGATCGAGTTCCCTTACCACGATGCCTACGACGCGGGCTCGTGATGACCGGGGGACTGGCGGCCCGGTAGCTTCGCTCCGCAGGCCGGGGGCGGGGGCGGGAGCCGGCTCACGGTGCGATGACGGAGAATAGGCACATGGCAGGGACCGAAAACGCAGGAAGCGACGAGGCAGCGGGCGCGGCGGCGGGCAAGCCACGGGCGCGCGATCTGAACGACTTGATCCGCTATACGATGTGGTCGGTGTTCCGGGTGCGGGGCCCCGGCGCGCTTGAGGATGTCGCCCCCGGCGTGCAGGCGCACCGCGATGAGACGGTGCGGGCGCCACGCGGCATCCTCGCCGGTGAACTGGAGGATCTCCAGGAGCAGGCCTCGCGCAAGAGCGTCGTTACTCGCGGCTGCTACGACGTGCAGGGCCTGCGGGCCGACGCGGACTACATGTTCTGGTGGATCGCGCCCGCCCCCGACGACCTCCAGGAGCAGTACAGCCGGTTCCGCCGGACCGGCCTGGGCCGGGCCAGTGAGCCGGTCTGGTCGGCCATGGCGCTGCACCGGCCCGCCGAGTTCAACAAGGGGCACGTGCCCGCGTTCCTGGCCGGCGAGGAACCCGGGGCTTACGTCTGTGTCTACCCGTTCGTCCGCTCGTACGAGTGGTACCTGCTCGACCCGGCCGAGCGCCGCGCCCTGCTCGCCGAGCACGGGATGATGGCGCGCGATTACCCCGATGTCCGGGCCAACACGGTGTCCTGCTTTGCCCTGAACGATTATGAGTGGATGCTCGCGTTCGAAGCGAATGAGCTGCACCGGATCGTGGACCTGATGCGGCACCTGCGCGGCGCCCGGGCCCGACTGCACACCCGGGTCGAGATCCCGTTCTACACGGGGCGGCGCAAGCCCGTCCGGGAACTTCTCGCGGATCTCCCGTGATCTGCTGCTGACTTGGTCTGTGGGTGCGCCGGGGCGCACCCACAGACCACCAGATCACTCGGCCGCGATGGCGTCCAGCACGTTCAGCCGCGAGGCGCGCCGGGCCGGGGTGACCGAGGCCAGCACCCCGGCGAGCGCGGCGGCGGCCACGAAGGTCACCATCTGGCCGCCGGGAATCACCACAGTGGCCTGCTGCCCCCGGGTGACGGCGTAGGCCAGGGCAGACCCCAGGCCAAGCCCCATGACGATGCCGAGTACCGCGCCGATGACCGTGATGATGACGGACTCGGCGGTGATCATCTGTGCGAGTTGTGCCCGGCCCATGCCGACCGCCCGGAGGAGTCCCAGTTCACGGGTCCGTTCGACGATTGACAGGGCGAGCGTGTTGACGATGCCCAGCAGCGCGACGATGACCGCGAGCACGAGCAGGGCGGTGATCAGGTTGAGCAGGCTGCCCAGGGTGGAACCGCGGCTCTTGGCGTAGCCGGCCTGGTCAAGCAGTTGTGCCCCGGGGTAGGAGCCGAGCACCCGGGCCAGGGTGCCGCGCGCCGCGGCCGGCGCCTTGACCAGGTCCACCGTGTCCGCGGTGCGCCCGGTGTCCGCGGTGAACGTGGCCTGGCCCACCAGGTATCCGGTCAGCGGGCCGACGTTGGCGAAGATCCCGCCGATACGCAGCCGGGACACGCGGTACGAGCCGAACCCGACCGGGACCAGGTCACCGATCCGCCATCGGTGGGCCGCGGCCTCCGCCTGGCTGACCAGCATCTGACCAGAGTTCAGCGAGGCCAGGCGGCCCGGCCCGAGCCCGAGGTCAGTGAACATGCTGATCCTGGACGGGTCAACGCCGTCGACACTCTGATGGGTCGCCCCGGCCACCGTGGCGTCGGTCGTGCCCACCCCCGTCACCTCCTGCACGCCCGGCTGGCTGGCCAGCACCGTGGCCAGGGCGGGGGTCAGGCCGACGTCGGCGTTGGTGGCCTGGACGAAGAAACTGGTCTTGCTGGCCGCGCTTATCTGACCGCCGATCATCGCGCGGGCCGAACTGACCAGGACCGAGGCGGCGGTGATGACCGCCAGGCCGATCATGAGGGCGGCCGCGGTCGCGCTGGTGCGCTTGGGGTTGCGCATCGTGTTGCCGCGGGCCAGGGCGCCGACCCGGGCCGGCAGCCGGATCAGCGGCAGCCCCACCAGGTAGGCGAGCGGACGAGCCAGCAGCGGGCCCAGCACGGTCACGCCGATGAACGAGACCGCCGCACCCGCGGCGGTGACCGCGACGGCGGCCCCGAAGAGCAGCCCGGCGAGCAGCATCGCGACGCCCGCTCCGGTCAGCACCAGGCCGCTCACCAGGCGGGCGGCGGAGAACCCGGCCGAGCTGGGCACGGCGTCCCGCAGCGCCTGGACGGGGGCGACCCGGGAGGCCCGGTACGCCGGGGCCAGCCCGGCGATGAGCGTGACGACCAGCCCGATGGCGCAGGCGATGGCCACCTGGGTGGCCGGGACCACCAGCCCGGTGACCGGCAGCGACAGGCCGAACCCCGACAGCAGGGCGGCGAGGCCCTTGGCCACCAGGATGCCGAGCCCCGCGCCGGCGATGGCGGCGACGGCACCGACCACCGCCGCCTCGGCGAGCACCGAGCCGAAGACCTGGCCGCGCCCGGCGCCCAGCGCGCGGAGCAGGGCGAGTTCCCTGGCCCGCTGGCCGATCATGATCGAGAAGGTGTTCCAGATCACGAAGGCGCCGACGAACAACGCCACCCCGGCGAAGGCCACGAAGAAACTGGTCAGGATGCCGAGCTGGCTGTTGAGCTGGCGCGCCTCGCTGGCCGACGCGTTGGCCGCGGTGACGGCCTCGACGCCGGGTGGCAGCCCGCGAGCCACCTGGTCGCGCAGCTGCTGGGCGGAGATTCCCGACGCCGCCTTGACCTGGATCGTGTCGAAGTAGCCGACACGGCCGAAGAGCTGCTGTGCAGTCCGCAGGTCGAAGATGGCCAGTGAGCCGCCGGCGATGCTGCCCGCCGAGCCGTAGCCCGTGATGCCGGTGATCGTGAACCGCCTGGCCTGGCCGCCGATGGCAACCTCGATGCGGTCGCCGACGGTGTAATGGCCCGCGCGGGCCGAATCGCGGTCGATCATGATCTGCCCGGGGCCCGAGGGCGGCTGCCCGGTCCGCTGCGTGAACGGCACCTGGAACGGCGCGTCAGCCGGCCAGCTCAGCGCGGCCACGAACGGGGCAGGCAACGGCTTACCGGTGCGGGCCAGCAGCACCGCCCGGTCGGATACCGTCCCATCGGCCGCCGCCACGCCGGGCAGTGCCCGGATCGCCGTGGCGATCGAGGCGGGGATGGGCCGCGCTGCGGCACTGCCGGCCCCCTGGACCGCCCCGGCCGGGACCACGTGCCGCACTTCAACGTCGGTGCCCGCGCTGGCCTGTCCGAACAGTGAGTCGAGGCTGTGGGTGAGGCTGGCGGTGAATACGAAACTGCCGCACATGAAGCCGGTGCCGAGGGCGACGGCCAGGGCGGTCATGGCCAGGCGGACGCGGTGGGCGAGCAGGCTCTGGAGCATGGCGCGGAACATCAGGACTCACTCCCCAGCGTGGTCATGCGGTCGAGGACGGATTGCGGAGTGGGCTGTTCGAGCCCGCCGGCGACCTGGCCGTCGGCCAGGAAGACCACCCGGTCGGCGTAGGAGGCGGCCACGGGGTCGTGGGTGACCATCACGATCGTCTGGCCGAACTCCCGCACCGAGCGGCGGAGCAGGTCGAGGACCTCCGTTCCGGCCTTCGAGTCGAGATTGCCGGTTGGCTCGTCCGCGAAGATGATCGCGGGCCGGCCGGCCAGCGCCCGGGCGATGGCCACGCGCTGCTGCTGGCCGCCAGACAACTCGCTGGGCCGGTGATGCAGCCGGTCCTTGAGCCCGACGGTCTCGATGATGGTGTCCAGCCATTCGCGGTCGGCGGTCCGGCCCGCGATGTCGAGGGGAAGGGTGATGTTGTCGGCGGCGGTGAGGACGGGCAGCAGGTTGTACGCCTGGAAGACGAAGCCGACGCGATCGCGGCGCACCTTGGTCAGCTGCCGGTCACGCAGGGTCGTGATCTCCTGGTCGCCGATCCAGGCCCGCCCGCTGTCCACCGAGTCGAGCCCGGCCATGCAGTGCATCAGCGTGGACTTGCCGGAGCCGGACGGCCCCATGACGGCGGTGAAGGATCCGGCCGGAATATCGAGGGTCACCTGGTCGAGCGCGGTGACCTTCACCTGGCCGGTTCCGTAGGCCTTGGTCAGGTTCTCGGCGCGGGCGGCCAGAGCCGTCGTTGTCGCGGTCATCATGTGTTCCTCTCTATGGGTGTTGCCCGAGAGGAACGCTGTCAGGGCGGGCGGCGGGCGGCATCGACCCGCCGTGCCGTCTACGGAGTCGATCCAGGGATGGAGCGGCAGGCCGGGTCGATCTCAGGATGGAGACTGCTGCCCGGCCAGGCCGGCGTCGTAGGCCAGGATCACGAGCTGGACCCGGTCCCGGGCGGCGAGCTTGGTCAGCAGGTGGTGCACGTGTGTCTTGACCGTCGTCTCGGTGACCACCAGTTCCGCGGAAATCTCCGCGTTGGAGAGCCCGCGCGCGACAAGGCTGAGGACCTGTGTCTCCCGTTCGGTGATCCCGGTGAGGCGGTCGGCGCCGGGCCCGCCGGCCGGCCGGCGGGAGTCCTCCCGGGCTGATGCGGGCAGGCGGTGGGCGAACCGGTCGAGCAGCCGGCGGGTGACCGCCGGATGGACGATGGCGTCACCCGCGTGCACCACCCGGATCGCCTCCAGCAGCCGGGAGGCATCCACGTCCTTCAGCAGGAACCCGCTGGCCCCGGCCCGGAGCGCGTTGACGACATCCTCATCCAGGTGGAACGTGGTGAGGACGAGCACCCGTGCTCCGCCCTCGGCGGTGATCTGCGAGGTAGCCGCGATCCCGTCCTGCACCGGCATCCGGATGTCCATCACCACCACGTCCGGGAGCAGGCGCCGGACCTGCCGGACCGCGTCCGCTCCGTCCCCGGCCTCACCGACCACTTCCATGTCCGGTTCGGCGTCGAGGATCATCCGGAACCCGGTTCGCACCAGGGGCTGATCGTCGGCGAGCAGGACCCTGATCATGCTTCCTCCATGGGGATGGCCGCATGCACGCGGAATCCTCCGCCGACCTTCGGGCCGACCGTCAGCCGCCCGCCCAGAGCGGCCACCCGCTCGCGCATCCCGGCGGTGCCCCGGCCCGCGCCGGGGACCGCGCCGGACAGGTGAGCCGATGCGCCGCGCCCGTCGTCGGTGACGGTGACCTCCAGTTCGCGCCCGAACCGCAGCTCAACCTCGGCGTGGGCGGGCCCGGCGTGCTTGAGCACGTTGGTGAGCGCTTCCTGGGTGATCCGGTACACGGCGAGCCCCACGTCCTCAGGGACCGGCCGGGGCTCTCCCACCGTGTGCACCGTGACCGGCAGCCCGGCGGCCCTCATCCGCTCGGCCAGGGCGGCGACATCCGGCACCCCGAGCACGGGCAGGCTCGTGGCGTCAGGTTCACCGGACCCGCTGTCGGCGGTATCGCGGAGCCAGTCCCCGGGCTGGTCGTCGGCGGGATCGCCGGGCTGGTCGTGGGCCGGATCGCCGGACCGGAGCAGGCCGAGGAGCCGGCGCATCTCGTCGAGGGCGGTCCGCCCGGTCCGCTCGATGTCAGCCATGGCCTGCTCCGCACGGGACGGATCGCGGCTCACCATGCGCTGGGCACCCTGCGCCTGGATCACGACGACGCTCAGGTGATGGGCGACGATGTCGTGCAGTTCCCGGGCGATGCGCAGCCGCTCGGCCAGGGTGGCCCGGCGCGCCTCCTCCTCCTGCTGGGCCGTCGCCCAGTTGGCCTGTTCCCCGAGGGCCGTGATGCGCGCGCTCCGCGCCGCGAACTGGCTCCGGATCACCAGGCCGACCAGCCAGGCGCCCGCCGCGGCGAGCAGCGTCGGGACCGGGGCCGCGGTGAGGCGCGACGCGCGGACCCCCAGCATCGGGAGTGCGACGCCGAAGGCGAGGAGGGCGGCCACCGCGGCAACGGCCAGCCCGCGCGCCAGGCGGCGCCCGCCGTACACCGCGGCGCTGTAGGAGGCGCACAGGACGGCGACGAATGCGCCTTCCAGCGACGTCCGGAGAGCGAAGAGCGCGGTCACCAGGGCGGCCACGGCGGCGAGCACCACGGCCGGGTGACGGCGGCGCGGGTACAGGACCAGGCCCATCGCCGCGAGCAGCGGTATCGCCGCCAGCGGCACATGCTCGTGCTGCGCGCGGGCGCCGAGTCCGCTGCCGGCGCCGAGGACGGCCACGCCCAGGGCCAGGGCGGCGTCGGCGGCCCGCGCCGGGATCACCGGCCGCCAGCCGTCCCCGCCCGCCGAACCGTCGCCGCCCGCCGGGGCGCCTTCGCCCGCCCGGTCGTCCTCGCCCGCCGAGGCGCCTTCGCGTCGCAGCATCCGCCACCCACCTGCTCACCTCGCCGGCCGTCACCAGTTCTACCGCGAAGGCAGGCATGAGGGCCAGTGGATGCGCCGGCCGCATCGCGCACCGGGTGGGGCCCGCCCCGGCCCGGTCACCACCACCGATGACAGGCTCATCACACTTCGTCCGTGTTCGTTGGCGGCTGCGGCGCTGCGGCGGGCGCCGTGCCGCGGCGCGACCGCCGATACAGCACCCAGATCTCCCGCGTCAGGCTGCGGTTGACTCGTTCCCGCAGCACCGTGATGACGTCGAACAGCGTGTTCGAGGGTTCGGGCAGACCCGCCGGAGCCATCACCACAACCCGCGCCCCTTCACGCACAACGCCTGCCGCAGCGTCGAGGAACGCCCGGAACAGGTCCGGCACGCGCATGCCATGCGTCGACGCCGAGCGACCGTACGGCAGGTCTGTGACCACCGCGTCGAACAGCAAACCCCAGTCGCCGAGTGTCCGGGCGTCGATTCGCCGCACGTCGGCGGCAACGTTCTCGAACGCCAGGTTGGCACGGCAACCAGTCACCATGGCCTGGTCCACATCGGAACCGAAGGCGGTGGCGCCGAGCAGCCCGGCTTCCACCAGCAACGCCCCCGTCCCGCAGAACGGATCCAGCAGGCGCTGCCCAGGCCGGACTCCGGTCAGGTTCACCAGACACCGTGCCCGGCGGCGCGGCACGAGCACCGAACGAAAGAACGGACGACCCATCGGGTCATGGCTCTGCAGCGCATCCGCACCGCTGCGCCCTTGCATCTCGGCCCACCACAGCCCGGTGGGCGTGACATACACGTGCAATTCGTGGTCAGGGTTGGTCAAGCGGACCTGTGGTGACGGCAAAGCCCGCCACACCTGGTCGATCAAGCGCTGGCGAGCCAGCGCCGGCAGAAGATGGTCCGGGTCACGCAGCCGTACCGCGTACGAACCGTCAACCACACTCGCCGGGTCGAACGGAACGTCCAGCTGCAGGCTCGATCCGAGCAGACGCAGCCCGCGGATGGCGTACGCCAACCGGGACCGATCCAGCTCGCCGTGGCAATAAAACAGCCGGGGCGCCAACTGTTGCAACGGCTGCCCGGCAACAGCTGCTAGCTCAGCCGCCGGAAGCAGCGGATGCCAACCTCCCACCTCGACGAGACTCATCGGCGGCACCACCGGTCGCCGCCACAAGAGTCTCGGCTGGGACAGGACAGGTGGCCGTCCCGGCGATGGCCGCACGCACCGGACTGGCGACAGGAACCTCGACGTCAGCCAGTGTCCCCACCCAGTCGCATGCGAGCGTTATCAGTTCAGGCATCGACACGAACCTACCTTGCGACCGCCGGCGCTGTGCAACTGATTTACTCAGCATCGCGCACACGGCTGAGCGGTTCCCGAATCTCACACCACGGCCCGCTGCATTCCCGAACGTCCCCGCCACCAGCGCGGACACCTCACCAAACGACTCCGGAGCAGGCGACACGCCCGGCCCCGCCGCCACCCGCGCATCATCCACCACCGCCAGCATGCCCAACCCTGGTCCCTCAGGACGCCAGATCACCCAGCCATGCCGGCCACGTCACAGCACGCTGTCGTAATATCAGTGGTTCGAGTGAGCCCTGAAAGGCGGCCGGTAACGGTTGTGCCGGATGATATTGTGCTGGCCCATATTCACCACCGGGCGGCCGGTGTTCCGCAGGTACCGGCCGAATCGGTTAAGGCCTATATAATTATTGATCACCCGATTGCCACGCGTGCCCGCCAGCAGCGTCACGCCGTTGCCTGTGTTACCGCTGATCAGGTTGGACGGGTCCGAGGTCGTCACGCCAATCGAATTGCGGTAGGCGCTGCCGCCGATCAGAACCCCGCCCTTCTGGTTACCCAGGGCCTCTACACCCAGGAGTTTTGTCCCGACAAAAGTGCTCAGGACCCTGTTATCATGCGCCTCACCGGTTATAGCGAGCCCGTAGCCCATGTTCGCTGAGAACGTATTCTGAGGGATCACAGAACGCCGGGAGCCACCGATGACATTGTCATGCGCGGTGCCGCTGATGAGAACACCATCGCCGCCGTTCGGCAACGCGGCGCCGCCGTTGGTCGTGAGGCCGGCGATATCGGGATCGACCGTCACACCGGAAGCGTCGCCCGCCAGCTCGATACCGTTCCTCCTGTTCCCGGAGAACACGTTCGTCCGAGCCAGGTTGTCGCCCCCCGTGGATGTGATAAGCAGGCCGTCATTGCCGTTGGGGGCAGCGCCCTTGAATGCCAGCAGGCCCCCGAACGTGTTGAAGGTGATGAATCCGTGCACGCTGTCTGTCACTTCTATGCCGTTCTGGCCGTTGCCGGCAGACACGTTCCCCAGCGGAATCACCCCGCCGACCTGGGTGTCCCGCGAACTCCCATCAACCCGGATGCCGTCTCGGCGGTTACTCAGGGTGGTCGTGTTGTTCGCGCCGACGCCCAGGAAATTTCCTTGGACGATCACGTTGTTCGAGTTGCTGATGCGCAGGCCGTTCTTGCCGTTACCGCTGAGAACATTGTAGTAGACAAACGGGTTGTTGACGAATTTGCAACCCACCAGCGAGTTATTGTCTGACTTGGTGACCCATACTCCGTTGCTGCCATTGCCGATCGCGGCGTCCCCGCTGGCTGTCGTCCCGATGAAGTTTCCGTTCAGGACGTTGTACTGGGAACCGTTGGCGAGCACCACGCCATTGTGGGTATTGCCCGATATCAGGTTGCCCAGCGGAGGCACCACGAAGACCGGGGGTACCGTGCCCTTGTCTCCCGTTGGGTTATTCACCTGGCCTGTCTCGCTGTCGACAAAGACGGTACCGCCGATCTCGTTATGGTCAGACCCTCTGATGAATATGCCATCCCGGCCGTTGGGAATGGCTGACGTGCCAGCCGCATTCGTCCCGATATGATTTGACACCACGGTATTGTGTGACGACCGTGAGAATACGATGCCGGCTCCCTTATTCCCGGAGATGACGTTCGCGACTACCCCCGAGGCGCCCAGTCTGTTCAGCCCGATAGAGTTCCCCGACGAGGTCGCTGAGACGTATAGGCCGTTGCCCTGGTTGCCGAATGCCCTGCCGTTTAGATCCAGGCCGATGTAGTCGTCGTTGAGAGTAATTGATCTGGCGTTGAGGGTCACGCCGTTGCCGGTGGCGTGGCCGACGGCCACACCCAGGAGTTGCGAGCCGCCCGAGCCCGCGTCAAATCGCAGGCCGACGCGGGAGTTGAAGTCAATTTCCACCACCGGCGGGCCGCCGCTGACGTACCCGGGCGCCGACCGTGCGTCGATGATGGTCGGCCTGGAGATCGCAGGCAGGCCACTGGTGAGCGTGATGGTTCCCGCGACCGAGAAGCCGATGACCGTGGACCGTCCCCGCGGGCCCGCGTCAGCACGCACGATCGCCGCCCGCAGGGAGCCCGGTCCCCAGCTTCTGATGCTGGTCACGACGACCGTTCGCGGGGAGACGGAGGTGACCGCCACCATTCGAGGTGCCTGGGCCGCTGCCGCGCCGGTCGAGATGGCCAGGACCGCCGACGTGCCCGCGGCCGCGCAGACACCGCAGGCGATCCGGAACAGGATTCTCGACACGTGAGGAACGTCGAAGAGCGGTCCCCTGCGCGGGAGCTTCACGTGTGACGGGTGAGCGAACATGTCAGCCTGCTTCCGTTGCTCGTCGGAACTCCTCTGATGTCCCGCGGTGATCACCATCGCCGGGACGGCCGGTTTGGGCCGTCGGGCGGCCGGGTGCACCAGCGAGGCTTCACGTCCTGGCCCCCGCTGGCCGCGGCTTACCGGCGACGTCCAGGCGCTCGGCGCCCGGACGCCCGAGCTTCGACGGCCACCAGTTCCTGCGCCCGCAGATGACCACAACAGCCGGGACCATCAGCGTGCGCACGAGGAATGTGTCGAGCAGCACGCCGAGCGCGATCGCCGTGCTGAGCTGCTTGATCTGGCTGGTCGCGCCGGTGATGGCGGCCGTGCCGAAGGTCGCGGCGAGGATCAGCCCGGCCGATGTCACGGTGGTGCCCGTGTGATGCGCCGCGGTGGCCACGGCCTGGCGCAGCGGCGCCTTGCGCGCCTCCTCGCGGATGCGGCTCATGACCAGGATGTTGTAGTCCTCGCCGAGCGCCATCAGGAACACGAACAGCAGGAACGGCAGCACGAAGTTGAGCCCGGAATCGCCCACGGCGACCTGGAAGATGAGGACCGCGATGCCCAGCGCGGCGAAATAGCTGAGCAAGACGGTGGCGACCAGGTACAGCGGGGCGACGGCGCTGCGCAGCAGCAGGCCGAGCAGCAGCATGAGCAGGACGAGCACCACCGGGACGATCTCCACCAGATCGCTGTGCGACACGGTGTTCACGTCGTAGGAGGACGGCGCGAGCCCGCTGACACCGCTGTCGGTGGCGCCGGCGGCGTGCTGCACGCTGTCGGTCGCCGTGCGCATGGCCGGGACGGCGTTCAGGGCGGCACTGGTCGATGGCGAGCCAGCCGTGAGCGAGGTGTAGAACTGCACCGTCTTGCCGTCGGGA
>Ga0070717_10003162_pt1 | contig 11760 bp, 14 predicted proteins | sample LARL113metaG_FD_71366 | JGI IMG/M metagenome (GOLD analysis project Ga0070717, IMG submission 71366) | Corn, switchgrass and miscanthus rhizosphere microbial communities from Kellogg Biological Station, Michigan, USA - LAR L11-3 metaG | ecosystem: Host-associated > Plants > Roots > Rhizosphere ...
CCGCTCGCCTCCGGGGCGCTTGAGGGCGCTGCCTTCCCTCGTCGCTCCTTCGCTCGTTCCTCGCTCCTCGCTCCTCAGTCCAGGCAGCGCCGCGCCCCTCCGGCTCGCTCAGGCTCCGCTGCTCAGTCCAGGCGGCACCGCGCCCCGGCAGCTCGCTCAGGCTCCGCTGCTCAGTCCAGGCGGCGCCGCGCCCCGGCGGCTCGCTCATCCGCGGTCACCGCGCAGGGCCGGGTGCGAGCCCGCGGTGACCAGGTCGGCCACTGCCGACCGCGGGTTCTTGCCGGTCACCAGGCTCTCTCCGACGAGCACCGCGTTCGCGCCCGCGGCGGCGTAGGCGAGGAGATCATGCGGGCCGCGAATGCCTGACTCGGCGATCTTGATGATCCCATCCGGGATGCGCGGGGCGATCCGGGCGAACACGCCGCGATCCACCTCCAGCGTGGCCAGGTTCCGCGCGTTGATGCCGATGATCTTCGCGCCCGCATCCACCGCGCGGTCCAGTTCGCCGGCGGTGTGCACCTCGACCAGCGCAGCCAGGCCGATGGAGACGGCTCGCTCCACCAGGGAGACCAGCGCGTTCTGCTCCAGGGCCGCCACGATCAGCAGGGCCATGTCAGCCCCGTGCGCCCGCGCCTCCCACAGCTGGTAGGAGCTGACCACGAAGTCTTTGCGCAGCACCGGAACCTGCACGACGTCCCGGACGGCGGCTAGGTCGGCGAGGCTGCCGCCGAAGCGGCGCGGCTCGGTCAGCACGCTGATCACCCGTGCGCCGCCGGCCTCGTAGTCCGCGGCCAGCGCGGCCGGATCGGCGATCGCGGCCATCGCACCCCTGGACGGGCTGGCCCGCTTCACCTCCGCAATGACCGCCACGTCCTGGCCCTTGAGTGCCGCCATCGCGTCCAGCGGGGACGGCCCGCGGGCGGCCATCTCCTTGAGCCGCTCGAGCGGCACCTGCTGCTGCCGGACGGCAAGGTCGGCACGCACTCCGTCAAGGATCTCGTCGAGCACGCTCACGCGGTCCGCTGTCTCCTCGGGTTAGATGCCTTGCGAAACTGATCGTAGCGAGGCCACTGCGGCCAGGACGCAGGCCCCCTCCAGACATGCCCGGCCGCACGCCAGGCCGCGCCGGCCGGGTGGGCCGGATCACGCGGGCCCGAAGCCCCGTTCCTCCAGGCCAGGCTCGCCCACGATGTCATCGTCCGCGGACGGTGCGGCCAGGTATGCGCGGGCCACCGACGGATGCAGCAGCGCCCCCGTCACGATAATGGCGAACAGTGTGCCACCGACGTACCGGGCGGCGAAAAACCGGGACAACCCGAAGAGCACGAACGCAGACTCGCAGCTCAATGCGATGATCCAAGCCGCATGGTGGCCTGACCGCACAACCAGCGCGAGTGCGAACAGCCCCGCGACCAGCAGCATGGTGATGACCACCGACGGCACGTGACGGCGGCTGTAGAACAGCCCTGTCGCGGCGGCCAGCGTGGCCTGCGCGAGCACTAGCCGGGTCATCAGCGCGAGGACTACCCGCTGCTTGGCTGCCGCGGGCCCCTCGGGCCCTCGGTCCTGCCGCATACCGCTCACCTCCACCGGCATACCCCGCGGACCAGGACTGTGATCCTAATGCGGGCGCCCAGCCGATTCAGGACCCGGCCGGTCAGCTGGACTGGCGGCCCCACCCCTGGGCGATCTAGCCACGCTATCGTGATCGTTATCCCCGGGGCCGGCATCGGTCGGATCCACGCCCTGGCTCAACGAATCCCAGAGGGTTGCCGTGTCAGCCGGATGCGGGCGCTGCGCCGCAGGCTGATCGTAGCGACTCGACATGACCGGCCATGTCGCGCCGCGCCAGGCCACCAGCAGCCCGGCGGCGATCACCGCCAGAGCGCCGAGCAGAACGGCCCAGCGCCAGGGGAAGGCCGCCATCGTGACGTGCCCGGCCAGGCTCACGCCCGCGACGCCCGGCGCAGCGCCGCCCGTCCCGGCCAGGCCCGGGGCGCTGCCCCCGGTCACCGAGCCGGCCGGCGAACTGGTCCGGCCGGCGGCCGAAGCGGCGGCCAGCACGGCCGCCGTGCTCAGGTGCATGCTGACCGCCACCGCCGCCCCGACGCCGAACGCGGCGAGCAGCGCGCCCACCAGCCGCCGGACCAGACCCCGGGTAGCTAGCACGGCGGCCAGGCCGGCCAGCGCCGCCAGCCCGAGCGCGCCCGCCAGGGGCACCAGGTCCTGCCCGCGCACCGACACGGTGGCAGCCGGCAGCGGCCCCGCCGCGGCGGTCACCACCCGCGCCCAGTCTTGCCGGACCGACAGCAGAACGGACCCGGCTCCGGCCACCCCGAGCGCCAGCACCAATGCGTATTCCCGCCGCGCCGACGCCGCGGAACGGGCTCCGGTCACCGCGTCATCCACCACCGTCTCATCCCATCACCTGGTCAGCCCGCCACCTGGTCAGCCCGCTACTGCGTCCAGCATGGCGGCGTCGAAGCAGGTCCGGTCGCCGGTGTGGCAGGCCCCGCCGACCTGGTCCACCTTGACCAGCACCGCGTCCCCATCGCAGTCGAGGGCGACCGACTTCACGTGCTGCAGGTGGCCGGAGGTCTCCCCTTTCACCCAGTACTCCTGCCGGCTCCGCGACCAGTAGGTGCACCGGCCGGTGGTGAGGGTCCTGTGCAGCGCCTCATCGTCCATCCAGCCCAGCATGAGCACCTCACCGGTGTCATATTGCTGGGCGATCGCGGCGACCAGCCCGGCGGCGTCACGCTTGAGCCGCGCCGCGATCCGCGGATCCAGCCGTGACGGCTGCCCGTTCCCGGTCTCTTCCCTGCTCATGTCTGGCCTCCCGCTCGCCTCCGGGGCCCCGCCCGCCTCCCCGTTCCCCCTTCACTGCGCCGCCTTCCCTCGTCGCTCGTGCTCTGCTGCCCGCTCGCCCGCCGGGGCGCTTGAGGGCGCCGCGCCGGCTCGCTCGTGCGCTCCTCAGTCCAGGCGGCGCCGCGCCCCTCCGGCTCGCTCACGTCTCGATCCTTCCGCCGCTGACCCCGGATGAATACCATCGCGGGATGACCCTAGCCCGCGATGAGCGATTGGCCCTGTGCGCACTGCTCGATCAGACCGGCCCACAAGCGCCCACGCTATGCGAGGGCTGGACAACCGGGGACCTCGCCGCGCACCTGGTGCTGCGGGAGCGTCGGCCAGACGCGGGGGCGGGCGTGATGGGCGGCCCGCTGGCCTCCTACACCAGGCGCGTACAGCGCTCGCTCAGCCAGCGGACGCCGTACCCGCGACTGGTCGAGACCATCCGTAACGGCCCTCCGAAGCTATCCCTCTTCGGGATTCCGGGCATGGACCAGCGGGCCAACTTTGTCGAGTATTTCGTGCACCACGAGGATGTGCGGCGCGGCGCAGCGGGCTGGGAGCAACGGGACGTCAGCGCGGACCTGACCGAGGAACTGTGGCAGCGACTCCGCCTGGCCAAGTTCCTGCTGCGCAAGGCACCCGTCGGAATCGAGCTGGTCAGGGACGACCTTCCCGCGGACCCCGGCCCGCAACGGGTCCGGATCACGGCCAAGGCCAGTACCCCGGTGGTCACGGTCACCGGCAGCCCGGCGGAGCTGACCCTGTGGGTGCTCGGCAGGACCTCGGCCGCACAGGTCAGGCTGGAAGGCAGCGAGACCGCGATAGAGAAGCTAGCCAACCCAGCCTGGCGCCACTGACCGGCGCCGCGGGTGCCGGCCCGGTGCCGGCCTACGCGCCTTAGGACCCCGTGAGCCGGTCAAGCGGGAACGGCGCATGGATGCGCAGTTCCACATTCTGGCCAGTGGCCATCCCCGCCCCGCCTGAGTGACCGTTGAATTGGGGGTCGTCATTTGCCTGCCCGCTGCGCGTCACGGATATGTGCAGTCTCCGCCATGCTGAGCAGCTAACCGCCCACAAATCCCCCGACGTGAGGCATCCGAGCGCGCCGCCCCCACCACAACAACCATTATCCGCACCAACCTTCACTGTCTGCCCGCCACCACGGCCCGAGCCGGACCCGCTTGGCCGATCGCCGCCAGGTGACGCGGACCTGAACGGTCCACGTACGGTCGGCCAACAATTAGGATATATGGCACAAATCGGGCTAGTTCTGGCGATCGGCAATGACCGATATGCTGCCGGAGGGGCACGATGGGATAGATCGCTGACCCGGTCCGGCCGCGGCAGCGCCAGTGCATGTCCGGACGGAGGCTGTGAGGTGCAGGTACTAGGCATCGACATCGGCGGCACAGGGATCAAGGCGGCGCCGGTCGACCTGACCACAGGCACGCTGGCAGGCGAGCGGGTCAAGTTGCCCACTCCTCGCCCGGCGGTTCCCGATGTGATCGCGGGCGTGCTGCGGGATCTGGTCAAGGGTTTCGGCTGGACCGGCCCGGCCGGAATAACGTTCCCGGGGGTGGTGGTCAACGGGGTCACGATGACGGCGCACAACCTCGACCCGGCGTGGATCGGCCTTGACACCCGTGCCCTGTTCGCCGAGGCGACCGGGCTCGAGGTCGCGGTGCTCAACGACGCCGACGCGGCCGGGGTGGCCGAGATGAAGTTCGGCGCGGGCGCCGGGGAGCCGGGGACTGTGATGATGCTGACGTTCGGCACGGGGATCGGCAGCGCCTTGTTCCGGGCGGGGACACTGGTGCCGAATACCGAATTCGGCCACATCGAGATACACGGCCACGACGCGGAGAGCCGGGCGTCGGAGCGGGCCAAGGTACTGCACGATCTCAGCTGGGGCAGTTGGGCCGGCCGGGTGGACAATTATCTCGATCACGTGGAGGCCCTGGTCGCGCCCGACTTGTTCATCATCGGCGGCGGGATCAGCAGGAAGGCCGACAAGTTCATCCCCTTGCTGACCAGCATCCGGGCGCGCATCCTCCCCGCGGCGCTGCACAACGACGCGGGGATCGTCGGTGCCGCGATGGGACCCGGCCTGAGCCCAGATTCAGCGGGCTGAGCCCCACCGTCAGCGACCGGAAGCCCGGGTCAGCGGACCGGGCGGCCCGCGGCGCGTAGCACGTCTTTTACCTCGGCGATCCGCAACTGCCCGAAGTGGAACACGCTCGCGGCGAGCACGGCGTCGGCCCCGGCCGCGACCGCCGGGGCGAAGTGCGCGAGTTCACCGGCGCCGCCGCTGGCGATCACCGGCACATCGACCACCGCGCGGACCGCCTTGATCAGCTCCAGGTCGAAGCCTGCCTTGGTGCCATCGGCATCCATGGAATTGAGCAGGATCTCGCCGACGCCGAGCCCGACCCCGCGCGCGGCCCATTCGATCGCGTCGATGCCCGTGCCCCGCCGGCCGCCATGCGTGGTCACCTCGAATCCGCTCGTGGGCCCGGCCGCGGCCCGCCGGGCATCGACCGACAGCACCACGCACTGCGAGCCGAATCGCTGCGCCGCCTCGCCGAGCAATTCGGGCCGGGCAATCGCCGCGGTGTTCAGCGACACCTTGTCCGCGCCGGCGCGCAGCAGCCGGTCCACGTCGTCCACGCTGCGCACCCCGCCACCGACGGTGAGCGGGATGAACACCTGATCGGCGGTCCGGCGGACCACGTCAAGCATGGTCTCCCGGCCGCCGCTGGACGCGGTGATATCGAGGAACACGACCTCGTCCGCGCCCTCCGCGTCATAGGCGGCCGCCAGCTCCACCGGGTCGCCCGCATCGCGCAGGTCACGGAAGTTGATCCCCTTGACCACCCGCCCCGCGTCCACGTCCAGACACGGGATCACCCTCACGGCGACCGTCACGCCTCCCCTTCCTGACCGGATCCGCTTATTGGTGAACCAATAAGGCTTTCCCCGGCCGATCCGGCCGGGACTGCCGATGACATCAGGCTGCCACGCCTGGGTGGTAGGCGACGGCCTCGACCTCGATCAGCATCCGCGGATCGATCAAGGCCGATACACCGATCATGGACGTGGCGGGCATGACATCGCCGAACGCGGCGCCATGCGCGCGCCCGTACTCCTCCCAGCGCGAGATATCGGTGACGAACATACGGGTCCGCACGACGTCCGAGAGCGAGACACCCAGCTCATCGAGGGCGGCGCGCAGGTTGCTGATCGCCTGCGCCGTCTGCGCGTAGGCGTCGCCTTCGTGCACGAAGTCCGCGCCCAGCACCGACGTGCAGCCGGACACGAACACATAGTCACCCGCGGCCACCGCGCGGCTGTACCCGACGACCGGCTCCCACGCGGTCCCGGACGAGACCCGGCGCGTCACCCGGCCACTCCCGGCCGCGTCACCCGGCCACCGCCCGCCGCGTCACGCGGCCACCGCCCGCAGCGCTTGCTCCAGGGTGAACTCCCCCGCGTATAGCGCCTTGCCGATGATGGCGCCTTCCACGCCGTCGGGCACCAGCGCCGCGATCGCGTTCAGATCATCAAGGCTCGCCACCCCGCCGCTGGCGATCACCGGTCGGGAGGTGCGCGCGCAGACCGCCCGCAGCAGGTCCAGGTTGGGGCCGGTCAGCGTGCCATCCCGGGTCACGTCGGTGACCACGAACCGGGAGCAGCCATCGGATTCCAGCCGGGCCAGAGTCTCGTCCAGGTCGCCGCCGTCGCGGGTCCAGCCCCGAGCGGCGAGCCGGTTCCCCCGCACATCCAGGCCTACCGCGATCTTGTCGCCGTGCTCGGCGATGGCGCCGCGCACCCAGTCCGGGCTCTCCAGCGCCGCGGTGCCGACGTTCACCCGCGTGCACCCGGTGGCCAGCGCCGCGGCCAGCGACGCCTCGTCGCGGATGCCGCCGGACAGTTCCACAGCGACGTCCAGCCGCCGCACCACGGAGGCGAGCAGCGCCGCGTTGGACCCGCGGCCGAACGCGGCGTCCAGGTCGACCAGGTGGATCCACTCTGCCCCAGCCGCCTGCCAGGCCAGCGCGGCCTGCAGCGGATCCCCGTAACCGGTCTCGGTGCCCGCCGCACCCTGGACCAGCCGGACCGCCTGGCCGCCGGCCACATCCACCGCGGGCAGCAAAGTGAGCCGCGTCAACGCACCATCTCCAGCCAGTTGGCCAGCAGCGCGGCGCCTGCGTCGCCGGACTTCTCGGGGTGGAACTGGGTCGCCGTGAGCGGGCCGTTCTCCACGGCCGCGATGAACGGCTCCCCATGCTCGGCCCAGGTGAGCAGTGGCGGCGCCAGCCGGCCACCAGGGTTGAGCGGGAGCGAGCGGGCCGCGTAGGAGTGAACGAAGTAGAACCGGGTGCCGGAGCCGATGCCGGCCAGCAGCCGGGACCCGGCGGCGGCGCGGACCGTGTTCCAGCCCATGTGCGGCAGGATCGGCGCGGTCAGCCGCTCGACGGTTCCAGGCCACTGGCCGCACCCTTCGGTGCGCACGCCATGCTCGACCCCGTCGGCGAACAGCACCTGCATGCCGACGCAGATGCCGAGCACCGGCCTCGACCCGGCCAGCCTCCGGTCGATCACCACGTCACCGCGGACCGCCCGCAACCCGGCCATGCACGCGGCGAACGCGCCCACCCCGGGCACCACCAGCCCGTCCGCATTGAGCGCCGTTTCCGCATCCGCGGTCACGGTCGTGTCCGCTCCCGCCCGCACCAGCGCTTTTTCAGCCGAACGAATGTTTCCAGAACCGTAGTCGAGCACAGCGACGCGCGGCCGCTTCACGACTGCCTGCCAGCCACGGCACCCGCCCCCCGCGGGTAACAACAGCAAAACGCAACAACCGTCGTTGGAACGACTGTAAAACGCAACAATCGTCGTTGCCCACCGGGCCAGCACGCCGTCACAGGACGCCCTTGGTGCTGGGGATGCCGGGGTTGCGGGGGTCGGGGGCGACGGCTGCGCGCAGTGCGCGGGCAACCGCCTTGAACTGGGCCTCCACGATGTGGTGCGGGTTGCGGCCGGTGACGTCCAGGTGCAGGCAGATGCCCGCCGACGACGTCACTGACTCGAAGAAGTGCCTGGTCAGCGTGGTGTCGTAGGTGCCGATCAACGGCGCCATAGCGGCCGGCTCGGCGTGCACCAGATACGGCCGGCCGGACAGGTCGATAGCCGCGCGGGCCAGCGTCTCGTCCAGCGGGATGACCGCGTCGCCGAAACGGCAGATGCCCGACTTGTCGCCGAGCGCCTCGCGCAGCGCCTGACCCAGCGTCAGCGCGGTGTCCTCGACCGTGTGATGCGCGTCGATCTCGATATCGCCGCTCGCCTGAACACTCAGGTCGAGCAGCCCGTGCTTGGCCAGCTGGGCCAGCATGTGATCGAAGAACGGGACACCGGTGCGCACGGCGGCCGTGCCGGTGCCGTCGAGGTCCAGTTCGACGAGGACGCTGGTCTCCTTGGTGATCCGTTCCACCCGCGCCGTCCGGCTCATGCGCTCTGCTTCCTATGCGCCTCCGGGGCCCCGCCCGCCTCCCCTTCCCCCTTCACTGCGCCGCCTTCCCTCGTCGCTCGTCGCTCGTTCTCTGCTTCTTTGCGCCTCCGGGGCGCTTGAGGGCGCTGCCTTCCCTCGTCGCTCCTTCGCTCGTTCCTCGCTCGTCGCTCCTCAGTCCAGGCAGCGCCGCGCCCCTTTGGCTCGCTCACTGGTGCACCTTCCCCGGCCAGGCGCTGGGCCCGGACGGGCCCAGCGCCTCGTGTCTCGTGTAGTACCGCGTCCAGCGCGTCGCGGAACGCGGTCATCTCCTCAGGTCGGCCGACGGTCACCCGAAGCCAGCCCGGCGGCCCGGTCTCGCGGATCAGCACACCGCGGTCGAGAAGCGCCTGCCAGACCGCGTGCCGGTCGGCGAACTCCCCGAACAATGCGAAGTTGGCGTCCGAGTCCGCCACCGCGAGCCCGCGGGCGCGCAGCCAGGTGACGAGGTCGTCCCGCTGCGCGCGAATGGCCCGAACCGTCGCGAGCGGCTCCTCCCGGTGTGCCAGGGCCGCCCGAGCCACGGCCTGCGTCACGGAGGACAGGTGATAGGGCAGCCGGACCAGCAGTAGTGCGCTGAGCACCTCGGGATCGGCGGCCAGGTAGCCGACCCGCGCGCCGGCCAGGGCGAACGCCTTGGACATCGTGCGGGTCACCACGAGCCGTGGGTGCTCGGGCAGCAGGGTCAGCGCGCTCGGCGTGCCGTCCCGGGCGAACTCCGCGTACGCCTCGTCGACCACCACCACGCCGGGCGCGGCCTCACAGACCGCTTCGATGACTGCCATAGGGAGCGAAGTCCCGGTCGGGTTGTTCGGCGAGGTGAGAAAGGTCACTGCGGGCCGCTCCGCGCGGATCACGTCGACCGCGCGGCCGAGGTCCAGGCCGAAGTCGGCATCCCTGGCCGCACGGACCCACGGGGTGCAGGTAGCCAGCGCGATGAGTGGGTGCATCGAGTAGGACGGCTCGAACCCGAGCGCGACGCCGTCAGGCCCGCCGAACGCCTGCAGCAATTGCTGGATGATCTCGTTGGACCCGTTGGCCGCCCAGACCTGGCCCGCGGTGAGCCCGTGCCCGAGGTAACCGGCGAGGTCCTCGCGGAGCGCGACCGCGTCCCGGTCGGGGTAGCGGTTGAGCGCGCCCGCGACCTCCAAGACCGCGTCGGTGATGGCGCGGACCAGTGCGGGTGACGGCGGGTACGGGTTCTCGTTCGTGTTCAGCTGGACCGGCACATCCAGTTGCGGCGCCCCGTAGGGGCTCTGGCCGGCCAGGTCCTTTCGCAGGGGCAGGCCAGTCATCGCGGCGTCCCGGCGGCAGGCACCCGGATGCGGACGGCGGCGACGTGCGCGGCCAGGTCCTCGGCGCCGCCCAGGGCGTCGATGTGCGGCGCGACCCCGGCGAGCGCGGCCTCGTCGCACTCGACTACGTGGATGCCGCGCAGAAAGGACAGGACGGACAGGCCGCCGCTGTGCCGCGCGGTGCCGCCGGTGGGAAGCACGTGGTTGGAACCCGCGAGGTAGTCGCCCAGGGATACCGGGGCGTAGGGGCCGACGAAGACAGCACCCGCGTTGCGGACCCGGCGGGCGAGCCCGGTGGCGCCCGCGGCCTGGATTTCCAGGTGCTCGGGCGCCCATGCGTCGGCGACCGCCAGGGCGGCGTCCAGGTTGTCCACGAGCACGCAGGCGGACTGGCCGTCCAGGGCCGCCTGCACTCGCTCACGGTGCCGGGCCGCGGCGACCTGGTGGCCGAGTGCCTCGTCGGTGCGGTCGGCGAGCCCGGCGTCGGTAGTGATCAGCAGGCAGGCGGCCAGCGGGTCATGCTCGGCCTGGGCGATCAGGTCGGCGGCGACGAATTCCGGGGCCGCGGTGTGATCGGCGATGATCGCGACCTCGGTCGGGCCGGCCTCCGCGTCCGTGCCGATCGTGCCGAGTAGCAGTCGCTTGGCCGCTACGACATAGACGTTGCCGGGGCCGGTCACGGTGTCCGCGGCGGCGCAATCGGCCGTGCCATAGGCGAACATGGCGATGGCCTGGGCGCCGCCGGCCGCGTGCACCTCGTCCACCCCGAGCAGCGCGCAGGCCGCAAGCACGGCCTGGTCGGGCAGCCCGTCCCCGCCGGGCGTCCCGTCCGGCTTGGCCTGACTCGGGCGCGGCGGAGAGGCCACGGCGATCTTGGCCACCCCGGCGACCTGGGCCGGGACCACATTCATGATCACCGATGAGGGGTAGGCCACCAGCCCACCCGGCACGTAGACGCCGGCGCGATCGACGGGAACATAACGTTCGGTAACAAAGGAGCCTGGTGCGACCGTGGTGGTCGTGTCCGGTGGCCGCTGTGCCTCGTGCACCAGTCGCACCCGGCGGATGGTCTCCTCCAGCGCGGCGCGCACATCCGGGGCTAGCGCTTGCAGCGCCTCGGCCAGCGCGCGGGCCGGGACCCGGGTGGTGGGCAGGTCCACGCCGTCGAACCGGGCCGTGTACTCGCGCACCGCGGCGGCCCCGCGGTGGCGGACGTCCTCGCAGATGGGCTGGACCGCGGCCACCGCCGCCTCGACGTCAAGTTCCGCGCGCGGCAGCACCCCGGCGAGCTTTTCCCTGCTCAAGGTGGCTGCTGATGATCCGCGTAGATCGATCCTGGAAAGCACCCGCACAGTCTACGGACTGGGCGCTGCTCTCACAGGCCGAGGACGCGCTCGGCGTTCTGGTGGAAGACGAGGCTCATGACAGCGTCGTCGTAGCCGAGTTCGTCCCACTCCTTGAGCACCCGCTGGCCGAGGGGATGCTGTTCTCGTTCGAGCCGAACGCCTGCCATGGGCGGCACCGGGTCAACATCGGCGGCACTGTTGCCGTCGGGCCGTCCGGGCCCGAGGAACTCAACACCCTGCCCTGCCGCCTGCACGAGGTCGGCTGACTGACAGGTCGGCTGATCAGCCAAAGCGGTGCAGTGCGGCGGTGATGACGTTGGCCACGGCAGCTGGCAGGCCGGCCGCCGGGACCCGCAGCCCGATCACGTGCGACCCGGCCAGCACTGGGCCCGGGACAACGAACTGCACGGATGGGAACCTCCTGGCCTCCGCGCTGACCGCCGCCACCTGGGCAGGCCCGGTAGCCACCACGACGTTGCAGTGCCGCTGGAGCAGGCTGGCCAGGTACGGCGCCGCTGCCGCCGCCGTCGATCCGGACATGACGGGCAGGTACTCCACCTTGGCCTGGGTGGCGAGCGACGCGTTCTGCATCCCGCGCCACACCAGCGCCGTCTCAGTCGGCGCCAGCCCGTGCGAATCGGTGAGCAGGCACGCCGTGAACGATGCCAGGTACTCACGGGCTCCCGACGTGGTATCACCGCCGCTCGGTGACAGCCAGACC
>Ga0070717_10003163_pt1 | contig 11760 bp, 8 predicted proteins | sample LARL113metaG_FD_71366 | JGI IMG/M metagenome (GOLD analysis project Ga0070717, IMG submission 71366) | Corn, switchgrass and miscanthus rhizosphere microbial communities from Kellogg Biological Station, Michigan, USA - LAR L11-3 metaG | ecosystem: Host-associated > Plants > Roots > Rhizosphere ...
CGCGCGCTCGCCGATGCCGTTAATGGTGCATTCCACCTGCCGCGCGCCGGCCTCGATGGCCGCCAGCGAGTTAGCCACGGCGAGGCCGAGATCGTCATGGCAATGCGACGAGAGAATGATGCCCTGCTCGTCAATCGCCGGAATGCGCATGCGGACTTCGCGGAACATCTGGCCGTACTCTTCGGGCGTGGTGTAGCCCACCGTGTCGGGCATATTGATGGTGGTGGCGCCGGCTTCAACGGCGATGCGCACCATCTCTACCAGGAAGTCGCGGTCTGAGCGGGTGGCGTCTTCGGGCGAGAACTCCACATCGTCAACAAACGACCGCGCCAGGCGGACGAATTCGCCGGTGCGGTCGAGGGCTTCCTGGCGGCTGATCTTCAGCTTGTACTCCATATGCAGGTCGCTGGAAGCCAGGAACACATGGATGCGGGCGCGCTCGGCAAACTGGACCGCGCGTGCGGCGATCTCCACGTCTTCCTGCTTGGCGCGCGCGAGCGAAGCGATGCGCGGTTTGCGAATGGCCTGCGTAATGGTGGAGATGGCGGCGAAATCGCCTTCCGAGGCCATGGCGAATCCGGCTTCAATAATGTCCACGCCCAGATCCTCGAGAGCATGCGCCATGGTCAACTTTTCCTGGGTCGTCATGCTGCAGCCGGGAGACTGCTCGCCATCGCGTAGAGTGGTGTCGAAAAAAGCGACGTGATTGGGGGCCACGTGGTTGGGGGATTGCTCTGTGCTCATAGACTCCGCCTGCGAAGGGGAAACGTCGTTCGCGAACTAGTAACGCATCTAGTTTCGCGCATTTCGGGTGTATAAGGCAAAGTTATTATTGTTGGGTAAGCGATTACAATGGCTTATGGGATCCGCTTCTGGCCACTAGCCTCTAGCTTGGACTCGTTTGGAAGCGGCATAGGGGCGATCAGTCCGCCTGGATCCGTCCTTTCATCGCACATCGGCGGTCGAGGAAGCAAGAAGCTAGAAGCTAGCAGCTAGGAGCTAACATGGAGCTCTCTCAACTCGAAACCTTTCTTGCGGTCGCCGAAGAGCGCAGCTTTTCCCGCGCGGCCGCGCGGCTTCATCGCACCCAACCGGCCGTGAGCCAGGTCATTCGCAAACTCGAAGCTTCAGTCGGTGAGAAGCTGTTCGATCGTGCGGCTCGGGACGGGTCCCTGACTGCTGCGGGCATGCTGCTGCGCGATTATGCGCTACGGCTGATGGCGCTGCGCCGCGAGGCCACCAGCGCCCTCGACGAACTGAAGAGCCTGGAGCGCGGCAGGCTGCAACTGGCTGCCAACGAATACACCTGCATGTACCTGTTGCCCGCCATCGATGGCTTTCGGCGCGCCTATCCGCACATTTCGGTGACGGTCCATCGCATGCTGGCCTCGCGCATCCCGGAGGAACTGAATCTGCGCACGTTCGAGATGGGCATGATTTCGTTTCGTCCCGATCCCGATGCCTTCCGCACCATCGCCGTGTATGGCGACAGCCTGAAGCTGATCGTGAGCCCCGGGCATCCGCTGGCCGGGGCGGAGCGCGTGTCCATTAACGATCTTGGTTCTGAGATGTTCATTGCGCACAATGTCGCATCGCCACTGCGGCGAAGAGTCATCGAGACATTCCAACGCTGCCGGACAGCCCTGAACATGGGTATCGAACTGCCAACCATCGAGGCCATCAAGCGTTTTGTGGCCATGGGCAACGGTGTGGCGCTGGTTCCGCATCTCACCGTGGCCCGCGAGTTGGAGACAGGCGAACTAGTAGCGGTTTTCGTCACAGAACTGGAAATGAAACGGGTCCTGCGCCTGGTCCACCGGCGGCAAGGGACGCTGTCCTATGCCGCGACAGCGTTTTTGCAGTCGGTACGTGCGCTGGCCAGGAAAAATGGCCCGCCGTTCTATTACCACGTGGAGAAGGTCGGCTGAGGCAGGCAACAAGGGACGGGGGACCAGGCAACAAGTTATGTGGCGCGATTGGTATGATTCCTACAGACACCCGTTCCGATTTGGAAACGTCTAAGCCCTAGATCATTCGCGCGCCATCGAAGCAGCCGTCCCGTTTCGGCCATTTACAATGCTGAGAGCGGGGCCCGGCCTGAACCGGCGCGCCGGAATTGACAAGCTCTTTGCCAGCCACACGGTTGCGCACTCGTGAGGATCAGGACCGAATGAAGAAGATCGTTGTCGTACTTTTCCTGTTGGCCCTTGGTGTGGCCGCAGGGCGCGCTCAGGAGAGCCGCCAGGATATAAGCCTCAGTGGCACGGCCTTCATCCCGCCGTTTATCGCCTCATCAACCGACGTCCAGGTCCACTCCAACGCGGCGATCGGTGCGTTGGTCAGTTACAGGTTCATGCTCACGCCTACCAGTGCCCTGGAGGCCAACTACGGGGTTACCTACCAGCAGACCTACAAGTATGTCGTTAGCAATACCAACGTGTACGAGGTGCTGACCCGCACGCAGGAAATCTCCGCGGCTTACGTCCACAGCTTCACGTACAAGAAGTTCAATCCATTTGTGGAAGCCGGCCCGGGCGTATTGATCTTCCTCCCCATTCGCAACTCGGGCACCACCAACATCGACGTCAAACAGCAAACCCAAATTGGCGGTGTGTACGGCGCGGGCATCGCGTACGAGATTAGTCCCAGCTTTGACATTCGCGCCGAATACCGCGGCTGGGTGACAAAGGTGCCGAACTTTGGCCTCGGCAGCGGCTCCTCCACAGCCAATCTCTCCACCAATAAATGGTTCAACATCTACGTGCCCACGCTGGGCGTTGCGTACCACTTCTAAAAGTAGGCATTAGGCATCAGGAATGGCACAGATTTGTTCTGGTTTTCTAATCCCTGATCCCTAATGCCTGCTTTTCCGCTTCTTGGTAGCAACCCAGCGATTTCACCATGGCGCAATGTGGCCGCAGCGCTTCGAGGGCCCGCGTTGCTTCTTCGCGCGATTGAACTTGGCAATCTACGTAGAAGATGTACTCCCACGGCTTGCCGTGCACGGGGCGCGACTCGATCTTGGTAAGATTGGTGCCCATCGCCTTCAGTTCCGACAATGCCTCCACAAGAGAGCCGGGTCGATTCTCAACTGAAAACGCGAGGCTCATCTTGTTGGCTTTGCCGTCCAGCGCGTATTCGCCGGACCGCCTCACCAGGAAGAAGCGCGTGTAGTTTTCGGGATTATCTTCGATATCGGCCGCCAGGATCTGTGCCCGGTAGCAGTCGGCGGCGGCGGCACTGGCAATGGCGCCGGCATGTTGATCGCGCAATTCCACCAGTTGTTTCACGCTGCCGGCTGTGTCGTAGAAAGAGTACGCCTCCATCCGCGGGTGGTCGGCCAGGAAGCGCCGGCACTGGGCGAGCGCTACGGGATGCGAGAAAACGCGATCGATGTCAGCGATGGCTGTGCCGGGAATGCCGATCAGGTTGTGTCGGATTCGCAGCAGCGTCTCGCGCTCCACCTTGACGTCATGCGCCAGCAGCAGGTCAAAGTGTTCCGAGACCGAACCCGCCAGACTGTTCTCAATCGGGATCACGGCGGCATCGACATCCTGGTTCGCCAGCGCCGCGAATACATCGGCGGATAACGAGAAGGGCGCAATCACGGCGTCGTTGACCAGCTTCAATGCGGCTTCGTGGCTAAATGAGCCGGGCTCTCCCTGAATGGCGATCTTCATACCGGGGCCAGTCTCTCCTGTGCTGGATTGCGGGTTGGTTCCTGGTGCGGTTTTTCGGGTATTCTGCTTTCTCGCACCATACCACAGGTTCAGGTGTGGATCGTTCGTGCTGCGGGCGCCGGTCATCGCATCAACTCCGCAGCCACAGGTCCACAGCGACAAAGGCCAGGAACACCATGGCAATCACGCCGTTCATGGTAAAGAAGGCCGCATTCAGCCGGCGTAAATCGCGCGGCGAAACGATCGCGTGCTCGTAACTGAGCAGCAGGGCAACAGCCGCGATACCCACCCAGCCGGCGGTCTGGAAGTGAAAAAGTCGCGCAAACCACGCCAGCAGGCCCAGCATCAGCAGGTGCATGATGCGCGCGGCCCAGAAGGCGGCGGGGATCCCGAGCGCCTGGGGGAGGCTGTGCAGTCCCGCGGTGCAATCGTGCTCGTAATCCTGGCAGGCGTAGAGCACATCGAATCCGCCCACCCATAGCGTGACCGCGCCCGTAAGCACCAGGATGCGCACGTCGAGCGTTCCCCGCACCGCGATCCATGCCGCTGTAGGCGCCAGGCCCAGGGCCAGTCCCAGCACCAGGTGTGACCACCGCGTAATGCGCTTCATATAGCTGTAGCCCAGCAGGACCAGCAGTACCAGCGGCGAAAGATAGAGCGTGAGGCGGTTCAGCGCCGCCGCGGCGAAAACAAATACCGCCGCCGTGAACAGCGTAAAGCCGAGCACGAATTCTCGCGATAGCAGGCCGGCCGGAATGGCGCGGCTCTTGGTGCGCGGATTGGCGGCATCGATTTCCGAATCGGCCCAGCGGTTGAACGCAATGGCACAGGAGCGGGCCGCCACCATCGCCACCAGTATCCACGCGATGGTGCGCACCGCGGGAAGGCCGTGGGCGGCCAGCAGCGCGGCGGTGAGCGCGAACGGAAGCGCGAAGATGGAGTGCTCCCACTTGATCATCTCCAGCGTGGTGCGCGTCTTTGCCCACATGCCTGTCATCGCCGATCCCCCACCAGTTTACTTAAGGGCCAGTGTACTTGAGGAAAACAGGTGTGCGGTGCGGCACAATCCTGGCGCTTGGCGATCGGGATTGACGGTGAACCAGGACCGATGTAGGATGGGCGGCGGCGCGCCTTGTACGAGCTCAGCTTGATCAACGCCAGTTGAGAAGGCGCGACGCAGCACTTCCCCTGGGAAGCCCAGTACAACTTGGAATGTATTTCAAAGCAGAGGAGAATCTCATGACTCGGATGCAATGGAAAGTCGCGTGTGCAAGTGGTGCTCTTGCTGTGATTGCAATTGCCACAACCCTCTCGCACGTGCCGCGCGCGAAGGCGGAATCGGAATCGGAGTCGGAGGGCGATCCCCGGGTCCGAATCGGATTGAACGTAGCCCCGGTGCCCCTCAACATGGAGCATAAGAACCGCGAACTGGTCGGCCTCGGCAGTTACATGGTGAATGTGATCGGCGACTGCGACGGATGCCATTCGGCGGGACCGCCGACTCAATTCGCCCCCGGCGGCAATCCCTACTTCCACCAGCCCGAGCACGTCAATCCCGCCACGTACCTGGGCGGAGGCAGAGACTTTGGAGCCCTGATTCCGGGCTCGGCCCACATCATCTCCAGGAACCTCACGCCGGACGCCAGTGGCAGACCCATCGGCGGCGACACGTTCCAGCAGTTCGTCCATACCATCAGGACCGGCATCGACCCGGATCATCTACATCCCCCATGCACCGGTGCGCCCAATGCCAATTGCATCCCGCGGCCGTTTGACGGCAACCTGCTTCAGATCATGCCCTGGCCCAACCTCCGGCACCTCAGCGAGCATGATCTTCGCGCCATCTACGAATACCTGAGAGCCATTCCCTGCATTCAGGGCAACGACCCCCACCAGCCTGCCAACCGTTGCGGCTGAGTGGAACAAACGAGACGGAGTGGCCAACCGCCCGCCGATCCTAATTCCAATGAGATCGGCGGGTGGCCACTTCCTCCCATCCGCAATAGATTGCATCCCGCCTTTCGTCCCCACATCAACTGAGTAGACCGCTTGAACTGTACCTGCAAGGGGACTACCATGGCAGCTTCGTCCGCCACCATTCACAGCCGGCACTCCTTTCCACCGCGCATCCACTCTTCCTGCGACTTCACACAGGTGCTGATGAAGCTGCAGCGGGCCACCCATCTGATCGCCTCCACGCTCGACCTCGACAGCTTGCTCGATCGCGTGGTCAACGATATCGCCCGGTCGATCGGCAACGTCGAAGTGGGTGTATGGCTTCGCGATGGCGACGATATGGTGCTGCAGGGAGTCCAGGGCTGCACCAGGCACGGCAAGGGCGAGCGGCTCGGAATTGGCCGCTGCGGAACCGTCGGCCACGTCGCCGCCACGGGCAAGATGCGTTACGCCCGCGATGTTCGCGAAGATCCGTATTACATGGCTTGCGAACCCGACACCCTCTCGGAAGTGAGTATTCCTCTCAAAGCCGGCGGTTCGGTCATCGGCGTTCTATGCGTCGACCATTGCGAAATCGACGCTTTTTCCGACGACCAGTTGAAGGTGCTGCAGGCGCTCGCGGGCCATATCGCCATTGCCATTGAGAATGCGCGCATTTTCCAGCGGGAGCGATTCCAACGCGAGCGCATAGAGCGGGAATACGCCGAGGCCCGTGCCATCCAGCAGGCTATTTTCCTGAAGCCGACGCCGCTCATTCCCGGCATTGCGTTTGAAACCGCCTGGCACCCGGCGGGAGCCGTGGCGGGAGACTGGTTTGATTTCATCGATCTCGGCGGGCAGCGTTACGGAGTGGCCCTCGCCGACGTTTCCGGAAAAGGGATGTCGGCAGCGCTGCTGATGTCGTCGACCCGGGCCATCCTGCGCTCGCTCGCGCCGCTCTATGCATCCCCGGCGCAAACGCTCGAACACCTGAACCGGACCCTCACCGAGGATTTCCCCATCGGGAAGTTTGTCACCATGGTGTACGGCGTGCTCGATGCCGGCTCGCGCGAAATCACTCTGGCCAGCGCGGGCCATCCTCGTCCGCTGCTGGTGAATCATCATTGCTCTTTCCTTGAACTGGATACCGGCCTGCCGCTCGGGCTGGGGCCCTCGACCTATCCGGAGCGAACCGTCACGCTCGATCCCGGCACCAAGTTGCTGCTCTATACCGACGGCATCACGGAGGCGATGGACAGGACCGACGAGGAGTACGGACCAGCGCGTCTGATCGAGCATTTCCTGGAACCAGAAGCGTGCGTCGATGGCCTGATCGCCGAGGTGCAGCGGTTTGGGGCCGGATCGGACCGAACCGACGATGCAACGGCAGTTCTCATCCGCAGCCGGTAATGCGAAGGCCGCGTTGGTTGTAAATAGCTCATATTAATAGTCTTAGAATGCCCTACACAGTCACACAGTGGGGGGAGGGGGTAGGTGCATTTCCTTTCTTTCCTGCTGATTCCATTGGATTTGCATCCGAAATCGCGATGCATGCGAAATTTCATGTTTCTGATTTTAGTGGATTTAACTATCGCCAAAGACACGCCGAATCACCTTTCGAAGGGGCCGACTTCCGGTTCATTGCCGTTTCAAATTAGCTTGGTTTTCCGCGACTATTCTTAGTATGCGCTAAAAGCCGCTATTTTATGCAAATGTAAACTGTTTGGATTCAGCGGTTTGAAAAATAAACGCCTTGACAACATTTTAGTGGGCTGATGGGCGACAGCGGGTTCGGTGGTATCCCAGGTCTCAAATCGAGACCCGGGGCACCCAACTTCTGTGGAGAGCCGGGACGATAACTCTCAAATGCCGGGATGGGTGACGGAGTTGGCGCGCGGGACGAGGTGCAGATACACTTCGCGGGGCACGTTGGTCTGCCAGTGATTGGTGGCGCGGGCCCAGAGCACAAGGCCGAAGAAGATGTACGCCAGGGCGGCGGCGAGGGCGATGGGCGATACGGCGCGGCGATACCAGCGTTGCGCGGGCGCGGCGGCTTTGCGCGGCGGCAGGGCGAATTGCAGGGCGTTCTCGGCGGGGCAGGCGGCGATGCACACCATGCAGGCGCTGCATTCGGCGGAACGGATCTGAACGAGCTGATCGACCGGCAGATGGGCCGGGCATACGTGGGCGCACTTGGCGCAATCGATGCAGGCTTCTGCATCGCGGCGGATCTTCGCCGGGCTGAACAGGGAAGTGAGCCCCAGCAGCGCTCCGTAGGGGCACAGATATCGGCACCAGAAGTTCTGGACCAGGATGGAGAGCAACACCAGCGCGCCGATGACGATGGCGGCGGTCAGGCCCATGTCGCGGAAGAAATTCAGCATTTTCACGTCGGCGATGAGGCCATAGGGCGTGTTCATGAAGCCGAGAAGGGTTTCGGTGGACATGGCGCCGATGACGAACACAAAGAACCCGAGGAGCAGGTATTTGAGGCCGCGCAGGGGAATGTCGGCCCAGCGGGGCAGGCGCAGGTTGCGGCCGAAGATGCGGCGGCCCAGCTTGTGCAGGTATTCCGAGAGCGTCCCGACGGGGCAGAGCCAACTGCAGAAGGCTTTCTTGAGCAGCACGCTCATCAGCACGAAGGCGCCGAAGAGAAACATGGCCGCGGGGTGGATGGCTGGGACTTGTCCGGTGGAAAGAAAGTATTTAAAGTTCATCAGGCCGGCGATGGGGAGCCAGCCTTCGGCTCCGGAGGGCCGATTCACGAAAAGGCCGGTGCCGCCGCGCTCGAAATAGCGCGCCCAGAGCAGGAACTGAACGCCCAACCACAGGTTGAGCGCCACAAACGCCCACTGCACGACGTGGCGGACGGTCTGGGAGCGGTCGGGACGCAGCCTCCGGACCAGGGGCTTTTTAGGTTTAGAAAAAGATATCGGCGTGGCCTGGGTGCTCATCTTTACGATTCCTTCTCATTCGCAGACTACGAAACGGAATCGCTTCTACCTATGACTTATGTCACAGGGGCGGGAAAATCATCGCCGGACGAGTGGTTTGGCCGTCTAGAGCCAAACCAAGTCACAAGTCTTCCAGGTGGTGAGTCACTCCGCTCGCAGCGCTCGCATTGGATCGATCGTTGCTGCACGTCTGGCCGGCAGCGCACATGCCCCGAGAGCAATAGCGACCAGCACCACCGAAGCCGATAGCAGTGTCAGCGGGTCCAGAGCCGAAACGCCAAACAGCAGGCTGGCCAGACTCCGCGCCGTGACCACGGAGCCCAGCAGTCCAATCGCCACGCCGGTCAGAGCCATCCGCAGACCCTGCAATGACACAAGCCACGCCACTGCACTCCGCGGCGCGCCCAGTGCCAGCCGGATTCCGATCTCCTGCGTTCGTTGGGCCACGAGATACGCGATCACTCCGTAGATGCCCATCACCGCCAACAGCAGCCCGATTCCCGCGAAGCTCGCCAGAACCATGGTGGTGAACCGGTTCACCGCCGTGATGTCGTCGATGTACTGACTCATGCTTTCCACTTCCGACAGTGGAAGCCGCGGATCGAGCGCATGGATTTGCTGGGCGACCGCCTGTTCGAGAGCTTCAGGCAGTGCATCGGAACGGACCAGCATATCCTTGAATCCGAAGTTAACCTTGGGAGTCTGGCGGAACAGCGTAAGGAGCTGAGGCGCCGCGGGCAGCGTGAGTCCCTGATTGTGGTTGTCGCGCATGATTCCCGCGATGGTGACGGTCTCTCGCTGCGCACCCATCCACGTATCCTCCGCAATCAGGCTTGCCGGCGCACCGAGTTCTATTTTTTGCCCGATCGGATCCACACCCGGATAGTACTGCTTCACAAATGCCTGGTTGACAATCGCAACCGGCAACGTGCCCTCTCGATCGGATTCCGAGAAATCACGTCCTTCCATCAAAGGTATCCCTGCCGTTCGGAGATAGTTCGCGTCGACGACGCCAAAGATGGTCGATGGCAGATCTTCCAATCGAGACAGTGGCCGCCCCTCCATGGAAAACATCATGTGCCAGGTATCTCGTGGCGGATAGACGGTTGTGACCGAGACGTCCCGCACCCCCGGCAGAACTCGAATGCGTTCTGTCAATCGGTCGCAGAACTGGGTGATCGAATCTGGCGTCGGATATTGCGCAGGGGGAAGATATAGATGTCCGCGCATCAGGTGATCGACCCTGAAACCCAGGTCTTGTTTTTCGAGGCGCTGCAGTGTTTGGATCACCAATCCCGCCGCAACCAGGAGCATCAGAGACAATGCGATCTGCGCAGTGACCAGCATTCTTCGGAATCCCTGGCGCGATGTTCCACTGCTTGTGCGTCCGCCTTCTTTGAGTGCCTCGGCCGCATCCAGCCGCGCACTCAGCAGCGCCGGAGCGATCCCGAAGAACAGGCATGTTCCGAGGCCTGCAGCGAACGTGAATAGCATCACCCGCCAGTCCAGCGACAGGTCCAGCAGTTGAGGTATCTTTCCTGGGTCGTTCCTGCGCAGGGCGTGTGTTGCACCCCAGGCCAGCATGAGCCCCAGGACGCTACCGAGAAGCGAGAGCACGAAGGTTTCCGTGAATATCTGACTTACCAACGCGATGCGTCCTGCCCCCAGGGCCTTGCGCATAGCGAACTCTCGCTGCCGCGCTGTATTTCTCGCCAGCAGCAGCGCGGCCAGGTTCGAGCATGCGATGAGTAGAATCAGGGCAACCGCCCCCATGAGCAGTAAAAGGATCGGCCGCAGATCGCCAGTGCGCATGTTCTCCAGCGGCACCACTGATATTCCAACTCCACGATCTACCGGATGTGTCGAGGCGAGATTGCCGGCAATCCTCGCCAGATCTGCCCGCGCTTGCTCAACGGTGACGGCGGGCTTCAACAACCCAAGCGCGCCATACCCGCGACCGGCACGAGCCGATTCGTTCCACACTCCCGGTTCGGGCAGGAACGGCTCAAACACAGGGAGTTGCGCCTGCGATCCATGCAGCCATCCAGGAATCGTCGCAGGCAAAACACCGATGATTGTGTAGGGCAGATCATTGATGGTCAGCATCTGGCCTACAATCCTGGGATTGTGGCGATAATGAATCTTCCAGAATGTCTCAGTGATCAGCGCTACGTGATTGCGGCCCTCCAATCCCTCCTCCTCAGTAAACAAGCGGCCGATCAGCGGCTGAATGCCCAGTGCCTCGAAGAACTGTGGTGGCGCGAGGCCCACCAGCACCTCCGCCGGATCGTCCCCACTCTCAGATGTGCTCACGTTTTTGCGCCACTGGTCGTAGATTGCAATCTTCTCGAACGTCTGGTTCTGGGCGGCGAAGTCACGCCAATCCGGCCCCGACACCCCTAACGGCTTTCCATTCTTCATCGAGGTGATCTGCACCAGGCGATCTCGGTTTGGGAATTCCAGCGGCCGAAGCAGCACTGCATTCAGGACACTGAACACCGTCGCGTTCGCACCAATGGCCAGAGCCAGGACCAGCACCACAACCGCTGCAAATCCTGGTGATTTCCGCATTTGACGGACTGCATAGCGGACATTCTGCCAACAGCGCTCGAACTGGGCCCATCCCCAGGCCTCATGCGTCTGTTCCCGGATCAGGGTTGGATTACCGAAAGCGAGGCGGGCTGCACGGCGGGCGTCTTCTGCCGACAAGCCCCGTTCACGGTGCTCCTCGTCTTCGAGTTCGAGGTCGGAGCGCAGTTCGCGCTCCAGATCGGCATCGCGTTTGTGGAGCTGCCACCAGCGCATATCAGCTCTCTTCAGAGGCAGGCCACATGACGCGGGCCACTGCCTCGGTCATTTGTTTCCACTTCGATTCTTCGAGCAGAAGTTGTTTCTTGCCCTTCTCGGTCAGGCGGTAATACTTGAATTCCCGGTTGCGGTCAGAAGCGGTTTCCCATTTGGACGTGAGCCAGCCCCGTTTCTCCAGCCGATGCAAGGCGGGATAGAGCGAACCATGCTGCATCTGCAGGAAGTCGTTGGTGGTGCGCTGGATGTGCTTACCGATTTGATGGCCGTGAGCGGGACCCCAAACAAGGGTGCGCAGGATAAGCATGTCGAGGGTGCCCAGGAGAAGGTTCGCGCCCCGCTGTTTCTCTTTTGCCATAGTCGACCGTCGACTCTCGTTCAGAATG
>Ga0070717_10003164_pt1 | contig 11756 bp, 16 predicted proteins | sample LARL113metaG_FD_71366 | JGI IMG/M metagenome (GOLD analysis project Ga0070717, IMG submission 71366) | Corn, switchgrass and miscanthus rhizosphere microbial communities from Kellogg Biological Station, Michigan, USA - LAR L11-3 metaG | ecosystem: Host-associated > Plants > Roots > Rhizosphere ...
GCGATCGTCTCGGCGTGGCGGACTCCGTCGTACTCGTACCACCCTTCGCCGACGACCTCGCCGTCACGCTCGACGACCGCGCCGACGAGCGGGTGGTCGCTGGTCTTCCCCCGCCCACGCTCGGCGAGCTCGAGCGCGCGCTCGTACAGGCTCACGCGAGGTCCTGGACGAGCCCGCGGTAGGCGGCTGCCGGATCCTCGCGGCCGAAGACCGCCGAGCCGGCGACGAGCAGCGCTGCGCCCGCGTTGTGTGCGGGGCCGATGGTCTCGGCGTCGATGCCGCCGTCGACCTGGACGTAGACGTGGTCGGGCAGCGCCGTGCGCAGGCGTGCGATCCGGTCGACCGCATCCGGCATGAACTTCTGGCCGCTGTAGCCGGGATGGATGCTCATGCAGAGGACGAGGTCGGCGTCCGCCGCGACCGCCGCCACGTCCTCGGGCTCGCTCTCGGGATTGAAGGCGACGCCGGCCTGCAGGCCGTGCTCGCGGGCGGCGGCGATCGTCGCGGAGACGTCGTCCACGACCTCGTAGTGGAAGGTGGCGCTGTCGCCACCGGCGCGCGCGATCTGCGGGAAGTGGCGTAGCGGGTTGTCGACCATCAGATGGCAGTCGAGCACCCCGCCGGCCTCGTGCACGCGCGGGGCGATCGACTCGAGCACCACCGGCCCGATCGTCACGGGCTCGACGAAGTGGCCGTCGCCGACGTCGAAGTGGAAGATGCGGCACCCGACTTCGAGCAGCACGTCGATCTGCTCGCCGAGACGCGCGAAGTCCGCCGCGTAGAGCGACGGCTCGACTTCCGCGTCCCGCACCCACTCGCGCCAGCTCATGCGGGCGATCGTACGAGACGCGCGACGAAGAATCCGCTCGTGCCGTGGACGTGCGGGAGCGTGAGCAGGAACTCCGGCCGCGACGGATGCGCGAACGCCGGCCACTGCTCGCCGAGTGGCTGCACATCCAGCCCGCTCGCGTCCACGACTGTCTCGCATTCGTCCGGGTTCAGGGTGCATACGGAATAGACGATGGTGCCGCCCGGCCGCACGCGCTCGGCGGCGGAGCGGAGCAGCGCGAGTTGCAGCTCCGGGAGGGGCGTTGCACGCCAGCGCAGGTCGGGCCGCTGCGCGAGGACTCCGAGGCCCGAGCACGGCGCGTCGACGAGAGCGCGGTCGAAGCCGTCGAGCTCGGGTGGCAGCGCGGTCCCGTCCGCCTGGACGACCGTGACGTCGGAGCGGCCCATCTTCCCGAGGTTCTCGCGCAGCTCGCGCGCGCGCGCAGGATCGATCTCGACCGCCGTCACCTCGCCGTGCAGCTGCCCCGTCTTGCCGCCGGGAGCCGCGCAGAGGTCGAGCACCCGCTCGCCGTCCTGGGAGCCGACGCAGAGACCCGCGAGCTGCGAGCCGCGGCTCTGCGGCCAGATCCTCCCGCTCGCGACCAGGCTCTCGTGCACGCCCTGGACGCGGTATGCGCCGGGGACGTCGGTCTCCTCGGCCCCGGCCGGAGGCTTGCCGCTCACGAGTCGGACGACCGTCTCGAGCGGCTCGTTCATCGCGCGCATCAGCGCAAGCGCGCCGTCCTCCCCGAGCACGCGCACGAACACCTCGTGGATCCAGTCGGGATACGACTCCTTCAGCGGGCCGTCCGGAAGGGAGTCGAGCAGCTGCTGGATCCCGTCGGCCAGCCGCCGCATCACGGCGTTCGTGAACGGAACCGCCCGCTCGAGCCGCGCGCGGCGGACGAGCTCGACCGACTCGTTGACCGCCGCGTGCGGCGCGGTGTCGGTGTAGCCGAGCTGGTACGCGCCGAGCCGCAACGCCGCGCGCACCGGCGGGTCGAGCTTCCGCACGGGCCGCCTGCCGAGCGTCTCGATCGCGTGGTCGAGCGTCCGCACCCGCTGCACCGAGCCGTACGCGAGCCGCTGCGCGAAGGCGCGCTCGCGATCGTCGAGCCCTTCGGCGGCGCTGCGGAACGTGCGGTCGGCGTAGGCGTCCTGCTCGAACACGCGCAGCAGCACCTCGTACGCCGCCTTGCGCGCCGGGCTGATCACGTGCGGCAGACGAAGATCGCCCAGCCCATCACGGCCCGCTCCCAGCGCAGGTAGCGCTCGCGGTGGGCGGCACCGCGCGCTCGAAACTCCTCCGCCTGAGGGTGAGTCGGATTCGCGGCGAGCCAGCGGTCGAGCGTACGCCAGTGCAGCGACTCGTAGCGGTCCCAGTCGTCCTCGGAGGACGCGATGAGCGAGACGACCTGCACGCCGGCCGACTCCGCGCACTCGACGGTCTCCGCCAGCGGCAGGAACTCGTCCTCGGCTGTGCGTGGCGACGAATCGTCCAGCTCTGGCTCAGGCGGCAGCGGCCAGGTGCGCCAGTACGGCTCGCCGACGGCGAGCAGCGGCGCGGTCGGGCGGAGCCGCTCGATCGTGGGGACGAGCCCGCCGTACACGAACGTCGCGCCGAGGCAGAGCGCGGCGTCGTAGGTGCCGAGCTCGAAGGTCACACCGTCGGCCTGGACGAGCTCGATCCGATCCTCGAGCTCTGCCTCCCTTATGCGTCCGCGCGCGGCGACGACGAACTCCGGGGCGCGCTCGACGCAGGTGAGTCGACACCCGAACTCTCGCGCAAGCACCAGCGCCGGCCCGCAGTGGCCCGAGGCGATGTCGAGGACATGCGAATCGGGCCCGAGGCCGAGCCGCTCGCCGAGCAGCCGGATCTTGTCGGCGCTCGTGGGGTTCATGAGCTCGTGCTCCGCCTCGACGACGGCGTGCCACCAAGTCCTCATCTGCGGCCCCGCAGGTAGGCGTCGTACTCCATGCGGCGGCCGCCCGCGGGCTGGACCTCGAGCGGCTCGAACGAGCCGTCCTCTTTCACCCGCGCGCGCCAGACGATCAGGTCACCGAGACGCGCCCCGATGTGCGGCGAGAGAGCGCGGACGCGGTTGACGAGCTCCTGCGCCGGCGCGTCGGGATCGAGCTCGCGGTCCTCCGGACCGATCTTCTCGGCGTAGGTCGCGCCCTCGTCGGGCTGCGGCTCGAAGCGCGGCTCGTCCTGCGCGAGCACGTCGCCGATGAGCTCGGCCGCGACCTCCGCAGCGCGCGCGTAGACGGCGCCTGCGTCGTCCTCCGGCGAGATCGCGAATGCGCGCTGCGCGGCAACGGGTCCGGCGTCGAGCGCCTCGACGGTGCGGTGGATCGTGACGCCCGTCTCGTCGTCGCCGGCCAGGATGGCGCGCTCGACCGGTGCGGCGCCGCGCCAGCGTGGCAAGAGCGAGGGATGGACGTTGAGCCACAGCGCGCGCTCGAGCAGCTCGTTCGGGATCAGGAGCCCGTACGCGCAGACGACGACCGTGTCGGCGCCGAGCTCGACGGAGTCGTCGAGCTGCGCGGGCTGAGCGACCGGGATCCCGAGCGCCTCGGCCGCCTCCTTCGCCGGCGGCGCCGCCAGCTTGCGGCCGCGCCCGCGGGGCTTGTCCGGCCGCGTGAGCAGCCGCGCGACGTTGTGCTCCGCCGCGAGCCGGTTGAGCACGTCGGCTCCGAACTCCCCGGTCGCGGCGACCGAGATGCGACGGGCCATGCTCAGCCGATGACGATGCGCGGGCGCAGGGTCGCGAGCGCCTCGCGCCGCGCCTCGGGCGTCGTGCGGTCGAGGATCAGGACGCCGTCGAGATGGTCGCTCTCGTGCTGGGCGATGCGCGAAAACGGCTCCTCGAGCTCGTAGCGGACCTCGGCTCCGTGCTCGTCCCGGCCCTGGATCGCGATCTTCGCCGGCCGCTCGACCGGGAGCAGCACGCCCTGGATCGAGAGGCAGCCCTCCTCCTCGACCGCCGTCACCTCGCCGCGATCGACGATCTCGGGGTTCGCGAGCGCGACGGTCTCGTCCTCCGAGACCTGGAAGACGAACAGCCGCTGCAGGACGCCGACCTGTGTCGCGGCCAGGCCGACCCCGTTGGCGTCGACCATGAGCTGCTTCATCCGGTCGACGAGACGGCGCAGATCGTCGTCGAACTCGTCCACCGGGCGGGCGGTCATCTTCAGCGCGGCGTCGGGGTACTGGCGGATCTGCGCGAGCGCCATCCGCCGCCGTGCCTGCTGCTCGGCGTCGAGTTCCTCGTCCTTGACCTGTCCCTCGATCTCCGCCATCGGGCCGGACTGTACCCTCGCAACGTGGATCCCAAGACGGTCCAGGAGATCATGAGCCAGGGCGCCACGCGGCCCGAGACGCCGCTCGAGCGCCGCGAGCGCGAGCAGCTCGAGGCCGATCTCGAGTCGAGCCCGGTGCGCGGGAAGCCGCTGCCACAGCGGCCGCGAAACTTCCGGCCCGACCCCGAGTCGGGCGTGCGTGCGCTCGGCGGGCCCACGGCGTGGATGCGCCGGCTCCGCGCGATCGAGGACGCCGTCGAGCAGCACGAGTGCCGGCTCGAGGAGGCATGGCGAACGCTCGCCGAGACGGTCGAGGATCCCGCCGAGTTCGCCGCCGCCTGGCGTGAGCTCGCCGAGAGCTGGAGCTTCGCCCAGGTGAACGATCTGATCGAGCGGCACAACCGGAACTTCCCCGCCGAGGCACGGCTGGCCATGGATCCGCGCACCCGCGACTTCGTCCGCATCAACGGCCGGTCGTACCTCCGCAAGCCGTTCGATGCGGAGTGGATCCTCGATCGCTTCCCGGCGGACCGCGAACGGGCCGCTGCGTGATCCGGCCCCTGCGGCCAGGGGATTGCAAGGAGCTCGCCGCCCTGTATCGCGCGAACCGCGACTTCCTCGCGGCGTTCGAGCCGATCCGGCCGCCCGAGTTCTTCACCACCGGAGGCCAGCGCGAGCGGCTCCGACGGCAGCTCGACGGCGGCACTCACCCGTTCGCGATCGTCGACGAGGACGAGCTCGTCGGGACGGTCAACCTCTTCAACATCATCCGCGAGAGCCTCCAGAGCGGCGTCATCGGCTATTGGGTCGACCACGATCGAAACGGTCGGGGCCTGGCCACCGACGCGGTGGCGGAGATCCTCGCCTACGCGTTCGACGAGCTCGCGCTGCACCGGGTCGAGGCGGCCACTCTCGTCGACAACCTCACGTCACAGCGGGTGCTCGAGAAGAACCGCTTCGAGAAGATCGGCCTCGCCCGCGACTTCCTCCGCATCGACGGCGAGTGGCGCGACTTCCTGCTGTTTCAGCGGCTCGCGGACGACTAGTGCCGGTTGCCCTCGTGCTGGGCGGCACCCTCGACCTGGTGGATCCACGGCTCGCGGCGCTGGATCCAGATCTCCGCCTCCGGGCGTAGCTCGAACGGCGCGTCGTCGAGGGAGCCGAGCTGGATCTCGACGCCTTCCGGATCCAGGAGGAAGAGGCGCGAGCCGCAGCGCGGACAGAAGCTGTCGTTGTCGAAGGTCGCGTACTCGCCGGTGGACTCGAACGCGTCCAGCGGCCACTGCCCGTAGATCGTGTAAGCGCTTCCCGACCGCTTCCGGCAGTCGGCGCAGTGGCAGCGTCCGACGTGGAACGGCTCGCCGCGAACCGTGTAGCGGACGGCGCCGCAGAGGCAGCCGCCGCTGCGCGTCCTAGACACTCTGGGGATCCACGTCGACGACGGCCGTGAGGCCGGCGCCGCGCATCGCCGGCGCGGCGGCGGCGAGCAGCGCGGCGGCCCGGGTCGCGAGCGCACGTGGCCGGTCGGTCTTGCCCACCAGCTGGGCGCGGTGACGCCCGCGCAGCCGCAGCAACGGCGCCGGGCCGAGCAGCTCGAACTCCGGCAGCCCCGCCTTCAGCTCCTCGAGAGCGCGCATCGTGTCAGAGGCCTCGGGCCCGGAGACGAGGATGCGGACGAGGTGCCGGAACGGCGGGTAGCCGAGCGCGCGCCGGCGCTCGAGCTCGCCCGCGAGGAAGCCTGCGACATCGTGGCGCGCGGCGTACTCGACCGCGCGCGAATCCGGCTGGAACGTCTGGATGAGGACGCGTCCCGGCGCGTCGCGGCCGCTGCGGCCGGCGAGCTGCGTGAGGAGCTGGAAGGTGCGCTCCTCGGCGCGGAAGTCGGGCATGCCCAGCCCGGTGTCGGCGTCGACGACGGCAGCGAGCTCGACTCCGGTGAAGTGGTGTCCTTTCGCGACCATCTGCGTGCCGACGAGCACGGCGCGTTCCGCGCGCGCGAACCGCTCGAGCGCCTCGCGGAGCTCCCCCGGCTTCGCGACGGCGTCGGCGTCGAGTCGGATCCGCTCCAGCTCGGGGACGTGACGCTCGAGCTCGCGCTCGAGCCGCTGGGTTCCGGCTCCGATCCGGGCGAGCTCAGGGGAGCCGCACTCGGGACAGGTCTCGCCCGCAGGCTCGCGAGCGTCGCAGTGGTGGCAGCGGAGCGAACCGTCGCCATGAAGCGTGAACGAAACGTCGCAGTTCGGGCAGCGCCGGGTGACGCCGCAGGCGCGGCAGTGAAGCGCGGGCGCGACGCCGCGACGGTTGAGCAGCAGGATCGCCTTGCCGCCGTCCTCCGCAAGCCGGCCGAGCTCGACGAGGAGCGGCGCCGAGAGCGGATAACCCGTCTCGTGGCGCAGGTCGACGACGCTGACCGTGGGCATCGGCGCGGCGATCCGCCCGCCGAGCTCGAGCCGCTCGAGCGCGTGCCAGGACTCGGGCCGCGGGGTCGCCGAACCGAAGATCGCGACCGCTCCCTCGAGCGCGGCGCGCTTGGCGGCGACGGTGCGACCGTCGTAGCGCGGGTCCGACTCCTGCTTGTACGAGGCGTCGTGTTCCTCGTCGACGCAGATCACGCCGAGCGACGGCAGCGGCGCGAAGACGGCCGACCGGGCGCCGACGACAACGGACGCCTCGCCGGTGACGATCCGCTCCCGCTCGTCCCGCCGCTGGGCCTCCGAGAGGCCGGAGTGGAGCAGCGCAACCCGGTCGCCGAAGCGAGCGCGGAAGCGGCCCAGCGTCTGCGGCGTCAGCGCGATCTCGGGCACGAGCACGATCGCGCCGCGACCGGCCGCGAGGGCCGCCTCGCAGGCGCGAATATAGACCTCGGTCTTGCCGCTGCCGGTCGCACCGGAGAGGAGGACGTTCCCGCCCCCACCCGCAAGGAGGCCTTCGATTCTCTCCAGCGCGCGCTCCTGCGACTCGGAAAGCCGCTCCGGCGGCGGCTCGGCGGCGAGGCCCGCCGTCGCCGTGACCTCCCGCCGCTCGCCGCGGCGCTTCGGCTGCTGCGGCGCGATCAGCGCGAGCGCGCGGGCTGGCGTCGAGCCGTAGTAGTCCGCGAGCCAGAGAGCGAGATCGACGAGCGCCGGCGGCAGCGTCTCGAGCACGCCCCCCGCCGCGACCGGCTCGACGTCGGGCGGCGCCTCGGCGTCGGCGTCGACGACCACTCCGCGGCGCCGGGCGTTGCCGAACGGAATCGCGAGGACGGCGCCCTTCTCGACCTCGTCCCCGATCTCGTACGTGAACGGCCGCGAGAGGGCGCGTGCGCTGACGATCGGGTAGACGGAGGCGAGGCGGGCCACGGGGCAGCGAGCGTAGCCGCGGGGCTGGTCGGTCCTCACTTTCCGGACTGCAGCTCCCACGCGGCGATGACCGCGTCCTCCACGGCGTCGGGATTCCCGTGCTCGAGGTCGGCCACGACCATCATGTGCTTCGCGAACCGGCCCGGGGCCGAGAACGTCTCGGGGAACGATTGCAGCAGCAGGTCGCGGAACTCGAACGACGCCCGGATGACGATGTGCCTGTCGTCGAGCTGCCTCGCCACGAGTCGCCCGTGATACCGCCATTGGAGCAGGCCCTCGCGGCGGCTCTCGGAGACGCCTTCGAGCTGAGCGCAGAGGCGCCTGAGATCGTCCATCATCCTCCCGTCAGGATGATGCCGCGACGGCCCGCAACGCGGACGATGACGGCGCGAAACCATGCAAGGAGGAGAGGAATGAGCGATACCGAGACCGCGCTCGGCCCAGTCGACTACCTGATCGTCGAATGGCCGGCCGGCACGCAGCCCAACGGCGAGGGGCTCAAGGAGCTCGCCAACCTGTCCGACCGCGGGCTCATCCGCGTGCTCGACCTCATCTTCGTTACGAAGGGAGAGGACGGCACGGTCGCGGGGCTCGCGCTCGCGGACATCGACGCCGACGGCGAGCTCGACCTCATGGAGTTCGAGGGCGCGTCGTCCGGATTGCTCGGCGAGGACGACTACGACGACGCCGCGGGCGTGCTCGAGCCGGGCGCCTCTGCCGCGATCATGCTCTACGAGAACCGCTGGGCTCGGCCGTTCGCCGAGGCCGTCAAGTCGAGCGGCGCGCAGCTCATCGCGAGGGGCGGCATCCCCGCACCCGACCTGCACGAGCATGCCGAGTCGCTCGAATCCGCGAACGCGTAGAAGGGAGTCAGAAGATGCCATTGCTCCGAGGAGTTGCCCGCGTAGCCGTGGTCGCGGGAACCGCGACCGCGGTCTCGAACCGCGTCTCGCGCCGGCAGGCGAATCGCTGGTCCCAGGAGGACCAGGCCCAGGACCAACAGCAATATCAGGAGCCCGCCCCGGCGGCGGAGCCCGCAGCCGACCCGCTCGAGCAGCTCAAGCAGCTCGGCGAGCTCAAGGCCTCGGGCGTTCTCACCGAAGCCGAGTTCGAGGCCCAGAAGGCCAAGATCCTGCAGGGCGTCAACTAGCGCCTGGAAGCAGAGCAGCGGACGCCACGTTTATCGGCCCGGAGGCCTCGAGCGTGACTCGAAGTCTCCGGGCCGTCGGCATCCTCAGTGATCTTGGCGGGACCCTGTCTCGCCTGGTCAGGTTGCCGTGTGCACGAGTTGTACCCCCGTCGGGCGAGCCGGCCATCCGTGGAAAACACTGACGCTGGGATCGCCGCCCGTAATCTCCTGCCCGAATGAAGCGCCTGGCCCTGACAGCTGCGGTCGGCGCGATCCTCGTGGGCTGCGGCGGTTCGGGGCGAACCGGCGAGCCGGGCTCTACCAGAGGGTCGAGCTCCGCAGGAACCGTCGTCCTTCGCTACGAGACTCCAGACCAGACTGCGTATCTCCGAATGCGCGGCCCGGCGGCAGCGGTCACGGCGGTCGGACGTGTCTTTGCCCATCACCTTGGAACGATCACCGCCGTTCCCTCCGCGCACGGCCCGAGGGACTGCTCGCGCAGCATCCGATTCCCGGCTCCTGCCGTCGACTTCGCGGCACAGGCTTTGCGCAAGTTCGCAGGACAGAAAGTCACGCTCGACGTGTACGGGGTGCCGCGCACCTACCGCGTGGCACTCCTGTGCAGTCGCCCGAGGTTCGCCCTGCAGTTGATGACCGGGCTCTGAGGCCGCTCTCACGGGGCTGCTCCGCCCTCGTAGCAAAAGAGGTTAGACATCCTCCCTCGAGGGGAGTGAACGAGTCATGGATCGGCCGCGGAAGGTGCCGATTATCCCTTACTGGCAGGCGGTGGCCGTGTCGCCGGAGCGTCGCTCCCATCGTGACGACCTCGATCCGGCGCCTCGGTCGGCAGGGCAACGTAGGGCGCGAAGATCGGGTCTCGCAGCCAGCGACGAGCCGACGGCTCGGGAGTCGGCCGAGATCGGCGAGGATCCCGCCCCGACGGGACCAGAGCAGATTGCGGCGGACGAGTCCGGCCGCGACGTAAACGAGCGGTTGCGCAGGATCGCGGCTGAGCACCGATTCGAGACGACTCAACGGGTCCCGTTCCTGTGCGAATGCGACGACCCGAACTGCCATGAGATCGTGATGGTCAGCCTCATCGATTACGACCTCCTACGCGAGCATCCGAGAAGGTTCCTCCTCGCCGCGGGACATGTAGACGCCAAGGCAGCGCATGGGCCGATCGTCGAAGCCGAGAACGGCTACGCGATCATCGAGAGGTCGGCGCCGGTCGGGGCTGAAGCCGCTCGCCTGGGCCGGTGTTCCGGAACCGCCTAGTCCCCGCCCGGGAAGATCGCAACCTCGATAATGCGCTTCGTCCGCGAGTCGATCGTGAAGTCCGTGAAGGGGTGATTGGTGCTGTTCCGTGGGTGCTCGCAATGTCCGGGGTCGATCGAGGGGGAAGTCAGCACGCCGTGAGTGAAGCCGTCGCCGTCGCAGGCGACCTTCACGCGTTTTCGCAATTGCCCGAGCGTCGTCCCGACGCCCGCTCCGGATGCCGTTCTGTAGCGCGGCGAGTGCGTGATGATGGCGATGGCGTACTTCTGGGCGCGATGCGCGTAGTAACCGATGTAGATGCCGGCCTGCGGGTAGAAAGAGAACGCACCCCGTAGACGGTCTGGGCTCCTCGACACGCCGGGCCCAAGGGCTGCGTCTACCCGATCTTTCCGCTCCCCGAAAGTCACTACCCCGATCCGGTGATCGAGGCCGATGCGGTGGTCGAGCCCCGTCCCCGGCCGCGACGTTCGGGCCGTCGAGCCGCAACCGCACAACAAGACACCACAGGCCGCGAGAAGCGGTAGGGCTCGCATGAGCCCAGCCTATGCCCCTGTCCGGAGAGAGACGACGGGCCGCTTTCGCGGCCCTTCAACCCGCACTTCAGTCTGTCACCCATCCGGAGGGACAGGACCGAGGACTGGGCGAGCGTCCTCGCCTGAGCGCGCTAGACGCCCGCGGCGCTGACGACGAAGTCCGTCGCGAAGCCGAGCAGGATCCCCGCGAGCAGGAGCCAGGTGACCAGAATCGGGTTGCCGTACTTGCGGTTGACCGCGAACAACTCTTGGACGACGTAGAGGATCGAGCCGGCGGCGACGGTGAAGAAGAGCACCGAGACCGCATCGCTCGTCCATGCCTGCCCGACGACCGTTCCGAGGAAGGTCGGAAAGCCGCCGATGAAGCCGAGCAGGGCGATGAGCCGCCAGCTCGGGACGATTCCCTCACCGCTGAGAGGCCCGCAGATGCCGAATCCCTCGGTCGCGTTGTGCAGCCCGAAGCCGATGATCAGCGTCACGGCGAGGCTGATCTCGTCCGACGCCGCGGCCTGGCCGATCGCGAGGCCCTCCGCGAAGTTGTGGACGCCGATGCCGATCGCGATCAGGAACGCGAGCCGGATCGCCGGGTTCGTCAGATCGAGCTGCCGCCGCTCGGCGAACTCGTCGAGGGCGGCCGCGCCCGGCCCGACGAGGGGCGACGAGCGCCGTCCGGCGCGCCGCTTCATCCACGAGTCGTAGTAGACGAGGCTCATGAGCCCGCCGGTGAAGCCGGTGATGCCGAGGACGCTGAGACCCGCGAACCTGCTCCAGTCGTGCGCGTGCAGCGCGGTGTCCATCGGCTCGACCGCGTTCGAGAGCACGTCCCAGAGCAGGAAGACCAGGATCCCGGTGGCGAGCGCGGACAGGCCGGAGCGGGCGTTCGAGCTCAGGCCCTGCATCCGCGCGACGGGGAGGCCGAGGAAGATGGTGAGGCCGGCGATCGCGCCGAGCAGGAGGATCTCTGGTGTGCTCATGGTTGTAAGGGCGCCCTTACACGCGGCGCCAGGGGCAATATAGCCACATGCCCGCTCCCGGACACTCGGTGGACGAGTACCTGGAAACCATTTATTTCCTCGCCTTTCCGATCGGGGAGTACACGCCGCACGGCGCCGGGAGCCCCCCGCTCGCCTCGCGCGTCGCCGAGATGCTCCACGTCTCGCGCGCCTCTGCCGGCGAGATGCTGAAGCGGCTCGAGGCCGAGGGACTGATCGAGCGCGGCAAGAAGAAAGAGGCGCTGCTCACCGAGAGCGGCCGCGCGCGTGCCGAGCGCGTGGTGCGCAAGCACCGGATCATCGAGCGGCTGCTGACCGACTTCATGGGCTACACGGGCTACGAGTCGCACGAGCG
>Ga0070717_10003165_pt1 | contig 11754 bp, 8 predicted proteins | sample LARL113metaG_FD_71366 | JGI IMG/M metagenome (GOLD analysis project Ga0070717, IMG submission 71366) | Corn, switchgrass and miscanthus rhizosphere microbial communities from Kellogg Biological Station, Michigan, USA - LAR L11-3 metaG | ecosystem: Host-associated > Plants > Roots > Rhizosphere ...
CTGAGAAGGCAATTTCCAACCCGTTGCTCGACGGGGTCAGCATGAAGGGCGCCAAGGGCGTGATCATCTCGATCACCGGAGGCGAGGACATGCGCCTGATGGAGGTCGACGAAGCCGCCAGCCACATCAAGGAGCTGGTCGACCCGGATGCGAACATCATCTGGGGTTCGGCATTCAACAATGATCTCGGAGGCAAGATCCGCGTGTCTGTGGTCGCTACGGGCATCGAGGCCGACGCGGTTGCAGCGCCGCATCCGGCCAAGGTGTTCAGCTTCCCCGCGCGCGCTCCGATTGCTCCGCAAGCCGCTACTCCGGCTCCCATCGCCGCGCCCGAGATTGAGGAAGAGGCAGTCGAGACCGCAGAGGAAGGCGACGAAGAGCTGCTCCTTGGCGCCGACGACATCCTGACGAGCCCGGTCGGTGCGCCGCCGATTGCTCCGCCTGAAGACGAGGACGAGGCGCAGGCTCCGGCAGCGACCGGTGGTGGAACGCTGTTCGAGCGCATGTCGAACATCGCCCGCGGCGCACCCAGGGCGCAGCTCGACGATGACGAGGAAGAGGCCAAGCCCGGGTTTAAGCGCGAACCGATCGACATCCCGCGCTTCCTGAATCGGCAAAACAACCAGTAGCCGAAAGATATTTGGGTAAGGGCGATCCGTTCGGATCGCCCTTTTTTTCATGCTGTTATCTGCTCCTCACCCGGCTGAGCGCACGGCTCACCGTAAACCCACTAGGCAGAAAGCTTCCGGCAAGATTCTGTGCGTCACCGGGAGGAAGGATGCGGGGATCGTTACACTTTCGATTGGCTGGCGCACTTGTTGCGTTCGCGTGCTCAGTGGCTGCAACGCCAACCGCGGCGCAGGGCAGCTATTCGCAATATGACGAGAGCCCTGCGGCAGCGATGGCGCGCTACATCCGCACGCTGGCCTCTGAACCCAAGGACTTCGATTCCCTGATCGGAGCCGGCAAGGCCGCCCTTGCCTTGGGCGACGCTCAGGCTGCCGCCGGATTCTTCGCACGCGCCGATGAAGTGAACCCGCAAAGCCCATTGCCGCAGGCCGGCATGGGAGCCGTCTCCGTTGCCAATGGAGAGCCTCAGGCGGCGCTGCCCTATTTCAAGCGCGCACAGCAACTCGGTGCACCCGTGGCAAGCTTCGCTTGTGAACGCGGTCTTGCCTACGACCTGTTGGGCCAGCAGGCGCAGGCGCAGTCGGACTATCGCCTCGCGCTTTCGGGCGCGGACGGCGACGAAGCACGCCGGCGGCTCGCCTTGAGCCTGGCGATCGGCGGCGATCGCAATAGCGCGTTGCAAATGCTCGCGCCCCTTTCGGCCAAGGGCGACGGAGAAGTGGGTCGAATCCGGGCTTTCGTGCTCGCGCTCACTGGAGACTCCAACGCGGCGATGATGGCCGTCAATGCCGCGATGCCGGGTAGCGCTGTCAATGTCGCGCCCTTCCTCCAACGGCTGCCGACCCTGTCGGCCGGACAGAAGGCGGCAGCGGTGAACCTCGGCATGTTCCCGGATTCGAGTGGTACAGCCTACGCCTATGCGGGCCCGCCGCCCTCGGTTCCTGCCACGACTGCGAGCGCCAGCACTGACCGCCTCTCCGGCATTGACGCGCTGGTACGCGAAAATTCGGCAGCCGCGTCTCAGCAGCCGACGCCTGCGGCGGTTCAGGCGATCCAGGTCGCTTATGCGCAGCCGCCAGTCCCTGCCGTTGTGCAGCGCACCGTCGCAGCCTTCCAGCCGAAGATCTGGCTGCAGCTGGCCAGCGGCCCGGACGTCGACGGGCTCGCCAAGCGCTTCCAGCGGCTGAAGAGTGAAAACCCGGATCTGTTCGACGGTATGAAGCCTTACGTTTCGCGCGGCGCCGATCAAGCCCGATTGCTGCTTGGGCCGTTTCGAGGCGAATCTGATGCGTCGATCTTCGCCGCCGACCTCAGGACCATCGGCATTGACGCTTTCAGATTTACCAATTCCCAAACCGACAGGATTGCGCCACTCGCTGCTGAATGAAGCTTCCACCCGGCGTCGCAGCAAATCCCGTCAAATCGCGCGGCCGATTACATCCTGAAGGCAATTCCGGCCCCCGCGGCCCACGCGACATATTCCAGCGAGACCGCGACCGCCTGATCCATTCCGTCGCGTTTCGCCGCCTGCGTCACAAGACCCAGGTGTTCGTTGCTCCCGATGGTGATCATTACCGTGTCCGGCTTACGCACAGCCTGGAGGTTGCGCAAATCGGTCGGACAATGGCCCGCGCGCTTGGATTGAATGAGGATCTGACGGAGGCACTCTGCCTCGCGCACGATCTTGGTCATCCGCCCTTCGGCCATGCCGGCGAGGATGCGCTCGACGAAGCGCTCGCGGAGTCCGGCGGGTTCGATCACAACGCCCATACGATCCGGATCGTCACGAAGCTCGAAACACCCTATCCCGACTTCGACGGACTGAATCTCAGCTTTGAAGCGATTGAGGGCCTCGCCAAGCATAACGGGCCAATCGGCGTCCCGAACTGGGCAATGGCCGAAGCGAACAGCGAGTGGGACCTGGCACTCGCCTGCTGGCCGTGTCTCGAAGCACAGATCGCTGCCATCTCGGATGACATCGCCTACGACAATCACGACATCGACGATGGCCTGCGAGCGGGCCTTCTTCACATTGACGAGCTCATCGAGCTGCCGCTGATCGGAAGGCAGTGGGCGGCGATAGAGGATCGGCATCCAGGTCTGTCGCTTGAGAAGAAGCAGCGCGCACTGGTTCGCGACATGATCGGGCACATGGTCGGGGACGTACTCGAGGAAACCGCACGGCGAGTGCGGAGCGCGGGTGTCCAAACAATCGACGATGTGCGCGCTGCCGGCACGTCACTATCCGGATTTTCCGAAAAGCTCGCAACCGACGAGCGCGAGCTCAAGCGCTTTCTTTATGCCAGGCTCTACGATCTTCCCGAGCTCAAGCCGGTTCGCGTCGAGGCGGAACGCGTTGTCCGCAACCTTGCTTCCGCCTATCGGAACGATCCGACGCTGCTTCCCGAATCATGGCGGCGAGGCGGGGACAAGGTCCAACACTTGCGGACGATCGGCGACTTCGTCGCCGGTATGACCGACCGCTTTGCCATTGCTCGCCACGAGGAGCTCATCGGTCCGGTCAATCTGCCGGCAAGCCGCTTTTAAGGTTAGTTTTTCCTAAATTTTCGCTTCAGAAGCCATTCAGCTGAGCCGGAGCTATTTCACCCCCCGAGGAGATGGGGATGCAATCGACCACGATCGCGCTCAACCGCTTCGGCCTCGGCGCCCGCCCGGACGACGAGCCGCCTGCCGATCCCAAGCGCTGGTTGCTTCAACAACTTGACCATTTCGAGCCGCGTCCGAAGGCCCTCGCGCAGGTGCCGGACCGTGCGTACGTGGTTCAGCAACTTGGCGACTACCTGGCAGCGCAACAGATGGCCGGTCGAGCCAGGCGCCAGAGCCAGGCGGCGATGACTGCGGCTTCGGTGCCATCAGCGCCGCAGTTCCAACAGACTGAGCAGGATGCTCAAGCGGGCGAGCTCAAGAAATATCTGATGAAGACGATCCGCGAGGATTATCTCGTCATGAACTCGGCGCGGCTGAATTCTGCGCTGACCACAGCCAATCCATTTACCGAGCGGCTGGTCCACTTCTGGGCGAATCATTTCGCGGTATCGGTCGACAAATTGCCGGTGATCGGTCTTGCTGGCCTCCTCGAATTCGAGGCAATTCGCCCGAACGTTCTCAGTCGCTTTTCGGATATGCTTCTCGCAGTCGAGCAACATCCGGCGATGCTCGTCTATCTCGACCAGGCCCAGTCGATCGGGCCCGACTCCCAGGCGGGCTATTTCGCCGCCATGCGTGGACGAAAGCAGCTCGGCCTCAACGAGAATCTCGCGCGCGAGATCATGGAGCTGCACACACTTGGCGTCCGCACTGGATATTCCCAGGCCGACGTCACCGAATTTGCAAGGGCTCTGACCGGTTGGACGGTCAGCGGCCTTGGTCGCGGTCCGGCCGCGCGCCTGATCGGCGGGACTCCGGGCCAGTTCCAGTTTGCCGCAACGCTCCACGAGCCCGGTACACGGACGATCATGGGGAAAAGGTACGAACAGTATGGAGAAGCCCAGGCGAAGGCGATCCTCTTCGACCTCGCCTCGAGCCCAGCGACCGCAAAGCACCTCGCCACGAAGCTTGCGCGCCACTTCGCTGGGGACGATCCACCGCCCGCGCTCGTCGATCGCTTGAGCAGGGCTTACCTCGCGAGTGGAGGCGATCTGCCGACCGTCTACCGAGCGCTGATCGAGTCGCCCGAGCCTTGGACACCCAGGTCGGTCAAGTTCAAGAATCCGTGGGAATGGTCGGTGTCGGCGATGCGCGCCGTTGGGACGCGCGAGCTTGAGCCCGCGGCAGCCGCCGGAGTGCTGAGGCAGCTGGGACAACCGACCTGGCAGCCTGGATCGCCGGCAGGGTGGGATGACATTGCCGCGAGTTGGGCTGGGCCGGACGCGCTTGTGCGCCGGGTCGAGGTTGCCCAGCGGATCGCCGATAAAGCCGGTTCGACCGTCGACGCGCGTGCGCTCGCCGAAAAACTGTATCCGGCGTCCCTTGGCGAGGCGACGCGCACAGCGATCGCGCGCGCCGAAAGTCCGGCCGAGGGGCTCGCATTATTGCTCGTCAGTCCCGAGTTCGTGAGGAGATGAACATGCTCTCTCGCAGATCCTTCATCGGTGCCAGCGGCGCTGCATCGGCCTTGGCCGCGCTCGGCTTCCCGCGAATGGCCTTCGCGCGAGCGGGCACCGATCGGCGCTTTGTGTTCATCATCCAGCGGGGCGCGGCTGACGGATTGTCGATCGTAGCGCCGACCGGCGATCCGGCCTTCGGCGGGACGCGCGGCGATTTCGCTGCGGATGTCGCAAGCGGCGCGAAGCTCGGCGACTTTTTCACCCTTCATCCAGCGCTCTCCGAAACCGCAAAGCTATACTCGGCAAGGCAGGCGTTGTTCGTCCACGCGGTCGCTTCGCCGTACCGGGACCGCTCGCACTTCGACGGACAGAACGTGCTCGAAACCGGTGGGTCGGCAGCCTATCGGCTAAAGGACGGCTGGATGAACCGCCTCCTCGGCCTGTTGCCGCCCGACCAGGCCAAGGCCCTTGCCTTGTCCTCGACGGTGCCGGTGGCGCTGCGCGGAAGCCACGAAGTGTCGTCCTACGCAAGCTCCCAGCTGCCAAGCCCTTCGAACGATCTGCTGGCACGAGTGACGGCGCTTTACGAAAGCGATCCCCAACTCCACGCGCTGTGGAGCGAGGCGCTTGAGACGCGAGTGAAGGCAGGCGACGCGATGCAGGCGGGCAGCGGCCAGAAAGGCGCTGCGACCGGCGCGCTCGCGGCGAAAATGCTGCTTGGCGACGGGGCCCGGATCGCCATGATCGAGACCACCGGCTGGGATACCCATTCCGGGCAGAAAGGTCGGCTGAACGCCCAGCTGCGAGATCTCGATCAACTGCTGGCCGCACTAAGATCAGGTCTCGGCGCCGACTGGGCGAATACGCTCGTCCTCGTCGCGACCGAGTTCGGTCGCACGGCGCATCCCAATGGAACCGGCGGCACCGATCATGGGCAGGCTTCGGCAGCGATGATGGTGGGGGGCTCGGTTGCAGGCGGCAAGGTTGTCTCGGACTGGCCCGGTCTTGCGCAATCGGCGCTCTACGAGGGTCGAGACCTCAAACCAACCATGGATCTCGACGCCCTTATAGCCGGCGCGCTGGCCCAGCATTATGGGCAGGAGCCGTTGCGCGTGATGACCACGCTTTTTCCAGAAAGCCGCGGAAGCGCGTTCCGCCAGCCATTGGTCGTCGCCTAGGCAACTGAAGCGCTTTCCCTTTTTTAACCCTTAGCGCCGATCATCGGTTGCGATGGGGTTTGAGCGGAAGACTGGACGGATCGTGGTTGGCCTGACCCTGCTGGTTGCGGGGACCGGCGCCATTGGCGCATCGCCCGAACCATCGATGGTCCTAAGGTTGCCGGATCATGCGGCGAATTTCGTGCCGCTTCCGGAGCCGGACCTCGCAAGGGACACGGCCTCAGACCAGCTCTACGACAATCCATCCCAAGAGGCGGCCCTCCAGGAATTCGGTCGCGCAATCGGTCAGGCCGTCCAGGCGCAGCAGCAGGTGATCGAGACAAGGTGCAGATCCCAGCAAGCAGCGACCGCTAGCGCAGCGGCTCGCTGGGCCTGGCAAGCGAATTGCAGCTACCATCGACACTAGGGTCGGCTTGACCGAGGAGTGACGAGCGGCGATCGCTGCGCTAGAGGCGCGGCTTTCCGCCAATCCGTGGGAATACATTGAGCCTCTACGCCCAATACGCAGCGCTCCTTGATGGAGTGCTAGACGATCTCGTTGCCGACGGCACATTGCCCGCGGATCATGACCGCAGGAGCGTGACGGTCGAGCCGCCGCGCGACCCCGCCCACGGCGATCTCGCGACCAACGCCGCGATGGTGCTCGCCAAGGCGGCGAAGACCAATCCCCGTTCGCTTGCCGAAGCGATCAAGACAAAGTTGGAGGCGCTCCCGCCCGTGACCTCCGTCGAGATCGCTGGGCCGGGGTTTATCAACCTGCGCCTGACGCCCGACGCCTGGCGCGATGAACTGCGCACGATTCTCGGCGAAGGCGAGGACTACGGGCTCTCGAAGATCGGCTCGAATGAGCGGGTCAATGTCGAATATGTCTCTGCAAACCCGACGGGGCCACTGCACATGGGTCACTGCCGCGGAGCTGTTGTCGGCGACAGTCTCGCCCGGTTGCTGGAGGCGGCCGGTTTTCGCGTAACGAAGGAATATTACGTCAACGATGCCGGCGGCCAGGTCGACACGCTCGCGAGGTCGGTCCACCTCCGCTATCGGGAGGCCCTGGGCGAAGAGATCGGCGAAATCCCGGAGGGCATGTACCCGGGCGACTATCTGAAGCCCGTTGGGACGATCCTCGCGGCGGAATATGGCGATGAATATGTCGGCAAGCCGGAAGCGCAATGGCTACCGGTATTCCGTGAGGCTGCGATCAAGGCGATGCTCGACCTCATCCGGCACGACCTTGGTCTTCTGAACATTCACCACGACGTCTTCTCATCCGAGGCCGAGCTCCAGAAAAGCGGGTCAGTGACGGAGGCGATGGAGGTGCTGCGCTCCAAGGAGCTTGTTTATCAAGGCACCCTCGAGCGGCCCAAGAGCCTCGACCCGCACGATGAATGGGAGCCAGTCGAGCTGACGCTGTTCAGGTCGTCCAAATTCGGTGACGACCAGGATCGGCCGATGAAGAAGTCGGACGGAAGCTGGACATATTTCGGCGCCGACGCGGCCTATCACTGGCAAAAGGCCAAGGACGCCGATCATTTGGTCAACATCTGGGGTGCGGACCATGCCGGTACCGTCAAGCGCGTTCAGGCGGCGGTCAAGGCGCTAACGGACGGCCGTGTCGATCTCGACGTCAAGCTCGTACAGATGGTGCGGCTGTTCCGCGGCGGCGAACCGGTGAAAATGTCCAAGCGCGCCGGCGATTTCGTGACTCTCGCCGAGGTTGTGAATGAGGTCGGCCGTGATGTCGTTCGTTTCATGATGCTCACCCGCCGCGCCGACGCGCCTCTCGACTTCGATTTCATGAAGGTCGTCGAGGCCTCGAAGGACAATCCGGTCTTCTACGTGCAATACGCCCACGCACGGATAAGCTCCTTGAAGCGCAAGGCGGGCGAGGCAGGAGTCGACCTCTCAAGCAGGGCCGATCTGTCGCTGCTGGATGAAGAAGAACTGGCGTTGGTAAAGCGCGCAGCCCAATATCCGCGCGTTCTCGAAGGGGCAGCACTAGCGCACGAGCCACACCGGATCGCCTTCTATCTCTACGATCTGGCGGCCGAGTTCCACGCGTTGTGGAATCGCGGCAACGATGACCCAGAACGACGCTTCCTCCTTGAAAATAATCCACAACTTTCGCGCGCCCGGCTGGAACTCGCGATGGGAATCGCGCAGATCATCCGAAGCGGCCTTGGTCTGATGGGGGTCGTTGCAACGGAGGAGATGCGCTGATGAGCCGCGTTGAAGCGGCGGCCGCTTCGGATCGGCTGCCGTGGCTCCCGGACGAGCCAAAGCCCAAGCCCGCCAGGCGGCGCGGCAACCTCGCGGCCTGGGCGGCAGGCGCGATCATGCTGGTCGCGGCAGCCGCGTTCTGGGTTGGCGTTAGCAGCGTCCAGCCGCCCGCCTCGCCTCCAGTCCGCCAGGCAAGGTCGACGACGACTGTACGCCTGCCCGAACCGCGTCAGGAGGTTCCAGAGGTGCGGATCCAGGCGCAGCCGCAAGTCCACCTGCTGCCCGCACCGCAAGTCCGGTCCGCGCCCACGCGCGAAGTCCGGATCACCGCACCGCCGGCACGAAGACCGGCCGTGCACGAAGCGACCACTTCCAGTGGCGCAGCCGAGAATGCGAACGAGGGTACATCGGCCGAGAAGCCGGCCGCTGCCGCTTCGGCGGTCGCGCAGCCGACGTCGGATTTCGTGCTTCCAAAGCCCTGGCCTCCGCGAGTCATCGCAGGCGCGGCCGGGCGCCTCGTTCAAATCGGCGCTTTTGGCTCTACGCACCAGGCGAAGCGCGGCTGGTGGTTCATGGTCCGGGCCTATCCCGCCGTCGCGCATCTGCCTGCAGTGGTGACGATGACGCGCAATTCGAGAGGACACACCTTCTATCGCTTCCAGGTCGGAACGACCTCTCAGGCCCATTCCGAAATACTGTGTCAGCGAATGCAGAAGATTAGCCTGAGTTGCGCCGTTGTCGGACTACCCTGGAAAGCCAAGGTCGAACGATGAGCGACGAAGGCACCTACGATGAGTCCTTGCCCTGGCTGACTCCCGTCGAGGACGAGGACGAGCCGCAGGGGCTGTCCGCGCGACGGATGCTTGTCGCGCTGATGGTGGTGATTTTGGCCGGTCTGATCATTGCCGGCACTTTCTTCTGGATGGGCCGACGCGACGTCGTCGTGAACGGCCCTCCCGAGCTCATCAAGGCACCGCCTGGGCCCTACAAGGTTAAGCCGCCGAATCCTGGTGGCCTCGATATCAGCGGTGAGAGCGAGACTGCGTTCGAAACCAGCGCGGGCGAGGACAAGGATTCACAGCTCGATCTCAACAAGCTTCCGGAAACGCCGGTTGCCAAGCCGCCCAAGCCCGAGCCGAAGGCCGCTTCCGCGCCCCCCGCGGAAACCAAGGCGCCGGTCGCAAAGGAACCCCCCGAGCCGAAGCCGACCGGGCCTCCTGGCAGCGTACTTCAGCTCGGCGCCTTCGCCAACCAGGCGCAGGCCGAGCGGGCGTGGACTGCGCTGTCGTCGCGTTTCCCAAGCGTGGCGGCACTTAGCAAGATGATCGTACCTTTTTCCGGCGGCATCCGGCTGCGCGCGGGCGCGGCTTCGCCGGCCGAAGCCAAGCAGGTGTGCCAGACACTGAAGGCCGCCGGCGAGAACTGCTTCGTCGCGCAATAATGCAGGCGGCAATCTACGGTCTGGAAGGCCTCGAGCTCACCGAAGGCGAGCGCCGTTTCTTTCGTGATGCCGAGCCTGCCGGGTTTATCCTGTTTCGCCGCAATTGCGAGAACAATGACCAGCTGCTGCGCCTGACGGAATCGCTGCGCGAACTGACCGCCCGCGATGATGTGCCGATCCTGATTGACCAGGAAGGCGGACGCGTCGCAAGGATGCGAGCTCCCCAATGGCCGACGTTCCCGGCCGCCGAGAAATTCGCGAACCTGTACCGCGTTGCGCCTTCCTCCGCGATTGAAGCGGTCCGGGCCAACGCTCGGGCGCTGGCGCTCATGCTTCGTTCGGTTGGCGTGAATGTGAACGCGCTCCCGCTGCTCGACGTACGTCAGGAGGGTGCAAGCGATATCATCGGCGACAGGGCGCTCGGCTCCGAGCCGATGCAGGTTGCGGCACTTGGCCGAGCGCTGCTTGACGGCATGGCCTCTGCCGGCGTCGTCGGGATCATCAAGCATATGCCTGGGCACGGGCGGGCACTGGTTGACAGTCACAAGGAACTGCCGGTGGTCAGTGCCAGTCCGGCGGAACTGGAGACCGACCTCGAGCCGTTCGAGCGGCTTTCTGCCGCGCCAATGGGGATGACCGCCCATGTCGTCTACACCGCCTGGGACCAAGAGCGGCCTGCGAGCATGTCGCCGGTCGTGATCCGCGACGTCATTCGCGAGCGCATCGGCTTTAACGGCTGGCTGATGAGCGACGATATTGGGATGGAAGCACTGAAGGGCGATTTTGCAAGCCGTGCTTCCGGCGTTGTTACGGCCGGCTGTGATGTCGCGCTTCACTGCTCGGGCAGAATTGAGGAAATGATCTCTGTCGCCTCGGCAGTCCCGCCGATGAGCATCGAGGGGCACGAACGTTTGGAACGGGCCATGGCCAGTACTCGGATTGAATCAGATCACCTTGATTTTGCAGAGGAAATTGCCAAGCGCGATCAGCTGCTTGCGCTCGCTTAACTGTCATTCGTCGATGAATTGAGGCTGTTGGTCGACTGAATTGCGTCTTGAAACTGAATGCCGCCAAGGTCGCGGCCATCGTTCTCACCTTATCAAAAGAGAATTGCCTGATGCGTCTTCTGCTCGCTGCATCCGCCGTTGCCCTGCTTGCTGCTGCTCCCGCCGTGGCCCAGTCGGCGGCGTCCTCTTCAAGCGACAAGGCAAAAAGCCTCGACACCCTCCATTCGGAAGTCATGATCGAGCAGGCGAAGAGCGGCTACGCCGACGCGCCGGTCGACGAGCGGACCGTCCAGACGCGGCACAGCGCATCAGTGAACGGCCGGGTCCTTCCGTACACCGCGACTGCCGGGACTCTCACCATCCGCGATGTCGCGGGCAAGCCGAAGGCGAGCATCTTCTTCACTGCCTATACCGCCGATGGCGCACCGAGCTCGTCGCGGCCGGTGATGTTCTTCTACAATGGTGGTCCGGGCTCGGCTTCGCTTTGGCTGCGCATGGGTTCGTTCGGGCCGATGCGGCTCCAGACCGGCAATCCGGAGTCGATCCGTCCTGCACCGTTCAATTTCGGTCCCAATCCTGACACCCTGCTCGGCTCGAGCGACTTGGTCTTCATCGACGCTCCGGGCACCGGCTATTCGCGCCCCCTCGGCGATGCGAAGGGCAGCGACTTCTACGGCGTCGACCAGGATGCCGATGCCTTCGCGCGCGCAATCATCCGCTACGTTACCAAGTTCTCCCGCTGGGACAGTCCCAAGTTCCTGTTCGGTGAGAGCTACGGAACGACCCGCTCGGGTGCGCTCGCTTACCAGCTGCAGGAACGGGGTCTCGCGCTGAACGGCGTTGTCTTATTGTCATCGATCATGAATTACGGACGGCGCCAGCCCGGTCTCGACCGCGACTACATCAACTATATCCCGAGCTACGCGACGACCGCCTGGTACCATCACAAGATGGCCAATCCCCCGGCAACGGTAGACCAGGCTGCTGCTCAAGCGCGTGCCTTTGCCGAGGGTCCCTATGCATCGGCTCTCGAGAAGGGGCAGACGATCAGCCCCGAGGAGCGCGACGCAGTTGCAAAGCAGATGGGCGCGCTTACGGGCTTGTCGCCTGAGTTCATCGAGCGCGCGAACCTTCGTGTCGATCTTTCACGCTTCCGCAAGGAGCTGCTCCGCGATGAGCGGGAGACCGTCGGCCGCTACGACTCGCGTTACACT
>Ga0070717_10003166_pt1 | contig 11752 bp, 9 predicted proteins | sample LARL113metaG_FD_71366 | JGI IMG/M metagenome (GOLD analysis project Ga0070717, IMG submission 71366) | Corn, switchgrass and miscanthus rhizosphere microbial communities from Kellogg Biological Station, Michigan, USA - LAR L11-3 metaG | ecosystem: Host-associated > Plants > Roots > Rhizosphere ...
TCTTTGATGAACGTCGGAGATTACGTTAGCGCCCGTGAGCACTTGGAAAAACTGTCAAAACAGGTTCCGCAAGCCGATTATGTTGCCTACGGACTGGCTGCGCTGGATTGCCTTACCGGCCACTTGGAAGATTCTCTGCGCCATTTGGACGAAGCCATTCGCTTGAATACCTCGATCCGTTTTCAGGCGCGCAACGACTCAGATTTCCAGAATTTATCAGAAGACCCTCGCTTCACCGAACTGCTCTACCCCGATCCAGGGGCTGAATTGCCGGTGCCACCAGCCGCGACCGAGGAAGATTTCTAGGCGTGGCTCCGTCGGTTTCTACTGAACAAAACAGCCGCGCGTTGCGCGTAGTGGCGATTGGCGGCGGTACCGGCCTCTCGACAATACTGAGAGGATTGAAGCGCTACGCTGCTCTTCCAGGCGAATCCATTTCCCCTGCCACCGCCTCACCGGATATCGCCGAGCTCTGCGCTGTGGTCACAGTCAGTGACGATGGTGGCTCCAGCGGACGCTTGCGCAAAGAGCTCAACATGCTTCCGCCGGGCGATATCCGCAACTGCATCGTCGCGCTCTCGGAAGACGAAGCACTACTCTCGCGTCTGTTCCAGCATCGCTTCTCAAAGGGTGGGCTGGAAGGACACAACTTTGGAAATTTATTCCTGGCGGCGTTGACCTCGATCACCAAGGATTTTGGCGAGGCGGTTCGTCTTTCGTCAGAAATTCTGCTTACTCGCGGACACATCTATCCCGCGACTACTGCCAATGTAGAGCTGGAAGCACTAATGGAAGATGGCACTCGCGTGCGAGGCGAAACCAAGATCACCGCCAGTAAGGGCCGGATCAAAGAGCTTTTCTTGGATCCACCCGATGTCGAGCCGCTGCCGCAAACGCTCGAAGCTATAGCCCGCGCCGATCTCATCACCATTGGGCCGGGATCGCTCTTCACCAGCTTGATTCCGAACCTTCTGGTGCACGGCATTCCGCAAGCAATCGCAAATTCCTCTGCAGTCAAAGTCTACGTTTGCAATTTGATGACTCAGGCCAATGAAAGCCTCGGGCTCACTGCAGCCGATCACATTCGCGCGCTGAATCGGCACGCACAAAGCGAGCGCCTGTTCGATTACGCGCTGATCAACCGCACTCCGGTATCTGCAGAACTGAAGGCGAAGTATGCGCTGGAAGACGCGGCACAAATTGTCGCGGATCTCGATTCGGTTGAGCAGTTAGGAGTGCGTCCGGTGCTCGGTGATTATCTGGACGAAGCCACCGTAGCCCGACACGCGACGGATCGCGTAGCCAAGGATCTTCTGCAGCTGGTTTCACAACCATCTACGAAGACCACGTAGTGACCAACCGATCCGTTTGCCCTGCGGAGCTTTGCCTCTGTGTTCCTCTGTGTCCTCTGTGGTAAATCCCACCAGCCGCTTCCCAGCGAGTTTCTCGGTTATATTGATCTGAATGTCAGAGGCGAGGCGCAAGACCGCGAACCCGCAACGGCTGGCAATCGCAATCATGGCCGCCGGCAAAGGCACGCGGCTGAAGTCGAAGCATCCGAAAGTGCTGCACGAGGTCGGCGGCAAGCCGCTGCTCGCGCACGTTATTGCTGCCGCGGTCAAAGTAGTTCCGCCAAGGGACATTTATGCCATCATCGGGCACGAAGCCGATCGGGTACGCGAAGCAGTCGCTGACACGGGAATAAATTTCGTATTGCAAAATCCGCAGCGCGGTACCGGGCACGCACTCATGGTGGCGAGGGACGCTCTGGCGCACTACGATCAAGTTATTGTTCTCTCCGGCGACGCCCCGCTGATTACGCCGGGGACGATCACGAAGCTGCGCGATTTCCATTCCAGCAAAAAAGCCGCAATGACCATTCTTACCTCCGTGGTTCCAGACCCGACCGGCTATGGGCGCGTAGTTCGTAAGAGCACGAAGAGCGACGATGTGCAGGCGATCGTAGAGCAAAAATCAGCCACGCCCAAGCAGCAGAAGGTTCGCGAAATCAACTCCGGCTTTTATGCTTTTGCGGTTAAATCGCTCTTCTCTCATATCGACAAGCTCAGCACGAATAACCCGCACGCCGAATTTTATCTCACGGATATGGCTGCCATTCTAGGTAAAGCGAAGCAGCGTGTGATAGCCGTGGAGGCAAATGACGCGTACGAAATTCTGGGCGGCAACACGCGAGCCGAACTGGTCGATATTGATCAGCGCCTGCGCATGGCCAAGTGCCAGCAGCTTATGACGGAAGGGGTCACAATTTTTTCTCCTCACACCTGTGTGATTGACGCTGACGTTCAGATCGGCGCCGATACCACCATCGAGCCTTTCGTACAAATTCTCGGTAACACACGCATTGCGAGCGATTGCCGGATACGCTCGTACAGCGTGATTCGCGATTGTGAAATTGCAGCTGGCGTTCTCATCCGTCCCGCGTGTGTTTTGGAGGCTGCCAGCGTCGAGGCGGGGGCGGTTATTGGCCCGTATTCCCATCTGCGTGCAGAGAGCCACATCGGGGAAGGTGCCCACGTGGGGAATTTCGTGGAGACAAAAAAGATTAGGTTGGGGAAGGGTTCAAAAGCAAATCACCTGACTTATCTCGGGGATGCTGAAATCGGCGATGGAGTGAACATTGGGGCGGGCACGATCACTTGCAACTACGACGGAGTGCATAAGCATAAAACGGTGATTGAAGATGGAGTCTTTATAGGCAGCGACTCCACCCTGGTCGCGCCGGTGCGGGTGCGCAAGGGTGCGTACGTAGCCGCCGCATCGTGCGTTACCGAGGATGTTCCGGAAGGATCGCTCGCCTTGGGGCGCGCGCGGCAAGTCAACAAGGAAGATTGGGTGAAACAGCGGAGAGAGGCTGGCGCGGGGAAGTCATCCACCCAAAGCAAAAGACTTTGACCGCAAAGGGCGCGAAGGAATCGCAGAGGGCGCAAAGAAATGCTGCTAGGTATCTTCGAAGGGTAGCAGAAGATTGAATCGCTGTGCGGGCGAGGACGCCCGCACCAACAGCCGGCGAGACGCCGGCGCTACTGTCTTTATCTCGAGACGGCGGCGAACAGTTGCGAGTGCAGCAGCGACTGGAACTTTTTGTCGTCAGACTTAAAATGCATTTGAAGTTTTGAGCTGTCGGAATCAACCGTGACATTCTCAAGTGCGGTTTTCTCAATCGGCGTAGCCGTCATTTTGCGATAAAGCATTCCTGCTTTCAGCAAGGATGACAGCGTGGTTGCGGTCATCGAATCCGATGTAATCACATCCAAATCGAAATTGACACCGCTTGAAAAATTCATCGTGTAGCGCGATCCTAGAATGCGTTTTTTCACTGTGTCATAGTCCGCCAGGCCGGCAGCGTCTCCAAGAGCCGAGCGCAGCATATTTTGGGTGCCCTGCTGATCGAGAACACTCCAAACCATGCCGGAGTCAACAGCGCCAATCATGTCGGCGATCTGGCTATTGGCGTCAACCGTAGACGTATATCCATCACGCGCATCAAGCGCGCCTTTGAGCGCGCTGAGGTCCCCGAAGAGAAGCGTGTCGTCATCCAGAAAGGCCATCTGCATGCCGCCAGGCATGGGATAGGTATTCAGCTCGTGATACTTCATGGGCCGCACTTTCTGCAGGCGCATTTTCTTCAACACAGCCGCCGTGGGAAACTGGCCTTGGGCAAGCCCGACCACCCGCACGCCTTGTTTGCCCGCGCGATACGAAGCGAATGTGAGCTGCTCGACATCCTTCTCGGGATCGATCCCAACACTCTTCAGCGCGCCTTCAAACTGCTTTAAGCTCTCAGGCAAAACCTGGTTTTTGAGCGCCTGCGCTGTTTCCGAGTTTTTCAGCGCGCGATAGTCTACCGAGATGATCTGCTGAATATCGGAAGGAATGGCGGTGCGAGCCGAAGAACCAAGCGGCGCGGCCGAGGCGACCGCGCACAGCAACAGCAAACAGATAACGACTCTCTTCATAAAGACCTCAGAATATGAACTTAGATGCGAGCTGCATTCCTGGAGTCAACTGACTTTGGCTTATTGTATGCCAGGTCCACAACCAGAAGATCAAACGAAAGTGCAATGGAATTCGGCTGGTCAACGTGGACGGCCCCCCGCCCGCGCTACCGAGGTACCCTCAAGAACTTGTCATTACGAGCGAAGCGCGGAGCCTGCGTTTCCCATGTCGCTACGCTTTCAGTGCTCCGGCTTTGCGCCGCATCTCAGAAACAAATCCTTGGTCCTTCAACGACTCGAGATTAATGTCAACGTTCGCTAACGCCCCCTCGATTGCTGCTCGCGCCAGAGCCGACGCTGTTGTCAGATCTGACTTCATGTTCGGATTCGTAATCGGCTTTAGTTTGTCAGCGATCTCCGCCACTTCCTTCGCCCGCTCGGCTACGCTCAAAGGCACGCTGGTAGCCTGTTTCAGAGCAGCATCAATAAGGCCGTCTCCTTTCGCTGAGCTCTTAGCCGCTTTGTGAGCATTCATCACCGCGTTGTAAGAATTGGCGTCGGCGTCGATTGCTGCCTTCAACTCTTCCCGCAGTTGCGATAGACGGCCAATGGCTTCGCTCAGTTCGCGCTCGTATTGAACGTAGGCCTTCTTGCCGCGAGACATGGAAGCCACCATGCTTGCCAGCCCAGCCGCCATCGCGCCGCTTGCGGCCGCTGCGCTGCCGCCACCCGGAGTAGCAGTAGGAGCCGCGAGCTGCTCCACAAACGGCTCCACTCCAGCTCTTAGTCCGCCAATTGCAACCTTGCCACCCATTACGGCACTCAAGCGGTTTTCAAGAATTAAAGATGAATCAAAATTTTCTACCTGCAAGAACCATTCCGCCGCTTGCTCCAATGCCTTTTTCGGAATCAGGCCAACAATCTCACTCGAAACCGGCATCACGCCGTAGCGTGCCGCCTCGCGCTTAACCAGCTCAAAGACGCGGTGGATCGGCGTCTGGTCAAAGTCGGTCAGGTTCATCGAAACCTGAGCCAGACCGCGCACCAAAAATCCCGCACCCTTGACGAAGCGCATCCCGCCGCTCGAAAATCGCACTGCCTTTGCGACCTTCTTCGCGATCTCAACGTCGGGAGTGTTCAAAAACACGTTGTAGGCGATAAGAAACTTTCTTGCGCCTACTACCGTCGCGCCCGCCGTCGGATGCACTCTAGGATCGCCGAAGTCTGGCTTCCTTGCAGGATTTGTTGCAATCTCGGCACGGATGCCCTCAAACTGGCCGCGACGGATATTCTCCAGATTCTGTCGCTCCGGGATTGTTGCAGCCGCCTCGTACAGATAAACCGGAATCTGATAGCGCGTCCAAATCTGTTCGCCAACATGTCGCGCCATGGCCGCACAATCTTCGATCGTCACCCCCTCAATCGGAATGAACGGCACCACATCCGTCGCGCCCATACGCGGATGCGCTCCCTGATGCGTGTTCAAATCGATCAACTCTGCCGCCTTGCCGACGCCACGAATGGCGGCCTCCTGGATTGGCTCACGCTCACCGACCAGCGTGATGACGCAACGATTGTGGTCGGCGTCCATCTCGCGGTCGAGCAGATACACCCCGTCAAGCTTCATGGCTTCGATGATGGCATCCACTTTCGCCCTATCACGGCCTTCAGAAAAATTGGGAACACATTCAACCAGCGTGGACATACGCGAAGGATATCTCTCAGTCGCACAAGCCGCAAATTCGGTGCCCTCTCGTCCTCTGTGGGTGTGATCAGGTCGAGTCAGCGAGGGGCATAGCGGCAGGAGACGAGAATCTGCGCCAGCGGAGCCCGCACACTGCCAGCAAGTACAGGCCGATGGTGATCGGAAGGAGCGCGCGCATGCCCACGACAAGTGACAAGTTCTCCAAGAGTCCGCCGCAAACTGCGCCGAGCATATTGGCGGCCAGCGCTGAACTTGGAGAATCAGTTATCCGAAACTCCTCCGCAAACAAGAGTCCGGCAAAGAAGACTGGGATAGCGAATGTCAAGGCGACAACCGAGCCCACGTACCTGGTTGAGCCCGAAATGCTCCTGAAAGGAATCAAGTATGCGATGAGCAAACTCCCCAGAAGCCCTATAACAGTCCAGGATCGCCGCCATAATCCCGGCTTGAGCTCTATCATCACATTGCCCAACAGCAGAGTCGCTAGCAACGCGCCAATCGCGATTGCACTTACCAGCCAAGTCGTGCCGAAATACAAGGCAAGGCGGCTTATGGCTTGAGTCTCCAGCAGGAGGAATCCAGCGCCCATGCCAAGAAAGAACAAAGATGGCGTACGGCCACGCGCTTCGGGTATCTGCCAGTAGAGGGCGAGGCCGAGCAGAATAACGAGCAGGGCCACCGAAAAATAGGTACGAGGAATCCAGCGTCCTTCCTGGTACAAGTAAGGCCAATCATCGGTCGTGACGGGCACTGGCGAAGACGAAGCAAAGGCAACGCGGTTCCGTGCCACCAGCTCGGCCAGCCGGGGATCGGCAGCAAACGCTTTTTCCACTTGGTTGGAGGAAGAAATCACGAAACAGGTGGCTGGGAGGAAGGCGGTCAAATTAGTTCGGAACATCAGCGGGGGCTTTCCGAAAGTTTGGGTCAGCATCGCCAGAAGTCTCTCTCCCATCCATGGACGGTTGACCTGAAACTTCAAGTACAGAACCCCGTCCGGAGCCAGATGATCGCGCGCTTCGCGAAAGGACTCCAGGGTATAAACGAAGTTGTCCAAACGCATGTTGGAGTAATCGGAAAACTGAGTGTGCGAGTCCAGCGCTCCGAAAAGAATCAAGTCGTAATGATTCTGGCTTCGTTTCAGAAAATTCCGGGCGTCCGTAAGATGCACGGTGACCTGAGGCGAATCATAGGGGCGTTCCGGGTGCTGGCTTTTTCCCAGAGCGAGAATCGCGGGGTCGATCTCAACGGCATCCACGAAACGGCTTCCGTTGCGAAGCGCGGCGGCAGCATCGTTCCCCGCCCCCGCTCCCACGATCAGCACTGACGGCGCCGCTTTTCCGAAACGAAATGGCAAATTGAAGTGGTTTTCTTCACTCGGTTCGCCCATGACATGAGGATGACGTGCAAGGAACTCGGGCGAAAGGTTCACGATGTACTGGTATCCCACGTGATTGACAAATAGGTTGGCAGCTACGAACTCGCCATCGGACAGCTTTATGCGGGCGAACTCAATCTGCTGATACGGAGACCAGATGCTGAAGTGGTCATTCGTGGCCGAGTCATGCAGCAGCAGGGCGGCAGGAGCTATCAAGCTGGCCATGAGATAGCGGTCTCGTCGCTCGGACCGTAATAAGGCGAACCCCGCGAGCCCCACGCCGAACCAAATGGTGGGCGATAACATCAACCGACATGCTCCCAGAAATCCTACGATCCCGATCAGACTCCCTGCCAGATTCCAGGAGTATCCATGCAGGGGAGAAGGCGCTGCCTCGATTTGGCGGCTTACTGTTTGTCCCAGCGGAACGAAGATGCAGGTGATCAGGAAGAGCAGTATGCTCGCAACCGCCGCCGCCAGTGTGAAGTGGGCCCAGTTCCATGATCTGCCTACACCCCAAATTTCGACGTCTGACGCGGCACCCAGGGCCTGAGAAAGACCTTCCAGCACACGGCCACCTTGCCAGGGCCAGCGGACGATTATCAGCAGGCCCAGCAATGCATTTGCCGCAGTCAACCACCTTACTCGGCTGCGGGCGAGCGCGCATCCAAGTCCGAATCCCAGAAAGCAGACCAACAGAGCCAGATTCTTGATATACGCAAAGATCCTGACTTCGACAGCAATCCAGCGGATTACCGCTAGTTCCAAAAAGATTGTCAGAAAGCTTGCGAGAAGAAGCCGTGAAAGTTTCCAGCGGCTGGAGCCGGTCGAAACGCCTATCGTAGCGTCGCGCCGTTTCCGGTACAGGGCTAGTCGCCAGACGGCCAATGCGCCGATTGCTAGCAAGAAGGTGACGATCCGTGAATTCATCATTGCTGCACCGGAATGTGACCTTTCAATGCCCCTATGCAAGCGCGGCATCGCGACGCAATCCCCAATGGCCAAACCCTCAATCGGAATGAACGGCACCAATCCGCTGCTCCCATACGCGGATGGGCTCCACACTCCACCAGAGTTGTTGGCATATTGCTGAAGAATATCGGGTGAGATTAGAACCCGCAACTTACGTGCTCAGGCAGAAGGTTGAGAGCCGGGGATTATCCTCTCGCGCCTACATGAATCTTAATTTGAAGTTACAGCACAAGCCGGATTCTCGGTGAACGCCCGGGGGCGTATGTAGAAAGAGAATCCTCCTTGTGACCCGAAGGCGGTCGCCGATGGGACCAGAAGATCGGAACCAGCGGTGGCCGCCGACTTTTATGCGGCTTTGCGAATCTTGTGGATCAGGGGAGCGATCTTCCTTAAGTCATCCACGAATGATTGCATTTGTTCCCGCCGCGATTGCTCATCAATCGCGCGCAGGATTGACGATGGATGCACAGTTGCCATGACGTGCGGCGCCAGGGGAGACTCCACGAGCTCGCCACGCCGTCGCATAACGCTGAAACCCTTGCCCAGCAAGGCTTGCGCGGCAGTAGCGCCCAGGCACACCAAAACTTCAGGTTTCACTGCCGCGAGCTCCGCATCCAGCCAGGGACGGCAGGCATTGATCTCCCAGTAGCGCGGTTTCTTGTGGATGCGCCTTTTTCCGCGTTGATCTGGCCCCCAGTTGAAATGCTTCACCACATTCGTAACGTATACATCACTTCTCGCGATGCCAACCTCAGCTAGAGCCTGATCGAGCACCTTTCCGGCAGGACCCACGAAGGGATGACCAGCGAGATCTTCTCTATCTCCGGGCTGCTCGCCAACGAAAACGACTTTAGCATGTGCGTCCCCTTCGCCGAAAACCGTCTGGGTGGCTCGTTCCCAAAGGTCGCAAGCTTTGCAGCTCGCCGCAGCCGTACGCAGCTTCGCGAGAGTTGGTTTCGGAGGGATCAGCGGAGCAGCGGTTTGCTGCGATTTATATCGGGCTGCCTTAAGGTCTTTGGCCATGACTGCATCCGCGCGGCGGAATTCCAAATCCTCAGATGACGCCGTGATTCCCACGTTTGCCATCTTGCTTTTATCTCTTCTCCCGCGAAGTTTCTGCATCCAACAAGTCGGGCAGGCTTAAGTCCAAATGTCCGGCGAAAGGATTTGGCCCGCTGGTCTGGACGAGTCGGTACGCGGATTTTCTACTGAAAATACAGGGGAAACTGTATTGGAATCGAGCACTGCAACTTATAACGTTCGCGCCGGGAAATATTGGCGCAAGTGACGCCGCGGCATTTGTGTCGTTCGAAGCTGCGAAAAATCTTTTTAGCGGGGTCTCATGGTCGCACATTGTGTTAACCCGAATTGTTACGCTCCCTTGCATTCATTCTGCGAAGGACGGCTGTTCCAGTTTGAGGTAGTTTCGATCTCGGTAGCGGCCAGTGATGACACTGCCGCGCCGTTCGATGAAAAGCCGGAGCGCCAGACGGCTCATTTCTGGCTGTGCGGCCGTTGTGCTGACAGCATGACGCTAGTGCTCGAACCAGCCCGCGGCTTGCGTGTGGTACCCGTGGCGTTGAGCGGAACGGAAGCTACGAGCGTAGGGGACGTTGCCCTGAGCGGCGAAGAAGTTCGCCAGACCCATAGCTGCTGAGGCCTGGTAGGTTCAGGCGTTATAATCTTTGCTTTCCTCACGTGCCGTGAACCGTCGGTCTGCGCGGATTTCGGGGTAGCCTTTCCTGAGAAATACAGCCCACCCTAGCCGCCGAGAGAGGGTACGGCATCGAAAGGTGAGCAGAAGCTGGAAAGACTTCGCGAAAGAAAAAGATTGCACTCAGTTGACATTTTATAAACTGGTGGCTCTGTATTAGTAAGAATTACACAGTCGGAATCTCCCGAGTTTTCGACATTTCCCAATTTATGAGCCAAGTTCCGGTTTGGCAATTGCTGTGCTCCGATACCCGAGCTACTCGGGTGGCAGAGTACGGCCTGTGCTCTGGACGGTAGGTTTGCGCTAGTTAAGCCTTGTGGAGGAATGTCTCACGGAGGTGAGCCATGGCAACATTTCGAATTTTCATAGCCGATGATCACGAAGTTGTGCGCAAGGGTCTCATGTCCCTCTTGCAGGCACAACCGGACTGGGAGGTCTGCGGAGAGGCCGCGGACGGCCGCGAAGCGGTGGAGAAAGCCCAGCAGTTGAAGCCTGATGTCGTCATCCTCGATATAGGCATGCCCAGCCTGAACGGCTTGGAAGCGACTCGACAGATTCTGAAAACCAACCCGCAGGCCAAAGTGCTGATCCTCACTTTGCATGATTCTGACCAGGTCGTACGTGAGGTGCTCAATGCGGGGGCGCGTGGCTTCCTGCTGAAATCGGATGCGGCCCGGGATCTGGTTGCCGCCGTCGAGGCTTTGCGGCGGGATAAGACCTACTTTACTTCGAAGGTCGCGGCCATGGTGCTGGAAGGTTATCTCAAAGGTGGAACTCCAACCAGCCCCGTCACGGTCGGCCGTAACCGGCTAACGCCACGCGAGCGCGAGATTGTGCAGTTGCTGGCCGAAGGAAAGAGCACAAAAGAGGTGGCGGTCGCGTTAGGCTTGAGCGTTAAGACCGCTGAGACGCATCGCTCGAACATCATGCGGAAACTGCAGCTCCATTCCGTAAGCGATCTGGTACTCTATGCCGTCCGCAATAACATTGTCCATGTTGTACAGGCGGGAATCGAGTAGGGCTCAGCTTTGTGGCTTTGAGCGGGCGATATGCCCGCTTTTTTCTTTTTCTTTTACGGCTACGGCCCAGACGCGAAAAAAGGGAGCCGCGCCTACACGGCTCCCCCACGGCTCGGTACCCTCCCCCAGGTACGTCGCCAAACTCGCTACTGCATCATGGTGAACGCCTGACAGTCAGTCAATTTCGTCACTGGCGTGGCACCCGTCTTGCCCGCATCAAAGCGGATCACGCCATCTTCCGTCGAGCAAAAGTCCCGCAGTCCGGTTACGCCAAACGTGACTGGAGAGGTTCCAGTGACGAACGAAGTGGTCAGAGCACCAGCCGTAATGCCTGTGGCTGCAAACACGTAACCGCTCTTACCCCCACTGCCAGGTTTCGCCGAAACCAGCACGTCATCCAGCAGGCAAGCAGTTGTAGAAGATGGTGAGCACGGCGGCGGTCCTCCCAGGCTGGTGAGATCTGAGGAATATCCAATGTTGGGATAAGCAGCGTTGTAAGCGAACTCAGCGGTGTTGACTTGACGCAGTGACTGGGTAGCCGAAGCTTCATTAGCCGCGATTCGCGCACGCAGCAAGTTGGGGATCGCGATCGCCGCGATGATCAGAATTATCGCGACCACGATCAGAAGCTCGATAAGTGAGAACCCTTTGTTGTCGCGCATGTTCACTTCGCCTTTTGCTTCCGCTTCGGGCTTCGAGTATTAGATAGGCATTTTGCCCGCCATTCTAGTAGCTCTCCTGCCGGTCGTCACGGATGTAAAGTGATGAAAACGAAGGGCAAAGCCTGGGCTGATTAAGGCAAAGAACCCCTTGCTGACACAATCTGTCAATCCCGAATTGAACAATGACACCATTTGGGTTCACAGCCAGGGAATTGGCCGGAAAATGAAAATGCCAAACTACGTCTTGGAGACCATTACCCTTGAAAAAACACCAGGAGCAACGGATCGCTCCGTTGCTCCTGGCTTTGTACCCTCCCCCAGGTACTTCGCCAACTTCTTACTGCATGAT
>Ga0070717_10003167_pt1 | contig 11750 bp, 13 predicted proteins | sample LARL113metaG_FD_71366 | JGI IMG/M metagenome (GOLD analysis project Ga0070717, IMG submission 71366) | Corn, switchgrass and miscanthus rhizosphere microbial communities from Kellogg Biological Station, Michigan, USA - LAR L11-3 metaG | ecosystem: Host-associated > Plants > Roots > Rhizosphere ...
TCAAGGCTTGGCCAACAGCGAGCCCCCATTCCGGTTTGCTCTTAACTTCGACAGGAACTTCAACACGCAGGAGACGATGCTGTTGAGGCTCCCGCCGCAGGATACTGCAAACTTGCCTTCGATTCTCCAGTCCCGAATTGATCCAGTGCGTTACCGCTATGCGGTGATCGGGTCCAACGATGACAGCATGGCGGATTTGCTTCCCTCGCGGTCAGTGGTGCAAATTGACACTTCGCAGAATCGAGTTCAGGTATTCCCATGGCGAGCGATGCGTGATCGCCCCATATACCTGGTGTGGCATACCGATGGGCATACGTGCTGCTGGTGTCAGGTGGATGGGCGGGAACTCACTTTAGTGCCCCATCCGTTGTCGCCGAAGCCAATTCGCCGCTTTAAGACGCCCAGGGAAGCGACGGTGGTCGGCAGAGTAACAAATGCATGGCTTCCCTTTGGGTCGATTCAGCTCAAGCGGGATGTTGCTTCTTAGGATTCCTGGTCGAGGCAGGACCGCGAGTCGTTCAAAATAGTCAACGCTACTTCGATGTTTAGACAGAAGAGTTCGGAGTACACAGGGAGCGCTTGCACCGGGATAGTTGACCGATATGCCTGCAGGGACTGCCAGGTCCTTAAAACGGTGCGCCTGTCGGCTCTGGTGTATCGAATATATTCCTCTAGTTGGAGAACATAGGCTGAAATCGGTGTCGCCAGCAAACGGCAAAAAAGCTGGTGATGGCAGGCGCTTAATGCTTGATTAGCTTCTTCCACTCCCATTCGGGAAGAGAGTTGCGGATGAAGATAGCGACCGCTATTACAGTCTCTCAGGGAAGCCAAGTACAGCATTCTGGTCAGGTCATTAGGAAGACTTTCGAGGGCAGCTACCCGAGCACAGGTTTCCATGATCTCCGCGTTGGCGGTCAGTTCCATTTGGCCTTGATGCGTGAAAATGAACTTAGCCCTGCTCTCAAAAATTCTGCGATGACGCCGTTGTTATGAGCAGACGACAAATAATTCGTCATCTCCGAGGCGGACACAATAATATCACCGGGGTGAGAGAGTGAGCTGCGAGAATGCTGAATCGCCATCGCCATCTCCGCCCTCTCCGGCCGGATATTTTCGCTGGGTGATCTGTTCGCTGCTTCTATTAGGGATGACTAAAAATTATATGGACCGCCAGGTCCTTGGTGTCCTGAAGACAACTCTGCAACATGATTTCGGGTGGAATGAGATCGACTTCGGCAACCTGGTGTTCGCATTTCAGGCAGCATACGCAGCGGGTATGCTGTTGGTGGGACGGCTGGTTGACCGGCTCGGCGTGAAGGTGGGCTATGCCTCGACCATGATTTTCTGGAGCCTGGCGTCGATGGCTCACGCTCTGGGGCGATCCTTGAGCAGCTTTATGGCGGCACGCGCGTCGCTGGGCTTTGCAGAGTCGGGAGTTTTTCCGTGCAGCATCAAGAGCGTTGCCGAGTGGTTTCCAAATAAAGAACGCTCCTTTGCCATCGGAATTTTCAATGCCGGAGCAAATGCCGGCGCAATCCTGAGCGCGCTGCTGGTGCCGTGGATCACCATTCATTGGGGGTGGCGTTGGGCTTTTGTCGTTACCGGTGGCATCGGCTTTGTGTGGGTCGTTCTGTGGCTGCTGCTCTATCGCAAGCCCGAAGAACACCGCCGCGTTTCGAAGGCAGAGTTGGCATACATTCGCAGCGATCCCGCCAAGCCCGGAGGGCACATCAAGTGGCTTAGCCTGGTTTCGTACCGGCAGACTTGGGCGTTTGTGGTTGGCAAGTTCATGATCGATCCCATCTGGTGGTTCTACCTGTATTGGATACCCGATTTTTTACAGCGGAACCATGGCCTGGCATTGATGCAAATTGGCGTACCGATTATGGTGATCTATGTAATTTCCGATGGCGGCAGCGTTGCCGGAGGATGGTTTTCGTCGATGCTGATCAAGCGTGGTAAGAGCGTAAACGGCGCTCGAAAAAGTGCCATGCTGATATGTGCGCTGTTCATCTTGCCGATTATGCTGGCATACCGTGTAGAGAGTTTGTGGGGGGCAGTTCTGATCATTGGGCTCGCCGCCGGTGGACACCAGGGGTTTTCTGCCAATCTGTTCGCGGTGCCGTCGGACACATTTCCATCCGAGGCCGTAGGCTCGGTGGTGGGGATGGGAGGCATGGCAGGTGCGATTGGAGGCATGCTGATCGCCAAAGTTGTCGGCTATACCTTGCAGTGGACGGGCAGCTATAGGATTCTGTTCTTTATCGCTGGCGCTTCGTACCTGGTGGCGTTAGCGTCAATTCAAATTCTCTCTCCCCGGCTCGAACCGGCGCGACTTCAATAAAAACTAAAAATGTCGCCGATCTGATAAAAATGCAGTGAGCTCTTGTCATTCGCGGAATCCAATCAAAGTGCAGGAGACACCCATTAAGGAAATCATATCCAGCGGGAAGATTGCTGCGGAAGAGAAATTGACTGCGGACCAAATCGAGAGCGCAGTGAAAGATGCTTTGGCGGCGACAAAATCCATCGACATCCATACCCACCTTTATCCGCCCGCATTCGGGAGAATAGGACTGTGGGGCATAGATGAACTGTTGACGTACCACTATCTCGAAGCAGAATTCTTTCGACATTCCGACATGACTCCGGAGCGCTACTGGTCGCTTTCAAAGCGAGAGCAGGCCGACGCCATCTGGCGCACATTGTTCGTCAAGAACATCCCGATCTCAGAGGCATCACGCGGAATCATTGCAGTGCTGCAGGCTTTCGGCCTTGCCACTGACGCCTCCGATTTGAGCGAGGCGCGCACTTTTTTTGCGGACCAATCTATCGCGACTCACATCAGAAAAGTATTTCGACTTGCGGGCGTTACGACAGTCGTAATGACCAACGATCCATTGGACCCCGACGAGATGCAAGTGTGGATGAATGGCGTCGAGAATGATGCCCAATTTCAGCCAGTGTTACGGCTAGACCGAATACTGCGCGAGTGGTCCAACCCCTGGCAGCAACTGGTGCAGCAAGGCTACAACGTCGATAGCCGCGCGTCGGCAACCTGCCTAAAGGAGATTCGCAGGTTTCTTTCTGACTGGTACCGGAGAATGCAACCGGTTTACATGGCGGTTTCCCTACCGGATACGTTCCAGTTTCCTGCGGATACGCCGCAAGGCCGCATCTTGCGGGAAGCTGTCCTGCCGGCATGCCGTGAATTTAACTTGCCGCTGTCGCTGATGATTGGTGTTCGCCACCAAGTGAACCCAAGAATTCGATTGGCTGGGGACGCCGTCGGACGAGCCGATCTGCGGGCGATTGAGAACCTATGCCGTGATTTTCCCGAGAACCGTTTTCTGGTGAGCGTTCTCAGCCGCGAAAATCAGCACGAGCTGTGCGTATACGCGCGAAAATTCAGCAATCTAATGCCCTTCGGCTGCTGGTGGTTCTTGAACAATCCTTCCATTGTTGAGGAGATTACGCGAGAGCGCATCGAGATGCTCGGCACCAGTTTCATTCCCCAACACTCGGATGCGCGTGTTCTTGAGCAGCTTATTTATAAGTGGCGAAACACGCGCCGAACTTTGGCGCCGATTCTGACCCAAAGTTATCGCCTGGCTCACGAAGACGGACGCTGCATCACTCGTCAAGAGATTCAACGCGATGTTGACAAACTATTGAGATCGAACGCTGAGAAGTGGACCGGCCACAATATTTCTCCACGCTAATGATCTGACTCGATGGCCCCGGCTTTCTCCAGCGCGCTCCGCATTCCTGCCCAGCACTCGATAGAAGAAGCTTCTGGAGTTCCGGCTCCGCGCCAGTGAGTTTCGAGGCTCACCGCATGACGGTATCCGTCACGCATGAGAGCGCCGAATTGTCCGGCCCAATTGATGATGCCTTTCCCCATTGCAGCCCATTCGTAGCCATTTTCCGTCCTGGCTACATCTTTTACGTGGCAGTGGCCGATTCGGTCTTTGGGGAGAAAGTTGTAAGCGTCAGGATAAGGCACCTCGCCGGCACGGGCGGCATTGCCCGGATCCCAGTTCAGCAGCAAGTATTTTGAAGGTACGCCAGCCAGCGTCTTGACGGCTTCCGCCCCGGTCGCCGTGTTGCAGGCAAACTCATTTTCCAAAACCAGGACCAAGCCTGCTTTGCCGGTCTTCTCGGCAGCTTTGTGTAGGACTTCATTCATGGCTTTGCGATACGGCGCCGGATCGTCTAGTCGCCAGAAATCAAAGCAGCGTATGCGATCGACGGACAATTTCCTGGCAACTTCAATAGACCGATCAAGTACTTCGCCCTGCTGGTCGTAGGTGAAGTTGGAATTGAACTGATCTCGCTCTGCCAATTTCGATTTGGGCGCACCCGGCCAATCGACTTTGAACAGCGGGCTGGCGACATCCGAGACCCGCAAATCATTCTTCTCAAGCACTCTCAGCGCCTCTGCAATCTCCTTAGCATCGAGATTGGCAATATTTTTCTTCCATAACGCGCGCACCTCGACCCACCCCATTCCGAATTGTTGCGATGCGACTTCGCAGGCGTGACCGAAGTCTTGCGAAATTTCGTCGGTGATGACCGAAATTTTGAACGGAGATCTCGCTAACCGGGATTTCGCTGAGCTTGGAGATCCGGATATTGAGACCGAGGGTACAGCCCCCAAAGCGGTGGCGATGCCTAATGCCCCGATTCCGGTCACAACGAATTCACGACGCGAAATGCCTGCGGCCATGCTAATTTCTCCTTCTACTTAATGGAAGAATTCGCCGCCGGTTGTGGTCGGACAGTCCTAAACCCAGCCTGCACATGACGTAATATTAACTATTGTATCTAGCACGGAAGCGCATGCAGTCCGGTGATTGCCGCGGTCTTCAAAACCGTAGATCGTTATCTTTGATGGCGATGGTGGGTTCGACCCCCACTCGCTTCCGCCATATCAAAGCCTTTCGAAGCTTAATTAGATCGGGGTACTCTTCAGATTGTTCCTGCAATGTAGAGCCTCTCTAAGAAGAGATCACAGGGTTGTGCAAATATTTCCTATTGCTTGACAACGAAATCGCTCATGAAATCATTTTCTTGTGCTGTATCGAACTTCTTCGTCGTGCGCGATTTTGGAAGTTTGGCGAGAGCTGCGGCCAATTCTTTAGCGTTGAACCCAAATGGGCCAGGCCTGCTCTTGTATGCCACCCGACCATTCTGGTCGATCAGATAAATTCGGTCTGGCCAGCCAGTGTAGGCCTTCTCCGTGGAGTTGCCGAATTCATCAAGCACGGCTGGAAACTTAATTCCAAGTTTGCGCACGCAAGTGCCGGCTATGAAAGCGCGCTCTTCCTCGCTCTTGGGAGTTGCAAAGACAACTTTCTCCTTTATGTTGCTTTCCATCTGCCACACGTCGCTCGGATGCGCTTCAGTGATATACACAACCAGAAACGCGACCTGATTTCCATATTGGTCGTAAAGTTTATTGAGAGCGGGAACCTCCCGCCGAAACGGCGGTCAAGTGTAGCTGCCAAACACCATCACTACAGGCTGCGTCTTGTTGACTTCGGAGAAATGAATAGTTGCTGTCTTATCCAACTTGAGCAGCGAAAAATCGGGCGCGGGGTCACCGATGGCTAAGCGGCCCGCGCGGGCGCGGGTCCACAGCGTCTCAAAAGGCACAACCAGAAAGACTTCCCAGGGCATATGGGACATCACGCGCGCGAAGTCTTCCGGTGGTTTGTGCATTGCGCGCCAGATGAAGGCCACGAAACCTACCCAAAGCACGAATATTCCCGTGAGGATTCCGGCTGTAATCTTCTTCCAGCGGCCACTCGTCTTTGGAGCCGGCGAAATGCTAGATTGAGTGCTCATGAATTCACGATAGCGTTATGCGTATTCAGATTGAGGAATGTAGCCGCCTGCGTCAATTGGATCAATAATTAAAAAACTAACCAGCAATTGACACAGAAAGCGAGAGAAAATAGAACCAGATCGTACCACACCGCACAACCCGGCATATCTGGCCTGCCTCTACAAGGGTATGAAGATAAATTCCCCTCTCGCGATGGCGCTTAGCTTTGTGCTCGCAGTGTTTGCAACCTCGCAAACAATAGCGCCAAATGCTAGCTTCAAAGACACTGACAACGACAAAGATAGCGACCAAGTTTCGATCGTGCAAATCAGCGATACGCACATCGGAGATGGCCACGCTCCTCATGCCGCGGAGAATTTGCGGCTAGCCGTCAAGATGACCAACGATCGACACCCGGATGCGGTGATTCTTTCTGGTGATATTGGGGAGAACCCCCAGGCATGGGACGAGGCTCGAGCCATCCTCAAGAAATTGAAATCTCCTCTTTACTATGTGCCTGGAAATCATGATGTTCATAGCAAAGATGTGGATCGATATCGTCGTGTGTTCGGTAAGGACTATTACGAGTTTCAGGTGAAATACGTTACGTTTGTGGCGATCGATTCACAACTCTTGGGCAACTATGATGTGTATGGAGCAAAGACATCGCCACCGTTGCCGGCCGGCACGGAAGAAGAGTCCGAGAGAATGCTCTCGTGGTTGAACGGCCTTCCGGAAGAGCAACGCGCCGCTAAGCAGGTCGTTATCGGAGTGCAGCACATTCCTGTATTCCACGATGGCAAGTTTCCCGATCCCAAGCCTTATTGGGTAGTCAACGAACCATATCGCTCGAGAGAAATGAAAGCCGTACGGCGATTAGGCATTCACCATATGCTTGTCGGACATTGGCACAATGGCCGCGTCTTTGAGCGCGAGGGAATCACCTGGCACGTGGCTCCTTCCACAAGCTGGTTGCCGTGGGGAGGGGAACTGGGTCTCGCGTTGCATAGCATCGCTCCCGATGGAAACGTCCACACTGAGTTTTTGGATCTGCCGGGCGCGATCCCTTAATGCGCAGCGCCGGCCGTAGGATTTGTGCCAGTCGCGTGAACGTCAATTTCAACCGATTCGCTAACCCGCAGCACGAAAGTGCTCGGGTTCTTAATACCCCATTTCACATACGGGACGGTGAAATGTGTGTCTATAACCCAGCGGTCGGGAAAAACTTCCACGCGGACCGGCATGGTCAACTCGTGGTCGGTACCGTGAATGGAGAAAGTTCCATGCACCTGCACGGTTGATGCCCCGCTCGGCGCAACCGCACCTTCTACCTTGTCAGGCCGAAATATGATGGTTGGATAACGCGAGCTCTCCAGAATTTCCTTATGCATCTTGTGATCGCGGCTGTGGTTACCACTTTGTCCGGATGTTGCGTCGACCACAAGGGTTCCATCGATCGACCTGGTTCCGATGTGGTATCTCACATCGCCTTGTTTTAATTGGAACGAGCCATGAACAGTGTGCAGGATGTCGCCCAAAGTGAACGCAATGGTGGTTTTAGCAGGATCGAATTGTAGTTGCAGTTCTTGCGGCTGCGCGAAAGCCGCGGCGCAATACGATAACGCAAGTACAACCGCGCTCAGCATCCGCTTCGATAATGCAAAATCCACAAATCGGCACCGACGCGATAACATCCAGTGCTCCCTAGGAAATGTTATTCAACCAGACGCAGACAATTGTTACTTAACTGTAAATTGAAGCGGCTAAAACGCCAATAAAGAATTGGTGCAGTGAGGTTTTCACCCCTTGAAGAAAATACTGGCCTGGATTGTGGTCGTCGTGTTTGCCGCAGCGGCCCTGGCTTACGCTGTTGACTACTTGTGGTGGCGCTACAGAGTGGGGAGCGGCCACAATCCCTAGACGAAGCTACCGATACAAGTTTATACGCAATTCGGAAGAAGGATGGAAAAACTGAGTACGACTTCGAGCCGCAGCAAGAAGAGCTGCCTAAATTCGTTATTTCCGCATGCGGAATATTTACCCTGCTGGTACGAGCGGAAGCACACGCACAAGGAAATCAGTCTTTGATCTTAGATAAGAGAAGACTTCATCAAAAAGACTGCAGACGGCTAGAAAAATATTAGGAAAATAGCATGCAGGAAGCCCGTGTGAATTCAGACTACCCGTATGCGCTAGCTTTGTTAGCGCGTCTCAGTATCCAGGTAATTCGGGGGACATAAACTCGCCGCAGAACCGTGCGCGCCGACTGCGACCGGCGGTCGCGATCCGGCCAACGCGACGTTCAGTTTCGCGCGCTCCTGGTCGCCGGAAGTTGCTCCATCGGACGGTCCTGGCCGGGGTGGTTTTCGGGCTTCATAACGTTCGATAAGCAGTCGGTCCCCAATCTGGGTGCGGCTACGAAATATGGAATGCGCCGGCAGCTCGAGCACACTTTCAGCACGATGATTGGGCCATGTCACGGTGAATGGGCGCACCAATTCTCGCAGCCCCACCACCTTGAAATCCTTGTCGATTAGAACCAGATCGAAAGAAAAAAGCATTCCAATGGTGTGCACGGCATTCGCGGGGACGATCCAAACGCCGCTATCCGGTTGCAGCGACCTTTTTCCTAGCAGGCCGACCAGCCGGCCCACAATCGAGTCGGCAACAGCAACACGAAACGCGAGAAAGGTCTCCCTGGTTTTGTTATAGACAAAGACGTGCCTTTGGTTACTGAACATACGCGGCCCTTTCTAGGGGTCAAAATATTTTCAATTAACGAGGCGCTTTTTTCTTCATTCTGTAAACCAGCGTAAAAAAAACCACTACCGCCAGCACGCCCGAAACCACGCGAATCAGAGTTACGTTGTCCATTGCCTCACCTCTCGTTAGAGTTAACTTTCCACAACTGATACTGCCATTGCTTACTTGAAGGAATTTTCCAGGCTCCGCAAAATCGTGATGAACGACGGCAGCATTACCGCAATTCCCATACTTGGGAAAATAAAAAATACCAACGGGAAGACCAGCTTGATGGTCGTCTTCGCCGCCAACTCCTCGGCCTTTTGCCGGCGCGCGGTCCTAAGCGCATCGGAGAACATGCCCAGGGACTTCGAAATTGGAGTTCCAAAGCGTTCGGTCTGGACCAGCATTGCTACAAACGAGCGGACACTCTCAAGATCCACACGGTCCGCGAAAGATCTCCAGGCTTGAACACGCGCCACTCCAGCCCGCTGCTCAAGATTAATTTGCACGAATTCTTCGCTTAGTTCGGGATGGCTCACGCGCAACTCAGTTCCCATGCGAACGATGCCCTGGTCGAGCCCCAATCCAGCCTCCAGGCATATGGCTAGAAAATCCAAGCCATCGGGAAGGCTGAGCTTGATTTTCTGCCGTCGCCGGGTAATGGCGCTCGACAACCAAAAGTCTGGAAGAAAAAAGCCGAGCACGACAGCCATTAGAAAAAACAGAATGGTTGAAGTCGGCACGAATAGGGCGACCAGCATCCCCAGAATTGCCGGAATCGCAAGGCGCACACCTAAAAAAACGTCAGCATGGGCAGGCTTGCGATAACCCGCCAGCGCCAGACGACGCACCAGGTCAGGATCAGGCTCAGGTGAGAAAAGCCCGCGCAGTAGGGTAAAAGGTTTTGCGAGGTAGTCAACGTTCAGAGCGGCGCGCCAGACTGGGAGATCATCCGCGACGCGATTGGTTCGAGTCACCTGTTCCAGCAATGCTCCCGCGGCCGACGGCCGCGGCATCAGCAGCAGGAAGAGGAACAGAAAACCGACAAACAAACAAATGCCCAGAATGATAAATGTCATTCGCTAAACCTTTACATTCACAATGTGCCGGATCGCTAAGATCCCGCATGCCATGAAACCCATTCCGATATAGACCGCGATCTTGCCTAGATGATCCGTGAACAACACTTTTTCTGTGTTCCAGTTGAGCACACTCAACAAGCCGAACATAAGGAACGGCATGATGCAAAGAATCCAACCAGTGATTCGGCCTTGTGCGGTATAAATCTTCAGTTGCCCGCGCAGTCGTTCGCGCTCACGCGCGACGACGGCGGTCTTGTCCAGGATCACAGCCAGATTTCCGCCTGTCTCTTTTTGCAGTAGAATGGCCGTGGCAAGGAAGCGCATATCGTCCCGCGGAACACGGCTTACCATATTTAGAACCGCTTCCCGCAAGGGCAACCCCAGCGTCTGTTCTTCATGCAGGCTTTGAAACTCCGCTCCCAAGGGCTCGGCGACTTCGTCGCCCACCATCTCCAGTACCGCCGGCAGCGCATGCCCCGCGCGCAAGCCGCGCGCCATAAGGTCGATTGCATCCGGCAGGAGCTGATCGCATCGCCGCAGCCGTCGCTCGCGCAAAATCAGAAGGTAGATATACGGAACGCAGCCGGCCACAACTGCCGCCAAAAGCGGAAGAACATCAGGCAGGAAAAATGAAGTGATGGAGGCCGTAACTAACATCGAAACGCCGACCAGGCCGAGAAATGCGCTCACTGGCCACACTTGGCCCGCTTGCCGAATGAGATCCAGAGTTTCCTTGGAGCCGGGAATTTGCCGAATAATTTCACTTATCGCGGGATTCGGGCTATACCCTTCTTCTTTCAAAATCGTTATCTGCGGTTCCCCTTCGCTTTCATGCGCCACCTTGATGTTCTCCAAATGGCGCTGCACTGCCGCTTCCGTCTTCGTAGGTTTTACGAGATAGAAGATAACCGCGAAGCTGACAGTCAACAGAATGACGAACAACAGTAACGGAGGCATTTGTTTCCTTCTAATTTATGCTGTGCGAATGTTCGAACCAGGATGCAAGAACACTGATTCCTGACGCGTTCAATCGCTCTGAGAAATTGGGCCGAACACCGGTAGCCGTGAATGCGCCCATTACGCGGCCATCCGGCGAAATACCTTGCTTATCAAACACAAACACATCCTGCAGGCTCACCACCTCGTCTTCCATACCGCTGATTTCGGTCACATGTGTTACCCGGCGCGAGCCATCGGTGAAGCGCGCAATCTGCACGATCAGCTGAACCGCGGACGCGATCTGCCGGCGGACCGCTTTTTCCGGCAGGTTCAGGTTGGCCATGAGTGCCATGGTCTCAATGCGAGCGATCGCATCACGCGGGCTATTGGCATGCACCGTGGTCATCGAGCCATCATGACCTGTGTTCATCGCCTGCAACATATCGAGCGCTTCCTCGCCCCGGACTTCGCCCACCACGATGCGGTCCGGCCGCATACGCAGGCTGTTGATCACCAGCTGCCGCTGCATGATGGACCCGCTGCCTTCGATATTCGCGGGTCGAGTCTCAAGACGCACGCAGTGCCGTTGCTTCAGTTGCAGTTCGGCGGAATCTTCGATGGTTACGATCCTCTCCTTCTCGGAGATATATCCGGAAAGAACGTTCAGCAGTGTGGTCTTGCCAGCGCCGGTTCCGCCCGAAATAACAACGTTAATTCGAGCTCTGACCGCCGCCCGCAACAATTCCAGCATCGGTTTGGTAAGCGTTTGATTCCTGAGCAGATCGTCTTCAGTAATGGGAATGTGACCAAATCGGCGAATTGAAATGTGCGGGCCATCGATCGCGAGCGGAGGAATAATTACGTTGACACGGGATCCGTCCGCCAGGCGCGCATCCACCATGGGCGAGGACTCGTCCACGCGCCTTCCCACCGCGGACACGATCTTGTCAATGATGTTCATCAAGTGTGCGTTGTCCTTGAACATGATGTTGCTTTCTTCAAGGATTCCCCCGCGCTCGACATAAACCTGTCGGGGACCGTTCACCAGAATGTCACTTACCGCGGGATCTTGAAGCACCGGCTCCAACGGGCCCAGGCCGAAAACTTCGTCCAAGACTTCCAGCGCGAGGCGTTCGCGCTCGCGGCCGCTTAAC
>Ga0070717_10003168_pt1 | contig 11749 bp, 14 predicted proteins | sample LARL113metaG_FD_71366 | JGI IMG/M metagenome (GOLD analysis project Ga0070717, IMG submission 71366) | Corn, switchgrass and miscanthus rhizosphere microbial communities from Kellogg Biological Station, Michigan, USA - LAR L11-3 metaG | ecosystem: Host-associated > Plants > Roots > Rhizosphere ...
CTCGACGCCATGCCTCCGACCCCTGCGGGCGAAAAGTCACCTAGTTCCTAAGCGCCCCCTACCTCGGAAACCAAAACCACAACACCGCCGGGATGCCACAAGCGCCCGGCGGTTTCGTTTTCCCGTCTCAAGTCCTCTTAGGGCGGGGGCGAGCAAAAACGCACTGCCGAAAGAAGTAGAAAGACAAAAGGCCGCCTCAGGGTACTGTATTTGGGACCCCGTTTATCAGGCTGCCTGAGCCTCGTGAGCTGATATAGGCTTCAACCCGCCTCTGGAAGCCGCCGATCTGTTCAAGGGCATCCTGCCGATCGGGTCCCTCAGGAAGGCGCTGCGCTGCTTCCCATAGGCCCGCTAGCAACCGCACTGTCTCTTTCAACTTCTCGATTTCGGAAATTCCAACTGCGCGTTGGCTCAACGTTCTGTCCTCATTAGGGGGTTTCGGGTACATCCTGCTCGCCGACGGGTGCAGCAAGAACGAGGTTGCGGTAGCACCGATCTTTTGTTCCCAGTTGTGCAAAATACGGGGGCCAGCCTAGTGCCTTTCGGGCACCCGTACATTTGCGGGGAACTCATGGCACCCAAGGACAACTAGCGAGTCACTGGATGGCCGGACGCGTAAGCAGGCTTGGTCAGCCGGGTGGGAGCAAACGCACCAACGGCCGTTTCTGAGTCATCAAGAGGCATCGTGGGTTCGGCGGACAGTGAGGAAATCGGGGTTGGGTTAGCTGGCGACTACGAGAACATACGAGAGACAGGCCTGGCTAACCGATCTGCTAAGCGGTTGATCTTCCTCAAGGGTGGCGGTCCGCTAGGGAGCGCCATCCGCCGAACGCAGCCGTTTCTGCGATCTCCTGCGCTACCGCCATTCGAACGAAAGGTGTGCTATTCACGTCGCGGTTCATTGCGACGTGAGAAATCGATTACCTGAACATTTTCTCCCGTTGCGGATACGTCCTGTCGGATCTGGTCATCAGCAGGCTCGCTAAATTGCATCTCCATGACGAACCGCCCGGTAGGATCGTGGATCTCTAAATCTGCAGCGTCGGTGACGTCGATCGCAACGATCCCACGTGGCGGATCCGTTATTTGCCGCTCGTAAGCAAATGGGTAGATGGCAAGGCGCGGATCATCAGGGCTGGTTAACGCAGTGCGCGCCAATAGCTCGAACGGCTTCCGCAAATAGTTCCAGTTATTGACCAGGGCGACCCAGGCGCATCTCTCCTTCAGTACGCCGTTTATAAGTCCGCCCGACACTGGATCGTGAGCCGCAAATACCCCAAGGCTCTTCACGATATCGACGGCATGCGGACCCGTTGGTAGTTGCACGAGGAGACCAATTTTCTCCCCATTTATCCTGACGAGTTTCATGGTTGCTCCGTTCAGCAGGGATTCCGCTGATTGCAACTTACTCGTGGCGCACCGGTAAGCACTCCGGTTCTTCCGATCAAATTCCAAGAGAATCCAGGTCGCGCGAAGGCGCGGGTTCGTCACCGTCAATTTGTGCGCAAGAAACGGAGTGCGGCATGGCGATTGTTCGGCAAAAAGGGACGCGGTGTAATTGCTTGCCGTTGCATCCGAGATGTGGCGCCTGAGCCAGCCAGTTGCGGGGCCCTAAAAAGGAGTACGCGATGCTCCAACTAGACTGCGGTGTATCTCCCGAGGGTGACTCGATAACGCTGAACCTTCCGGACAAAAACGGCAAGGCGTGCGAACTTGTTCTGACATTTGATGAGGCAAGCTCGCTGGCTATGACGCTGCCGAGATTGCTCACGATTGCCTTGCACCGAAAATATTCGGACGGCGCCTTGCGTCATGTCTACCCGTTGAGCGGATACACGGTGGAATGTGCGTCTGATTACCGTCACTTGTTGGTCACCCTGGCCGCCAATGACGGATTTGATATGGTCTTCGCGCTTAATGTTGAAACGGCGGCTGCACTTGCACGTGACCTCGCCCGCAGCGGGAGCTTGCTTGCGGGGGCGCGGCCCATTTTGCGAAACTAGACCTGAAGCGGAGGCGTTGCGGCTTGGCAGCGCTCCTGCGTGCCGACCGCCGGATTACCTTGAAGGCGACCGGCGTGGGAGCGCTGCCCGCGAGAGTCAGGCCTTTTCGCGATTGAGCAGCTCGCGCTTGCGCTTGACGCCCCAACGGTAGCCGGAGATCGAGCCGTCCTTCTTGATGACGCGGTGGCATGGCACAAGGACCGCGATGGGGTTGCAGGCGATCGCCTCGGTCACCTCCCGCGCGTCGCGGGTGCCCAGCTTGGCCGCCAGAGCGCCGTAGTTCGTCGTTTCGCCCACGGGTATTGCGCGCAGCATCGACCAGACTTCGACTTCATACGGCGTCCCGCGCAAATCAAGTGGAACGGCGGGATCGAAACCCGGCTCTTCGATTGCGCGATATATCTTTTCGAGGACATCGCTCAATCCCTGCTGGCTGTCGATGACGTCCGCCTCCGGGAAGCGGACGCGCAATGCGTCCTCCGTCGCGGGGTGGTTTGAGCTGAATTCCAGGGCGACGAGCCCTTTGTCGGACATGGCCACCATGAAATCGCCGAGGGAACTGATCCCCCATGCAAAGCGGATGATTTCGCGCATCTTGCGCTCCTTCGAATTTGATAGAAGTTAGATCGCGTCGTGGAAAATGATCCCGACAGTGTGCCGCATGCCGGAGCGGACGCGGCTCACGCCGTGGCGGAGATTCACGCGGTAGTTGCCCTTCGACCCGGGGAGATGGTGGAAGAACGGGGCTTCATGCCGAGGCCTCCATCCTGATCAGCTCGCGCTTGCGCGCAATGCCCCAGTGGTAGCCCCCCAGATCGCCATCGGTCCGGACGACGCGGTGGCAAGGAATGGCCAGTGCGATCGGATTGGCGGCACAAGCGCCAGCGATCACGCGGGCCGAGGTCAGGGGGCCGACCCATCGGGCCAGCTCCATGTAGGTCACTGTCCTTCCGACGGGGATCGCGCGAAGCTTCTCCCAGACGCGGCGCTGAAGCGGCGTCCCGCGCATATCGAGCGTGAGACGAAGTCCTTCGGCGGGCTTGTCCACGAATCGGATCACCTTCGCCAGATCATCTTTGACGACGGCCTCACTCGCGACGAGCGTGGCCTGGGGAAAACGAGCGGCGAGGTCCGACTCCAGCTCGCCGTGGTCGTCGCCGAGCAGAATGGCGCAGACGCCCTTGATGCTACGTGCGACCAGCACCGCGCCCAGCGCGCATTCGCCGGTCGCACAGGAGATTATGTCGACGGCAAAGCCACCTGTTGCCGCGGGTGAGGGCCGCAAGGCGGTTTCGGAAATCATGAGGTTCATTGGTTCAGCTCCTTGATTTGTCCTCATGATCGAAAATATTTGGCGGCGGGATCGCCTGAACTCCGGTCTTTGCTGTCAAATCGGGAAGTTTTCGATTGCTTGCCTGTCGGCATGAAACGGCCGAGCGTGCGAACGCTCCGCGCAGAAGCAAGTGATCCGCACTCAGACCAGGTCACGCGATGCGGATGATCATCGTCTTCGCAAGAAGATAGGTCTCGCCCGTGTGCAGGCGGAACTGAATATCTCCGTTCTCGCGCCTATGCCATTGTGCATAGCCGTCGGCAACGAGCCGGCGGAAATAGGCGATCACGAGAGCCTTCGCCGGATCGGCGTCGACGAGGCCCGCGATCGCATCGGACGTCGCGTCGGTGCCGCAAGACGTCTCCCGCTTCGTCCTGGCGTCGAATGCACCGCGAGGAAACATCGTCTGAAGCGTTCCTTCCGCCGATCGATCAGCGTCGGCGATCACCAGCGACTTTCAATAGGTACGCATCGACCACCTGGGTGATCGTGTTAGTACACACGGGACCGTGACCCGAGCACTCCGAATATTGTTCTCAAACTCGAAGAAACCAGTTGCAGGGCGGATGGGGCGGGCCTCGAGTGGCGGCCATGTTTATGTGCCTTGCGAGGCTTCCCGGTCGAGCAGAGCGCGCTTGCGTTCGACCCCCCAGGCATAGCCCGAGAGCGAGCCATCTCTCCGAACGACGCGGTGGCAGGGAATGGCGACGGCGAGATTGTTGGCCGCACATGCTCCGGCAACGGCGCGCATGGCGTTCGGGGAGCCGATACGCTGCGCGATCTCCGCATAGGAAACCGTCTCGCCGACGCGAATCTCCTGCAGGGCCTGCCACACACGTTGCTGGAAGGCGGTGCCACGAACGTCGAGAGGAAGGTCCAGCCCGATCCCCGGCGCCTCAACGAAGCCGACAACCCGCGCGACCAGCGCCTCATAGTCGCGATCGGCGCCAATGAGATGCGCTTTCGGAAAACGATCCTGGAGATTGCGGACAAGTTCGTCCGGGTCGTCTCCCAGTAGGATCGAGGCGACGCCCTTCGCGCTCGAGGCGACGAGGATGGCGCCGAGAGAGCTCTGCCCGACTGCAAACTTGATTTCCTCGTTCGTACCCCCGGCGCGGTATTGCGACGGTGTCATGCCGAGCATGTCCGTCGACTTCTCGTAGAAACGTCCGCTGGAGTTGAAGCCGGCGTCGTAGATGGCCTCGGTGACAGTGTTGCCGGATGCCAATCCTTGGCGGACCCTTTTCGCTCGATGGGCGGCGGCATAGTCCTTCGGTGTCAGCCCGGTGGCGGCCTTGAATACGCGATGGAAATAGCTCAGGCTTAGGCCGACCGCGTCCGCCAGTTTCTCCAGCGAGGGCTGCTCTTCGCTCTCCTCGATGATCCGGCACGCCTTCGCCACCAGGGCCGCGTTCTCGCATTCGATCGAAGGCCCGTCCGGATTGCAGCGCCTGCAAGGCCGGAAGCCGGTCGCCCTGGCGCTTTCCAGGCGGTCGTGGAGCTGAACGTTTTGGGGATTGGCGATGCGCGAGGGGCACGACGGCCGGCAATAGACGCCTGTCGTTGCAACCGAATACCAGAGGTGGCCGTCGGCTGTCTTGTCGCGCGCGACAATGCGTGCCCATCGCGGATCATCGGCCACCGACGGGGGCGTTGGCTTCAGAGTTTTGGTGGGCGTCGCAGTCATTCTCTTACATGTCTTGCATTGTACTGGGATCGATGATGCCGCCAATTCCCGCCGGGCACACTCCGATCCTTGCTTTCGAATTCGATGACCCGCGGCCGAGACTGGTGTGAGTGACCGCGTTGTCCAATGATCGGCGAGAATGGCGGGCAGCGCCACCCGATTTGCGCTCGCGGGCCTGCCCGTCATCCTTGCGTGGCGTCGCTTCGATCAGGCAGCCTTTTTGATCAGCCCAAGCTGGTTCAGCGCGGTCACGCCGTCGTCGAGGCCGATCTCCTCGACGATCTTGCCGTTGATTACCTTCAGCACCGTGGTGCCGGTGAAGTGCATCTTGCGGCCAGTCGCAGCCGGGAGACCGCCGATAAGGAAGTCCTTGAAGGCCGGACCCGTATGGGTGCCGCCCCCTTCCCACTGACCGACGACGTAGTCGCCCTCCGCGATCAGATCCGCCGTGCCCCAGAAATTGAGATCGGGGAATGCGGCGCGGAAGTCGGTCATGAACGCCTTGATGTCGTCGCGACCGCGGCGGGGTTCATGCAGCGAGTATTTGAGCAGCATATCCGGCGCCGCGATCTCGTCGACAACTCCGAGATTGACGTTCTTGCCCCAGAATTCGGTAAACCAGCGGCCGACGACGGCCTTGTTATCTTCTTCCTTGCTCATTGGAATGGCTCCTCGTGATTTGTCTCGTGAGGATCACCGACACCGGGTCGATGATCTAAACGGAGACTTACGAGTGACCTGAGCGGGCCAAACTCCGGTTCTTGCCTTGAAATCGAAAGCGGAAGCCGCGCGAGCCTTCGGATGCCCGCCAGCCGCTGGCCAAGCGAATTCGACCAGCTCCCGTGCTCAATGCCTTCGGCAATGCGCATAATTATGCAGTAATTTCAATTACATAAGAGTTTCCTTTTATTCTGAATGGCGCGCCACTCCTCAAAATAGCGAACGATTTCACGAGTGTTTTTAGCGGAAATGGCAAACTGCCTATTCCCGCTTGCTACTTTGCGCTCCCAACTTGTCCACAGGGATAGCCGCGCGGCCCGCTGGAAAGCGTCGTTGGAAGACAAGTTTCATTGCAGCTTTAGGTGCACGAGTTACTTTCAGGCGCCGGGCTTTGCAGTTCTACCCCGCAAGCGCGGTTGGATGGCCATGCAGTTCACCCGTGTCAGTCCCGTCGAGGACATGGAAATATGGAACGCGAGCAGCAATCGCTTTTCGTTCGTGATCAGTTACGAGAGCCGCAGCGGTCCCGGCTTTCACGGACGAAACGGCTTCGTGGCGTCGTGGCGTCCGCTCCATCAGAACACGAATGCCATTAGAATTGCCGGCTCGCCCTTTAAAACGCTCGCCGAGGCCGAAGAAGCCTGCAAGGCGATGTTAGGCCTCCTGCCGAAAGCTGGACGGATGGCCGGTAACGAGGCTCACGTCAATTTCGATGCCCCGGCCGTCCTCCGCAAATGGCCTTCACTCCGCAACGAGCGCCGTTCCGAAAGCTCCGGTCCCTATCTACTGGTCGACGGCACCCTTGATGAGTGCTTGCGGGAGTTCATGGCCAAGCCGACCTCCGTGCGTCACTTGTACGAAATTCATGCGGAGCCGAAGCCGCCGTTAGTGACTGCTGTCCTGCCCGAAGGGCTCATCGTTGAACTCGCGCGACTGCGGGATTTTCTTTAATCTGGATACCACGGCCAGCCGACGTCGAATCCGGAAGGATCATTGGCTCGGGTGACGGTGCTGTCTTGTATCCGGATACGAAAAAAGCGCGGGGCCGCCAGGCCAGGTGAGCGTCCGAATCTGCTATATTCGACGAATGCATCTCACCGCAGGCAATCCGCTGTTGCCGATCGCTTCCCTGATCGCGGGAGTATTTCTGATGGTCGCACCGCGGATCGTGAGCTTCGCAGTGGCAGTCTACTTGATCTTCGTCGGCCTTCTCGGACTCAACGGGATCTATCACATCGTCAACTAAACCCGACCAATGCGTCATCTGTTTTTCAGGAGATGCGCAATGCTTGAGGGGGATCGCAAGGGCCGCTGATCGTGCCTTGTCCATGCTGACGCAGATCAGGGCCTCGTTTCATTGATGCGCGGCCTTCAGGGGCCCCTATCTCACGCGTTGGAGGGCCTTGCGTTCCGGCGTGCGAGAGGGGCCGCGCAATCAAAAAACGCGTCCGTGCCGGCGGAACCGGCTTCCCAATGAAGCGTTTATTGTGGGGGTGCGCCCTTAAGGCAAGTGGGTCATGTCACTCCTGAGCACCCTCTTCTGGGGTTGGATTGCCTTTAACGCGGCGCTCTTTGCGGCCCTTTGGTTTAGGCGTCCAAATCCCAAGCTGCGGGCCAAGTTATTTCATTGGGTGATTCGGGGCAGCCCGAAGCCCCGGCTACGCCGCCTTGACCATTCTCGTTCGCGAACATAGGCGAGATTGGAACGTTGCCGGCCCGGACCTGGCCTATTGGCGGCAATCAAATTCGATCCCAAGGTCAATGCTCGAGTTGATCAGCTCTCTTCAAAAGGAGTGCTGTGATGTCGACGCCAGAACGCGAGCGGCCTGCCGATATTGATTGTCCTTACTGTCTGCTGCGGCGTGAAATCGTTACAATAAAGTTTTCGCTCTCAAGGTCCTCGACGGCCTTGTTCGACTTGCGGCTCGGCTCTTACCGATGACGACAGACCGCATGGCGCGTTTTGCAGGCTTGCCAATCCCGTTCGTTGGGAATGGAATGCGTTGATGCCTGACAATCGCTTGCCATTCGACGGCGCCCGGGTTCTTGCCGATCTCAACGCGTTGCGCGCCATCGGCGCTTACAAGAGCGGCGTTCACAAGCCGACTTTCTCCGAAGCTCATATGCGCTCGCTGGAATGGCTGGTTCAGCGCCTGCCCGAGGCAGGGCTCGCCGCTGAGATCGACGGCATCGGCAATGTGATCGGCACCAGCATCAAGACCGGACCGAAATTGTTGGCGGGTTCGCACCTCGAGAGCCAAAATTACGCCGGCTGGCTCGATGGGCCGCTGGGCGTCGTCTATGCGCTCGAAGCCGCCCGCGTGATCAATTCCGACGGAGGCGCAAACGGCGCCGTTGAAGTCGCGGCATGGTGCGATGAGGAAGGGCATTTCGGCAGCTTCCTGGGCAGCCGGTCCTATGTCGGCGCCCTCACCGAGGCCGACATCGACGCCGCGCGCGACCGCGGCAGCGGAAAATCCATGCGCGAGGCGCTACGCGACGTCGGTCTTGCCGGCCGCCCACGCATGCGGGCCGAACCCGGGCGGCATATCGGATATCTCGAAGCACATATCGAACAAGGCCGGACGCTCGAAAGCGGCAGGCTCTCGATCGGCGTGGTCACCTCCATCGTCGGCATCTGGCAATACCGCATCAGCTTTGATGGCGAGCAAAATCATGCCGGCACGACCCGGATGGACGTTCGCAGGGATGCTGGCCTGGCGCTGGCGAGGTTTTGCGTTGCCATCGACGATCAATTCCCAAAACACGGCGGACCGCGCACGGTGTGGACCACCGGGCGCATCACGCTTGATCCCGGCGCGCCGAGCATCATCCCCGGACACGCGGAAATGCTGTTCCAGATTCGCGACGATGACCCCGGCGTGATCGACCGCCTGGAGAATCTGTTGCGGAGCATGGCGCAAGAGGTCACCGCGCAAGGCCGCTCTAGCGTCGCGGTGGAGCGGATCCGGACCGGCGCGCCCGCCCTGATGGATGCCGCCTTCCAGCAGGCGATCGAAGCCGCCAGCCTGGCCGTCGCCGGCGGCAAGTCAATCCGCATGCCCAGCGGCGCCGGTCATGACGCGCAAATTCTTGCGACCATCATGCCCGCCGGAATGCTGTTCGTGCCCTCGATCGGCGGCATCAGCCATCATTGGAGCGAAAACACCGATGATGCCGACATCGTCACGGGTGCACAGGTGTTTGTGGAGGCCTGCCGGCGCCTGCTGGCGGGTTGACCGATGCGGCAGGAGCCCTACTTTCCGAGCGAAGCTTTGAGCTCCGCGACGGCCCGGCCGTAATACTCGTCCAGTTGCTGGAATCGATCGTTCAACGCCTTGAGCTCGCCGGCACGGGCTTCGTGATCTTTGCCATCCGGATCTGTCTGATCGACGTCGAACTTTTCCTTGGGCGAGGTTCTGAAAAGGGCATCGTCTACGGCGGCCAAGGCACCCTGAAGCCGTTTTTCGCGGTCGGAGGAACTACGCATACGCCTGCAACTCGCTACATTTGCCCAATGCCAGCGTTGCGGGTCAGTTTGTTGATCGATTGCTCCCGTGTGGGCCATTCGATGGCAAAAGCAGGGAGAAACGGAGCGGCAGGCCAGGCCAAGCGCGACACGCCCGTGTTCGCTCAATCCGTGACATCAAGGCGTGTCGTGGCGGCGCCAGCCTATCCGCGGAGCCCCGGCCGTTGCGGGGTGCTGCAAAGCCCGGAGCTGAAGTCCCTTATCCGCGGGCCCCGGATGACGGTGATGTCGCGACGGGGGCATTGTTGTCGCCGGAATCTTGCGGCGCGCCGGCGCATCGGGTTGTCGACCTGGTTGAGCAGGTCGAGCCAGGCATCAAGCAGAGCGTGGCGCCGCTGATGCGCTCGCACCGCTGACTTTCCACCATGGCCAGGCTGAGTCCCCATGAACGCCAGAATAGCTCGGGATGGTTGAAAAGTAGTTGAAATCGCGCCTGGCGCCCCGGGATACCTGCTCTCCGGAGCCTCATTTGGCGACCGGACCGCGCCGATAGACCGAAAAGTCCCCCGATAACCGCCTCAACATCCCCGGCAAATCGATTTGACCATCCGGCCGACTGCCTTGTCCTCGCGGTCGACAGCGGGATCGCCGGTGCCGAGCGCAGGTCCCTTGATGGCCGCGCCGCTGCCGCCTGACGACGAAAGCGCGGTGCCGGCCGAATTCGTGCCGGGCGCGGTGGGGCTCGTGCCGAACGCCCCTCCCGTCACGGAGGAATGGTGCGATCCCATGCCGCCGCCGCGGCTATGGGCGGCGGGTGCAACCCCTAGCGAGAGGAAAAGCCCGAGGCATAGCGCGGCGCAAAGGAGAGGTAATTTTTTCTTCATTTCTTTCATGGCGAGACTCCCCTTGATTGCCAGTCGACAACGACCGACCTGCGCCCAAGGTTTCACCGCACACGCCTTTCTGAGCGTTGTTGAAAATGCTAGAACTGCGCCCGGCGGATGTTTTTACGAGATCGAGGAGAAATGAGGATGCGAGTATTCCGTGCCGCAGTGGTCATCGCGTTCTTCGGCGCGTCCTTGGCCGGGCCGGCCTACGCGCAGCAAAAACCGATTCCCAGATACGGGGAAACGGACAAGGACAAAACCGAACAGGAAAAAGCGGCGGATAAGGCCGCTGATCAGGCCTATAAGCGGTCACTCGGCAACATTCCCGACGCCGGCCCGACCGACCCATGGGGCGCCGTGCGCGGCAACAGCGACGCGCCGAAGGCGTCGGCAGCAAAGGCGAAGAAGACAAAAACCGGCAGCACTGCCAATTAGAGCCAATTAGAACAGGCTTGCCGAAAGCTCGCGCGCAAATCAAACCGCTCGCCGTCCCCAAGGCACGGCCGCCCAGACCCGCTCATGCAAATAGTACCAGGCGATCTTGGTGAAGATCTCGAACGCCGCGATCGAACCTGCGATATGAACCTGGCCGGTAAAAAACCAACTGATCGCGAATGTGTCGAGTGTCCCCAGGGTGCGCCAGCTGATGGCCTTAAGAACTGATCTGGTGTGGGTTTCCGCCCCGCGAAACAAAATCACCCGGCGTGCCTCCCTGCTTGACGATGTCAGCATTTATCACGCGCGAGACCCGCACCCGGTTCCCGTGTCACAAATTCGCCGATGGACAGGGCGCGGGAATACGTGCATTTTGTCCCAAGAAATTCAGAAAACTCGTTGAATTGACTGACTAATCGCGGCGCACCGACGGCGCCAATACGCGTGGTCGATGGTGATTGATAGGCCGGGGAAAGGGTTGAATGATATTCATCGCCGCGCTGATTGCGATGGTCCCGGAGCGCGGACGCCCAGACCGCAGAATGCAAATCGATCACGGCCCCGCCTTAAGCTCGTCTGCTCAGACAAAGGGCGATCCGCGCAGCTCTGAAATGTCTGCCGGTTGCCAGAAGATTAGCGCGAAACTTGGTCGCGCCCAAAACTGTAGACAACGACGGAAAGTGGCCTATCTGCGGTCTTGATGAACCTTCTTGAATCCCTCCCCACCGTGATCGGTACAGCAGCCGTGGCGCCGGCGCTGCTGATCCTGTGGCTCGTGATCGCCGCCGACGAGCGGCCGGGTCCGCCGCTAAAGGTCTGGACCGCGTTCCTGCTTGGCGCCGCCAGCATCTCGCTATTGGGCGTGGCGCGCGCGCCGTTTGCCAAACTGCTGGCCGCGCCTGAGAGACCATGGGTTGCCGAGGTCGTCTATTCGGTGTTCGGCGTCGCCCTGCCCGAGGAGACCGTCAAGATTCTCGTTATCGTCGCGGTCGCCCTGCTGGCGCGACGCCGGACATTCGCCGATCCGATGGACACCGTGGTCTATGGCGCTGCCGCCGGACTCGGATTTGCGGCTTACGAGAACCTCGCTTATCTCGTGCAGCATGCCGATATGTGGCGATCGCTCGCGGCATTGCGCAGCGTGCTGACCGTGCCGTTCCACGGCGCGCTTGGCGTCATCGCCGGCGCTTATTTCGCCATCGCACGATCCGGCAC
>Ga0070717_10003169_pt1 | contig 11749 bp, 8 predicted proteins | sample LARL113metaG_FD_71366 | JGI IMG/M metagenome (GOLD analysis project Ga0070717, IMG submission 71366) | Corn, switchgrass and miscanthus rhizosphere microbial communities from Kellogg Biological Station, Michigan, USA - LAR L11-3 metaG | ecosystem: Host-associated > Plants > Roots > Rhizosphere ...
TTCATGGTCTTCGTCCTCCACCTGTCAGTCTCACCCGAGCGCCTGCTCCTGCTGATGCTGATTGCAGCCCTGATCCTGGGGCGCGCCCGGCTGTTCCTCGCCGACTGGATCCCGTTTCTGGTGCTCTTTTTGTCCTACGAGTACTTGCGCGGCCTCGGCGGGAAGCTCGGGATGCCGATTCACGACGTGACCTCGCTCGAAAGGCTGATCAGTTTCGGGCAGGTCCCCACCCTGGTCCTGCAGCACGCGTTGTATCACCCGGGTCACGTGAGCTGGTATGACGTCGCGGGCACGATGTTCTATTTCCTCCACTTCGCGTTCCCGCTTGGGCTCGGGTACCTCTTCTGGATCGTCGACCGGCACACTTTTCTGCGGTTCTCGCGGGCGCTGATCGCGATGTCATTTGCCGCCTTCGTGTTCTACCTGTTCCTACCGGTCGCCCCGCCCTGGAAGGCCGTGCCCGGGGTGGTCAAGATCATCGATCACACGCTGCCGAGCTTCACGGACATCCCGGGCCTGCCGGTCCCGGCCACCATCTACCACTGGCTCACGCCCAACCAGTACGCCGCCATGCCGTCCCTCCATGCCGCCTACCCGTTTCTCGGTGCGCTCTTCGCCCTGCGCTTGTGGGGCCGTCGCGCTTGGCTAACGCTGGTCTACTCGGCCTGTGTCTGGCTCAGCATCGTCTACCTGGGCGAGCACTACATCGTCGACATCATCGGCGGTGTCGTTTTCGCCCTGGCCGTCTTCTTCGGCGAAGACGCCTTCACGAGCTGGTGGCATTCCCGCGTTAGCAGAAAAGCGAGGCCGCAGGCCGAGCCGCTTAGCGCGGCTCCGCCGCGCCGCCCTTTCGGGCGCTAGCGCAGGCGGCGGAGGCGGCTCGTGCAAGCAAACGAGGACACTAGTCTTACGTCCGAGTGCGCCGCGAGCCGCTCGACGCCGCGACTGCGCGGTTAAGTCACCGTGTAACTGTGCAACGCGGTGCGGCGATCTCTGCGAACTACGAGCGCCAGATTTTCTTCATGATGGCGCGAGCGAGCTTGTCGGGATCGTGGTGCGTCGAGATCCGCGGATTGACGACGTCGACCAGGACGGCGTGGATGCTGCGCTGGTTGACCGTTGCCGAGTCGTAGACCACCCGCTTGATGCCGGCGCTCTGAGCCGACGCCGGCAGTGCGAAGTTGTTGTTGCTGTTGACGACCACGAAGTCGAAGATGTTCGTCCCCAGGTGGTTCTCGATCGCCTTGAGGTGGTCGCCGACGCGGAAGGAATCGGTCTCGCCTGGCTGTGTCGCGACGTTGCAGATGAAGACCTTGATCGCGGGTGACGCCTTGAGCGCCTCCGCCATGCCGTCGACGACCAGGTTGGGCAAGATACTCGTATAGAGGCTACCCGGGCCAACCGTGATCATCTCCGCGTTGAGGATCGCCTCCTCAGCTTCCGGGTTGATGGTCGACTCGGGTTGCAGGAAAACGCGCTTGATCGCGGTAGCGGTGGCCAGTGCGCTGTGGCCGTCGCCGCTGCCATCGCCGTTGCCGTTTGCGTGGGGGATGCTCGACTCGCCGATCCGGGTCTCGCCATCGGCCATCTCGGCGATCAGCGTCACGTCGCGCAACGTCGATGGCACGATCTGCCCACGGACGGCGAGGACGCGCCCGGACTCGCGGATGGCGTGCTCGAAGTCGCCGGTGATCTCGGCCATCGCCATGATGAACAGGTTGCCGAAGGAGTGCCCGTTCAGGCTGCCTTCCTTGAAGCGGTGCTGGAAAAGGGTCGTCATCAAGGGCTCGACGTCGGCCAGCGCCGTGATGCACTGACGGAAGTCACCCGGAGGGAGGATGCGGTATTCCTTGCGGAGTCGTCCCGAACTCCCGCCGTCGTCGGCCACGGTGACGATCGCCGTCAGGTTGCCGGTGTACTTCTTCAGCCCACGGAGCAGGGTGGAGAGTCCTGTCCCGCCTCCCAGGGCGACTACCCGCGGGCCTTTTTGGAGAAAGCGGTAGTTGTAGATGATCTCCGAAAGGGCTCGGTCACGGCCCGGTAGGAACGGCCCGAGCACCGACTGGGTGAGCTTGTAAAGCGCGTAAAGAATGATGCTCAGGCCCAAAGCGAGGAAGAGGCCGCCCCTGACGTAGCGAGGGAGGAACTGGAGCGTTAGGTAGTAGAAGATCGCTGGAAGGCGTACGCCCGACCGGTAGACGTTGGCCAGGGCGTAGCCGATCCCGAGGCTGATCAGGACCATCCCGACCATCAGGAGAACGAGCCAACGCTTGACATGGAGGCCGGGGGTGAACCAGCGCACCACCCGGGGGTTCATACGTAAGGGGGCCACCGGCGCCCCAAGCTTAGCACAGCATTTTTTGAACTCATTTCACGCCGGTTTCGTTACGTCCATTGGACTCTATTCGAGCCCTGGGAAGCGGGCATATAATCGGCCCCAGGGTCTCGGACGCATACTGGGCCCCAGTTCACGCCGCCTCGTGACAAGGCAAAAGGAGGTCGTCGGCCGATGGCGATCAAGGCAGAAGGCGTTACCCGCGCATCTGAGGGGCGGCGGAAGGAGCAGGCGCAGTACTGGGTGTACCTCGACGGCGAGGTCAAGCGCTACGCCGACGCCAAAGTCGGCTTGATGACCCACGCGCTGCAATACGGGACCGGAGTCTTCGAGGGCATTCGTGGCTACTGGAGCCCCGAGCATGAGCAGCTCTTCGTCCTCAAGCTGCGGGAGCACTTCCGCCGCATGCAGAACTCCGTGAAGGTGCTGAAACTGAAGATCCCGATGAACCTCGACGAGCTGTGCCAAACCAGCGTCGAGCTCATTCGGCGCAACAACTTCCGGCAGGACGTCTACATCCGACCCTTCGCGTTCAAGAGTTCCGAAGAGATCGGCGTCCGCCTTCACAACCTCAAGGAATCGTTCGCCATCTACGTCACGCCCTTCGGCAACTACGTCGAGGTCGATGGCGGGATCCGCTGCATGGTGTCGAGCTGGCGGCGCATCGACGATAACGCCGCACCGGCTCGCGCCAAGATCACGGGCATCTACGTCAACTCCGCCCTCGCCAAGACCGAGGCGATGGAAAACGGGTTCGACGAGGCCATCATGCTGACCCACGACGGTCACGTCTGCGAAGGCAGTGCCGAGAATATCTTCCTGCTCCGTGACGGCAAGGTCTTCACGCCGCCCACCAACGACAACATCCTGGAAGGCCTGACGCGGCTGGCCGTGATCGAGCTGCTGCGCAAGGAGCTCGACATGGAGGTCGTGGAGCGCTCGATCGATCGCTCTGAGCTTTATGTCGCCGACGAGATCTTGTTGTGCGGAACCGGCGCCCAGATCTCACCGGTGATCGATGTCGATCACCGGCCGATCGGCGATGGCCAGGTGGGGCCGGTGGTCAGTCGGCTCCAGAAGCTCTACTTCGACATCGTTCGTGGACGAAGCAACAAGTACCGCTCCTGGCTGACTCCGGTCTATTAGGAACGGCGAGCCCGCAGGGCAAGCTGCACTTTCGCGCGGGAGCGCTGCCGCCGAGTCAATGCGCATCGTGGTCGCGCCCAATGCATTCAAAGGGTCACTGTCCGCGCTCGAGGCGGCGAGCGCGATTGCCGAGGGCATCCGCATCGCCGCACCGGACGCGGACCTCGTCTTGGTACCGATTGCGGACGGTGGTGACGGCACGGTCGACGCGCTGGTAGCGGCGATGCAGGGCGAGCGACGCAGGCTTCGGGTTCGCGGGCCGCTGGGTAATCCCGTCGAGGCGGAATACGGGCTGATCGATAGCGGATCGACCGCAGTGATCGAGATGGCAAAGGCGGCCGGCCTCGCGCTCGTGCCGAAGGAAAAACGTGATCCACGGATTACCACCACCTACGGCGTCGGCGAGCTCTTGCAAGAGGCGTACGACGCTGGTGCGCGCCACTTCATCGTCGGCATCGGAGGCAGCGCAACCAACGACGGCGGCGCCGGCATGGCCCAGGCGCTTGGCTACCACCTGCTCGATGGGAATGGTCTGGAGCTGCCTCCCGGCGGCTTGGCCGTGAGGCGTCTGGCACGAATCCACGTCGGTGGCGTTCACGCCAACTGGAAGGAAGCGAAGCTCAACGTCGCCTGCGACGTCACCAACCCACTGACGGGGCCTCGTGGCGCGAGCGCCGTCTACGGCCCGCAGAAGGGCGCGACGGCTGAGATGGTGGCGGAGCTCGATGGCGCGCTCCATCACTTCGCCGAGATCATTCGCCGTGACCTCGGGGTCGACGTCGAGCAGTTGCCGGGTGCCGGCGCGGCGGGTGGCCTGGGGGCCGGGCTGGTCGCTTTCTTAGGCGCCCGGCTGCAACCGGGCGCCGAGATGGTGATGGAGGCGCTTCATCTTGACGAGCGTCTGACCGGCGCGCAGCTCGTCATCACCGGCGAGGGACGCCTGGATTCGCAAACGGCGCGTTTCGGCAAGGGCCCTGCCGCCGTGGCTCGCCATGCAAAGAACGCCGGCATCCCGGTGGTCGCCATCGGCGGCAGCGTGGCCGACGAGACCGAGCTTCGGCTGCTGTTCGACGGACTCGAGGCGACCGTGGTCGAACCCGGCTCCCTCGAGGACGCGATCGCCCAGGCGCAGCCTCTGCTGGTGCGGGCGGCGACCCGGCTGATGTGGTTGGTGTTGGCGGGTCGTCGCCTGCAGTAAGCGCCGGCCTGACCGCCTAAGATCGCACCATGCCGCACCGCCACGATGACGAGTACCTTCACCGTCACGCCTTCGACGCCGCGCCCCACCGTCACCGCCTCATCGAGGTCATCGAGCACGCGCACGGGGCTCATGGCGACGACCGCCACAATCACACGCACATCATCATGACCGCTCCGGCTGAGCGCGCCGATAAGGAAACGCAACACCGGCATCGACTGGAGTCGCCGTTCGAACACGACCATCCCTCAGAGGATCCGCGGCACCGTCACCAGCTTGGCGGGATCGAGCACGAAGAACGCGATCGCCACTGGCATGGCGTGGAGATCACGGAAATCGAGATGACAGTCGAGCCCCCGAAACGCGTCCGGGACTAGTGTTTGCGGTAACCGCCCTGGACGCGCCCGTCCATGAAGGAAATCTTGGGATGGCGCACCCTCGAGGTCAGCCGCCGCGTGACCACGCCGGTGTTCAGCTGGACGATGACGTCGTTGCGCTGCAGCTGGGGCGGGTTTGGATAGCGCTCGGTGCAGGCGGGACAGGAGTCGAGGTGCTGTGCCACCATCTTCCGTTGCTCCCGCCGAAGCGTTCCGGGCGGGAAGTTGTCGAGCAGGTAGGCGATCGTGGGGCAGCGCGTCTCCTCGGTCTGGGCCTTCCCCTCCATGAAGAGAAATTCCTCCTTGAAGCGCCGGCGGGCCCGGTGCAGCAACGTCTCCACGGCGCTTTCGGAAACCTTCATCTTGCGAGCGATGTTGGCGTAGCTGAGACCCTGCAGCTCGCGGAGAGTCAGGACCAGCCGGTATTTCTCGGGTAAGCGGCGCGCAACGGACCAGACGGCGTCACGCAGTTCACTGATTTCGAGGGCAACCTCCGGGCTTTTACGAGCGTCCCCATCGGGCACCTGGAGCACGGAGTCTTCGCTTTCCTCGTCGTCGATCTCCTGGGCTTCGGGGAACTTCTTGCGGCGGCGGAGCTCGTCGTAGCAGAGGTTGGTGGCGATGCGGTGGATCCAGGCCGAGAAGTTGAAGCTGTCGTTGATGCGGTGGATGGTGCGGAGGATCTGGAAGAAGGTCTCCTGGGTTAGATCCTCGGCCAGCTGGCGGTCACGGAGAAGCCGGAAGGTCAACCCGTAGATCGCCTTGTGGTACCGGCGGAAGAGTGTGTCGAAGGCCGCCACGTCGCCGCCGAGATAATCGCGTATGAGATCGAGATCCGAGGGCCCCTTGGCAACTCGCGTCACGACTGTCTCCCACCCCGGACTCGGCAAAATCGTTCGACGAGAGGTTGCTCCCGCCGAGTCGCGCGGCGAATCATAGCACCCAGTCTTGCGCCGATTGCATGACTCAGCGAGGCAATTTCCAACTTTGTCACACGGCCGCGACCTTTTCGCAGGAGTTCCGCAAATGGCTCGTTATAATGCCGCTGACGTTACCTTCACGAGGGCCACAAATGGGCAGTCCCCCGGGTGGAAAGGCCACCACCGTTACCGTCCGGTTTCTTGACGACGAGATCATGGAGGGCCAGGTTGGCGCGATCGATCTGGACCAGCCGAACATCGAGCTCGAGATGCCAGACGAGGCGAGTAACAATGAGCGGGCCCTCATCCCGTTGCCGTCGATCAAGCGAATCACTCTGACCGCCGGGCAACCAACCGCCGACGAGCAGGCGCGGGCCGGCAAGAAGGTGGCCATCCGCTTCCAGGACGGAGAGGTGTTGCGCGGCTATCTCGATGGCGAGCTGCGGCACGCCAGCCACGGGGTGACCATGCGGCTGATGAACGTGGAGAAGGACCGGATCGAAACGCTAGGCATCCCCTACACCGCGTTGAAGGCGCTTTTCTACTTGAAGACCTGGGACACCAGGCCGATGGAGTTTGACGGTACGAAAGACCGGCATCTGAGCAAGCGGCTTTCCTCGCCTCTCGTGGACCTAATCTCCAACATGGGTCAGCTGGAAAAGCTCCGCAAGCGGGGCGCCATCAGCGAGGGCGAATTCCAACGGAAGCGCCGCAAGATCCTCGATAACATCTAACCCGCGAGTTCGAGCCTCGCTCGTTGGCCTGGCGCTGCTACCTCTGCTTGGCAGCTGCACTTCATTGCCCTCGGTTCCCGGGATCTCCATGGGCACCGCGAGCCCTCCAGGGTCTCAATACCAGCCGGAGGCCGCTCGCCACGAGGGCGGAACCCTGGTGGTGGGGGACTGGGAGAGCCCCACGAACTTGTCCCCGCTCTTCAACGAGGAAGTGCCCGCCGCGCAAGTCGACGCGCTGCTCTATGGCGGCCTGGTGAAGCTCGACAGCAACCTGCAGCCGATCGCCGACCTGGCCGAGCGCGTACCCACCCTGCAAAACGGGGACGTGACCTGGAACCGTGCCGCCGGCACGATGGACGTGTCCTACCGGCTGCGGGCCGGATTGCGCTGGTCCGATGGACAGCCGCTGACCTCGGCCGACGTGGCGTACACGTGGCAGCTGATCGTCAACCCGCAGGTCCAGGGCGTTCTTTCACCGGACGGCTACCGGTCGATCTCGCATGTCGACATCCACGACGCGCAACGCTTCACGCTGCACTTCGATCGGGTCTATCCGAAATATCTCAACCTCTTTCCGGCCATCCTGCCGCAGCATCGATTGGGTGCGATTGCCCCCGAGAAGCTAGGTGCTGATCCTTTCTGGGGCCGGCCGGACGTCGTCAGCGGTCCATTCAAGATCTCCGAAATGGTTCCAGACGACCACATCACGCTGATTCGTAACGACGCGTGGTCACAGGGTCGGTCAGGACGGCGGCCCCACCTCGACAGCATCATCTATCGGCTCTATCCGGACTCGGGGCAGCTGCTCGATGCGGCGCGTGCGGGCCAGGTCTCGCTGGCGTTGGAAATCCCCGATGACCAGCTGGCGACGCTGACCAACACCGGATCGGCGGCGACGCAGCACCGATCGCAGCTGGCATACGAGCAGGTCACGTTCAACCAGGCCGATCCGAACCCGGTAACGGGTCAGGCGCCGCCATGGAAGGACGATCCTGCGCTCCTCCAGGCGTTGCGTACGGCGATCGACCGGCCCACGATGGTCAAGAAATTCTTCCGGGGCCAGGCACAGCTGGCTGACTCGCCCATCCCGAGCGCGCTCGCGTCCTTTCACGATCCCAACGTCGCCGTGAGCTATGACCTGGCGTCGGCGACCCGACTGCTTGACGGCGACGGCTGGGCGGTGGGTCCGGATGGCATTCGCAGCAAAAATGGACGGCGCCTGAGTTTTCACCTTGTGACGGCCCTGGGCAGCCCGTTGCGTAACGCGATCCGCGATCAGATGATCGCGGACTGGCACAAACTTGGCGCCGAGGTGATCCCAACCGACGCTCACCCCAGCGAACTCTTCAGTGGCTACGCGGAGGGTGGGCTGCTGGAGCGCGGCCAGTACGAGGCCGGGTTGTGGACCTGGAGCATCGGTCCCGACCCAGACGGCGTCTATCCGCTCGAGCATTCATCCCAGATCCCGACCGATCAGAATCAGGGGATGGGATCGAACTTCGGCCGCTTCAACAATCCGGATCTCGATCGCAACCTCGATCGCGGCCGCGCGACACTCGTGATGATCGAACGGGCCAAAGCCTACGCCGCCTTCGAGCGCGCCTACGCGCATCTGGGCTACGAGCTGCCGCTATTCGAACGGGTGCTCGTCGTCCAGGCGAGCCCGCACTTGCACAATTTGATGCCCAACCCCGCGCCCGATACCACGCTCTGGAACGCGGCCGACTGGTGGGTCGACTAATTCGCGCGTTGTTAGCAAACCTTAGAAAAGCCGGGGTTTCGTTGACCCTCTCGGATGGGCGCCCGTAGAATGCGCCCAGCATCAGGGCCACCAGAGGTCATATGACAGGAACCAGCCCACGCTGGTTGCGCCTGCTCGTGGTCGCAAGCGCTGGCACAGTCATGCTGGTTGCCTGCGCTCCGAGTTCCGGCACGACCACCTCGTCGCCAAAGGCGGGCGGGAAGCTCACCGTCGCTTCGTGGCAGGAGCAGGACAGCCTGCTGGCCTGCAACATCACTGCCGCCGCATCGCACGCGTGTGCCTACATCAACCCGGCGATGGAAGGACTGCTGACGGTCAAGGCCAACCAGGACCCGCTACCCGCCAATCCGAAGCTGTCCGATTACTGGGTTCCGGAACTGGCCACGGAAGTCCCCACGCTCGAAAACGGCGACGTGAAAGTAAGCGGCAACAAGATGGATGTCACCTGGAAGCTGCGGCACGGTGTCAAGTGGCACGACGGCGTGGCCTTCACCTCGAAGGACGTCAAGTCGACCTTCGACTTCTGGTGGCTCAGGTACCGCGACAAGAACCCGACGCCGCTGATATCGACGAGCGGCTGGGATCAGGTTGACAGCGTCGATACGCCCGACGACGTCACCGCCATCATCCATTTCAAGACCGTCTACGCCGCCTACCTGACCCTGGGAACGGGCCCGTACGGTGTCCTGCCCGACCACCTGCTGCAGCAGGTCTGGGCGAAGACCGGCGACATCACGCACGACAAGGTCACGGTCAGCATTCCAGGTGGCTTCAGCGGCTCGGACACGCTCGACAAGCTCATGGTCGGCACCGGTCCCTTCATGTTCCAGGAATGGGTCACTGGCGACCACCTGACGTTGGTGAGGAATCCCCACTGGTGGGGTGGTGGTGGCCGCCCCTACCTCAAGGAAATTCGGGTGAAATTCGATGCCGACGCAAACACGGAGCTGAACGAGCTGCGCACGAATACCGTGGACATGGCGCTGGACCTGCGGCCGTCGTTGCTGCCATCGCTCTCCAGGCAGAGCGACGTCACCACTGTGACGATCCTCGACAGTGCCTCTGAGCACCTGGACATCAACCTGCACAACACCTTCCTCAAGGACGTCGCCCTACGAAAAGCGATCCTGCTGGCGATCGACCGGCAGCGGATCGTGGACACCCTGTTGCTCGGCCGCACGGTGGTGCCTCCGGACGCCTGGATGTGCATCCAGACCGGCGCCTGGTGCCTCGATCCGAACGCCAAACACACGCCGTACGATCAGAAGGCGGCCAACGACCTGTTGAACAACGCCGGCTACACGCTCCAGACCTCCGGGCCCTGCAAGGGATTTCGCACCGACCCGCAGGGACGCTGCGTACAACTGCACCTGATCACGACCACCCTGCCGCTGCGCGCGGAACAGGAAATCGTGATCGCCTCGGACCTCGCCGGGATCGGGATCCAGGTCATCCAGCCGTTCGCCAACGTCCCGGCGAGCCGGATGTTCGGCTCCTGCACCGCCGGTGGGGTCATCTACAGCCACAACTTCGATCTCGCGATGTACACCAACAACTACAGCTACCCGGCCGAGCCCGATTCACTGGCGTACACGGCCTACCACAGCTCCCAGATCCCAACCGACGCCAATGGGTGTGCCGGGCAGAACACGACCTTTATGAGCGACCCACAGCTCGACCAGGCGCTCGACCAGGCTCGGCTGTCGGTCAAGCTGTCGGACCGGAGGGACAAGTACATCGTGGCCCAGAGGCGGCTGGCCGAAATCATCCCCGAGATTCCGCTCTACCAGGCGGTAGACGTCGAGGCCTACACCAAGAAGCTGGGCGGCTACAAGGGAAACGAATTCTGGTGGATGAACCAATCCGCCGATTGGTACATCAGCCAGTGATAGGCGAGCCCGCAGGGCGAGCCGCGCTTTCGCGCGCCGGCGCGCTCAAGTCACCGTGTAACCAAGCCAATCGCTAGTCTTGTCGCTATGAAAGATCTGGCTGAGGCCGCCCTCAACGCGGCGCAGGTGAAGGGCGCCGCCTATGCCGATGTCCGCCTCGACGAACACGTACAGCAGGACATCATCGTCAAGAACGGGCAGCTGGCTGCCGTATCCGACGATGCCAGTGAGGGGTTTGGCGTTCGCGTCCTCGTCGATGGCGCCTGGGGCTTCGCCGGCAGCGCCCGGCTTGAGAAGGACGAAGTCCAGGAAGTCGTCGATCGTGCCGTCCGGATCGCTCGGGCGAGTGCCCGTGTCCGTTCGGTGCCGGTCGACCTGGGGCCACCGGTCACCTCCCGCGGCCACTACCGGACGCCGCTCGACCGCGACCCGTTCAGCGTGCCGCTAACCGAGAAAGTCGATTTACTACTGCGAGCCGACGCGGCGATGGGCGCGGTCAAGGGCATCAGCATTCGCGAGGGTTCGATGGAGTTCCTCCGGCAGCGCAAAGTGTTCGCCTCGACCGAGGGCGCGCTCATCGAGCAGGAGCTGTACGAAAGCGGAGCGGGCATCGAGGCGACGGCGACGTCACCGGACGAGGTCCAGAACCGTTCCTACCCGAACTCCTTTGGCCGGCACCAGGGTTCCGGGGGATACGAATACGTCGTCGCGATGCAGCTCGATCGCCATGGCCAGCGGATCGCCGAAGAGGCCGTCGCGCTGCTGACCGCACCGCAATGCCCCAGCGGCGTCAAGACGTTGATCCTCGACGCCAGCCAGACGGCGCTGCAGATCCACGAATCGTGCGGTCATCCGACAGAACTGGACCGCGTGTTCGGCACGGAGGCGGCCTACGCCGGGACCAGTTTCATGACGCCCGAAAAACTCAATCATCTCCAGTACGGCTCGCCACAGGTCACGATCACCGCCGATGCCGTGACGCCGACCGGCCTTGGGACGTTTGGTTGGGACGACGAGGGCGTGCCCGCCCAACAATCGTTTCTGATCAAAGAAGGGCTCTTCGTGGGCTATTTGACGTCGCGCGAAACCGCGAGCGTCCTCGGGCAGCAGAGCAACGGCACGATGCGCGCGGACGGCTGGAACCGGATCCCGTTGATCCGGATGACGAATGTCAGCTTGCAGCCGGGCAACTCGTCGCTCGAGCAAATGGTGGCTGAAACCAAAGATGGCGTGTATATGGAGACAAACAGGAGCTGGAGCATCGACGACAAGCGGCTGAACTTTCAATTCGGCACCCAACTCGCCTACGAGATCGTCGACGGCAAGCGGGGCCGGCTGGTCAAGAACGCGACCTACGCCGGCATCACGCCCGAGTTCTGGAATTCCTG
>Ga0070717_10003170_pt1 | contig 11747 bp, 11 predicted proteins | sample LARL113metaG_FD_71366 | JGI IMG/M metagenome (GOLD analysis project Ga0070717, IMG submission 71366) | Corn, switchgrass and miscanthus rhizosphere microbial communities from Kellogg Biological Station, Michigan, USA - LAR L11-3 metaG | ecosystem: Host-associated > Plants > Roots > Rhizosphere ...
AGGTCGTCCGCCGGCGTTTGAGCGGGCACGGGCGAACGTCAACGGCGGCCACGAAGGCGGTGGATACGAACGTCCGCGGCGACGTGGATGGTGAATCCTGGCCGTGAGCCCGGATTAACCATCCACGTCACGACTCTGATGGCAAATCGGGTCGCTATGAACCGGATCGCCATCAGAGTCGGCCAAGCCGGCCGCCCCGCCCGAACCCACCCCCTTCCCCAGTTGCAGTTCGACATCGGGCCAACGCCCCATACCCCAGGCGCAGCGAACCCCGGCACCACTCCGCACCCCAAAGCAAAGGGCCCGCCGCCCAACGTCCGTGCTGACGACGGGCCCCCGTGAACTCAGTTACTCGGCACCCCACCAGCCGGCGGCGCAGGCTGCGCCGTCGTATACGGGGTGATCGCACTGCCCGCCGCGGGCGTGGTCGTCAGCGGCCCGCCGAAGAGCACGATCTTGCCGTCCTGGATCTTGCCCATCTCGGCCCCGCCGAACCCGCCGTGCTGCGACCCGCCGTAGCGGTAGGGGACCAGCCCCGGGCCGGTCCACTTGCCGCCTTGCGAATCGATCGCCTTGACCAGGTCCTGCCGGGTGAGGTTCTTGCCGGCGGCCTTGAGCGCCTGGACCAGCGTGTAGGCGTTGGCCATGCCGTACTCGACGTTGCCGTCAAACGGCGCCTTGGCGTCGTATTGCGCGTGGATCTTCTGGAACAGCTGGATCCACGGGTTGGACGTGTCAGTGTTGGACGGGAGGTAGCCGTCGGTGATGGCGCCCTCGATGAGGCCGGTGCCTGACACCTTGCCCTTGGACACCGCCTTGAGCAGGCCGCCCACCGTGGTGGGATCGATGCCGACGTTGGACACCACGAGCTGTGGCTTGTAGCCCAGCGTGAACGAGGTCAGCTGAGCGATGGCGGTGTAGATGGGGACCGTGAAGTCCACCATCACCTTGGCGCCCGAGGACTTGATCGCGGTGACCTGCGAGGCCAGCGTGGTGGTCCCCGACTGGTAGGGCTGCTTGGAGACGATCGAGCTGGCCGGGAGCTCGTCCTCGATGCCCTGCAGGCCGCCCTTGCCGAAGTCGTCGTCCTGGTAGAGGACGCCGACCTTGGCGCCCGAGAAGTGCTGCTTGAGGTACTGGCCCAGGATCTTGCCCTCGATGGTGTAGTTGGGCTGCCAGCCGAACGTCATGGGCTGCGAGGAGCCGTTGTCCCAGCACGGGCAGCCCGAGGCGACGAACAGGTCGGGCACCTTGGACGCGTTGAGGAAGCTCACCACCTTGGTGTGCGTCGGCGTGCCCAGCCCCTCGAAGATGCCGAACACCTTGTTCTGCAGCACCAGCTGGTGCACGACGTTGACCGTGTTGGTGGGGTTGTACGCGTCGTCCTTGATGGTCAGGTGGATCTTGCGGCCGAACACCCCGCCATGGGCGTTGACATAGTCGAAGAACGCCTGGGAGGCGGGCGCGATCTCGCTGTAGCCCGGCGCCGCCGGCCCCGTCAGTGGCTGATGGGTGCCGAACGTGATGCTGTTGCTGGTGACCCCCGGGGCGCTCGAGCCTCCGCCGCTGCTCGAGGATCCGCAGCCCACGGCCGCCACGGCCACGCCTGCGGTCACCGCGGCGGCGATCAGCCGCCGGCGTTTGACAGCTCCCATCTCACTCCTCCTCCACTTGTGGGTGACCTTCCGCCGGCGCCCCAGAAGCGGGCGTGCGCCGACTGCCCGAGCCCACCGGGAGGGCTCGGGGCATTTCGATACGTTTTCTCTTGTGTGTTTCAAATACTAAGGTGAGGGCATGAGCACTGCAACCGAGTCCCGTCAACCTCGCCGGGGGCGCCCCGCCACGGCGAGCCGCGAGGACGTGATGGCCTCGGCGCGGGCCCAGTTCATGGCCGGCGAGCGCGTCGACCTCACCATCGTCGCCCGGGACCTCGGCTTGGGCCGCGCCACCATCTATCGCTGGTTCGGGTCGCGCGAGCGGCTGGTCTCGGAGGTCATCGCCGACGAATCCCAGGCGCTCATCCTCGGGCACCGCCGAGCCGTCCGCCGCCGCGGGGTGGAGGGCCTGCTCGAGGTCTTCGATCGCATCAACCGCAGCCTCGCGCGTTCGATGCCCCTGCGCCGGTTTGTCGAACAGGAGGGCGCGGCGGCCCTTCGCCTGCTCACCTCCAGCACGGGCACGGTCCAGTGCCGCGGCGTCGCACTGATCAGGGAGATGATCGAGGCCGAGGTCGCCGCCGGGCGCTTTGAGCCGCCCGCCGATCCCGACACCCTCGCCTATGCGATCGTCCGTCTGTGCGAGGCCTTCCTCTACAACGACGCGGCGTTCGGGATCCGCGGCGATCACGAGCGCCTCCGCGAGGTGCAGGCGGCGCTGCTCGGCGTTCCCCACGCCGCGTCTGCGCCCCCGAAGCGCCGCCGCCGGTCCACGCGTTCCTCCAGCTAGTGGTCGTCCCCGTGCGTACGCTCGCACCGAGAGGGCGCCTCGAATGCGAGCGTATTTGCGGCGAGGGCCACTAGGCTGAACCTCGCGCCGCGTGCACCCGCGGGCCTCGCGCCGCGCGCAGGCGGCCGAACACCGCGCGCAGCCCTCCCTGGATCCCGCTCGGCCACAGGATCATCGCCACGATCAGCACGATCCCGTATATCGCCAGCGGCAGGTTGGCTGAAACCTTGGTCGACAGCGAGAACGAATGGGCGATGTCGGTGGTCCAGTTGGGCAGCAGCGTCAACAGGGCCGCCCCCCAGATCGCGCCCACCAGCGACCCCAGGCCGCCGAGCACCACTCCGGTCAGCAACGACAACGAGAGCTGGAGCGGGAACGCTCCGGGCTGGGCCAGCTGCAGCACCACGGTCAGCATCGCGCCCCCCAGCCCCGCGCACCCGGCGGAGATGATGAACGCGGTCGTCTGCGTGCGCGCCACCGACAGCCCGGCCAGCGACGCGGCGATCTCGTCGTCGCGCACCGCGCGCATCGCGCGCCCCACCCCGCTGCCGATGACGTTGTAGAGCACGAACAACACGATCACCGCCCCGGCGCCCGCGATCCACGCCTCCCAGCGCTCGAGCGGGAAGTCGGCGCCCAGCCAGGACGGTGGCACCGGGGGGTTGATGGTGAGCCCGTTCTCGCCTCCGAACAGGCCGGAGAACTTGTCGGCCAGCGCCGGCAGCCCCACGGCGAAGGCCAGGGTCGCGCCGGCGAGATACGGGCCACGGAGGCGGCTGGCCGCCGCGCCCACGGGGATGCCCACGAGCACGCTGACCACCACCGCGGCGGCGATCGCGGGCACCAGCGCCCACCCCTCGTTGCCGATCAGCAGCGCCACCGTGTAGGCGCCCACCGCCATCAGCGCGCCGTGGCCCAGCGAGATCTGACCGCTCTGGCCGGCCAGCACGGTCAGCCCGGCCAACGCGGCGAAGTAGTAGGCGCCCGTGGCCAGCTGCAGGTCGTTGTAGGCGCTGACCAGATCGGAGACGATGACCAGCGCGACCGCGGCGAGCACCGCCCAGGCCAGCGACCGGGCCAGCGTGCTGCGCGCCAACAGGCCCCGCACCGCCGTCATACCCGCCGCTCCGCGCTGGCCGCGAACAACCCGCCCGGCCGCAGCATGAGCACCGCCACCAGGATCACCAGCGCCGCCAGCGGGACCAGCGAGGATCCCGCGTAGCCCGACACGTACGAGAGCGCGACCCCCAGCGACACCCCGCCGATGACCGCGCCGGGCGGGCTGTCCAGGCCCCCCAGCACCGCGGCCACGAACCCGGTGATGAGGATCGGGTCAAAGCTGTTGGGGCCCAGGAACACCGAGGGCGCCACCAGCACGCCGGCCAGCGCGCCGGCGACCGCTGCCAGCGCCCAGCCGACCGTGAACATCCGCGCCACCCGCACGCCGAGCAGCCGCGCCACCTCAGGGGCGAAGGCCGACGCGCGCATCTGCAGGCCCAGCGACGTCAGGCGGAACAGCGCCGCCAGGCCGACGGCGACGGCGATGACCACCAGCACGATGAAGGTGTCGTTGGGGGTGAAGAGCAGCCGGGTGCCCCCCACCTCATAGCCGCGCAGCGAGAACGCGGGCGGGAACGAGCGCGGCGTGTTGCCCCAGATCATCCCGGCGATCGCCACCAGCAGCGTGTAGAGCCCCAGGGTGAGGATCACGGCATTCAGGGGCGGCGCGTACTCCACCGGGCGGATGAGCACCCGCTCCACCAGCGCCCCGAGCACCAGCCCGCACGCGAGGGCCACGACGAAGCCCAGCCAGTAGTGCCCGCTGGAGTTGATCACCGCCGAGGCGATGAACGTGGTCACCATGAGCATGGCGCCCTGGGCGAAGTTCACGATGCGGGTGGCGCGCCAGATGAGCACCAGGGCCAGCGCCACCGCGGCGTAGACCGCCCCGTCCGAGATGCCGCTCAACGTGAGGTCGATGAACTTGGTCATGAGCGCGTCAGAACCCCAGGTAGGCGTGGCGCAGACGCTCGTCGGCGGCGAGCTCGCCCGGCTCGCGGTCGGCCACGACGCGGCCCAGGTTGAGCACGATGCCCCGGTTGGCGATCGACAGGGCGCTGCGGGCGTTCTGCTCCACCAGCAGCACGGCCAGCCCGAGGTTGTCGGCCAGCGACCGGATCATGGCCATGATCTGGGCCACGATCACCGGGGCCAGGCCCAGCGACGGCTCGTCGAGGAGCAGGACGCGGGGCCGGGCCATCAGCGCCCGGCCGATCGAGAGCATCTGGCGCTCGCCGCCCGACAGGCGCGAGGCGGGTTGCTGCTCGCGCTCGCCCAGGCGCGGGAACAGCTCGTAGATCTCGGCGACGGGAGCCGCGCCGCCGCGACGCCACAGCCCGCCGAGCCGCAGGTTCTCGTGCACCGTCAGCTCGGCGATGACGCCGCGGCCCTCGGGCACGTGGGCCACGCCGCGGCGGACGATCTCCTCCACGGCCATACCGGTGATGTCGGCATCGCCGATCTTCACGCGGCCCGAGCGCGGTGGGACCAGGCCCGTGATCGTGCGCAGCAACGAGGTCTTGCCCGCGCCGTTGGCCCCCAGCACCGCGGTGACGGTGCCCTCCGGCGCCTCCAGGGACACTCCGTCCACGGCGCGCACCGCGCCGTAGTCGGTGGTCAGCTCCTCAACCCTGAGCATCGGCCGTCTCACTTGTCGGCGTCGGCTGGGCCTCCTCGGCCTCGCGTCCCAGGTAGGCCTCCAGCACCTGCGGGTCCTGGCGCACGGTCGCGGGCTCGCCTGCCGCGATGACGCGCCCGAAGTCCAGGACGACCATCCGGTCACACACGGAGGTGACGAGGTCCATGTGGTGGTCGACCAGCATCACCGCGATCGAGCTGCCCAGGGAGCGGATGGTGTCGGCCAGCGCGCTCAGCTCCTCGCTGTCCAGGCCACCGGCGGGCTCGTCGAGCAGGAGCAGGTCAGGTTCGCAGGCCAGCGCACGCGCCAACGCGACCCGCTTCTGCATCGCGTAGGGGAGCTGCCGGGGCCGGGACTCCAGGACGTCCGGGCAGCCCACCTTGTCAAGCGCCGCCAGCGCGCGCTCGGTCAGGGCGCGCTCGTCGGCGTCGCCGCGGGGGCGCGCCACCATGGCGCCGACGATCCCGGTGCGGCGAAATCGCTGCGCGCCCACCATCACGTTCTCGCGCACGGTCAGCTCGGCGAAGAGGCCGACGCCCTGCAGCGTGCGTGCGATGCCCAGCGACGCCAGCCGGTGGGGACGGATCCCGTCCAGCGACTGCCCGCGCCATCGCATGGTGCCCGAGGCCGGCCTGACGAAGCCGCAGATCACGTTGAACAGCGTCGTCTTGCCCGCGCCGTTGGGCCCGATGACGCCGAGCACCTCGCCCTGCGAAACCTCCAGCGAGACACCGTCGAGCGCGTTGATCCCGCCGAACGAGACCGAAACCTCGTTCACCGAGAGCTTGCCGCTGGGCTCCTCCTCCGCCGGCACGGTGGCTCAAGCTATCGCAGCGCGACGACGATGCCAATACTGATACACGACACGCCGCGAGTTCTTAATACATCGCGCGGCATCGTGCGCCGGTTCGGCGCACGCACGTTCAGTGCTGGGCGGCTCGGCGGCCGTCAGCCCGGGCGGATCTCGCCCGACCCCCGCGCCACCAGCCGCGTGGGGATGACCACCGACTGCGGGGGCCCGCCGTCGCCATCCATGCGCTCGAACAGCCTCTGGCAGGCGGCGGCGCCGATGGCCCACGGGTCCTGGGCGACGATCGTCACGGGCGGCTCGAGCAGGTCCGACAGGGCGAAGTCGTCAAAGCCGACCAGCGCGATGCGGTGGCGCAGGCCGAGGTTGCGCAGGCTGCGCACAGCGCCGATCGTGATGAGGTTCTGCGCGGTGAACACCGCGGTGGGCGCGGGGCCCGCCAGCAGGTCGCCCATGACGGCCTCGGCGGCGTCAGGACCCCGGATGCCGAACACCACCAGCTCGTGCTCCAGGGCGATGCCCGCCTCCGTGAGCGCCTGCCGGTAGCCGGCAAAGCGCTCGGTCGCGGTCGGGATGTCCTCCAGATCTCCCACGAAGGCAATGCGCGTGTGCCCGTGGGCGAGAAGGTGCGTGACCGCGTCGTGGGCGCCGCGCACGTTGTCCGACAGGACGGTGTCGGCGCGCAGCAGCCGCGGCGGGCGGTCGACGAAGACGAGGTTCAGGCCCGCGCGCTGATCGTTGGCCATGTAGCTCTGGTCATCGCCGGCGGGCATCATGATCAGCCCGTCCACCCGGCGGGAGATGAGCGCCGAGGTCAGCGCCCGCTCGCGCTCGGGATCCTCGTCGACGCTGCCGGCGAACACGGCGATCCCCCGGGCGCGGGCCAGGTCCTCGACGGCGCGGTGCAGGGCCGAGGAGAACGGGTTGGCCACATCCTCCAGCACGACCCCGATCGTCAGCGTGCGCCCATCGCTGGAACGGAGGCTGCGCGCCGTGAGATTGGGCCGGTAGTCGAGCGCCGTGGCCGCCCGGTTGACCCGCGCCACCAGCTCGGGTGCCACCGACGGCTCGGCGTTGATCACGCGGGAGACGGTCTTGAGGCTCACGCCCGCCAGTGCGGCGACCTCGCGCATCGTGGGGCGCGCACGCGGCCCGGGGGCGGGCGGGGGCATGGGTCTATCAGAGATGTCCGACAACGTTCTCCCCTCCGGTCCAGAGGTCGGCGATCGGCCGGGAGCATACCTCACCCGGCCGGTCTTGACAACGTTGTCTCAACGAGCTACGGTGCCCGAGATAACGTTGTCTCTCGGAGCACGGTCGCGACGCAGAAGGCACATCGACCGCAGTACCACGAGGAGGAGTTACTCGATGTCACAGCGCTCACAAGCGAGCCGGCGCATCACCCCCACACGCCGTCGGCGCATTGGTGTCGCGGCGTGCGCCGTGGCCGCCGCCGCCGCCATCGCCGCATGCGGCTCCAGCAGCTCGGGCGGCTCCGGCGGGTCAGGAGGATCGACCAAGGCGGGCGCGGTCAAGGTCGCGCTCATCCTCAAGACGTTCTCCAACCCCTACTTCGTCTCGATGGAGAAGAACGCCAAGGCCGACGCCGCGGCCAAGGGCGTCAACCTCACCATCTCGGCCGGCACCGCCGACGGCGACACATCCACCCAGATCACCGCGATCGACAACGCGATCGCCGCCGGTGACCAGGGCATCATCATCACCACCAACGGCAACGCGGTCAACTCGGCGCTGAGCAAGGCGCGCAAGGCCGGTCTGTACACGATCGCCCTCGACACCGCGCCCACGCCCGCCAACGCCGTCAACCTGACCTACGCCACCGACAACACCGCCGCGGGCAGGCTCGACGGCCAGTGGGCGGCGGCCAAGCTCGCGGGCAAGCCTGCCGACATCGCGCTGCTCGACCTCTTCAACAACCAGGTGGTCTCCGTCGACGTCGATCGTGACCACGGGTTCCTCGAAGGCATGGGCATTCCGGTCGGCAGCCCGAGCATCAACGGCAAGGAGCCCAAGAGCGGCCACTACTCGGGCGGCAAGGGCGGGAGCTACAAGATCTCCTGTCAGCTGCCCACCCAGGGCGCGATCCCGACCGGCAAGTCGGCGATGCAGACCTGCCTGCAGAAGGACCCCAACATCAACCTCGTCTACGCCATCAACGAGCCCGCGGCCGAGGGCGCGGCCGAGGCCATCAAGGGCGTGGGCAGCCACGCAACGGTCGTCGCCATCGACGGTGGCTGCTCGAACCTGCCGTTCGTCTCCAACGGCGAGATTGCGGCAACCGCCGGGCAGTTCCCGGGCAAGATGGCCTCCGACGGCGTCGACGCCATCTACAACCTGGTCAAGAAGCACCAACACCCCGCGGCCTCGCCCGGACTGGGCTTCTTCAATACCGGGACCAAGCTCTACACCAACGACCCGATGCCGGGCGTTCCGAGCATCACGTCGGCCAAGGCCAAGGCCCTCTGCTGGGGCTGATCGCCGCCTCACCGGCAACTCATCGACATCGCCACCAGCCGTCGTCACGCCCCGCCCCGGCGTGATGGCGGCGGCGATGCCGTGCCCGCCCATCTCCTGACGAGATGACACCTCCGACGAAAGGGATCAACCGTGGCTGACACTGCCTCAGTCTCGGCCGAGCCTGACTTTGAGAGCCTCGCGCCGAAGCTGACACCCCTCACCCGCATCCAACGACAACTGCACGCTCACCCGGCGCTGGGGCCGCTGATCGTGCTCATCGCCTCGGCGATCGTCTTCTCCTTCATCAACGCGCGCTTCTACGCCTCGGCGAACATCTCGCTGATGCTCCAGCAGGTGGCGGTCATCGCCACCCTCGCCGTGGCACAGACGCTGATCATCCTCACCGCCGGCATCGACCTGTCGATCGGAGCGGCGATGATCCTGTCGCAGCTGTTCATGGCCCAGGTGGCCGCCAACAACCATGTACCGGGACTGCTCGCGCTGCTGATCGGCTTCGTCGTCGGGCTGGGAACCGGCATGCTCAACGGCGCGCTGGTGACGCGGTTCAGGCTCCCGCCGTTCATCGCCACGCTCGGCACCCTGAGCATCTTCACCTCGATCGGGCTGCTCTACGCCGGGGGCCAGACGACCCAGGCGTCACAGATGCCCGGGCTGCTCAACTGGACGGGCAACGCGGTGAAGATCGGCCCCTACAACCTCATCAACGGCGTGCTGTTGATGATCGCCCTGTACATCGTCGTCAACTACGTGCTCGGACAGACCAAGTGGGGACGCCACGTCTACGCCGTCGGCGACGATGTCGACGCCGCCCGGCTGGCCGGCATCCGGACCAACCTGGTGCTGTTCAGCGTGTACGCGGTGGCCGGCCTCATCGTCGCCGTGGCGGCATGGGTGTCGATCGGCTACACCGGGGCGGCCAGCCCCAACAACGCGGTCAACGCCAACCTGGAGAGCATCACCGCCGTCGTGATCGGCGGGACCAGCCTCTTCGGCGGCCGCGGCGGTGTCATCGGCACCCTGTTCGGGGCGCTCATCGTTGTCGTGTTCACCTCGGGCCTGACCCTGGCCAATGTGAACGACCTCTACCAGCCGATCGCCGAGGGCATCCTGGTGATCGCGGCCGTCGGCGTCGACCAGTGGATCCGGAGAGTGAAGGTATGACCGATACGGCACACTCAACCTCGATGACCGAGCACGGCTCGGACGACCAGCTCACCGAGGCCGCCGACCGGCCCACGCCCACGCCGTCCTCCAAGGGGACCCCGGTGCTGGAGGCGCGCGGCCTGGTCAAGACATGGGGGCATGTCATCGGCCTTGCCGACGTGGACCTGCGCCTGGACGCGGGCGAGGTCCTCGGCGTGATCGGGGACAATGGCGCGGGCAAGTCGACGCTCATCAAGTGCCTCACCGGCGCGCTCACGCCCGACCGCGGGGAAATCCTGCTCGAGGGCCGCAAGGTGGAGTTCAAGAGCCCGCTGGAGAGCCGCACGGCCGGGATCGAGACCGTCTACCAGACGCTCGCGGTCGCGCCCGCGCTCGACATCGCCTCCAACATGTACCTGGGCCGCGAGCGCCGGGTCCCGGGCCCGATCGGGCTCATCACGCGCAAGCTGGACAAACGCGGGATGGTCAAGTCGGCCAAGCAGGAGATGACCAAGCTGGGCATCGCGACGCTCCAGGACATGCGCCAGCGCGTGGAGACGCTGTCGGGCGGCCAGCGCCAGGCGGTGGCGGTGGCCCGGGCGGCGGCGTTCGGCTCCAAGGTGATCATCCTCGACGAGCCGACGGCGGCGCTGGGCGTGCGCGAGTCCAACCAGGTGCTGGACATGATCCGCGAGGTGCGCCGACAGGGGATCCCGGTGATCCTCATCAGCCACAACATGCCCCACGTGTTCGGGATCGCCGACCGCGTCCACATCCAGCGGCTGGGCCGATGCGCCGGAGTGGTCAGCCCGGCGACGACCACGGCCGAGGAGGCAGTCGCGATCATGACGGGCGCCAAGCAGCTCCAGCCGGCGCCCACGTCTGACGCATGATCACGGTTGCGGGGGAGGCGCTGATCGACATCGTCGTCGGCGCCTCCGGGTCGATGCGTGCCGTCCCCGGCGGCGGGCCGTTCAACGTCGCGCGGACGGTCGCGCGGCTGGGGGGAGAGTCCCAGTTTCTGGGCAGGCTCTCCGAGGACCCGTTCGGGCACAGGCTTCGGGCGGCGTTGCGCCGCGACAGCGTGCGCGTGGTCGTGGAGGAGCCCACCGCCGCGCCCACCACTGTGGCCATGGCCCAGATCGACGAGCGAGGAGTGGCCGACTACCGCTTCTACCTCGAAGGGACCTCGGCGGCGCAGCTGGAGGACGGCGACGTGCCGCCCGAGCTGTTGGCGGGGACCGGCGCGCTGGTCGTGGGCGGGCTGGGGCTGGTGGCCGAGCCGATCGCCTCGACGCTGCGGGCGCTGGTGGGTGCCGCACCGCCCTCGCTGCTGACCATGCTCGACCCTAACTGCCGCCCGCGCGCCATCCGCGATCCGCTGGTGTATCGCATGCGCATCGACGGGTTCGCCAAGGCGGTGGACGTGGTCAAGGTCTCGACGGAGGACCTGGCCGTGCTGCGGCCGGGGGAGGACATCGATGAGGCCGCGCACGGGCTGCTCCGGCTGGGTCCCGCGGCGGTGCTCGTCACCGACGGGCCGGCGCCGGTCCGGATCGTCACCGCGGCCGGCGAGCGGTCGGTCCCCGTCCCGCCGGTCTCCATCGCCGACACCGTCGGGGCCGGCGATGCCTTCGTGGCCGCGTGCCTGGTCGGCTGGAGCGAGGCCGGCCTGCGCCGCGCCGACCTCGGCGACCCCGACGCCCTCGCCGGGGTGGCGGGCGACGCGGTGCGGGTCGCGGCGGCGGCGTGCACGGTGTCGGGCGCGAACCTGCCGGCGGGCTTTCGCCGGGACCGGCCCGCGGTCAGGCCGCGAACAGCGTCCACCTCGCTGTGAGTGCGGGCGGCCGCGCGGTCGCGCGTTATGGGGTGTAGACCCCATTGGCCGCGCGCCATCGGGCGGATAGGTTCCTGCGGGCAGACCACAGCGTTCGGGGCGCGGTGCGGGGACCGGGGGCGGGGGCCGCGCGCGTCACCCCGCGCGCGGCCCCCTTTGGAGTCAGCCGCACCGGCGGTTTCGCCCCGAGCGCTGTGTCTGTCCAACTCCGCCGAGAATGCCCGGCTCGGGTGTCAGGGCTCGACGAGGCCCTGGCGGATCGCGTAACGCGTGAGCTGGACGCGATCGTGCATGCCCAGCTTCTCCAGGATGTTGGC
>Ga0070717_10003171_pt1 | contig 11745 bp, 11 predicted proteins | sample LARL113metaG_FD_71366 | JGI IMG/M metagenome (GOLD analysis project Ga0070717, IMG submission 71366) | Corn, switchgrass and miscanthus rhizosphere microbial communities from Kellogg Biological Station, Michigan, USA - LAR L11-3 metaG | ecosystem: Host-associated > Plants > Roots > Rhizosphere ...
CCCTCCGACGCCGTGCGGCGTCCGTATACGTCACCGACAACGGCGGAGCCAACCCGTACGATCGGCTGCCCACCGGCGGGCTTGGGCCGGTGGGAGATTGGCTGCGGGAATGACGCGCGCTAGGTCACAGGACAATCGAGCTCCCCGCATGGCCACAGCAGAAATGTCAAGAACGATTAGAGACGACGATCACCGCCGCGGGCGGCGCTTCAGCCGGTTCGGCAAGCGGTCGGGGCTGATCCTGCTGGCCTTGATCGTGCTGGCCGTAGTGGCAGTCGTCGCCTCCACGCAACTGACGGCGCGTGACGCCCGCTCGCCGCAGGCCGCCCGCTCGCCGCAGGCCGCCCGGCACTGCCGCGCGGTGTTCATTCCAGCCTTCTTCTCCCCTGGAAACCAGTGGACGCAGGCCATAGAAAGCAAGCCACCGCCACGTACCATCATCCTGGACATCACGAGCACGGGTGCCGGCAGCGCCCCGGAACCGGGCTTCCTGGCGGTGGTCAAGCGGGCGCAGGCCGCGGGGACCAGGGTGCTGGGCTACGCGACCACGGACTACGGTCACCGTCCGGCCGCGGCGGTCGAGGCAGACGTCCGGAACTACCGGGCGTGGTACGGCGTCACCGATACCTTCCTCGACCTGGCCGCAAATGGCGCGGACCAGCTCGGCTATTACCAGGCGCTGGCCAGTTATATCCGCACGGTTAATCCCGGCGCCACGCTGTGGATGAATCCCGGCGAATACCCGGATCAGCGTTACATGTCTATCGCCAACGTCCTGATGGTGTTCGAGGGCTCCTACGCCAGCTACCGTGATCTTCAGATACCCAGCTGGGCCCTGCGCTATCCGGCGGCCAGGTTCGCCCACACGATCTACGCGACCCCCGCCTCGGACCTGGCCAGCGCCGTCGCCCTGTCCGGGAGCAGGGGTGGCGGCAATGTCTACGTGACCGATCGCTCGGGCTCCAACCCCTACAGTGGGCTGCCTGGTTACTGGTCACGCGAAGACACCGCGATCACTTCGAGCTGCACCGCTGCCGCGTCGGGGTGAGGCGATGACATCGGACGACCACGCCCTTGCCCGTGACCTTGCGGCCGAGGCGGGCCGGCGCCTGCTCGCCCTGCGCGCCCGGCCCGCCCACGCCGATGATCTGCGGAAGGCTGGCGACAGACGATCACACGAGTTCCTTGCTGCCGAGCTGGCCCGGGAGCGCCCTGACGACGCGGTCCTGTCCGAGGAGGGCCGGGATGACCCGGCACGGCTCTCCTCGGACCGGGTATGGATCGTGGACCCGCTGGACGGGACGAGGGAGTTCGGGGAGCCTGGCCGGACCGACTGGGCCGTCCACGTGGCGTTGTGGGAACGCGGTGTGCTGACCGCCGGGGCCGTTGCCCTGCCCGCCCAGGGCGACATGCTGAGCACTGCGGAGCCGCCGCCACCGCCGCTGGTCACGCACAGGCCACTGCGGGTCGTGGTGAGCCGGACCCGCCCACCCGCGTTCCTGCAGCGACTGAGCGCCGCCGCCGGCGCCACGCTGGTGCCGCTTGGCTCGGCCGGGGCGAAGGCGGCGGCGGTACTCCGCGGTCAGGCAGATGCCTACGTGCACGACGGAGGTCAGTACGAATGGGACTCGGCGGCGCCGGTGGCCGTGGCCCTCGCGGCGGGCCTGCACGCGTCGCGCATCGATGGTTCGGAGCTGGTCTACAACCAGGCTGATCCGCTGCTGCCGGATATTCTTATCTGTCAAGCGGCACTTGCCAGCGTGTTGCTGGAAGCCATACGCCTGGCCCGGGGTTAGTACCGGAGCGGGACCGCTGACCCGGAGTGCAGCCGGGGAGCGCCACCGCTACCGGCCTGCCCACGCCCAACCCCAAGCCCGACGATCCGGAGTCTGCCTGATGTCAGTGACGCGTTCGGACTATTCGCCCTCCCAGCTTGAGGTTCTAGAGGCCGAGTCGATCCACGTGATGCGCGAGGTCGCCGCCGAGTTCGAGCGGCCAGTGCTGCTGTTCTCCGGCGGCAAGGACTCGATCGTCATGCTCGCCCTGGCCGAACGGGCGTTCTGGCCGGCGAGGATCCCCTTCCCGGTCATGCACGTGGATACCGGGCACAACTTCACCGAGGTGCTCGAGTACCGCGATCGCCGGCTCGCCCAGGCCGGGGTGCAGCTTGTCGTGGCCTCGGTCCAGGAGTCCATCGACGCAGGGCGGGTCGTCGAGGAGACCGGCCGGCGGGCGAGCCGTAACCGGCTGCAGACCACCACCCTGCTGGACGCGATCGAGAAGCACCAGTTCGGCGCCGTCTTCGGGGGTGGCCGCCGGGACGAGGAGAAGGCCCGGGCCAAGGAGCGGATCTTCTCCTTCCGCGACGAGTTCGGCCAGTGGGATCCGAAGAACCAGCGCCCCGAGCTGTGGAGCATCTTCAACACCCGGATCCATAAAGGCGAGCACATCAGGGTCTTCCCGCTGTCCAACTGGACCGAGCTGGACATCTGGCAGTACATCGGCCGGGAGAAGCTGGAGATACCGTCCATCTACTTCGCGCACTCCCGCAGCGTGTTCGAGCGGGACGGCATCCTGCTCGCGGACAACGAGTTCATCTCCCGGGGAGAGGACGAGGCAGTATTTGACGCCCGGGTCCGCTACCGCACCGTAGGTGACATGACCTGCACTGGGGCGGTGGAGTCCAGTGCCGCGACCATCGCCGAGGTCATCGCCGAGATCAGCGCTACCCGGATCACCGAGCGCGGCCAGACCCGGGCCGACGACCGGGCCAGCGAGGCCGCCATGGAGGACCGCAAGCGGGAAGGATACTTCTGATGCCTGTCACGTCCACGGCGGGTGCCGCGCCGGCGAAAGGGGGCAGGCCCACGGACATCCTGCGACTGGCCACGGCGGGTTCCGTCGATGATGGCAAGAGCACGCTGATCGGGCGGCTGCTCTACGACTCCAAGGCGATCTTCGAGGATCAGCTGGCGGCCGTGGAGCGGACCAGCCGCGCCCGGGGCGAGGACTACACCAACCTCGCCCTGCTCACCGATGGCCTGCGTGCCGAACGGGAGCAGGGAATCACGATCGACGTCGCCTACCGCTACTTCTCCACGCCCCGGCGGAAATTCGTCATCGCCGACACCCCTGGTCATATCCAGTACACCCGGAACATGGTGACCGGCGCGTCCACGGCCGACCTCGCCATCGTCTTGGTGGACGCCCGGAACGGGCTCACCGAGCAGAGCAGGCGGCACGCCTTCCTCGCCACTTTGCTCCGCGTGCCCCATCTGGTGCTGGCGGTGAACAAGATGGACCTGGTCGACTACGACCAGGCTGTGTTCGAGCGGATCAGCGAGGAGTTCGCCGCGTTCGCGGCGAAGCTGGAGATCGGCGACCTCACCTTCGTGCCGATCTCCGCGCTGCACGGCGACAACGTGGTGCAGCGGTCGGCCAACATGCCGTGGCACGATGGCCCATCGCTGCTGCACCACCTGGAGCACGTGCACATCGCCTCTGACCGGAACCTGATCGATGTGCGGTTCCCGGTGCAGTACGTCATCAGGCCACACCAGGCCACCGACCCGGAGTTGCATGATTACCGCGGATACGCGGGCCAGGTGGCGGGCGGCGTGCTCAAGCCCGGCGATGAGGTGATGCATCTGCCGTCCGGGCTGACCACCAGGATCCAGCGCATCGACACGGCTCGTGGCCCGCTGCCCGAGGTATACCCGCCGATGTCAGCCACCCTGGTACTCGAGGATGACCTGGACATCTCGCGGGGGGACATGATCTGCCGGCCGCACAACCAGCCGTCGGTCTCGCAGGACCTGCAGGCGATGGTCTGCTGGATGTCCGAGAGCAGGACCCTGTCCCAGCGGGACCGGCTAGTGGTCAAGCACACCACCCGCACCGTGAAGGCGATCGTCCGCGACCTGCACTACCGGCTGAACGTCAATACCCTGCACCGGGATGAGACGGCCGCCAACCTCGGGCTGAACGAGGTGGGCCGGGTGAGCCTGCGGCTGACCCAGCCGCTGTTCTGCGACCCGTACACCCGGAACAGGCAGACCGGTGGCCTGATCCTCATCGACGAGGCGACCAACGCCACGGTCGGCGCCGCGATGATCACGGAAGGACACTGACTCGCGCCCATGAACCTGCTCAGGCTGCATCAATGGCTCTATTCGCGGTCCGGGGGCAGGGTGGGCCATCGGCTCATCGGCGTGCCGTCGCTGCTGCTGCGAACCACCGGGCGGCAGTCGGGCACGGTCCGGACCTCCGCCCTCGTCTATGCCCGGGATGGGGAGGATTACCTGCTCGTCGCGTCGAACAGCGGGTCGGACCGGCCGCCGGGCTGGCTGTTCAACGTCCAGGCCGAACCAAAGGTTGAGATCCAGATAGGGACGGTGACCAAGCCGGCCAGCGCCATCGTTGTCAGCGCCGGCGATCCCGCGTATCCACGTCTGTGGAAGGCTGTCAACGACAACAACCGCGGCCGGTACGACGGTTACCAGGCGAAGACATCCAGGCCCATCCCGGTCGTGGTGGTAACGCCTGCGCAGTGACCGCGCAGGGCCAGCCAGAGGGGGGCCCGGTGACGTCATTCGACGATCTCCGTGACTACATGGCCATGCCGAGGCTCACCGGGCTCAGGCTCTCGCCGGACGGCGGCTGGCTGGCCGCGACTGTCCAGACGCTCTCGCCGGACGGCAAGAAGTTCTCCTCGAGCATCTGGCGGATCGCCACCGCCGACAAGTCAGCAGCGCGGCTGACCCGGTCGGCCGAGGGCGAGGGCAGCCCGGAGTTCCTGCCCGATGGCGGCCTGTTGTTCCTGTCCCGGCGGCCAGGACCGGCCGCCGGTGAACCGCGGCCCGATGACGACCAGGACACGCCGGCCCTGTGGCTGCTCCCAGCGGCCGGCGGTGAGGCCCGCCGGGTCCTGGCGCCTCCCGGCGGGGTGGCCGGCCTGGCCACGGCGCAGGATGCCATGCTTGTCGCGCTCGTCTCGCCGGTGCTGCCCGGGGTGACAGGGGCCGGCCAGGACGCCGAGCGCCGCACGGCCCGCAGCGACGCGGGTGTCACCGCGATCCTGCACGAGGCTCCGCCGGTCCGGTACTGGGACCACGACCTGGGCCCGGCCGAACTGCGGCTGCAGATGGCCGAGGTCGGGCCCGATGAGGCGAGCACCGATGAGGCGGGCACCCATAAGGCAGGCACCGATGAGGCGGGCGACCAGCCGGAGCCGCGGGATCTCACACCCGAGCCGGGACGCGCGCTGGATGAGCAGCATTTCGAGCTGACCCCGGACGGCCGGTTCGCGGTCACCGGCTGGGCCGTCCGGGACGACGCGGGCAACAGTCACAACGACCTGGTCGTCATCGACTGCGCGAGCGGCGAGCGCAGCACGCTTCTGTCGGCTTCTGGCTTCGATTTCGCTGACCCGCACATTTCACCGGATGGCAGGTCGGTGCTGTGCACCCGGGAGACGCACGAAACCTACGACAGCACGGCCGACATCACCCTGGTCGCCGTGCCGCTGGGAGGCCGTGACCCGGCGGATGGTGCGGGCCCGCCGGGCGGTGCGGGGGCCGGCGATACGGGAGCCGGCGGCCCGGCCGGCGGTGCGGGAGTGAAGGAACTGCTCAGCGGGCTCGACCGCTGGCCGGTCACTGCGGCATGGGCGGCTGATGGTCGTTCGGTATATTTTGCGGCCGATGACCGCGGTCGGTGCCCGATTTTCCGCGTGGACACCGGCAGTGGCCACATCACGAGGCTCACCACCGACAACGCCGCGTATTCGAGCCTCGGCCCGTCACCGGACGGGCGGTTTCTGTATGCGCTGCGCGCCGCGGTCGACAGCCCCCCGGCCGCCGTCCGCATCGATCTCGCTGCCCCCGGCGCTGAGCCGGAGCGGCTGGCCGGGCCGGCTGGGCCGCCGGAATTGCCCGGCCGGCTGACCGAGATCGAGGTGATGGCCGATGACGGCGCGACTGTCCGCGGCTGGCTCGCGCTGCCTGCCGGCGCGTCGCCGAGCGCACCCGCACCGCTGTTGCTCTGGGTGCACGGCGGCCCGCTGTCCAGCTGGAATTCCTGGTCGTGGCGGTGGAACCCGTGGCTGATGGTGGCCCGGGGCTATGCGGTGCTGTTGCCCGATCCGGCCCTGTCCACCGGGTACGGCCGCGATTTCGTCGGCCGCGGCCACGGCCAGTGGGGCGGGCGGCCGTACACCGACGTGATGGCGATCACCGACGCCGCGGCGGCCCGGCCGGACATCGACGAGTCGCGCACCGCCATGATGGGCGGCTCGTTCGGCGGCTACATGGCCAACTGGATCGCCGGCCACACCAGCCGGTTCCGGGCCATCGTCAGCCACGCGAGCCTGTGGGCGCTGGACCAGATGTTCGGGACAACCGACGCGCCCGCCGAGTGGCGCCGGCATTTCGGCAGCCCACTGACCCAGCCGGAGCGTTATGCCGCCAACTCGCCGCACCTGCATGCGGCGAGCATCGTCACGCCGATGCTGGTGATCCACGGCGACAAGGATTACCGCGTGCCGATCGGCGAGGCACTACGCCTGTGGACCGACCTGGCCAGTGCGCGTCACGGCCTGGCCGGGGCGAAGTTCCTGTACTTCCCCGACGAGAACCACTGGGTTCTCACGCCGGGCAACGCGGTCGTCTGGTACGAGACCGTGCTGGCGTTCCTCGCCCATCACGTCCTCGGCGAGCCCTGGCGCCGCCCCGAACTCCTATAACCCCCGCCTCACTGACATCGCGGGCCCCGGTGTCCCCGCCGGCCCACACCCGGGTCTGCCCACCCCCCGGCTGGCGCTGGCCCGCCCGGCGCTGTGCCAGGCTGGACGGATGACGCGCGCGCACCTGGATAAGCGGCCCAGTGAGGTTTCCGCCATGTTCGACCGGGTCGCGGAACGCTACGACCTGCTGAACGATGTGCTCTCGCTCGGCCAGGACCGGTGGTGGCGCCGGGTGGTGGCCCGGGTCGCCGGGGCCCGGGCGGGCGAGCGGGTCCTTGACCTCGCCGCGGGCACGGGAAGCTCGTCGGTTACCTTCACCACAGCCGGGGCGGACTGCGTGGCCTGCGACTTCTCGCTGGGCATGCTCCAGGTCGGCGCGCGTGCGCACGCTGGCACGGTCAGTTTCGTGGCCGGTGACGCCCTCCGGCTGCCTTTCGCGGACCAGGCCTTCGACGTGGTGACGATCTCGTTCGGCCTGCGCAATGTCGCCGACACCGACGCCGCGCTGGCCGAGATGCTGCGGGTTACCAAGCCGGGCGGACGGCTGGTGATCTGCGAGTTCGGGCACCTTCCCTGGCGCCAGCTGAACACCTGGTACGAGCGCTACCTGACGACCGCACTGCCGGCGGTCGCGCGCCGGCTGTCGCGCAACCCCGACGCCTACAGCTACCTGGCCGAGTCCATCCAAGACTGGCCCGCCCAGGCCGGAGTCGCGCGGCGGATGACCGCCGCGGGGTGGTCGGCAGTACGCTGGCGGGATCTGACCATGGGCGTGGTGACCGTTCATGTCGCGCGCCGTCCGGGCTGACCGCAGCGTGACCGCAGCCTGACCGTGGCCTGGCCGCGGCCCCCAGGCGAAGGCCGCACGGGGCGGGTCGTCCGGGCTGCGGGAGACGGTCTAGACTCCGGAGTAAATACTTGTGAAGCGGTTCACAAGACAGTCAGGACAAGGTCCGTGACCCAGGAAGTTCCCCCCCACGCGCCCGCGGGCGAGCCGGCCCGCGGGACCGGTGCTCCGAGCGTCCCCGCCCGGCCGGCAGGCCAGGCGGTACCGGCCGCGGCATCCGGCACCGCGGTCGCACCGGGCACCCCCGCCGAGGAACCCGGCGTCAAGCTGTCCGGAGCCGGCCTGGCCGGCTCGGGCGCTGCCGCGGAGGAGGCCGACGTCGTCGTCGTGGGGGCCGGCCCGGCCGGCTCGGCCACCGCGTTCTACCTGGCCCGGGCGGGCCTGGACGTGCTCCTGCTGGACAAGGCCACGTTCCCCAGGGAGAAGGTCTGCGGCGACGGCCTCACCCCGCGCGCGGTCAAGGCCCTGGCCGGCATGGAGGTAGCGACCGACGAGCGCGACGGCTGGCTGCCCAACAAGGGCCTGCGCATCATCGGCGGTGGCGTCCGCCTCGAACTGCGCTGGCCCGAGCTGTCCAGCTACCCCGGCTACGGCCTGGTGCGGACCCGGCTGGGGTTCGACGAGACCCTCGCGCGCACGGCTGAGAAGGCAGGCGTGCGGTTGCTCGAAGGGGTCAACGTGACCGGCCCGGTACTCGACGATGCGGGCCGCATCATCGGGGTCACGACCGGAACGAACACCGATGCCGAACGAAACTACCTGGCCCGTCTCGTCGTGGCGGCTGACGGCAACTCGTCGCGACTGTCATTGGCGATGGGCCTGCGGAAGCGGGACGACCGGCCGCTCGGCGTGGCGGTGCGCACCTACTACGCCAGCCCCCGGCACGACGATGACTACCTGGAGTCGTGGCTGGAACTCTGGGACCGTGACCGGCTGCTGACCGGCTACGGGTGGATCTTCGGCATGGGTGACGGCACCAGCAACGTAGGCCTGGGCCTGCTGAACACGAGCGCGGCGTTTCAGAACATCGACTACCGCAGCCTGCTCCGCCGGTGGCTGGCCGGGATGCCCGCGGAGTGGGGCTTCACCGAGGAGAACCGGACGCAGCCGGTCCGCGGCGCGGCACTGCCCATGGGGTTCAACCGGACCCCGCACTACACCCGGGGCCTGCTGCTGGTCGGCGACGCGGGCGGCATGGTAAACCCGTTCAACGGCGAGGGCATCGCCTACGCCATGGAGTCAGGCGAGATCGCGGCCAGGGTGATCACGCAGGCCCTGGCCCAGCCCGACCCGCGCAGCGCGGAGAGCGTGCTGGCGAGCTATCCGCAGATGCTGAAGGACGCCTATGGCGGCTACTACACTCTCGGGCGCAAGTTCGTTGAGGCGATCGGGAATCCGCGGCTCATGCAGTTCGCGACCAGGCACGGCATGCCGCGCCCGGCCCTGATGCGGGTCATCATGAAGCTGCTGGCCAACCTGACCGAGCCCAAGGGCGGGGACGCGGCCGACCGGGTGATCAACGCACTGTCTAGGATGACGCCGGCGGCCTAGGCAGTCCCCGGCAGGTGCCGGGCGAGATGAGGAAGGGAGGCGCGCAGTGCTGAGCCTTTACGTGCCGATCCTGATACTGGGCGGCCTGGCCGCCGTCTTCGCGATCTTCTCGCTTGTCGCGGGCGCAATGGCGGGCCCGAAACGGTGGAACCGGGCCAAGCTTGAGGCCTACGAGTGCGGCATCGAGCCCACCCCGCAGCCACAGGGCGGCGGGCGGTTCCCGGTGAAGTATTACCTGACGGCGATGCTGTTCATCCTCTTCGACATCGAGATTGTCTTCCTGTATCCCTGGGCGGTCGCCTTCGACCGGCTCGGGGCCTTCGGGCTGGTTGAAATGGTGCTGTTCATCGCCACGCTGCTGGTCGTGTACGCCTACGTGTGGCGACGCGGCGGTCTGGAGTGGGACTAGATCATGGGTCTTGAGGAGAAGCTACCGAGCGGGATCCTGCTCACCACGGTCGAGAAGGTGGCGGGTTACGCGCGCAAGAGCTCAGTCTGGCCGGCCACGTTCGGCCTGGCCTGCTGCGCCATGGAACTGATTTCCACCGGCGGCCCCCGGCATGACCTGGCCAGGTTCGGCATGGAGCGGGCCTCCAACACGCCGCGCCAGGCCGACCTGATGATCGTGGCGGGCCGGGTCAGCCAGAAGATGGCCCCCGTGCTGCGCCAGATCTATGACCAGATGTCCGAGCCCAAATGGGTGATCTCGATGGGCGTCTGCGCGTCCAGCGGCGGGATGTTCAACAACTACGCGATCGTCCAGGGCGTCGACCACATCGTGCCGGTGGACATCTACCTGCCGGGCTGCCCGCCCCGCCCGGAGATGCTGCTCGACGCGATCGTGAAGCTGCACGACAAGATCCAGAACATGAAGCTCGGGGTCGACCGCGAGCGTGAGATCGAGGAACTTGAAGCGGCCCGGCTCCGTAGGCTGCCACTGGCTGTGAACCTCACGGGCCATGGTCAGCGGGAGCACAGCCACGCACCTGGCGCGGGGGCGGGCCAGTGACCGAGGACAATCTCCCTGACCCGGCCGCGCAGGCTGGCCAGGAGCGCCTGCATGAGCAAATCGTGCGGACCGGCATGTTCGGCCCCGGGGACACCGGCGACACCTCTGGTTACGGCGGGCTCCAGGTCCGGCGGGCACTGGTGCCAGCCACCCGGCGGCCGTACGGTTCGTACTTCGACGACGTGGTTGACGCGCTGGCCGACGCCATGAAGGAGGCCGGAACGGATTTCGACGCCGCGGTGGAACGGGTGATCGTGGACCGTGACGAGCTCACCATGCACGTGCGCCGGGAGCATCTGGTCGAGGTGGCCCGGTTGCTGCGGGACGAGCCGACACTCGCCTTCGAGCTGTGCGGCGGGGTCTCCGGCGTGCACTACCCCATCGATGTCGGCCGCGAACTGCACGCGGTCTATCATCTGGTGTCGATCACGCACAACCGGCGCATCCGGGTCGAGGTGAGCGTGCCTGACGCGGATCCGCACGTGCCGTCGCTGGTCAGCGTCTACCCGACCTGTGACTGGCACGAGCGGGAAACCTGGGACTTCTTCGGCATCGTCTTCGACGGGCATCCGGCGCTGACCAGGATCGAGATGCCTGACGACTGGAAGGGCCACCCGCAACGCAAGGATTACCCGCTCGGCGGGATCCCGGTCGAATACCGCGGCGCCACCGTGCCGCCACCTGACGAGCGGAGGTCGTACGAGTGACCACCGAAGCTGACGCCGGGGCCGCGGAGCCGCCCCAGGCCGCCGCCGCCGGTCGCGATGCCGGGAGCCAGGACACAGCCGAGGCCGAAGGCCGGGTCTACAACGTCGGCGGCCAGGACTGGGACGAGGTGGTGGCCGCCGCCGACCAGGCGGGTGACCGCACCAGCGCCGAGCGTCTGGTGGTCAACATGGGACCCCAGCACCCCTCCACGCACGGCGTGCTCAGGCTGATACTCACCCTGGAGGGTGAGACGGTGACCGAGTTGCGGCCGGTCATCGGGTACCTGCACACCGGCATCGAGAAGAACATGGAGTTCCGCACCTGGACGCAGGGCGTCACGTTCTGCACCCGGATGGACTACCTGTCGCCGATCTTCAACGAAACCGCGTACTGCCTGGCGGTCGAGCGACTGCTTGGCATCGAGGCGGCGATACCGGAGCGGGCGAGCATCCTGCGGGTGCTGATGATGGAGCTCAACCGGATCTCTTCGCACATGATGGCGATCGGCACCTTCGGCCTGGAACTTGGCGCCAGCACGGTCCTGCTGTATGGCCTCCGCGAGCGCGAGAAGGTGCTCGACCTGTTCGAGCTGATCAGCGGGCTGCGGATGAATCACGCGTACATCCGCCCGGGCGGGGTGTCGCAGGACCTGCCGCACGGGGCGCTGGAGCGGATCCGCGAGTTCCTCGGGGTGATGCCCGCCCAGATCGCCGAGTTGCGCGCGCTGCTCGACGCCAACCCGATCTACCTGGCGCGGACCAAGAACGTCGCCTACCTGGACCTGACCGGCTGCATGACGCTCGGGGTCACCGGCCCGGTGCTGCGCGCCACCGGCCTGCCCTGGGATCTGCGCAAGAGCCAGCCCTACTGCGGCTACGAAACCTACGA
>Ga0070717_10003172_pt1 | contig 11744 bp, 13 predicted proteins | sample LARL113metaG_FD_71366 | JGI IMG/M metagenome (GOLD analysis project Ga0070717, IMG submission 71366) | Corn, switchgrass and miscanthus rhizosphere microbial communities from Kellogg Biological Station, Michigan, USA - LAR L11-3 metaG | ecosystem: Host-associated > Plants > Roots > Rhizosphere ...
AAGCGATGTCCGGAGTCTCCGAACATCGCTCTTTTCCTGCTTGTAGCCCCGTTTCGTAACAGACTGGTTATCCGGGGCTCGGCAGTTGCCAGTTGGTACGCTGTCTATCAATGTCAGTCTGATTATATTGGACGATAACAATCGAGCCGCAGCTAGCCGTTCCCAAAATGGGAAAGGATCAAACAGCAGATTCCTCACGGCTAAAGCCGGTTCGGAATGACAAACCACGTGGGCGTTACGTGAAACGACTTGGAAACTACGCTGTAACCTTAATCCTTGTCATTCCGAACCGGCTTTAGCCGTGAGGAATCTGCTGTTTCATCGTGCAGGCTAGCAGTCACAAAAACCTGGCAGCCATTACGAGAAACCAGTGGGATCAAGCCTAACCTTTAAGCCTTGTCATCCGAACCGGCTTCCAGCCGTGAGGAATCTGCTGTTAGCAACGCTGGTCTACCCCAATCGGCGGCCAGGTCTTCCCATGTCGGATTGTCCGCCTCGATGAGAGCAACTTTCTTTTCGCGGCGCCACTTCTTGATTTCCGTCTCACGCGCGACGGCTCTATTCACGTAGCGAAAAGACTCGTAGTAAACCAGACGATTGATGCTGTACTTCTTTGTGAAGCCGTCGGTCTCACCGGACTTGTGCTGTAGAACTCTTGCCATGAGAAAACCGGTCATTCCGACGCAGAGAATCCGGCTTCGGCTGGCCAGGATGTAAACGTAATAGCGCTTTTCTTTTGCCACAACAGCAGATTCCTCACGGCTGAAGCCCGTTCGGAATGACAATAGGTGAGGGTTGGTGGCGCTGCAAGTTCATTAATCACAAATGCAGGGGATAGCGTTGTGGAAATGCGAATGCCTTCGCGGTGTTCGAAAGAGCCTGCCCTGAGCGGCGTCGAACGGTGAGGTATTTCCTATAAATTCACTCCAACCCCAGCTCTTTCGCCAGCTTCTTCCACTTGCCGTCCACCAGAGCTTTGGTCTTGGAATCCATGAGAATTTCATCCGGCCAGGGACGCGTGAATCCTTCACTTGCCCACTTACGGGTAGCGTCGACGCCCATCTTCGATCCGTAATTGGGCAGGCGGGAAGCATGATCGAGCGAATCAATCGGGCCGAGCGTGAACTGGATGTCGCGCTCGGGATCGATGTGATTGAGCACTTTGAGCGTGACGTCGCCAATATCCTGCACGTTGACATCTTCATCGACCACGATGATGCACTTGGTGAACATCGCCTGGCCCAGCGACCAGATGGCGTTCATCACTTTGCGCGCCTGGCCAGGGTATGACTTCTTGATCGAAACGATCATTAGGTTATGAAAGATGCCTTCGACCGGCAGGTTGATATCGACCAGCTCAGGGATAGTGAGCTTCATGAGCGGCAGGAAAATGCGCTCGACGGCTTTGCCCATCCAGGCGTCTTCCATGGGAGGCTTGCCCACGATCGTGGTTGCGTAAATCGGATTCTTGCGATGCGTGATGCAAGAGAGGTGAAAGACCGGATAGAGATCTTCGAGCGAATAAAAGCCGGTGTGATCGCCGAAAGGGCCTTCAGTGCGTAGCTCGTCAAGATGCACATGTCCTTCGAGAACGATTTCTGAAGTCGCGGGAACTTCCAGGTCAACTGTTTCGCATTTGACGAGTTCAACCGGCTTCTGCCGCAGGAAACCGGCGATCAGATATTCCTCGACACCGGGCGGCGCCGGAATGATAGACGAGAAAGTGACCGCTGGGTCGGTCCCAATCGCGACGGCAACTTCCATCTTGCCAGCCGGCCGTTGACCCTCCGCGAGGACGGATCCCCCGGACGAGCGCGCCATAATATCGACGGAGGCACGGGCAGGGAGGCCCGCGCCTACGTCGCTCTGTGCTGCGGCAGCCCGCATGCGATCGCGCAAGTGCTCTGCTCCAACCTTCTGCCGTTGAGCATGAAATCCGGTCGTGCGCTCGTCGTAAACCTGTAAACGATAGCAACCCACGTTGCGCTTGCCGGTCTTAGGGTCGCGCGTGACGACACACGGCAGAGTGATGAAGCGTCCGGCATCTTTCGGCCAGCATCGCAGAATCGGAAACCAGTCGAGCGAAAAATTACCTTTGCGCATGACTTCTTTGCACGGGCCGGTACTAACTGTTTTCGGAAAGAATTTTCCCATTTCGGCGAGAATGGGAAGCATCTTCACTTTGTCGAGAAAGCCTTGCGGGGATTTGACATCCATGAAGTGGCGGATGCGGTCGGCAATCTCGTCCAGCGAATTAACTTCCAGCGCCAGGTTCATGCGGCGTGCTGAACCGAACTGGTTGATCAAAACTTGATGGCCGGGATGACCTTTGACGTTTTCGAACAGAAGAGCAGACCCGCCGCCTTCCCCAGCCTTCGCAACAGACGCGAAGGATGGGGCACCCGCGAACTGGCGAGCTTCGCTCGCCCTGGCTGGGTCAGAGACCCGGCCCCACGTGAACTCTGGTGATCCGGACATCTTGCTCACGCGATCCGTGATTTCTGCGATCTCAAGAATAGGATCGACTTCTGTCTGGATTCTTTTCAGTTCGCCGGCGCGGTCCAGGGCCGCCATCCAATCACGCAGATCTTCGTAGGCCAAAAGATTCCTCGCTCAATTTCGCTGGCTTTCGGTTCTCAGTTCTCAATAATCAGAAGCGCGAATTATATAATCTCCGCGCATGAATGACTTCCCACGATTTGATTTGCAGGGGCAAGTGGCGCTGGTGACAGGAGCGGCTCGCGGGTTGGGACGCGCAATTTCGCTGGCGCTGGCGCATGCGGGAGCAGATGTGGCACTCGGGTTTCGTGATGTTTCTACAGTATGTGACCTGGTACGCGAGATTGCCGGCCTGGGACGGCGGCCGCTGCCCTTGCAAATGGATGTCTCGAATATGGAGCAGATTTTCAGCGGGGTGAATGAAACAACGTCCCGCCTCGGGAAGCTGGACATCCTGGTAAACAATGCCGGGATTGCTCCCGAGAATCTGGCAGAAAACGTCCGTGAGCCGGACTTTGACGCGACTCTGGCAGTGAATTTGAAGGGAACGTTTTTTGTCAGTCAGGCGGCGGGGCGAGTGATGATTCGTCAGAAATATGGGCGAATTATCAATATGAGTTCACAGGCAGGATTCGCCGCATTGCCAGCTGAATCGGTGTACTGCATGACGAAAGCGGCCATCGCCCATCTGACGAAGTGTCTGGCAGTCGAATGGGGCAAGCATGGGATCACGGTTAATGCAGTGGCACCGACGTTCATTCGCACGCCGGGAACTGAGGAATTTCTGGCGGTTCCGCAAAATCGCGCTGATGTTCTGGAACGAATTGCGGCGCTGCACCGCATCGGCGAACCGATGGACGTCGCTGGAGCAGTGGTATTTCTGGCTTCGCCGGCGGCTTCACTCATCACGGGAGAGACGATTTTGATTGATGGAGGATGGACGGCGCGCTAGCTGGTTAAGAACCGCTGTTGATTTAATTACATTTTCCAGACAATTTCAAAGTGCTCATCTGGCTATGCTGGTATATTCCAGACTGATTGAGGTGCGCGTGCAACGGCGGGTCGTGATTACGGGCATGGGGACGGTCAGTCCCAATGGAGTTGGTAATCCATCCTTCTCGAAGGCTGTGCTTGAGGGACGAAGCGGTGTGCGGCGCATTTCGCGATTTGACGCTTCAGAAATTGCCGTGCAGATTGCCGGCGAGGTAGCTGATTTCGATGAACTGGCGTGGATAGAGCGGCGCGAGCGCAAGCATGTATCGCGCGTGCTGCCGCTAGCGGTTGCCGCGGCTACAGAGGCGTTGGGCGTAGCTGGTATTGATACGTCTTCTCTGGCGCTTGAACGAAAGCGACGCTTCGGCGTGATCATCGGATCTGGTGGAGGGTCGCAGGAGTTTACCGAAGAACAGTACAGGCTTTTTTTCCATCAGCAATACAAGAGCATGAGTTTGTTCTGCGTGCCTACGGGAGTGATGGGGACGCTCTCGAGCGAACTCAGCGTGCGATTTGGATTGCGCGGACCTAGCCATGTGGTGACAACTGGGTGCACGTCTTCCACGGATGCATTGGGATACGCAACGCGGCAGATTCGATCGGGACGCCTGGATATGGTGCTGAGTGGCGGGGCGGACGCTCCGATTGCGCTCGGGATTGTGAAGGGATTCCTGCTGATGAAAATTCTCACGGATTCATGGAATCACGCGCCGGAGCGCGGATCGCGGCCGTTTTCGGTGGATCGCGATGGATTTGTGCTGGCGGAAGGCGCGTGGATGTTCGTGCTCGAAGACTACGAACATGCAAGCGCGCGCGGCGCAAAGATCCTCGCCGAGATTTGCGGTTATGGCTCGACATGCGAGGCGTTTCATCGTGTGCGCTTGCAGGAATGCGGGGAGGAACCGGCAAGAGCCATTGAACTTGCAATCAAGCAAACGGGGATTGGATCTGGAGATGTGGATTATGTGAATCTGCATGGGACTTCGACACAATTGAATGATCGGATCGAGACACGGGCGTTGAAGTTGGTACTGGGTGAGCGGGCGCGTGAGGTGCCGATGTCGGCATTGAAATCGCAGATTGGGCATCCGCAGGGCGCGTGCGGAGCAGCGGGAATCGCGGCAACTATTGTGGCGATGCAGAGTGGACAGATTCCGCCGACCATTAACCTGGAGAAACCCGATCCGGAATGTGACTTGGATTACGTGCCGGAGGCCGGACGAAGGAAAGAAGTAGAACACGCGGTTTGTAATTGCATTGCGTTCGGATCGAAGAACTCGGCGGTGGTATTGAGGAAAGTCGCTTGACCGAGGTCGTTCAACCACAGAGGAAACATGGGCCACAGAGGAGTTTCGAAGACCGATCAAACATCATGGACAGCCTGCACGCAATCATCGCCAATGGCTTAGCAGAGCGGTACATGTATCTTACAGACAGAGTGTGCGAACTGGCAGCGCCTCACAGCGAGGAACAGTTCTGGCAGAAACCGTTCCGTTTGGCAATAGCTTTGGGCATCTGGTGCTGCACTTGACCGGGAACTTGAATTACTACATCGGGCGTGACGGGAACAGGGTACGTCAGAGATCGAGGCCGCGAGTTTACCGAGCCAGAGCGCTTGCGGAAGGACGAGGTCTTAAAGAGTTTTGATGGAGCTATTGAGGTAGTGCTCGGGGCGATTCACGCACAGTCGGAGGGAGATTGATCGAAATCCTCCACCGCGGTGCGTGAAGAGGATGCAGGCAACCGATTGAACATTTTCTTACGCTGCGCTACTCATCTTCACCATCACGTGGGGCAGATGACGTATTTATGTTTTGAGCTGGAAGGAAGAAAGAAGACCGCGTAGGAAAGCTTCGCGACGCAGATGCTCCGCTCAGGATGACAGATCTCAGAGTGCCAAATCATCAAAGAAGCTTATTGTAAGAGATGCAGCGCTGTGTTCTCCACCTTGGGCCAAGTGGCGGAGCGTGGATCAATCAGCTCGAAATGGCCCGCAGTTGAAATTTCCAGATAGTGCACATCCTCACCACGCTTCTTTTTTTCTTCAGCGTAGTGCCGGCTGAACGGAGGAGGCACCGTGTCATCGGCTGCGCCATGGATCAGCCACTGCGTAGCACGGATATTTAGTTGCATAGGATCAGCTTCGTGATAATGCTCAGGAACGTCTTTGGGCTTCCCCCCAAGAAATTCCACAACGGCGTCGTCGCTGAGGTGCAATTCGAAAGCCTGCTGTAGATCGACTACGCCAGCGAGCGAGATCACCCGTTTGACCGAAGGTTCGTGAGCCGCGAGGCAAAGCGCGAGCTGACCGCCGGCAGAGTGGCCCATTACCAGCGTGAGCGCTGGATCGAGGTTATAGCGCTTCGCGATCTGCGGAAGAAAGCGATAAGCGCTGACAACATCTTCAAAAGTACCCGGCCACCCTCCTCCTTTATTTCCTACCCGACGATATTCGATGTTCCAGGTCGCTACGCCTTTTGCGGTCGAAGCCGCGCAAAGATGCCCGGCATGTTTAAGGTCGTATTTTGCGCGCCAGAAGCCCCCGTGGATGCTCATAACAATGGGAAATGGACCGCCGCTCTTGGGCAGACGCAGCTCGCCAAATTGGTTGGCGTCGGTACCGTACGCGAGACGCGCATCTGCCGGTGGTGCCGGGAGCGTGAGAATGTCATCCGATGGCATTAAATTTTCGCCGAAACGCCGCCTTTAACTTTCAGTTCCCAGTACTCAGTTTCCAGTTCTCAGCGGGAACGCTCTTAGTACAAAACGATTATAGAGTCGCTGACCGCGGTGCTCAGGGTCACGCGAGAGAGTGCGCGCGATCACTGAATTTGCTGAATTGGCGATGTAACGTTTACCTTCGATGTTGACTCGAAAACTCCCCCTGCTCATCGAGGCAGCTTCCGGGTCTCACCAATCCGATCAATTTTGGAAAGGACAGTCTCTCATGTTTGCCCGCATTGTTGAATTTATTCCAAAACCCGAGAAAAAAGAGGAGTTCGTAAAGAAGGTTCGCAACGAGGTTCTGCCCATCCTGAAAACCCAGAAGGGGTTCCTGGAGATCCTGCCGTTCTTCCCAGAGAACAAAGCAGAGAAAGTCATTACGATCACGCTCTGGATGGAGAAGTGGGATGTCGAGAAGTATGAGAGAGAGGTATATCCGAGGGTGGAAGAGATCCTGAAGCCGTATCTCGTGAGCCCAGTGACCTTCAAGCACTACAACGTTGAGACCACACTGTGCGAGAGGTTCGTGGAGACCCTGGCGGCCCGAAGCATAGGCCAGACGGGCCCGACCGGAGCAGCGAAAACTGCTCCGGTTTTCTTTTAGCCGTCGCCATCGGTCCTCTGTGGTCGGCCACTATTGAACGTGTAACGATTCGGGAACTAATTCAACGACCAGTCCGTCTCCCCATCCATATTTCTTGCGTGAGAGATCCTGAACGATTCGGTTGAGGTCGGAATCCGCTTCCGGCGACAGAACTCTAGCAGTGACCGGGAAGCTCATATTCTTAACACGCAATGTCGCTTCCCGATTTGCTCGCAGATTTTCCACCCATTGAGACGAGGCATACTCGGCAATCACATAAAAGCGGCCGTTGTAGTTCGTAAACCAGATTTCGATTTCGCGGGGCATGCCCGATTTACGGCCGCGGGTGGTCAGATACAGATACTGCTCGCCCTCGAAACTACTGGTCTTTGAGCTTGAGCTTGGGCTTGTTTTCTTCAAGGAATTGACGAAGTTTGTCAGCGGAATCCAGCAAACGGATCCATTGTTCATAATAAAGTGTCACAGGAAAGCGTCCGAGACCGTAGACGCTTACTCCACCTTTCTCGCCGACCCGGAATTCCAAACTGCCACTTCGACGCGTGCCCTGTTGCTTTTCCAGTTCGACCAGGCGAGCCTTCAACTCTTCATAGGTTGGTTCCGCCATGCGCTACCTCGCGAAATAATGATGTGATGGCTCCATCATAGGGTGAGCGCACCGGATTCGTCGAGAGGGAGCTGATCTCCACCGCAAAACACGACTCAAGCACCAGCGCTGAAGCGCCTACCGCTAGGAGTGCAAAGCTTTGCACATAAGGTAATTAAGCATTTGCCAGCCCTAATGACCGGGTGTAATCTTTCAGCGCTTCGGCTCACGAAGCGTCGCAGGTTTTAGCGATGTGTGCGCTTTTGTTCGTGCCCCAGCCGGCAATTGCGGCGATATTGTGCGTAACTCCGGGGGGCACCTCCGGCTGTTCTTCGACCATCGGAGCCGCAGTCGCGGCAGCAGCAGCCAACGATATCATCGTAGTGGCAGCGGGCACTTACAAAGAGGACGTGGTCATCGGAAAGCCCCTCTCGTTGATCGGGGAGAATAAGTTGACCACGGTGATTGATGCCGCACTGCCGCACACCTTGCCAACGGTATCTACATCGATGGTATCGATAATCACGGGTTGGCTGGCGTCACGGTAACAGGATTCACGGTCCAGAGCGCCTACTTCGAGGGAATTCTTGTCACCAACGCGTCGAACATCACGATCTGGAACAATCGGGTCTTCAATAACAACAAGAACCTGACGGCCACCGGGTGTCTCGGTATACCAGCTTTCGAAACCTTGGAAGGCTTCGACTGTGGGGAAGGAATCCACCTTACCGGGGTCCACGATTCGACCGTGGGCAACAACAACGTAGCGCTGAACTCTGGTGGGATTCTGCTCAGCGATGAAACCGGTGCGACCCATGACAACCTGGTTTCCGGTAATACCGTGCAGAACAACCCATTTGACTGCGGAATCACGCTGGCTTCACATCCGAGGTTTCCGCCGATAACCGGTCCGGGTGCTCCTTTGGGCGTGTTTCATAACACGATCTCTAATAATGTCTCCAGAGCCAACGGGCTAGCGGTTGGTGGAGCGGGAGCAGGGGTTGGCATTTTCGACTCGATACCCGGCGCCAAGAACTATGGCAACGTGGTAGTGGGCAATACGCTCACGGGGAATGGGCTCCCCGGTGTGGCCATGCACAGCCATACCCCAGGACAGAACCTTACGGGCAACATCATCGTCCGCAACCATATTTCCGGCAATGGAGCGGATACGGACGATGCTGCAACTCCGGCCCCGACGGGAATCAATGTCTTTGGCGTCTCGCCGGCTATTGCCACTGAAATCTTGCAGAATGTGATCACCCAATGAAGGCGTCGATGTAGCGACCAACACACCCGCAGCGGTAGGAGCGCATTTCAACGACCTGCTAGGCGGCCAAATCGGCATCGATAACATTGGCACCGGGTCGGTCATCGGTCAAGAAAACTGGTGGGGATGTGCAGGTGGCCCGGACGCGACCGGATGCACGACGGTAAGCGGAACAAATGTGTTGTTTACGCCCTTTCTCACAGCGCCGTTCAGCCGGAGACCAACGCAGGGAGCGCGCGAGATGGCGAATGCCAACGAGTGCCGCTCCCTATGTTTTCTGAATTCAGAAGAAAGAGATTATGGAGCGCGAGACGGGGATCGAACCCGCGACATCCAGCTCGGGAAATTAACATTCCCGCTATGATACTGAATATAAACCCCTATTTTACGGCCTTTTCTCACCTATAAAGACAGGAAATCAGCCTCTCTACTGCTGAGTGTACTGCTGAGTAACTTGCTAAAGGCCCATTCCCACGCATAGGAAGCACTACCGGAAGGCCGGTAGGGATTGGGATAGCGGGAAGGGGTCCACCCAAGCACCCATGGCTCCTTTTAGATCGAAGGTCGGTCCTTACACTGTACACTGTACGGGGGATTTGCAAAGTGCCTCACCCTAGGATACCAGCACAAAGGCGACGCCCATTCTCTACTTGCTTCTTGCGTGGTGGTGCACTTTGAAATGAACCGGGTTAGCGGCCTCTGTTATGGGCATTCACGAATCAGGCCCACGACTTCGTTCCGAACGTTCGGTATTTCTGACCAGTTATTCGCGTGTGGGAAGTGGTGAAGAACCGGGCATATGATTTCCCGAATGTCGTTGTATCGCATGTTGAAGTTGTCCGTCAAAATAGGCAGCAGTCCAGCCCGGATTGACTCGGGCGCATCTTCTCGCACTGTAATGGGCGGCTCTTCAACGTAACCGTGGCGCTGTGAAAAACGTGGTTTCATCCTACATGTCAGCTTAGCATTTCGTAGGGAGTCGGATGAAGAGCCTGCGCCCTTGACGACGGGCAGACCACAGTTCAAAAATCTGATGTTTCACCGTGGGAACCCGCCGTGCTTTTTCGCATTCGATTTGTTGACCTGTAACGGCAAGGATTTGCGTACTGAGCATCTGCCGGTCGCTGATCCCGATAATCTCTGCCGCTTGCCACCACGTAATCTTCTTCGCCATGGCCCGCAAAATGACTTCCTGTACTTTCATCGCCCGCTCCATCGCGGCCTGCGTGTAAGAAACCATGCCTTGCATGGTCTCCTACCCTCGCCGCCTGCAAAGCGGACAGATCACTTGCTAAATCAACCGGACATATCATGTGCTAACGACACAGGAGGACTGTAAGTAAGTCAAAGTAAGTCAGTCAGTCTTGCCTTCTGGATTCATTGCGGGTATCATTGCGCCCTGCAAGATTGGAGGTGTCCGATGCGCCCTCTCCACAACCTTGCGCTGGTTCTGCTGCTGCTCGCCTCGGCCGCCTTCGCAGATACGATTCCCGTCGGGGCCATTTGGTTGTTCGGCAATACGGGAGGGACCCTAACGTTCAATTCAACAACCGAAACTATCACCATTACTTCAACAATTACGACCCTGATCGCCGGTACGACGTTAAATTCGTCAGGGATACACACGGGTGACTTTGGCACGATTACGGTAACTGCCGGCCCTCTGATTTCGGGCAGCATCCTCGGTCATGCCCTCTTCAATGGCGGCACCATCACGATTACAACAAACGGAACCGATGGTCTGCCAGACGGGGTTGTTTTCTCCGGCACGCTGAGCACCCCGCTTAACTGGTACGAATTGGGCAAATCAGACATGTTTCACCTCGGAGCAAAGGGAGTAGGACAACTGGTGAACCCTTCGGGATTTTGCCACGGACAACCTTCTTTCTCTCCCACTTGTGAATTCCCAATCTTGAATTTCGAGCAGTTGGTGGTATTGACAGGCCCTAATCAATTCAGCGTGATCAAAGGTGTAACCGTGATTCCTGAACCGGGTACTGTGGTGCTGGTTGTAACAGGGCTGGGTCTTCTTGCGTGCAGAACCAAATCGCGTCATCGCTCGATGCAGCGATAGATAACAGTTTCGGCGGCAGATTAACAATCAAGCAAACCAGACCTAAAGCACCTTCTGCGGAGACTTCCCTACGCCATTTTCAATCAGGAATGGTTTAGTACAGCAGGACACGTTCGGTTGGGAAAGCGTGGGTGACATCAGGAGCGGCATTTTGCGCTGAAAAGGCATGAGAAAAAATGAACTGCAAAGTCGTTGAAGTCAGGAATTCAGCGGATGCGGTCGGTCTTGCGTGCCTAAGAACCTCCAGCAAGCAGTGTTCGGACTGCGGGTGGCTATTGTGTGAATCCCACGTGGAAACATGCGGCATCTGCCACAGCATATTCTGTCCTTCGTGTTTGTCCTTCCATTCAGCACAGTACTCGAAAGCGGTGAGGTTTGCCGAGTAAAGCCGGACTCAACGGCCTTCCCGCTTCGCCAATCAGGAGGGATTCACATTCGTATTGGCTTCGATTGGGACGATCCGGCGAAGGCGCAAGGTTTTATGCTTTGGGCCGACGAAGCACGTCGGCTGCTACGGCCCTCGTCCGGCGAACGGATTTATGCCGACTACCAGAGCTATGCCGGCAAAGGCACGCCTGAGGCCGTCTTCGGCAGCAACTATTCGCGCTTAGTCGCCCTCAAGAACAAATACGACCCCACCAATTTTTTTCGGCGAAACTCGAGCATTGAGCCGAGGCAGGCTTGAATGAGGAGAGTGGCACCATTCAAGCCAAGGGACTCGATAGAGTCACCAAGCGCATACAGGTTGATGCACTCCTGAACTTGAATTGACTCCGTCTTTCGAGTTCCGGGAGGATGGTCGGCAACTCTTACCTTGGGATTACTTCAGGATCGCCCGTAATCCAAGATCCAGCCACTCCAGGCAGTGAGCGCTATTGCCTTCTATGAGAAGGTCATAAAAGTCAAGGCCGACGTGGCGGCCTTCCTTAATTAATTGCTTTCCATCTGCATAACCCTCCGGTGGTGACGTGGGGAGCTGGGAACGAAGCGCAACGCA
>Ga0070717_10003178_pt1 | contig 11735 bp, 5 predicted proteins | sample LARL113metaG_FD_71366 | JGI IMG/M metagenome (GOLD analysis project Ga0070717, IMG submission 71366) | Corn, switchgrass and miscanthus rhizosphere microbial communities from Kellogg Biological Station, Michigan, USA - LAR L11-3 metaG | ecosystem: Host-associated > Plants > Roots > Rhizosphere ...
GAGCCTGGCAATCGGCTACAACTACGCCATCAGCCCCACCACTATCGCCAACGTGAACGCCAGCATCAGCCGGTTCCATTATCTACGCGCTCCCATTAACGATAATTTTGACTTCAGTCAAGAAGGCTGGCCGGCAGCCTACAATCCGTTGGTTCCATCGCTGGAGCGCACGCCTATGACCCCATGCTTTGGCCAAAATGATTCGCTGGTTGGGTGCAGCCAGGGTCAAAGTGCAATCAACGATCTGAACACTCAATTCAATATTTCCCCGCAAGTGACGATGATTCGTGGACGTCACTCTTTTGTTTGGGGTGGTCAGCTTGAAGAAGGCTACGACAATTACCTGCAAACCAATACCGGCGGTGGCCTGATCTCTTTCGGTGGCGCGTGGACGAACAATGTTTTTGGTGCTGCCGGGGCCGGCAATGTTCCGGGCGCCGGTGCGGGTAATGGCGAAGACTTTGCAGACTTCCTGCTTGGCTATGGCAATGGCCAGGGTGCAGCGTTCGGTAACCAGACCAGCGGATCCTTGGTAATTTCCGGTCCGGTCTCCGGAAAGCAAACCTATCGCGCACTATATTTCGGCGATACCTGGCATGCGACTACCAAACTCACTCTTAACCTCGGCTTACGATACGAGCTCCAGGGGCCGTGGTCAGAGCGCTTCGACAGGATGACATACTTTAACCCTTCGGTGACCAATTCGTCAGTAACGGGATGCAGTGGAACCGCGGGCAGCCCTTGCCCGGGCGATCTTTTCTTAGTCAAGACAGGCGTGAACAGCAGCCGAAATAATCTCCCGCTATCGAAGAAGGAGATTTTGCCCCGGCTGGGATTTGCTTATGCGGTCGACCAGAAAACAGTGGTTCGCGGTGGATATGGCATCTTCTTCATTCCGAACTATGTTTCCTTCGGAACGAATCCCTACGTCGATCCGGTCAGCAGCGCCACTTCCAACTTCTTCTCGAGCAACAACCAAGGCGTAACGCCAGCCGCGACTTTGGACGCCAATAGTTGCTCATGGGGCGGGAATAACGTTCTTAGCTGTCTCGGGGCCGGGCCCTTCGGTCAAAACAATGCGACTGGTGTGAACAATCTTACTCCCGTACCGGGTCGGAATCCTCAACCAAACGTATCGCAGTACATCCTGAACCAGAACAACTTTTCTGCAACTGGATACACCGTAGAGAAGTACGGATATGTGCAGCAGTGGAACTTCGACATCCAGCGTGAACTGCCAGGCGGCTTTTTTGCCGATATCGCCTATGCAGGCTCACACGGTGTTCATCTGGAGCAGTTCAATACCAATATCAATCAGATTCCAGATCGGTTTATTTCGCAGGCTGCGCAGCAGGCCGCAGCCGGGCAGACAGTTACGATCGCTCAGCCCGTCACCACCTATCCGTTCAGCCAGAATCTTCCTGGGGGCCTTGGACCGGGTGGTCTGCTGCAGGGGCAGCTTGATCGGCCATATCCCCAGTACGCCGGACTGAATTTGAACGGCTTTGGCTGTTGCGGTAGCAGTTACAACGCACTGCAGCTAACCGTGAAGAAACGCTTCGAGGGTGGCGGTACTTTACTCGTGGCCTACACCAACGCAAAGCTGATGTCCAACACCGATACGCTTACTTCTTGGCTCGAAGGCGGTACTTCTGGCGGGGTCGGCGGAATCCAGGACTGGAATAATCTGGCGGGCGAACGGTCCCTCTCTTCACAGGATGTTTCGCAACGACTAGTTGTCAGCTACGTGCTCGACCTGCCGTTCGGCAAGGGCAAGAAGTTCCTCAATGACGCCAGCGGAGCTACCGAGAAAGTAGTTTCAGGCTGGGGTCTGGATGGTGTGACCACGCTGCAACGTGGCTTTCCTGTGAAAATTAGCGACAGCGTCGGCAACTCGCTTACCGCTCTGAGCTTGGGTACAGGCGGCCTTAGGCCTGATGTTGTGCCCGGCTGTGACAAGAACACCTCAGGAAGCGCTGCTGCCAGGATCAATGGATGGTTCAACAAGGCCTGCTTTACGAATGCCCCGGCGTGGGGCTTCGGTGACGAATCGCGCGTCGACGCGACGCTACGCCAGCAAGGCGTGGACAACTTCGACTTCGCAATCTTCAAAAGGACCAACATCACTGAACGAGCCGACATTGAATTCCGGACGGAGTTCTTTAATCTCTTCAATCACCCACAGTTCGGGCCTCCGAATGGAACGTTCGGCAGTGCAACTTTCGGGGCCGTTACTAACACTGTCAATCTTCCGCGCTTGATTCAATTTGGGCTGAAATTCAGTTTTTGAGTGCGACAACTATGTAATCGATGAGGGTAGGCCCGTGGGAGTCTTGCAGGAGAAGGCCAAACTCAGGGGGCCTACCCGATCGAGCTCGTCGACCGGGACTTGCACGGAGTGAACAGGACTTACGCAGCCGTCCGCGACCTGAAGCTGCGCTATCGCGGAATGAAGAAGAATGCTACCCAACTGTTTGCGGGGTGCGCGCTGGTTAACCTGTATCTGCAGCGGAAAAAACTGTTGCTTCTGGCACCGGCTTAACCGGGGAGCGAAGGTTGCAGATTACGAGTGAACCGCCGAGGCGGGTGGAAGAGCGAACCAAACGAATCCGAACGTTTGGACCGGCATCGCAGAAGACTTACTACCGCGAAGTCATGCGCTTATTCAGAGTTTCCCTAGAACATAACCAATGTCACAGTCTTTACTATTTGTTCCCACTCTCACCCCTCGCATCTACTGAAAGACAGGTCTGGTTTGAAACAGCAGGGCTCTGACCAGATTGCGGCGCAGGTCAACTGGTTTTTGTAAAATCGCAAATATGGGAGTGATCGTTGAGCTACAGAACCTCAGTGATGCTCAGCTGTGCAGGGAAATTGTTGCCAACATCGAGCATGGGCTGACTGAGAAAGCAGGAGAGTGGCGGGTTTCAATCACCGGGTCTCGCGCAACTGAGACCTGGGATATGAGAGTCCAAGGACCGAACGGATTCGAACGATCGTATACTTTGTCGGGTGCGGCAGGGGAGCACCAACCGGAAGCGATTCGTAAAATCATCCTCCAACTGGTATCCAATTGACGTCGTAATCTGCACCGCTTGCTTGCGACCAATAATGAATGAGCAGCTCTCAGCAAATTCATCTCTACAGCCCAGGGCGGGGAAATGCGTCAGGTTCCAAACGCGAACCGTCGCCTCGATGAACATCTCCTTCGAGCATTGAATAGGATTAGAAAACCAAGCACGGCTGAAGAAATCACAGAGTTGCTTAACCGTTTTACCCCTCTTGCTTGCCGGTTATATCGCGATCGGTGATAAGATCACGTTCCCAATCCCGGTTGGGAACGCCCTTGGCGCGGAAATTTACATCGCTCACGACTGCTTTGTCACGAGGAAAACGTCTGCAAAGGGCTGGCAGGTTTTTCTCCGATATTGCAGTATGATTGCGATGTTTTTGGCATGTGATTGAAATGTCCGTGGCCCTGTTATCATCGTAACTGGCAAACACTTCTGCGTTGACTATATGCGGAAAGTTGGGTCCTACTTGGACGTCAAATTGCTGTCGGTATTGATGCGGCCATATCCGCGCGGCCGCAATGGTTGCGATGAAGAACTTCAGGACGTCGTCTCCAGTCAGCCCGCTGGTCTGATCGGTTAGCTCCGCAACGGCTTACTGCAGGATTCAGGAGCGCGGCGACCACTGCCAATGAAGAGCCCAACGAATCTATTGCGATGGATTCTGTCACGCTTCTGCGTCCTGCTTGTATCCGTTCAGAACGTCCTTCATCATCGCCGCATACTCTCCGTTCAGGAAGCGAACACGGAACAGCCATCGACCGATCGCGCCGAGGTCGAGTCCCATGACGTTTCCTGCGCGCACAGTCAGACACTCTGAGCACAAACAGCCGAGGAAAAGTTGCGGTAATTGGATGGAGCATGCTTGCCCTTGACGATGTGCGCTCATTCTGTGAATACTGAGGTCTAGCCTTGGCGACGTTTCTATTAAGGTACAGGAAGTTCTCATGAGGTACATGATTCCGGTCGGGCGTGTTTTTGTTTTGAAAAAACAACCGAAAGCTACGAACCCATGACTAGAGCACTGCCAGCTCCGCGAACCTCGCTACCCAACCCAAGACTTTGCACGTCAAATGAGTGAATCATGTCAGCCTCTCCCGAAATTCTGGCTTACCTGAAGACAGCAGAGGGGCTAGCGATTCAGTTGCGCCGAGATCCCGTCGGTGTTCTGGAAGTGCCTGCACTGGAGAATGTGATCGTCGGCATTCACTTGGGTGCGCCGACCCGGCTCGAATGCCAGCGAGCGGGCAAGCGGTTCATCGGGACTGCGGTCCCGGGCGACATTAACATCATTCCTTCGGGCACGCCGAGTCGCTGGGAGGTCTTCGAGGGGGACGACACCGCGCTATTTCTGAGCGTGCCGAAACATCTCATCAGCGCCATCGCATGTGAGTCCGGAATCGACCCCGCCAGAGTGGAAATCCGGAATTGGTTCCATATCAGAGATAGAGAGCTAGAAACGCTCGCCTGGACGATCAAGAACGAATTAGAGTTGGGGTCGCCGTCCGGGCGCTTGTACCTTGGAGGCCTTGCTCTGGCGGTTGCATCCCGGCTGGTAATGCGCCACAGCTCATTTGCAGGTCCATCAACGTGGAAGCGCGAAGGATTGAGTGATCGCAGATTGAAAGGCGTGTTGATGTTTATTGAAGACCGCCTTACCGAAGATCTTTCGCTGGACCAGATTGCAGCCGTCGCAGGCATTAGCCCCTCCCACCTGAAAACGGTGTTTGCAAAATCGCTCGGAATGCCCGTGCACCAGTACGTGATTCAGCGCCGTGTCGAACGGGCCAAAGAGCTTCTCACTCGAACAGATCTTTCAATTACAGAAATTGCACTGGCCGCCGGCTTTGCCCATCAAAGCCATTTGGCACGGCATATGCGCCGCATGCTTGGGGAATCGCCACGGGCGGTCAGGCATGCGCTGAGCGGGAAGCGCACGGCATAGTTTTGTCAGCTGACGGTGCCCAAACCATCTGAACGTGCTCGCCTTGAGGTCTTCCCACCCGATACCTTCAGCTCATGAAAAGAAAAGAATTCCTTGCCATAAGTTCGATCGGTGCTGCATCGATGGCCTTCCCACCTCCCACCGATGGGAAGCAGATCCCAAACATCGACGCGGCTTGGTATCAGCGGTCCCGTCGTTTTGCAGCAGTAACCACAGGGCGAGTCGCCTATGCGGAATGCGGGCGGGGTCAAGTGGCGCTCTTCCTGCATGCTTTTCCCTTGAACGGTTTTCAATGGCGTGGTGCGATCGCGCGATTGGCAAGGCACCGACATTGCATCGCGCCGGATTTCATGGGCCTCGGATACAGCGAGACTGCAGAGGCTTATGAGATCACGCCGGTGACTCATGCCGATATGTTGGTGGAGTTCCTCGATGCACTCAAAATAAAAGACGTGGATATTATCGCGAATGACACTGGGGGCGAGGTGGCGCAACTTTTTTTGGCGCGTCACCCTGGCCGGACTCGCACGCTCCTTCTCACTAACTGCGACGTGTCTACGAACAGCCCTCCCCCGTCGTTTAAGCCTGTTGTTGCCGCAGCGCAGAAAGGCGTTCTCGCTGATAGCTTCCAACGGCTGCTGGCCGACAAGACACTCGCGCGCTCCACCAAAGGGCTCGGAGCGTTTTACACGGATCCATCCAGTCTGACTGATGAGGCGATCGAGTACTACTTTTCCCCATTAGTCAGCTCGCCTCTACGAAAGGCCCAGTTGAACCGCTTTGCGGCTGCATTGGCCGAGAATCCGCTAGTCGTCATCGAGTCGGAGCTCAAGCGTAGTCAAGTCCCGGTTCGAATGGTCTGGGGAGAAGCGGACACGACCTTCGACGTGACCTGGGCGGATTGGCTCGACAAGACATTTCCCAACTCTCGCGGGGTTCGTCGAATTCCCGAAGCTAAACTTTTCTTTCCGGAAGAAATGCCGGAGCTCATCACGGAGGAAGCGCTAAGGCTATGGAACCGCGCATAACGGTGGGTCTAAGGCATCAACCTGATTCTCAGGAATAAGAGATCGTTCCGGGTCATTATGGACTTGCCTTGGCGGCGAAGCGTCCCGCGCCACGAACAAACTCGGCAGCGTTGTGCTCGCGGCGCAGCTTGCGGAGGTTTGTTTGAGACCAGATGACCGCTACAACATGGCTCCTTGTGTGTCGGAAGATCCGCGAGCGCGGCATTCCGTGAGGAAACATGTATGGAAGAATGGGGCAGCCGAGCATGATGTCCAGGACTCAGGTACGCATCGACAGAAACGGTCGAGTTCGGTTCGAGGGGAGGCCGTGAACATAAAACAAACCGCGTGTATCGCATTCTTTGGGGCTTTGTTGTTGTTCTTGGTCCCCGGAGTAGCCGATACAGGGAAAGACTGTCATATCGGTTCGTATCGGCTGAGCGACGGCCGGACTGTAGACATAGCGCCAGCGGATGACGACACACTGCGCTGGCTGACGTTCACCGGTGAAAGAGGCCAGCTTCATCTGGAGAAGACCGGCACGTGGTCAAGCACCTATGGTTGGACAGATCGTCCCGATGGCAAGAGTGTATCGTTTTCTGATTGTGACAAAGGCGAGATTAGCTTTGGAAAGCAGCCGGGCAGGCGCATCACATTCGATGTGAGCAATACAAGGTTCCAGAGCCATGGCGTGAACCTGGTCGGCAGGCTGGTATTACCGAAAGGCAGCGGAAAAATTCCGGTGGTTGTCCTGGTGCACGGTTCTGAGCACGATTCCGCCCTCGATACTTATGCCTTGCAGCGGATGTTTCCCGCGCAAGGGATTGGTGCGTTTGTTTATGACAAGCGGGGTACTGGCGTGTCGGGTGGCGCATACACGCAGGATTTCAATGTCCTGGCCGACGATGCCATCGAGGCAATGAAAGAAGCGAAGCGTCTCGCTGGTGCACGGCTGGGACGCATCGGTTATCAGGGCGGCAGCGAAGGTGGGTGGGTCGTACCACTGGCCGCGAATCGCGCGCACGTGGATTTTGCGATTGTGAGCTTCGGCCTGGCGGTTACCGTGCTCGAAGAAGATCAGGAGAGTGTCGCACTGGACATGTACTTCCACCATCACTCCGCGGCGGATACTGCTAAGGCTCTGGAGTTGGCGCGTACCGGCGAGCATGTGGTCGAAACCGGCGGCAAAGAGGGCTATGAGACATTCGACGCCTTGCGTCGAAAATACAAGTCCGAGCCTTGGTACAACGATGTTCATGGCGATTTCTTGTTCTTCATCATGCCGCTCGACCGGAAGCAGATCATTGACGCCATCGCGGAGTTTGGTTTGCAAACCACGCCGTTCCGCTACGAGCCAATGTCGGCCCTGCGCGCCTCCACTACACCGCAATTGTGGGTGCTCGGCGGCGACGATCTGGAAGCACCCAGCGCCGAAACAGCCAAGCGCATTAAGTCGGTGATCGCGGACGGCAAGGATTATGCGCTCGCCGTCTATCCCGGCGCGGAACACGGCATGACCGAATATGAGCTGAACGCCAAGGGTGAACGCGTCTCCACCCGTTTCGCGCCCGGGTATTTCCAGATGATGGCTGACTTCATCCGCGACGGCCGCATCGGCGGGCACTATGGGAGCGCGCAGATCACCCGGCCCGCTCGCATTGGTCGTCGCCAAAATTGAACGGAAGCAGCACCGCTCCAGTCGGACTTGTGCCGACCAACTGGAGAATTGGCTGGATCTCGTGAAATCCAGGCAAGAGTGTGCAGTGCAACCCTGAAACATTGGCCCTGGTGTGTTCGCGCCGGTGCTCGCCAAGCATTCGAAACCGTGACGGCCAAGGTTGCCATCTACGAAGCATTCGTGGAAGGAGGGCCGCGTAGTCATGCGCTTGCTCCTGGATGAGCATATCTCGCCGTCGTTGGTCGCCAGATTGACCGAGGTCAGCCTATATGCCCAATCCGTGCCGCACGTCGGCTTAGCCGGTCGAGCGGATCATGAGATATGGCAGTAGGCTCTCGATCGCGATTTTGCAGTTGTTCCAACGAACGCGCGAGACTTCATCGAACTTCTTGACGTGGATGTGCACCCAGGGTTGAGCGAGAGTGGCTTGAGCCGCAACGAACAATGGGACCGCCTCCAGCCTGTCATCGAGCACGTGAGAGATTCGGGTGATGAGGACTTCTTGCTTAACAAGCTAATTGAAATTACCGGCGTCGCACAATTTGAGGTGCGCGATATTCCTGAGCAGTGCAGGCGGGGATCTTGGACGCCTATCAGGACGGGGCATAGGTGGAATGTGGTGGATGGGGTTTTTCTACGCCTCTTCTTGAACCCATGATTTCGGTTCGATCGCTTGTGCTCGATTGGCCTCTCACGAGCTTCATCAATAGATGACCTTGAGCGAAAACTGAATCTGACGTGACGTGCCAGCCGTCTTCGAGATCTCGCCGAAGCCCGAACCGGTGAGGATGTTTGCCGGCAACCCCATGTTGACGATGTTGAACAGGTTGAAGAATTCGGTCCGGAATTGCAGATCCATCCCCTCGGCACCCGAGGGCCGCCGTCCGAAGGGCGTGTCCTTGATCAGCGCCAAGTCGAAGTCGTAATACGCCGGGCCGCGGAAGGTATTGCGGCCCAACGTGCCGAAGCGTCCCTGGTTCAGGCCAGTTCCGCCACTCACGTGGATCGGAATGCTGAAGTACGTACTGGCGTTGGCATCGCCCATCCCGAAGTAGTCCTGGCGGTTCTTGCGTGCCGTTGAGAGCTTCGGCTTTGCAATTTGGTCTGGCCGATCTACGCCATTCGAGCCCGCGCCCGTCTGCTGGATACCCGAGTACACCGTGAAGGGTGCTCCCGAAGAGACGGAAGAAATGGATAGCAGTTCCCAGCCGTAGGTGAGCTTGCGTGGAATCGCGGCCAGGAAGTTGGTCTTCTCGAGGTGTAGGTCCTGCGCCACGCTCAATCCAAAATTGTGTGTAGCGTCAAATGCGGAGGGACCTTTCTCCGCGCGCAGGTCAAATGGATCCTGCGATGCACCTGAGGTTGTCGCTCCGGTCGATCCCGTGCCGCCGAACACGAGCGACGTGGTATCGATGGATTTGCTGAAAGTGTAGGAGGCCTGAATGCCAGGGCCGCCATGCCCCACGGTTCCAGACAATGAAGCTTGCAGTGCGTTGTAGTTGGAGTGCACATCGTTGGTCATCAAGTTCATGACGCCGAATCCCCCAGTCACCTCGCCCGCAGAGTTGAACTCTGTGTAGGGAGCGAACTCGCGTGTCGCACCGGGATAAGCGTTCGGAAAGCTCATCCGCGGCAACTTCTGGGCTGCGGTACCTACATAGCCCAGATCTGCAGTGAGGTTGGCGACTTTGCGCTCAAGGCCCAGAGTCCAGGTATAGAGCGTCCCGTTGCCGAAGCTCTTGTTGATACCAGCCAGATTCAGCGCACTCACTGCACCCGAGGCGGTCACACTCGCTAGAGCCGTCTCGTAGCGGTCGACGTCCATAGGCGTATTCGGCGAGATCTTGTTTGTTCCGTTCGCCAAAATATTATTACCGTTCAGATCATAGGCCGTAGGCAGCATCGATGGGGTGATTTGGAAACCGTACGCGAGAGGTACGCTCGAGGACGATTGGCGGCGCGGATACTCCACAAACGGCGTGGAGCCTGTGAGCATATTGTCTTGCCAGATGTTAGGTGGAATGACAGTGACTGCCCCACCTGCATGCACTGTAAGGTCCTTTCTCGGCGCCCAAGAAACCTGCACTCTTGGTCCCCAGCTATTCCATGTAGTTGAATATCCGGGCTGCGGATTAACTACGTAGTCGAGTCTCCCGTTCAGTGTCCGGAAACCGCCGGTTCGATGAGCTCGTTCGGTAATCGGGGTGTAGTACTCCCAGCGCACGCCGTAATCGAGCGTCAGATCTGGTGCGACTTTCCAGGTATCTTCAATGTAGAGGTTGTAGTCGCCGCGATTGATCGCCGCCGGTCCAATGTGTGTCCCTCCTGAGATCTCCGGCGGTGCCACAGCTACGATATACGCAAATGGAGAACCGGATAAGAACCCGGAGAGCGTGTCTGGTAGCGGATCACCGACGTTGATATTGTGTCTACCGCTGCTGGAGGCAATCGCTTCGGTTGCATAGGCCGTGCCGCCGCCAAAATCGTACTCGCCATTCGGCGCGGTGCCAAAGTAGGTCGTATCCACATTCTCCCTGAACTCGAATCCCGTCTTCACGGCGTGCCGCGCCGCCGTGTAGCTGAAATTCTCTCGCTCCTGAAATAGATTGCCGTAGGCCTGCATTACAGAGCCGCCTGCACTGTTGAACGCCTCGAAAAGACCATCTTCAAACTTGACTGCGGAGTCCGTATGATCGGGGGTAGGAAAGCCAGGCGTGGAGCGAGTTATCGAAAGCGAAGACTCCAGTGTCAACCTGGGTGTGAGCGTGGTCGCCAACGTACCGACGACATTGCGCTGCTGGTCCAGGTATTCGACGGCAAACGCGGGATCGATCGCCGTCTGGTCGGGATTAGTCGTTGGGCCGTCCAAGTTGTCCATGGTAAACCGGGCAAACAACTGATTCTTTGCGGAGAGCTTGTGGTCGATGCGCAAAGAGAACTGATCTGCATTTGTTGTCACCTTCGACGCCGTCGAATATGTGTTCGCGCCGAATGAGCCGGTGGGCAAATTCGGTAGCGGATATCGGGCCAGAACTGAAGCGATCGAAGCGTTGATCGGAACCTCTAACGTGTCGGTTGTGCCGTCGGGGAAATTCAGCGTATCGTCCACGATGTTCGAAGTAACTGAAGGCCGTTGCGCGGCAGAGGGAACCGGCAGAACCTGTGTTGTGCCCAGCACCTGGCGAAAGCCCTGATACTCGATGAAGTAGAACGTACGATTACGCCCGTCGTAGAGACGAGGAATGAAGATTGGACCGCCGTTGGTAAAGCCGAACTCATTGCGGCGAAACGGTGGGATGCGTCCCGGATAGGCAGGCGTCGGATGATCGAAGTAGTTGCGCGCGTCAAACGCCGAGTTGCGCACGAACTCGAAGAACGAGCCGTGAAATCCACTCGCTCCAGACCGCGTGTGGATGTTCGTGAAACCAGCCGCGCCGCGTCCGATGTCGGCCGGCATCCAGCCGGAGCTTGAATCGATACCCTCAACCGCATCCACGTTGAAGTTCGAGAAGGTTGCGCCACCCATCTCGGGATCTGAGGTGTCGGCCCCGTCCATGGCAAAGGTCGCCTCTGCGCCGCGCTGACCGTTAATTGCAAACTGCGCGGTAAAATTCGTCGCACCGTTGGTGTCGGTCATCGTGCCTGCGGCAAGCAACAGCAGAGAGGAGAAGTCGCGCTTGTTCAGCGGCAGCTCACTAACAGCTTGACCTGAGAGCGCCTCTCCGCCTGTTGCCCCGGGGCCCTGCTGCGCTGCAACCGTGATTTCGCCGCGATTCGACAGCGTGATCAGTACAGCGGGTGAGTCCGAAGTTAGAGTAATAGCCTGCGCGTATGTGGCGGTCTTGCCTTCTGCAATAATCGTGAACTTATACTGCCCGGTTGGCAGCCCGGCAAGCGCAAAGCTCCCATCGGCGACCGTGCTCGATTCGGCAGTGGAAGTTCCCGCCAGCCGCACCTTGGCTCCTTCAATTGGAGCACGAGCGCTGTTTTGCAGCAGACCGTGCCACCTAGCGGATGCGGTCGGTTCCTGCGCG
>Ga0070717_10003179_pt1 | contig 11734 bp, 12 predicted proteins | sample LARL113metaG_FD_71366 | JGI IMG/M metagenome (GOLD analysis project Ga0070717, IMG submission 71366) | Corn, switchgrass and miscanthus rhizosphere microbial communities from Kellogg Biological Station, Michigan, USA - LAR L11-3 metaG | ecosystem: Host-associated > Plants > Roots > Rhizosphere ...
GCGCACGAACTGGGTCTGGACAAGGGCCCGGATTTCGATGAGCAGGTCTATCTTGCGCGTTTACAGATTCTGTCTCGCCTAGCGGGCGAGCACCTGCAAAAGGAAGCAAGCCAAGTTTCCGACAGCGAAATCGAAGACTATTACCAAAAGCACAAAGGTGACTATAAGACGGTCAGCTTTGACCGCATCTACGTGCCCAAGCAAAAGCAGCTGGATACTTCTACACAAAAACCAAATGACCCCGAAATGCAGAAGAAACGCGAAGCTTCCGAGGCCGAAATGAAGGAGGAAGCGGACAAGCTGCGGGCGCGCGCGGCGGCTGGGGAAGACTTCACTAAGCTGCAGCAGGAAGCTTACGACTTTTCTGGTACCAAACAAAAGACAGGAAGCGTGCGCACGGAAAATGTTCGCAAGACCGGCGTGGCACCCAGCGATGCCGCAGTATTTGAGCTGAAGAAGGACGAGGTTTCGCAAGTCTTCAACGATCCTGCAGGTTTCATGATTTACAAGATCATGGATACAAAGGATCTGCCAGTCGCCAGCGTCCACGATGAGATTTCTCGTACATTGCAAGGCGAAAAAATGAAGAGTTCGTTTGAAGCATTCCAGAATTCGGTCAAGACGACGTTCGACGAGTCATATTTCGGGACTCCGGCGCCGCCAAGTCTGCGCGGTCCGGGCGAATCGCCTGCGGCGCAGAGTCCGCCTCCCGGAAAAAAGTAAATGGCAGAAGCGCCTCCGTCTGTAGTTGTGACCGGAATCTCCGGCAATTTGGGGCGGAGGCTTCTGCCTATGCTGTCCAGCTTTCGGGTCATGGGTGTGGATATGCGGCCACCCGTGACCGACCTTCCCATTCAATTTACCCAGATGGATTTGGGATTGGAGTCGTCCTGCCTGGAGTTTATCCAGTTGCTGCGAGAGGTGCGTCCAGTGGCAGTAGTGCATTTAGCTTTTGTGCTGGATGCAGTACGTACCGGGGTGCTGGATCGCGACAGAATTTGGCAGATCAATGTTGCGGGCACAGCGCGAGTGATGGAGGCGGTGACTGAGGCCAATCGCGACTGGCCAATGATTGAGAAGTTCATTTTTACCAGCAGCGTGGCCGCGTATGGCCCTGATCTTTCGAAGCCGGCGACGGAGGAATCTCCGCTGGCCGCCCATACGTATGCCTACGGCATTCACAAGATGGAATCGGACCGGGTGGTGCAGCAGCGTGCGGCGGCGTTGCGAGGTTGTAGCGCTTACATTTTGCGGCCGCATATTTTCGCTGGCGCGAGTGTGGACAACTATTTCATGGAGGCATTTCGCGGAGTGCCTGGCGGCAAAAGCAAGCGGGCGGTACGGATGCGGGAACAAGGCAAGCGACTGCCTTGCATGCTGCCTCGCGGCAAACAATTCCTGCAAAATCGCATTCAGTTTGTCCACATTGACGATGTCGCGCGCTTGATCGCCTGCATTTTGAAGAAGACGCAGCCCGAGTCACAGCGGCTGACTATCCTGAACGTCGCGGGGCGTGGCGCGCCGCTGACATATGAGCAGTGCGTGCAAGTCGGGAAGGCGAAACTCGTTCGGGTTCCGAGCAAGCGCATGTTCGAGCTGGTGCTGCGGTTTTTGTGGTGGAGTGGGATATCGACGATCCCGCCTGATGTTGCGCCGTACATGACGTCAGAGACGGTGATGGATACATCCCGGCTGGAAGAGTTTCTGGGTGCTGAGTACAAAGACGTGATCCGCTATGCGACGGCGGAAGCGTTTGCGGAGTGTTTTAAGCAGGAAGCGGCGGTTGCGGCTGCAAAAACCTAAGAGGCATGCGGCTTTCCTCGATGCTTCCAGGGCGGGTGAGGGCACCCGCTCCTAGGCGAGCAGCCATCAGTATTTTCCACGGAACAGGCCGGCAATGCCGAAGGTGTAGGGTGTCCAGGAAGCTTCCCTGAAGCCAGCAGCGCGCATTCTTTCCAACAATTCTGGGGCGGCGGGAAAGCGTGCTACCGAGGCTGGCAAATACGAGTACGCGCCTTTTACACCTGAGATCAGGTTGCCGACTTTGGGCAGTATGTGCTGGAAATATAGATCATAGAATTTTCGCATCCGGCCTTCGGGCTCGCTGCATTCCAAGATTCCGCACTCGCCGCCGGGACGCAGTATGCGGCGAATCTCGCGCAATCCGGCATCGTAGTCGGCGAGGTTGCGGAATCCGAATGCTGAAGTGATCAGATCGAAGCTCCGGTCAGGAAATGGAAGATGTAGCGCGTCGGCCTCAATCCATTGCATAGGCTTGCCAGCAGTTTTCGCGGACGCGAGCTCCAGCATGGCATGGGAAAAATCTGCGCCGGTGATGTGCGCTCGGCTTGCTTCCCGGCGTAGAGCAAAAGCCATGTCGCCAGTGCCGCAGCAGAGATCGAGAACCTGCGCGTCGGGTTGTGAAAGGATGCGGGAAAACGCTTTGGCGGTACGCCGCCACCAGAGCTTGTCTACGTTTGCGGAGAGCAGATGGTTCAGCAGGTCGTAGCGAGGCGCGATGGCGGTAAACATTTCGCGCACCGCGCGCGATGCGGACTCCAGATCTGTAGTTCCTTCTGGGGCCGCGCCCAGGACCCGCGTTTTGGTCGCTTCAGTCACGCGATGCCTGCCGAATCTCCGCAAGTGCGGTGGTGATTGCCTGTTGCGGAACATCGGTTGCGATCTCCACTTTGCCAATTTCCTTTAACAGCACAAAGTGAGTGACGCCACGTTCGGTTTTTTTGTCGGACTGGATAAGCTTCATGGCGGTTCCCGCCTGCACAGCAACTGGAGGAAGCGGTCCCCAGGCGAGAGTTGCGTGGCGGATGCGTTGATAGAGCGCGTGATCGCAGAAACCGATGTCGGCTGAGATTTTGGTGGCGGCAACCATTCCCCAGGCGACGGCTTCTCCGTGCAAAAATCTGCGGTACGCAGTAGCCGATTCGAGGGCGTGCCCGATGGTGTGGCCGAAGTTTAGAACGCGGCGAAGATCGCTCTCTTTTTCATCGGCGGAAACTACCTTGGCTTTCAATCGCACCGATTCACAAATCGTCCACGCCAGCAAGCTGCGGTCCTTGTGCAGGTTTGCAATTGAGGACTTCTCTAGCCTCGCGAAGAGTTCTGGATTTCCAATCACGCCGCATTTCAGAGCTTCATACATTCCAGCGCGAAACTCGCGCTCGGGAAGCGTTGCCAGTATTGCGGGATCAATCAGCACCAGCTCTGGTTGATGGAAAGTTCCGATTAGATTCTTGCCTGCGCGAAGATTCACTCCCGTCTTGCCGCCGATTGCCGCATCAAGTTGCGCTTGTACAGTGGTCGGTATTTGCACCAGCTTTACTCCGCGCATGTAGACGGACGCGAGCATTCCGGCAACGTCGCCGACTACGCCGCCGCCGAATGCGATAATGACGGCTTTGCGATCGGCGCCCGCCCGGATAAGAGACTCCGCGAGGGTTTCCACGGTTGACAGGCGCTTGAAGCGTTCCCCGTTGGGCATTTCTATGATTTTTGCGGGGAATCGGGCATCGCTTAATGATCGCAGCAGAATGTTTCCCCATCGGCGACGTACTGGTGGCACTGTGATGACAAACAGCGGAGGATTTCCGCCGAGCAACTGGTGCAGAATGTCCCCCGCGCGCGCGAGCACTCCGTGCTTAATTACAGCTTCGTAGTTGGCTGAGGCTGTCTTTATGGGGATGCGGACCATCGCTAGTCATCATAGCAAGCTATCAGCTGTGACCTATCAGTTGTCAGCAAAGGCCAAATCACGCTTGCGCCTGGGCAGACATTGTCGAGCGCTGCTCGACTGGACGGGTGTGGACGCCCGTCCCTACATAAGCCTTGGGTGGAATGACTGTGTTTCCCGGTGATACCATCTCGACAATGCCAGCCGCCCCTTCTGAGAGCGATTTTCTGGTTATTGGCGCGGGAGTTGCCGGATTGCGCGCGGCCATCGAACTGGCCGAAGCGGGACGCGTTCTTGTGCTGGTCAAGCGCGAAGTCGCGGATTCCAGTACGCAGCTGGCGCAGGGCGGAATTGCCGCCGCGCTTAGCGACGAAGATGAGATCAGTCTGCATCTGCAGGACACGTTGAATGCCGGCGATGGTCTTTGCAATCCAGAAGCTGCACGAGTCTTAGTGGAAGATGCTCCTGAGCGAATTGAGGAGCTGATTTCGTGGGGCACTCAGTTCGACCGCGAAGGCACCAAGTTAACTTTTGGGCGCGAAGGGGCGCACAGCCGCAATCGCATTTTGCACGCGCACGGAGACTCCACTGGGCGCGAGATTTTGCGCGCGCTGTATGCCAAGGCCAAGACGCTGCCTCAGATTTCCATTCGCGAGTTCGAATTTTCTACTGACATCGAGATTCACGACGGCCGGGTCTGCGGCGTGCGAGTGATCAATGAGCGCGGCGAGTTCAGTAGTGTCAATGCTTCGGCGGTGTTGTTGGCTACGGGCGGTATGGGGCAGCTTTACATCAACACTACTAATCCTCGGGTCGCCACGGGAGACGGCGTGGCCATGGCTTATCGCGCCGGGGCTGAGGTCACCGATCTGGAGTTCATTCAATTTCATCCCACAGCGCTGTACCTGAAAAAAGCGCCGCGATTTCTGCTTTCGGAAGCGCTGCGTGGGGAGGGCGCTCATCTCCGCAATTTGGAATTAACGCGCTTCATGCCTAAGTACCACCCAATGGGAGAGCTGGCGCCGCGCGACGTCGTCGCACGCGCCATCATGCATGAGCTGGAGCGCAGCCGGGCGAAAGATCCGGTTGTGTATCTTGACCTCACCGATCTTGATGCCGCACACATTCAGAAGCGCTTTCCACGTATTTATGCCACCTGCATGAAATACAACATCGACATCACAACCGAGTTGATTCCGGTGCGGCCGGCGGCGCACTACGCCATGGGCGGCGTGCGGACCGATCTGGAAGGGCGCACAACTTTGCCCGGGCTCTATGCGGCTGGTGAAGCGGCTGGGACCGGAGTGCACGGCGCTAATCGCCTGGCCAGCAATTCCCTGCTTGAAGGTCTGGTGTTTGGGGCGCGAGCGGGAAAGAAAATGCGGAATGAACTGAAAGTGCAATCGCGGAAGGCCTCAACGCTACCTCCGGCGGCATATTCGAACGGGCCAGTGCCATTGCCTGTGGAAGCTGCAGTGGGGCAACTCCAGGAACTGATGTGGAAGGATGTTGGTATTGTGCGGACTGGAAGCGGGATGAAACAGGCGATCACGGGTCTAGAAGAAATTGGACGGCAGATCTCAAAACCGCGCAGCCGTCGGGAGTACGAGGCGCGAAATTTACAGATTGCCGGGCTGCTGGTGGCGCGTTCGGCGCTGGCGCGGGAAGAGAGCCGCGGGGCACATTACCGCACGGACTTCCCTGACCACAGTGACGTCAAGTTTCACAAGCATTCGGTGGTAGTGAGGGAGAAGATTCGGTTCGAGTAGGCAGCGTAGCCCTCGAAGGCGGCTTTAACTCGGGTGTGTCGCCATGGAGCGGACTCGGTGACGGTTGAGGCGAACCCTCGCTGAGTGTAATCCCTGACTACATGAACTAGTGCGGCTTGCTAGTTCGGGTCGTGGAAAGGAGTGATATCGCCTGATCGGCGCACCTATTGCCTATTCCAACTGTCCGACGACTAAGAATTTCCGTGTTTTTCCATCAGGAAACTGGAATTCGTATACCTGCCAGGAATCGTAGTTGCCTTTGAAGTGCTCATCGCTCACCAATCTTGATTTGTAATCGCCGAGCATCAACAGGCGCTGAGGAGGTCCGACTGAGGAGAGTTCGTATTTCTTACCGCCGATGGTGGTGTTTAGGAGCTGGTAGTAGGGAGAGTCACCGTGGACTGCCATCCTGCTTGCGCTGACATGGATGTTGATGTTGTATTCAGCTGGCTTTGCTTGAGGTGCGGCCCAGAGTGATTACAGAAACGCACAGTAAAAAGGCAAAAAGCCGGTTTTGCATGGCATCTCCTCTGTAACAACCCGAAGATACCACGAGCTCTAGGCCCGCTCGAATATACCGATGAATTACCGACGACCTTTGCGGCGGCCGGTCTTTCGCCCTTCGGGGGTGGTATTTTTCGCCCCTCACCTTCGGCTTAGCGGTGGGCTGTATTCTTTCGCCGCTTCGCGGCTGAGGCGTGGGCAGCTTGAGGCTTGGAGCGCTTTTCAGCGACAGGGTCGCTCGTAGTGGCTCGCGCCGGAGAGTAGCGGCATCTGAGGCAGGACTGAACAGCTTGCAGAAAAAGTCCGCTCGCCTCCGAAAGGCGACCGCCGGAGCTAAAGCCCACACTGATTCAACGCGACTTACGCGGCCCTGAAGGGCCGCTCTTCCACAGTGATACAGAGGTTGTGACTTTTTCACCGAGCTGTGAAGTCGGGCCCTCCCGATTGGGCTTTGGGCAAGATTGGCCCTGAGCGGATTAGTATTGTTTCTTCGACCTCTCATGGGCTGGCGTTCGGCTGTTTCCGGTGCAGCAGTGACGCCAGGATTGTCACCAACAAAATCCCACCGATTACCGCCAGGGAAACCTCTGTGCGGATTACGTAGTAGTGTGATGCCAACATTTTGAATCCCACGAAAATCAGAACACATGAGATGCCGTAGTGGAGATACTTGAAGACGTCCATGAGCGAGGAGAGGGCGAAGAATAACGAGCGCAAGCCGAGGATCGCGAAAATGTTTGAGGTATAGACGATGAATGTATTCAGAGTAATGGCGAGAACGGCGGGGATGGAATCCACCGTAAACAGGACGTCGGTGGTCTCGATCACGAGGAGAACCAGCAGCAGCGGTGTGGCGTAGAGGCGTTCGCGCCGGACGAAAAACTTGCCGTCCACATAATCTTCGGTGACCGGGAAGAGGCGGCGAAACATTCGTAGGACAGGATTCTTCTCAGGATCAACTTTGGCTTCTCGTTTAAAGAGCAGGCGCAGGCCGCTGTAGACGAGCACGAGCCCGAAGGCGTAAACGATCCAATGGAATTTGCGGATCAGGCCGACGCCAGCGAAGATGAACGCCGCCCGCATGACCACGGCTCCAATGATTCCCCAGAAGAGGACGCGGTACTGCTCCTGCTCCGGCAGGCGGAAATAGCGGAAGATCAGAAGAAAAATGAAAAGGTTGTCGGCGCTCAGTGAAAGTTCGATGACGTAGCCGGTGGAGAACTCGAGGGCTGCCGCATGGCCTTGCCAGGCATAGATGATGATTGCGAAGGCTGCGGCTAAAGAGATCCATAGCGCGCTCCAGATGAGGGATTGCCGCAGGGTCGGTCTCTGGGCGCGACGATGAAAGACGCCCAGATCGAGCGCCAGCATTGCCGCTACGAAGATGTTGAAGAGAATCCAGAATGGTAGTTCGTTCACTGGCGATCTCAAGTAGTGGAATTAGAAATGAAAATTGGGGAAAGAGGAAGAGCGGTGGATTGAAACATGCTTCTCGGGCGAGTGCTGGCGGGCCAAGAGGCCCGCCGCTACACTAGCTACTCACGCAAGCTACTTTTGTTCTAGCAGGCGTACCGTTTCTAACGTTACTGTGCCTACTATGGCTAGGCTTTTTGGGCTTAGCTTGTCGATTGTGTCTGCCGGGGTGTGCCAGAAAACGTTGTTATAGCCGTAATCCAGGTCGATTAGATCGGCGGATGGCACACCTCGATCAAGGAATGGCTGGTGATCGTCACCGACATATGTCTCGCGAGCAAAAAAATGTGACTGATAACCCACGCGAGTGGCTGCCTGGAAGACCAAGTCTTCGAGCCAGGGTGTGGAGTCGGTGACGCGGTCGATGTTCAGGTCGGCATCGCCGATCATGTCCTCCAATAGAAAGGCTTTGATCTTCTTGATGGTTCCATCGTCCTGCCATTTCTTTGCCAGGTGGCGCACACCGTAAAGGCTTTCGGGATCATCCCAAGGCAGCTTCATGGACTCTTCGGCGTCGTCCCAAAGCAACCAGATGCTATAACCGTCGTTTTTCTTGCCGCGCAATTGGTTGGCAATTTCGAGCAGGAGGCCGCTCGAGGAGCCTCCGTCATTGGCTCCGACATAAGGGATATCGCGCAGAGGCCAGTTGGTGTCGTAGTGACTGGCGATCACGATAATGCCATCGCGAGTGCCGGGGAATTTCGCCAGGATGTTAAGTACGGGAAACCTGCCCTCGGAAGTCTTGATGTCGAAGGCGTCTTGCTCAACCGTGTCTCCCTTGAGGTGCGAGAGGATGTAGTTCTCAACTTTCTTGTGTTTCGGGCTGCCTATAGGGCGGGGGCCGAAGGCGACGATTTCCTTTACGTATTGCATGGCGCGGCTGGAATCAAAGTTAGGCGGAACGTCAGAGGTGGTCGGCGGAGCCGCGGCCACGGCTGGAACTGGCGGAGTGTCGTTGTCTTTACTGGCTTGGGCGACGGCTGAATTTTTCTCGCGCGAGCAGGCACTAAGGGCGAGGAGCAAGACCAGGGCTAGGATTTTCCACAATTTCATGAACGGGCTCGTGCCTCTCGCGCTTTTCGCTGGGTTGGATGCACAAACCAGGCGATCCCTATGCTTATGCCGTAGAGGACGAGCATGGGTGCGGCGAATGCGCACATACTGCCGACGTCAGGGGTGGGGGCGAGCGCTCCTGCGATAACGAAAATGCCGAGGATGGCATAGCGAATATTTCTCCACATCCAACCTGCGGTGATCACGCCCATTAGCGCCAGAAAGAACACCAGAATTGGCATCTCGAAAACTAAGCCCAGCCCGAGGATCACGGTCAAGAACAAGTCGGTATATTCGTGGATGGTAATCATCGGCATGAACTGCTTGCCGAGGTGGATCAGGAAATCAAGCGCGGCGGGATACACCACCCGATAACCGAAATATCCGCCGGAGGTGAAAAGCAAAACCGTCGAGAACAAGAAGGGCGCAGCGTAGCTCTTTTCGCGCCTATAGAGCCCGGGCGATATGAAAAGCCAAACCTGATAGAGCACGTATGGCGACGTTAAGAAGAGCCCGGCAAGTACCGACACCTTCAAGTAAAGGTTGAAGGGCTCAGTAGGGTTGAGATAAACCAATTGCTCGGGCAAGTGATAGCGCCTGAGCACCTCGACGATGGGCCTCTGCATGAGTCCCAGCAACTTCTCGTGGTACCACCAGCAAACTCCCGCACCCGCAGCAACCGCGACTAGCGAGTGGAAGATACGTTTACGGAGCTCTTCCAGGTGCTCCAGGAAACTCATGGAGGGCATGCGTTCCTGCTCGGTTTCCGCGGGTTCCAATTCGGCTACTTCAGGCATTGTTGGTGTTCTGCGCCGGCAGGCTCAAATTGTGCGAAGGGGCTGCAGGTTCGGACGGACTGGAGTCCGCGTGGGGGCGAGTGTACTCAACGCTTCCAGCAGGCGGCTCGGCTGGCGGCAGCGCTTTTTGTGCTGACTCTTTTTGCAATCTCTCTTTCTCTTTTTCCTGCAATTCAAGCTGAGAGATTTCGGACTCGATCTGCGCTTTGAATTCGTTTGAGGCGCGCTTGAACTCGTTGAGAGCTTTTCCGACCTGACGGGCTATCCCCGGAAGCTTCTTGGGACCAAAAAGCAGGAGGGCTAGAACGAATAGAACCGCAGTGTCGGCGAAACTCATGATCCAATCATAACGGGTGAAGAGCGGCAACGCCAGGCGCTCATCGAGCCGATTTCAACAGCAATTTTACATTGACTTCTTCGACTAGAATGCTACATTCGCTGCGCACTTCTGCCAGGAGGAATAGGTGAAACTGTGGGTCAAGGTCGTTTTCGTTGTGGTCATCGTTTTAGTCATAGCGATTGGGGTAGGCGCGGTCAAGACATTCGGCTTGCGGACATTCATCGGCGCTCGATCCCGTGATCTGACAAGCCGTACATTCGAGCGGACGCCGGCACGACTGGAGCGGGGGAAATACATTGCCAACTCGATGGGCTGCCTGTACTGCCATTCTCCGCATGACTGGGCCAAACCGGACGAGGCTGTCCCACCCGGGATGGATGGTGCTGGACAACAGCTTCCATATACCGATCTTCCCGGTCGCGTGATTGCTCCAAACCTTACGCCCGACCAAGAAACCGGAGCGGGTAACTGGACTGACGACATGCTGGCCCGGGCTGTGCGGGAAGGCATTGGACATGATGGCCGCGCGCTATTTCCCATCATGCCTTATGCCCATTACCGATCAATGCCGGATGAGGACTTAGCGTCGATTGTGACTTATCTGCGTTCACTCCCAGCAGTAGGAAATCCGCTGCCCAAAACCGAGATTGTTTTCCCAGTGAAATACTTGATGCGCAACGCGCCGCAGCCGATCACCGCGCCGGTTACGGAACCCGACCTGTCGGATCCGGTAAAACGAGGGAGTTATCTGGTCAATCTGGTCGGATGCGCCGATTGCCACAGTCCCGTGGACGCACATCATGGTCCGATACCGGGGATGGATTTTTCTGGAGGCCAGATCATCCAGGGACCGTGGGGAAAAGTTGCAACCGCTAACCTCACGCCTGATCCAACGGGAATCCCATATTACGATGAGGCCTTATTCATCCGAGCCATGCGCACTGGAGCAGTGGGATCGCGCGAACTGAGTCGAGCGATGCCTTGGCTGGTTTTGCGCAACATGGCGGACCAGGATCTGGCTGCGATTTTTGCTTATCTGAAAACCCTAAAGCCGATCCACCATAGGGTCGACAATTCCCTACCGACGACGCTGTGTCCGCTGGACGGAGCCATGCACGGTGCGGGCAATCAAAATCTCAAGCAGTGACGGACAGGTTCGGCGAAAGGAATTTACGGAGTGAGATCTAGCGCGCGCACGATCTTGGTGAAGGGGACGTTGGCGCGCTCATTGGCTTCGCGAACGTTTTCGGGGTTGGCGGCTTCAAAGAGACACATGCATTTATTCTCTCCCGGAACAAAGGTCGAGCGAATGTAGCGTACCTGACGGCCTTCGGCGGTGATTTCCTTGCCCGCCTGAATTGCGGCCTTTTGCGCCGCGGCGAGTTGTTCCATTTTGATTCCTGGCAGATCGCGCTCAACCATATACACCGGCATGTGAACCTCCTACGTGGACAGCTTATTTTCGAAATGCGGGAAAGGCAAGTTGCGGTGGTAATGCGCGGCGGTAATGGATATGTCCTGTGAGGGCAGGCGCGTCAAAGCCCTTCTTTCGCCCTTTCAGGGCTTGCTCAGTTCCACAGCTACCCAGGGCTTGGGCCCTGGGCTGTCTTCTTGCGCCGCATCGCGGCTACGTAGCGCGCCGTGGTATGACACGCTTGAATAGACTACGAAATTTCCCGTGCGGGCGTTTTTCATTCCGAGGGGTTTTCATCCAAAGCTTCGCGGACGGTGGTGGCGAGATAGTGCATGGAAAACGGTTTTTGCACGAAGCGGGCAGGTTCGAGTCCCGCTTGCCGGTCAGGATCGCCTGCGAAGCCGGAGACGAAGATCACTTTGAGTCCGGGCAAGGCTTTGCGCAATTCCTGGGCTAGCTCGCGCCCGCCGAGCTTTGGCATCACCACGTCGCTGAGAAGAAGATCAATGCCGGGCCCATGGGACTGGACTGTGCGAATTGCCTCATCGCCATCCGCCGCCGTCAGGACGTGATAGCCGTGGCTCCGCAGAAATCCCGTGACCAGATGCCTGATGCTTTCGTCGTCTTCCACGACCAGAATTGTTTCGGTACCCTTAGGCGTCGCGAGGGGTACGTGTTTAGTCGATTCTTCGGTTG